>JAABUM010007434.1_pt1 | contig 10071 bp, 7 predicted proteins | sample 5559161 | NCBI WGS metagenome assembly JAABUM01 (sample SAMN10711868, study PRJNA513369) | rock metagenome | isolation source: Antarctica rocks | place: Antarctica: Victoria Land, Siegfried Peak nord | reverse complement strand
AGCAGCACTTCCTCCATGATGGCGCGCAGCCCACGGGCTCCGGTACCGCGCTTGATCGCCTCGTCCGCGATCGCCTCCAGCGCGTCGGTGTCGAACTCCAGGGCCACACCGTCCATATCGAACAACCGCTGATACTGCTTGGAGAGGGCATCGCGGGGTTCGGTCAGAATCTTGATCAAGGATTCCTTGTCGAGATGAGTCACGGCCGCGACGACCGGCAGCCGACCGATGAACTCTGGAATGAGTCCGAACTTGATCAGGTCCTCGGGCATGACGTCGGAGAAGATGTCCGACGCATCGATGTCGTACTTCGAGCGGATCTCCGCACCGAACCCGAGGCCGCGCTTGCCGACCCGCTCGCCCACGATCTTCTCCAGGCCCGCGAAAGCGCCGGCCACGATGAACAGAACGTTGGTGGTGTCGATCTGAATGAATTCCTGATGAGGGTGCTTTCGTCCACCCTGCGGCGGCACCGAGGCCTGCGTGCCCTCCAAGATCTTCAACAGCGCCTGTTGCACGCCCTCGCCCGAGACGTCCCGGGTGATCGACGGATTCTCGGACTTACGGGCGATCTTGTCGACCTCGTCAATGTAGACGATGCCGGTCTCCGCCCGCTTGACGTCGTAGTCCGCCGCCTGGATCAACTTGAGCAGGATGTTCTCGACGTCCTCACCCACGTAGCCCGCCTCGGTCAGCGCGGTCGCGTCGGCGATCGCGAACGGTACGTTGAGCATCTTGGCCAGGGTCTGGGCGAGGTAGGTCTTGCCGCATCCCGTCGGACCGAGCATGAGAATGTTCGACTTCGCCAGCTCGACCGGCTCCGGCCCACGATCAGGACCCGCCTGGATCCGCTTGTAGTGGTTGTAGACCGCGACCGACAACGCCTTCTTCGCGGTGTCCTGACCGATGACGTACTGATCCAGGTACTCGCGGATGGCAGTCGGCTTCGGCAGGTCGTCGAGCTTCACCTCGCTGGTCTCGGCCAACTCTTCTTCGATGATCTCGTTGCACAGATCGATGCATTCGTCGCAGATGTAGACGCCGGGACCGGCGATCAGCTTGCGGACCTGCTTCTGGCTCTTTCCGCAGAAGGAGCACTTCAGTAGGTCGCCTCCATCGCCGATGCGCGCCATGAGCCCTCTCGATCTTGGATGAGGCCGTTGGCCGCATCCCGTAGTGGTGAACTTCTCGTCTGCGCACGATGTGCGGAGGCCGGGGCGCTGCAGCAACCTGCCAGCACGCCAAAGGCAACGATCTGCGCTGTCCACGCTGTGATGCCCTGTCGACGGTACCCGGTACCGCGCCGCCCGGCGCAGGTTTGCCGGTCACGACACGACGGTGGGCTCGCATCGGTGGGGCCACCGGGTCGCAAGGGATGAGTCGCACCACGGGCGGACGGGCCGACCGAGTCGAGGATGTCGCCCACCGGCTCTCCCGCCATTCGAGAATCAGACGTCGATTTTGCGGTACTCCAGCACGTCGTCCACCAGGCCGTACGCCTTGGCCTCGACCGCAGTCAGGATCTTGTCCCGCTCGATGTCCAGCCGCACTTCCTCCGGCGTCTTGTTCGAGTGCCTGGAGAGGATCTCCTCCAGCGAGTTCCGCATCCGCTGGATCTCCTTGGCCTGGATCTCCAGATCGGAGACCTGGCCGTAGACGCCCTCGGTGGCCGGCTGGTGGATCAAGATCCGCGAATTCGGCAGCGCCATGCGCATGCCCTTCGAGCCGGCTGCGAGCAGGACCGCGGCGGCGGAGGCGGCCTGGCCGAGGCAGACGGTGCGAATGTGCGGTCGGACGAACTGCATGGTGTCGTAGATCGCCGACATCGACGTGAACGAACCGCCGGGCGAGTTGATGTAGATGGTGATTTCCCGGTCCGGGTCGGTGGACTCGAGAGTCAGCAGCTGGGCCATCACATCATTGGCGGAAGCGTCGTCGATCTGCACACCGAGGAAGATGATGCGCTCCTCGAAGAGCTTGTTGTAGGGATTCGACTCCTTGACGCCGTAGCTCGTTCGCTCGACGAAGGACGGCAGGATGTAGCGGGCTTGCGGAAGATTCATCGCGTTGCCATGTGCGACACCCGAAGGCATCTGGTGGCCGGGACGGTTCATCTGGATGGACTTCTCTCTGTGACGTCGGGAGGTTTGGATACGGGGTCCGTCCGGGTGCTACTTGACCGGTTTGGCCGGCCCGTCGGCGGCAGCGGCGTTGCCGGGGCTCTCGGCGGCCCGCGCAACGACCTTGTCGATGAACCCGTACTCCAAGGCCTCCTGGGCGGTGAACCAGCGGTCCCGGTCGGAGTCCACGGTGATGCGCTCCACGGTCTGCCCGGTGTGCGCAGCGATCAACTCCGCCATCTCCAGCTTCGACTTGTTCAGCATGTCTGCCTGGATCGCGATGTCGGACGAGGTACCACCGACACCGGCGCTCGGCTGGTGCATCAGGATCCGGGCGTGCGGCAGAGCCGCTCGCTTGCCGGGAGCGCCGGCGGTGAGCAGGAACTGGCCCATCGACGCCGCGAGACCCATCGCCGTGGTCGCCACGTCCGGCTCGATCAGCATCATCGTGTCGTAGATCGCCATGCCGGCGGTGACACTGCCGCCAGGAGAATTGATGTAGAGGGTGATGTCCTTCTCAGGATCTTCGGCGGCCAGCAGGAGCAACTGGGCGGTGATCTCGTTGGCGTTGGTGTCACGTACTTCGGAACCGAGGATGATGATCCGCTCGCGAAGCAGTCGCTCCGATACCGAATCCGACAGCGAGAGCCCCGGGGTGCCACGCATCACGGCGGGCAGGATCTCTGGTGCTGCGCTCTCGATGGCCGTCAAGCCCGCAAGCGTGGAACGTTGGCTCACTGACGTCTCCTCCTGAAGAAGTGGGAAATCTGGCTGAAGAAGTGGTAAATCTGGCGGACGTAGGGAATCTGGGCGGCAGGGCCCGACGCTGGGTGATGACCGCTCATCGGGTGGATCTGGAACGACGTCTCCGACAGTAACGACGAAGGAGCCGACGCGATGCCCGTTGCGTCAGCTGTTCGCTGACGGCGTGACCACGGGCACCGCACCGGCTCCGGTCGGTCGACTACCTGGCTTCGGCTTCGGTCTCCTCGTCGGCGGACGGAATACCTTCGACCGCTGCCGTGTCCACCGGAGTGTCCAGGACTGCCGTCACGTCGGTGGAGCTCCCCTCGACGACGCCGTCCTCGTCCTCGTCTTCGTCCTCTTCGACGACCTCCACTCCGAAAAGGGCGGCGATGTCGAGTGTGTTCCCGGATGCGTCCGTGACCTTGACGAGTTGGACTGCCGTGGCCAACGCCTTGCCGCGGCGCACGTCCGCGATGACGGCACCCAGTTGATTGTCGTCCTGCAGCCGCTTGAAGTACTCGTCGGGAGCGACCCCGAAACGCTCGGCGTTGTAGAGGATTCGCTCGGTGAACTCCTCCTGGCTGACCCCGACGCCCTGCGATTCGGCCAGCGCGTCGAGCAGCAACTGGGTCCGGACCGCTTGTTCCGCCGCTGTTCTCGTCTCGGCGTCGAATTCGTCGCGCGTTTGACCCTCACCTTCGAGGTAGCTGTTCAGCTGCGCCTCGTCGTGGTCGAAGGAGTGCACGGCGTCGTGCTGACGAGCTTCGTATTCGGACTGCACGATGCCGGCCGGGGCCGGAATGTCCGTCGCCTCCAGCAGTGCTTCCAGTACCTTGTCCCGCGCCTGGCTACCCTGGGTGAGATTCTTGACCCTGCGTACCCGCTCGACGAGGTCGTCGCGCATTTCCGCGACCGTGTCGAATTCGCTCGCCAGCTGGGCGAAATCGTCGTCGACCTCCGGCAGCGTGCGCTCGGAGACGCCGTTGAGCGTCACCGTGACCTCGGCCTCCTGACCGGCGTGCTCACCGGCCACCAGCGCGGTGGTGAAGTTCGCCGTCTCACCTGCGGAGAGATCGACAAGTGCGGTGTCCAGTCCGTCGACCAGATCGCCGGTGCCGATCTTGTAGGTCAACCCATCGGTGCTGGCGTCCGGAAGGTCCTGTCCGTCCACCACGGCCCGCAGGTCGATGTTCACCGAGTCGCCGTCGATGGCAGCCCGCTCGACAGGGGTGACCGCCGCGAAACGCTCACGCAGCACGTCGACCTGCTCGTCGATGTCAGCCTCGGTCACCTCGACGTCATCGACCTGAACTTCGATGCTCTCGATGGAAGGAAGCACGATCTCGGGGCGCACATCGACCTCGGCGGTGAAGGCGAGCGTGTCACCGTCGTCGATCCGGGTGACCTCGATCTCGGGCTGGCCCAATGGATTCAGATTCGCCTCGGTCACCGCCTGGCCGTACTTCGCCGGCACTGCGTCGTTGACCACCTCCGAGAGAATCGTGCCGCGGCCGAGCCTGGCGTCGAGAATCTTCGACGGCACCTTGCCCGGGCGGAAACCGGGAATGCGGACGGTGCCGGCGAGCGCGCCGTAGGCCTTGTCGAAATGCGGCTTCAGTTCGTCGAACGGAACCTCGACGGAGAGTTTGACCCTGGTCGGGTTCAGGTGTTCGACGGTGCTCTTCACGTGCAGGACTCCTCGGGTGAATGATTTCGCGGTCGGTCAGGGCTGGCGTACGGCGGCGCGTTCGGCAAAGCACGGTCCGGTGGTTCGACGCTCGGGGGCGAGCCACTCCTGGACTGCACTGTTCCTTCTGAACCGGTCTCCTTCTGACCCGGTCCGAGTCGGCACGGCTGGACGTCGACGCCGATTGCCTCAACCACGCGATTCTAGGTGACTTCCGTACCTGTCGGATCGCCGCGGGCGAGCGCAATGGTCCGGGATCGACTAAATTCGGGTTGCCGGCCGATCAAAGGGGACCTTTTGAGCAAGAGATTCGTTGCCGTCAGCGTCGTTACGTGCGTGGTGCTTTCCATCACCTGCGCAACGGCTGCCCTCCCGGCGGCACCGACCCCTGGAAGCGCAGCCCTGATTTCTGGAACCGCCACGGCGGCGTCGAGTTCCTCGGCTGCGCAGCTCGGAACATCGATCGTGGCCGGCCTCGAGGGCAGCGCCATTCGATCGGTGCTGACCGCTCTGGCCGCTGGCACCCTGACCCCGGCGCAGGCGGTCGCCACGGCCCACTCGGAAGCCGCGGCCAACGGCGTCAATGACTACCTGAGCGTGCTCGACCGCAGTTCCGGAGCGGTGCTCGCGCAATCGAGCTCCGGCACGCAGGTGGCTTCCGAGTCCATCATGAAGCTGATGCTGGCCGCCTACTACCTGGTGCTGGTCGGCGGATATCAGCACCAGTCCGCCGGCGTGCTGGCCGACCTGAGCTACATGATCAGGTACTCCGACGACTCGACCGCCAACGCCTACTTCAGTTCTGCCGCCATTCCCACCATCGCGGCCCGCTACGGCATGCGCTCCACCATCAACGCGACCGATCGGGTCGGGCACTGGGGGGCCGCCCGGATCACCGCAGCCGACATGACGACCTTTCTGTACCGTGCCGGTCGGGATGCGCAGGTGGGGCCCTGGTTGCTACCGGTGATGGCAGCGGTGGCGCCGTCGGGCTCCGACGGCTTCAACCAGGCCTTCGGGATGAACTCGCTCTCTGGAACCCATGGCTCCAAGCAGGGCTGGGGTAACGACCAGTTCTGGTCCAGCGCCAGCAATGTGATCAACTCCGTCGGATACACCGATCGTTACTACGTCGCCATCTTGCAGAACAGCTATACCTATGCGGATCCGGCGCGAGCCACCGCGTCCTTCGCGGCCCGGACGATCCAGGCCTCGCGCCGAGTGGCCGCCACTCCCCCGCCTCCGCCGGCACCGCCGAAACCCGGGGACTTCATCCGGCTCACCGGCACCACCGCGGTCTACCGCCTCGTCGGGGGCGCCCCGGTGTATGTCAGTAGCTGGGCACCGTTCGGTGGGAGCAAACCGGTCAAAGTCCTGACCGCCACCCAATGGAGAACGTTGCGCGCCGTACCCGCCGACGGCACCTTCATCACCGCGAGCGGCCGCGGCGAGGTCTACCGAATTGCCGGCGGCGCGCCGATCTACCTCCACGCCTGGTCTGCTGTGGGCGGCCAACACCCCAGCGTCGTGGTCGACGCGGCAGCCGTGGCCAACGCCGGCCACTCCGGCGACTGGTCTCACCTGCGCGCAACCCCCGCCGACGGCACCTATCTCACCGCGTCCGGCAGCGGGCAGGTGTTCCGAACCGTCGGCGGCGCGCCCGTGTACGTGGCCAGCTGGGCCCACTTCGGCGGATCCCGGCCGTCAACTCTCGTCGACGCCGCCGCGGTGAGCATGGCCGGACACCCTGGGATCTGGTCGCACCTGCGACGAATGGTGCCGGACGGCACGTTCATCCGCTCTACCACCGGCGGCGGGGTGTACCGGATCGCCGGTGGCGCGCCGGTGTACGTGTCGACCTGGTCGGCGTTCGGAAGGCAGTATTCGTCCCAGCTGGTCGACGCGACTGCCATCGCGCTGGCCGGCAGGCCCGGGCAGTGGTCCCACCTGGCCGCCGTACCCAGAGACGGCACATACCTGTCGGCGAACGGCACCACCGCCATCTTCCGGATGGCCGGGGGCGCGCCGCTGTACGTCGCCGCCCTCGCGCCGCTCGACGGTGTCAAGGTCCCCGTCAAGGTCGACGTCCAGGCCATCAATCACGGTGGCCAGGCCGGCCATTGGGCCCATCTGCGCTTCTACCCGGCGGACGGCACCTTCCTGACCTGCATGCCGGCCGGGCGGGTCTACCGAGTGTCGGGGGGCCACGCTTCCTACGTTCGGTCCTGGGCGCCCTATGGCGGCACCCGACCGAGCGTTCGGATCAATCAGATCACCGTCGACCGAGCCGGGTCCGGCGGGGTCTTCAACCACCTGAGGCGTTGACGCGGAGCCCGACGACGGCGCGGACCGACCCAGCTGCCAACCCTGCCGGAAAGTTCGGCGAGGCACATAACCGTTTCAGCGCAACGGTTTTGCAGCAGCTGGTATCCACTTCGCCAACAGGGTCGACAGGGTGCCGGTGACCCGCAGCTGATCGATGGCCGCAGACACACAGGACGTCAGCGGCGATTTCTTCGCCAGCACCATGCCGAACTGGCGGGGCTGCTCCTTGCCGTCGGCAAGCTGTCCGACCACGGTGACCCCGGTGGTGACGACCGCGGTAGGAGTCGGCAGGATCAGCGCGTCGACGGCGCCGGCGTTCAGTGCAGAAACGGCGGCGGCGACCGATGGATAGCCGCTGCTCCGGGACGCCGGTAGACGATTGCTCACCGGGCTCGTACCGGCCGTCGGTACCTCCGCGACCCGCAGATTCTTCATGGCCGCGACGTTCGCCGGTGCCCGAGCTCCTGTCTTGATCACCACAGATTCGGACATGGAGAAGTATCCCGTGGAGTAGTCCACCGGCGACTCGCCATCGGGCGTCGCGAGTTCGCCGAGCGCCACATCGAAGTTCGCGGCGTTGCCGGGGTGTCCGGATGCCACCTCACCCAGGTTCGAGGTTGTCCAGCGCACCATGGACGCTCCGAACCCGAGTTCCTTGGCCACGGCCTGCGCCACGGCGGCCTCGTAGCCTCGACCGTCGTTCGGCGACCCGACGAACCACGGTTCACGCACCGTGCCGCCGGTCGTGAAGGTGATCTCGCCCTTGACGTTCGTCCTGAGGGTGCTCGGATTGCAATTCGGCAGCGGCGTCGCGACGATGCCCGGATCGGACGTGACCGGTGCAGCGGCGCTGGTCGGTGGCAGCGCTGCCGTTCCGGCGGTGTTCGGAGCCGCCGGAATACCGGCCGCAGTGCCGGCTGTCGTCGTCCCGGTCGTCGTCGTCCCTGTTGTCGTCGTCCCGGTTGTCGTCGTCGTGGGCACAGCGGGCCCTGAGGACGACGCGGCCTGCGTCGCCATGGAGGGCGACGAGGCGGCAGGCAGGGCACTCGATCCGGCTGCGAGGCCGGATCCACTTGATCCATCGCTTCCGGAGCCGGCTTGACCACCGGCCGCACATCCGCCGACGCCGAGCGCGAAAATCAGGCCGACTGCGGTTCCGTATCTCGTGCTTCTCGTGCGCATGCCGCCCATCCTCCCCGAAACAGGGCGGAACCGCTCGGCCATCGGCCGCCGGGCGCCCGTATCGTTCGATCCGGCTGCTACTGACTGTCGGGATGACAGGATTTGAACCTGCGACCCTCCGCTCCCAAAGCGGATGCGCTACCAAGCTGCGCTACATCCCGAGACCTACTACCGCCGAAAACTACTGCGCATACCCCACACCGAGCTTGCCATGCCCCGGAACCGGAACACAGTGCCCCTGAGGTCCGGGCGACCATGTCCAAGAGCCGGGAATCACTGCGCCCGGAGCAGCCTAACCGTTGGGTTACGATTGCCCAGCACGACAACGATGTCGGCAGCGCGGGCGTAGCACAATGGTAGTGCCTCAGTCTTCCAAACTGATTACGCCGGATCGATACCGGTCGCCCGCTCCAATTCCGGCGCTCACCGATGTGCACGCCCGGCTGTTGCGCTCTGGTCGCGGTTCGCCAGCCCACAGCGGGTGTAGAGCCACCCTCGCAGTTGCGTCGCTGACGAATCCCTGAGCACGACGCCTGGTCGACCGAGGAGCCCGATGAGGAAAGCCGACTCCTGCGCTGTCGCCGTCGACCCGGTGGACGCCGACTCCGCCGGTCCCCGCACAGGCATTGCGCCGGCGATCGTCGCAGGGGTCATCACCGCAGTGGTCGGCTTCACGAGTTCGTTCGCGGTGGTGCTCGCCGGGCTGCGAGCCGTCGGGGCGACCGGCGAGCAGGCCGCATCCGGTCTGCTGGTGCTGTGCCTGACGATGGGCGTCGGCAGCATCGCCTTCTCCTGGCGGCTGCGCATGCCGATGACCATGGCCTGGTCGACGCCGGGTGCAGCGCTGCTGGCCGGTGGTTCGACGCCCACCGCCGGGTTCGGCGCCGCAGTCACCGCGTTCGCCATTGCGGGCGCACTGATCGCCCTGTGCGGGTTGGTCAAACCCCTCGGCGTTCTGGTTTCGGCCATTCCACCGGCGCTCGCCAACGCCATGCTGGCGGGCGTGTTGCTGACGCTGTGCGTCGAACCCTTCGAGGCGCTGCGGGTGTCCCCGGCCGCCATCGCCCCGGTGCTGTGCACCTGGTTGGTACTCATGCGGCTGGCGCGGCGGTGGGCGGTTCCGGGAGCACTGGCCGCCGCCCTGGTGGTCATCGTGGTTTCGGGCTCGCTGTCGCACCTCGCCGGCGCCGGGCTCGGTCCGGTCGTGGTGCCGGTTGCTCCGGCCTGGGAGCCGGCAGCAGTCCTGGCGATCGCGCTCCCGCTGTTTCTGGTGACCATGACCAGCCAGAACATTCCGGGAATGGCCGTCCTTGCTTCCTTCGGGTACCGGCCGCCCCTGGCGCCGCCCTTGGTGTACACCGGTGCTGCCACGGTGGTCGGTGCGTTCGGAGGTGCTCATGCCGTCAACCTCGCGGCGATCTCGGCAGCCCTGGCCGCGGGTCCGGCCGCCCATCCGGACCGTAGCCGGCGGTGGATCGCCGGAGTGACCTGCGGCATCGTGTACGTCGCCCTCGGCCCGGCGTCGGCGCTGGTCGCAGCGGTTGCCCAGGCGGCACCGGCGGGCATCATGGCGGCGATCGCCGGGTTGGCACTGATCGGCACCTTCGCGTCCGCCGCCGGCTCTGCACTTGCCGACGGCGCACACCGGGAGGCCGCCGCGATCACCTTCCTGGTCGCCGCCTCCGGTGTCACCTTCGGTGGAATCGGGGCGGCTTTCTGGGGCCTGCTGGCGGGAGGAACGTACTCGGCCGTGCTCAAGGCTCCCACCTGGCGCCGACTCGGCCCGCGACCGAGCCGCTAAAGTGACGCCTGGTCCCGGCCGGGACCTGTGCATCCGACCGTCCGAACAACGAACAGCTGATGCCCGGCTCCCCCTCCGGAACCGGTGTGTACAGGAAGGCCTGGAACAACGATGACTGTCCGCAAGGTCGCGCTACTGACCGCCGGGGGCTTCGCCCCCTGTCTGTCCTCCGCAGTAGGAGGGTTGATCGAGCGCTATACGGAACTGGC
>JAABUM010007432.1_pt1 | contig 10077 bp, 13 predicted proteins | sample 5559161 | NCBI WGS metagenome assembly JAABUM01 (sample SAMN10711868, study PRJNA513369) | rock metagenome | isolation source: Antarctica rocks | place: Antarctica: Victoria Land, Siegfried Peak nord | reverse complement strand
CAGCCAACCACACCGCCACGAGTTCCATAGCAACTGGAGCTACACCCTGCGCCCCACGACACGCCCGAAGACCACCCACCTAAATATTACGCGAGCCCTAAGTCGCTGATCCTCCCTGTCGAAAGGTTGCATTCATGCGTGAAATTTGGGTGTGGACAGGTTCTCAAAAGCTGCATATAGCTTACCTACCGGCCCGGCCGCCCTCCGGCAACGAAGCAGAGAGGACCTGGCAGTGAGCAGCACGTTTCCCGTCCCGCCGAGCGACTCGATCGCCGGTCGGGTCGCCGTCGTCACCGGCGCCGCCGGTGGTATCGGTCTTGGCTGCGCCGCAGCCCTGCACGGCCGGGGCGCGTGGGTCGTGCTGGCCGATCTGGATGTCGACCGCGCCGTCGAGAGTGCGCGGTTACTCGGTGACGGTGCCGTTGCGCTCCCGCACGACGTGACCCGACCGGAATCGAGCGTGCGACTCGTCGAAGAAGTGCGCGAGCGGTTCGGACGTCTTGAGATCCTGGTGAACAACGCCGGTGTCGGCCCGCGCCCGGCACCGGTCCAGGATCTCGACCCCGACGAGTTCGACCGGGTGATGAACGTCAACACCCGCGGGGTCTTCCTCGCCACCCGCGCCGCGGCGCCGCTACTGATCGAGGCCGGCGGCCGCGGCCGGATCGTCAACGTTTCGTCGGTGATGGGGCAGTCGGCCGATGTCGAAGGTCTGCCACTACGTGGCCTCGAAACACGCCGTCATCGGATTGACCAGGGCGTGGGCCCTCGAGTTCGCACGGCACGGTGTCACCGTGAACGCAGTGTGCCCGGGCTCGGTCACGACCGAGATGCACGAGGGCGTCATCGCCGGGTACGCCCGCGCGCTCGGGGTCACCGAGCAGGAGAGCCGGGAGAACTTCCTGCGGCACATGCCTCTTCGCCGCTTCCAGAGCCCGGCGGACATCGGAGCCGCGGTGGCGTTCCTCGCCGGTGACGGCGCCGTGAACATCACCGGAACCCAACTCGGCATCGATGGCGGCTGGGTTCTCCACTGAGAACAAACTTCTCCCGTCAACGAAGGAGACGGCATGCAGATGTGGCTCGTACGCACGCGCACCTTGACGGACTGGGCACAGCTCGAGAGGGTGCTGCCCCGCCATCTGGCCAACGAGGCCGAACTCGCCGGGGCCGGCGCGCTGGTCATGGCCGGCCCGCTGCCCACTCCCACAGGCAGTCTTGACGGCGACGGCCTGACGCTATACCACGCGGAGTCGGCGGAGGCGGCGCGCACACAGGCGCTGTCCGACCCGTTCGTGCACGAGGGCATCCGGAGATTGTCGCCGTCGAGCTGTGGGACGTCCGGTGTGTCGGCTGGCGCGCAGGCGATGTCGCGGCACTGGCGCAGGTGCGGGCATGACCACGGAGGTTCGCATATCCACCGAGACCGCCTCAACGGCGCGGATATCCACTGCGCTGCGAAGTCTTGCGCGGATCCCGCGGTGGCGCGGGTTCGGCATCCTGGCCGGGCTCCTGGTGCTGCTGATCGTGATTGGTGTGCTGTCGCCGAAGTTCTTCAGCGCCCTGTCGTTGCTCGAACTGGCCCGCGGATCGGCCCTCACCGGGATCATGGCCTGCGGGATGATGCTGTTGCTCTCGATGCAGGAGATCGACCTCTCGGTCGGGAGCACCTATGCGCTGAGCATGATCAGCGGTGCGCTCGCTCTGCAGGCCGGGGTGAATCCCTGGTTAGCCGTTGTGATCTCGATCGCGGCGGGCGTCGTGCTGGGTGCGGCGAACGGCGTGCTCAGCGTGGTCTTCCGGCTCCCGCTGATCCTGATCACGCTGGGGACGCTGTCGGTCTACCGCGGGATCATCTACATCATCACCGGCGGCCAGGCGATCGCCGGGCTTCCGGACAACTCGATGTTCGACGTCCTCGGCGGGCGCTGGGCCGGGATCCCGGTGATGGTGGTGCTGCTGGTCGTGGTGGCGGTGGTGGCCACGGCGGTCTACCACCTGACACCGTTCGGCGTCCGGGTCCGCGCCATCGGCTCAAACCGTGTGGCGGCGGAATTCTCGGGCGTGCCGATCCGGCGCACCATCATCCAGGCGACCGCGATCACCGGCCTGCTCGCCGGGGTCTGCGGCGCTTTCATGCTCGCCTTCTTCGGCAACGCCGACCCCAGCGTCGGGACCGGCCTAGAACTCCAGGTGCTCGCCGCGGCGATCCTCGGCGGCACCGCTCTTTCAGGTGGAGCCGGTTCCGCCGGTGGCGCCGTGCTCGGCGCGATCTTCCTTAACGCCATCAACACCGCACTGATCTACCTCGGCCTGCCGTCGACGTTCTCGACGTTCGTCACCGGACTCGTCATCGTCGTCGCGGTCGGCCTGGACAGCGTGATCCGCCGGGGTGCGCTGCTCCAGCTCTTCGGCCGCCGCTGATCCGCGGCTCCACCACCTGTCCGGCGCCCCCGTCCGCGATCGACAAGAGATCGACCAAAGGAGTTCTCCCATGTCCTGCTCCCGCCGAAGAAGCCGTGCCCTTCTCGGCACCGGCTTGGCCGTCGCGCTGCTCGCCGCCGCCGGCTGCGGTGCCAGTACCGCAAAGGCCGGTGGCACCAAGAACGTCAAGGTCACCGCAGTGCAGTTCGGCTCCTCGCTGCCCTTCCAGCAGCAGGAAGCCGCCGGCATGCGCGACGCTGCAACGGCTCTTGGTGCGACGATGAGCTTCGCCGGCACCCCGTTACCGGACGGCACCGCCCAGGTCTCCGCCATGGAGCAGGTCACCGCCACCCAGCCCGACGGCATCCTGGCCCAGCCGCTGGTGCCCGCACAGTTCACCCGGCCGATCAAGGACGCGCAGGACCGCAGGATCCAGGTGCTGCAGTACCAGGTCCCGCTCGCCGCGGATTCGCCGATCACCACGTTCGTCGGTCCCGACGACATCGCCCTGGGCCGCGAGGCCGGCAAGGCGGTGGTCGACGCCGTCACGAAGGCAAAGGGCAAGGACACCCGCGGCAACATTCTGAGCAGCGAGTGCATCCCCGGGATCACCCAGCTCGACTACCGGCTCAAGGGCTTCACCGAAGAGATCCGTTCCGGGCTGCCGAATGTCACGATCGCGAAGCCGATCATCTCGGCCAACGACCCGACGACCTCCTACTCAATCCTGAAACCGGCCGTCGACAGCGCCACCGACCTAGTCTCGGTGTACAGCCCGTGCGAGACCGACACCGAGGCGCTGTCCAAAATCCATGCCGAGGAACACGCATCCTGGTTCGCAGTCGGGCACGACATCGACACCGTCACGGTCGAGGGCGTGCGCACCGGCGACATCCTCGGCCTGTACCCGATGTCGGCCTACGCCCACGGCTATCTCGCCGCGTACGTGCTGATCACCGCACTGCAGTCCGGCAAGCCCATGCCCAAGGGCTGGATCCCGGAGCCGAGCATCGTGCTGGATTCGTCGACGGTGGGCGCGGACGGGGCGGCGCTGACCGACACCAGCAAGATGGCGGTGTTCTGGAAGCCGGCGATCGACAAGATCCTCGCCCAGCCGGACTACGGAGTCCGGCCGCTGGCGGACGCGGCGCGCTGACTACATGTACTGCGCGCATTTGGTCAGCAAGCGCTTCGGCCGGACGGTCGCGCTCGAAGACGTCGACATCGAGCTGGCGCCCGGCGAGGTGCACGCCCTGCTCGGGATGAACGGGGCCGGCAAATCAACACTGGTCAGCATCCTCTGTGGTATCGAGGCCGCGGACGGCGGCCAGTTACGGCTCGACGGCGCCGCGGTCCGGTTCGGGCGGCGATCCGAGGCCCTCGACGCCGGGATCGCGCTCGTCCCGCAGCACCCGACGGTCTATCCCGACCTCGACCTCACCTCGAACCTGTTCCTCGGATCCGAGCTGACCCGGCGCGGGTGGATCACCCGGGGTCGAGAGCACCGGGCCGCCCGCATCCTGTTGGACCGGGTCGGCATCCGGCGCGAACCGGCCGGGCTCGCCGGTGCACTCGGGCTAGGAGAGCAGCAACTGCTCGAGATCGCCCGGGCACTGCTGCGCCGGCCCCGGGTGCTGTTGCTGGACGAACCGACCGCGGCGCTGCCGACCGCCGCCCGCGATCGGCTGTTCGGGATCCTGCGCTCGTTGGTCGCCGACGGGGTGGCGATCCTGCTCATCACGCACTTCATCGCCGAGGCGTTGGCGATCGCCGATCGAATCACCGTGCTGCGCGACCACCGCACCGTCATCGCGGGCCAGGACGCTGCGGCGCTGGACGTCCCGCAGGTGGTGGCGGCGATGACCGGCCCAGAGCGGGAGATGGGTGCCGCAGACCTGCGGTCCGCAGGTCCGACATCGACGTCGGACAGAGGGCTTTCGGTCCAGGGATTGTCGAGCAGCGGGTTGCGGGACATCAGTTTCGCGGTGGCCCCGGGTGAGGCGGTCGGGCTGGCCGGACTCGCCGGGGCCGGGATCGATGAGATCTTCGCGGCCGTGACCGGCCGCAGCCCGCTGGCCATTGGGACAATCACCTACCCCAACGGCAGCCACCCACGGACGATCGCCGCTGCCGTCCAGGCCGGCCTTGCCTATGTGCCACCGGACCGCACCGCGACCGGGCTGCTCGCAGAGAAGTCCGTCCTGGAAAACGTCGAGCTGGTCGACTTCACCCGCGGCGGCCGCCGGGCGCTGGGCCGGCTCCGGTTCGACGTGTCGCGGCGACGCGCGCTGGAGGTGCTGACGGACCTCACCGTTCAGTACGGGGACGTCGGCGAGGCGGTGTCGAACCTGTCGGGTGGGAACCAGCAGAAGGTGCTCATTGCAAAGTGGATGCACGCCGGGTCGCGGGTGTACGTATTGGACGACCCGACCAGGGCCGTCGACGTGCATGCCAAACTGCAGATCCACCGCATCCTGTTGGGTCTGCGGAACGCAGGAGCGTGCGTGCTGATGGCGTCCACCGATCCGGATGAGTTGGTGGCCGTGTGTGACCGGGTGCTGGTGGTGAGCAGGGGACGGATCATCTCCCAGCTCACCCGCGGCGACGATCTCGCGATCGACAACGTGCTCGTGGCGCTCTCACCGCCGGTGGACGCGGCATGACCGCCGACGGCGTCACCGTGCTGGGTGCCGGCCGGATCGGGGTGGCGCTCGCCAGTCGGTGGCTGGCCGCCGGTTGGAAGGTGACGGTGTGGAACCGGACGGCCGGGAAAGCAGTTCAGCTCGCCGATATCGGTGCTCGGGTGGCAGTCGACCTCCCCGGGGCGGTGGCCGGAGCCGGGATTGTCGTCTCCGTGCTGACCGACGGCGCCGCGGTGACCGACACGCTGGTGCGTGCGGGGGCGCTGCGGGCGATGGCGGCCGGCACGTTGCTGGTCGAGCTCTCCACGATCGATCAGGACTCCAGCCGAGCGGTTGCAGAGGCGGCCGGGTCGGCGGGCGTTCGGTACGTCCGCGGTGCGCTCAGCGGGAGTCCGGCGATGGTGGCGGCCGGGTCGGCGTCGGCGCTGCTGTCTGGGGACCGGCAGGATTTGGCCGCCGCAGCTGAGGTCTTGAAGCCGGTGGTGTCCGGGGTGACCGTGGTCGGCGCAGCCGAGGAGGCCAAGGTGGTGAAGCTGGCCATCAATGCGATGGTGGGTAGTGCCGTGCTCGCGGTGGCCGAGGCGATGGTGACGGTCGATGCGGCCGGGGTGCCGCGACCGGCGCTGGTCGAGGCGCTCCAGAAGTCGGCGGTGTGGAGCCCGGTAGTTGCCTACAAGGCGATCGCGCTGCGAGACGGTGATGAGCAGATCACCGCCACCGTCGCCGACCTGCTGAAAGACATCGAGCTAGTCGACGTCCAGCAGCGCGAGACCGCCGTACACGCACCGGTGACCAGGTCGATCCTGCAAGTCCTGCAGCGCGCAGCGGATTCTGGGCTGGAGGCCATGGATTGCAGCGCGGTCACCGCGCTGCTGCAAGCTGACAGCGGGCTGCGGTCCGCCTGCACCGAGCAAGAGTTGTCACGGAAGGCCCCGCCCGAATTTTCAGAAGGATGGATCAAAGAGAACATGCGATGACGAACCTGGCGTTGAAGGTCGGAGTCTTCAGGTACGAGCACACTTAGCCGTTGTTCTGTCGGTTGCCAAATTATTTGGGTCGGGTGGCCCGGCGGAGTTGCACCGCCGGGCTCCCCGAATGATGGGGTTGAGCCAGGCGGCCCGTTGTTGGAGACTGCCGCCGGTCTTTCGGTGGAGCCGCCAGCGCCTGATCGTGCTGCCCATGGCCTTGAGCGCCACTTGGCTCACCGCTGGGTTGAACCCGATGAACTCACGGCCGTCGGGCATCCGCACCGGACGCGGCGCGAACGTGTAGGCAAGGAACGTGAACGACCGACGGTCGAAGCGTTGCCGCCTCCACGCCCGGGCGTCCTGGCAGTACACGATCTGCGTCTTGTCCGGGTGCAGCTTGAGCCCGACCTGTTCCATCTTGCCGCCGATATCTCGTAGCAGGACCTTCGCGTGGCCGTCAGTGGCCGTCGGCGTCCGGGAGAGCCGGGCGAAGGGCGAAGGTGGCGCAAGCTGCGACCATTGACCGCGGCATGTGCACTGCAGCATCAGCAATCCTAGGACCGCGGCCAGGTGTCGCATCATCCTTGGTCCTGGTCCCGCGGTCGGAGCCGAGGAGGATCACGCGGTGGCCGACCCGCATAACCGTTCCCAGTTGCCCGAAGCGATCATGCATCGATCGGATTCGGTTAAGGGTGCCTGTTCCAGGAAGCTCCGAGCCCCGCCCTTTGGTAAGGGGACGAAGGGGTAGTCGGTGGAGAACAGGATGCGGTTGACGCCGACGAGTTCCGTCGCCCACCGTAGGTAGCGCTCGCTCAGGATCCCGCTGGGGGCGATGTAGACGTTGGTGCGGAAGTATTCGGAGATCGGGCGGCGTAGACCGGCACCGTGGTTCATGGAGTCGATCCGTTCAAGGTAGAACAGCGCCATTTCCCCTCAGTGACCGGCGATGACCTGCAGGTCGGGAAAGCGGTCGAACACACCACCGAGGATCAGACGCACGAGTTGGACGGCGCTTTCGTAGTGCCAACCCATTCCGTGCGTTGCGAGAGCGCCGCTCAGTTCGTTGTGGTAGCCCTGGTAGTAGGCCGATCGCACCGCTGGGCAGGGTGACTGCGGATGCAGGTGCAGTGGCACCCCGAGGCCGGCGGCTGCCTCGTAGATCGGCCAGAACTGCGGCTCGTCCATGTTGCGGTCCCGTGTTCGCCCGAACACCATCGCGTCTTTGAGGCCGAGTTTGGTCACGGCGCGTGCTAATTCGTCGGCGGCACGTTCGGGGCTCGGCGTGGCGAGGATCGCGAGGCCTTGGTAGCGGTCGGGCTGGTTCCGGACCGCGTCGGCGAGGGCGTCGTTAGTCGCGATTTGTAGTGCGACGGCATCGGCTGCGTCGAGGTTCTGCACGCCGGGTGTGCTCAGCGACAGCACTTGGACGTCCACGCCGACCCTGTCCATCTGCGCTTGGCGTTCAAGCCCGAGGTCAGCAAGGCGCCGGCCGGAGTCGCCTTGGGTCGATGGTGCGAACGACAGGTCCTGCCACTGCGGGTCGACCCGTCGCCAGGCGTTGACGACGTCGGCGGTGACGAAGTGTTCTTCCACCCCGATCACCCTCACGAGTTGACCTCTCCGTTCGATGTGTCCGCGCGACTGCCGCGGCGAACACGGTCGCGCATCGCAGCGATCGCGCGCCGGGTGGCGCACTCGCCGGACGCGATGCTGAGCAGGCCAACCAGCCCGATCAGGGGCGGTACCGGTGTCGGGGTTCGCAACGACCAGAACACGACCCCGGCGAGCGAGCCGGCAGCGAACGACGCAAGGTACCGGAGCGTGATGCTAGGCCACGGGCTCCGCGCCGGGTGGTTCATGGCGTTCCGAGCAAGGTGGCGGCGACCAGCATGCCGGTGAGGCCGACGATGGCGATCAGCGGCGGAGCGGGAGATTTCGTGCGGCCTAATGCATAGAGCGCGCCGACGACGAGTCCGACGACGGCGATCCGGACGTAGTGCATGTCGGTGGTCATCTCCTTTCGGATATCAGGTGTCGAGCAGGGCGGGAACGAAGATGTCGTCCGAGGTGAGCCGGCGCTTCGACAGGCCCTGCTCGTGGTGGTAGCGCAGGAAGGTGTCGACTGCCTTGCGGTTGGCGTTCACGCCGTACGGCCACCAGTCCTCGCCCAGCAGGGCGCGGTTCCGCGCGAACAGTTCGCTGAACCACGGCGTGATGACGGACATGTGCTGTTTCGAGGCGCCGGCGCGGTACTGCTGCTGCACGAGGTCCTTGGCGTCGGCGAACGCACGGTAGATCGCATCCACGAGACCCGGCTGGTCGAGGAGTTCGCGGCGGATCGCGACGACGTGCATCATCGGGAAGATGCCGGTCCGCCGGTAGTAGTCCCGCTCGACGCGTTCGTAGTCGGGGTAGAGCCGCCGGATCTTGGTCGTGGAGCCGTCGAGCAGGGACTGCGGCACGTCGACCGACAGCAGCGCGTCGATCTCGCCGGTCTCCAGCATCGCGGCGAGGGTCTGGTCACCGGTGGTGTGGCGGACCTCCACGTCGGCCGGGATGGGGTTCGGGATCCAGTCGAAGGCAGGGATTGGGTGGTCGGTGCCGCCGATGACCCACCGCATCTGCTGGGGTGTGACGTCGTGTTCGTCGGCGAGGATGCCTTTTATCCACACGCCGACGTCGTGACCCCACAAGGCGAACTCCCCCACCGTTTTGCCAGCCAGGTCCTGCGGGGTCTCGATTCCGCTGTCGGTGTTGACGAATAGCGCCTCGTGGCGGAAGTTGCGGTTCGGGAAGATCGGCAACGCCAGGAACGGCGAGTCGGCCAGGTCGAAGGTACGCAGGAAGTACGTCAGACCGAACTCGGCGACGTCGAGCTCGCCGACCGCCATCGCGTGGAACACGTCGGAGACCAGCGGCGAGGTCATCAGCTCCGCGTCCACCCCGTCGATGCCGACGCGTCCGTCAAACAGTGGTGCGGTGTGCTCGTACCGGTAGAGACCCATCCTCAGCGGCAAGTCGGCCATTGCGTTCAACTCCTTGGGTCGGTGGCCGCTTCCGTGAACGACCGTTCGCGGTCTAGTGTTGAACAAGAGTGGACTGGTTGTCAAGGCGAATGATCGTTCATTCATGGGAGGGAGGTATGGTTCGTGCCACGCATCACCGACGCCCACCGCGCCGAGAACCGGGCGTTGATCGTGTCGGCGGCTGGGCGTTGCTTCGCCCGTGACGGTTTCCACCAGACGTCGATGCCGGACGTCGCGGTGGAGGCCGGCGTGTCGGTGGGCGCCCCGTACCGGTACTTCGCCAGCAAGGACGAGATCATCCTCGAGATCGCCGGTGACGCGTTCCGGGGTCATCTTCGATCCCGTCGAGAAACTCGTAGATGCTGCCGATGTCACGGTGGCGGGCCTGATCTCCGCGGCGGTCGATCCGATCAGCGGCCAGGACACCGTCGACGCCACCGGTCGCACCCCTGCCGGTGGACGAACTCCTGCGCCGTCCAGGCGTGGGGCGAATTGCTCACCCACGAGGGGCTGCGCGAGCGGGCGGTCGCGGGCTTCGAGCAGGTACGGTTAGGCATCGCCGAGGCGCTCCGGCACGGCAGGACGCCGGGACCGTGCCCGCCCGGCTCGACCCCGACCGGGGCGCCCGGGTGATCATCGCGCTCCTGCATGGGTTCGTGCTGCAACGCGCGGCGTTCGGTTTCGGCGACGCCGCAGGCTTCGCCGCCGACGTGCGCATCGCGCTTGCAGGTGCCGGGCTGCTGCACCCGCGTGGCGGTGCGTCTTAGCCTGGATGCGCCGTCCCGCCGGATAGTTGATCTTGTGGCCCCGAGTTGATCTTGTAGGCCATCTTCCGCGGGTGCGCCGGCAGATGACCCGGACCGGTACTAAGCTAAGCTAAGAGCGGCGATGGCGGGGGGGCCAGCCGGCGCGGCGACCGATCAGCACCGGTATCGCGACGATGACGATTTCTTCGACCACTCCGGCGTGGAGGCTGTCGATGACCGAGCCTGGGACGGTCCAGGCGTTGCCCAGTGC
>JAABUM010007430.1_pt1 | contig 10081 bp, 14 predicted proteins | sample 5559161 | NCBI WGS metagenome assembly JAABUM01 (sample SAMN10711868, study PRJNA513369) | rock metagenome | isolation source: Antarctica rocks | place: Antarctica: Victoria Land, Siegfried Peak nord | reverse complement strand
CGGATCCGTGGCTACATCTCCACCCTGCGCAAACAAGGCCAGCCCATCTTCGCCGCCCTCAGCCAGGCCCTCAGCGGTAACCCCCTCCTGCCACTTACCTGCTGACGCAGCAGTCCTGAGTAGTTACCTTTGTGATTACAATGCACCCCGCGGCAAAAGGTCTCAAGAATACCTACGTCCACGAAGTTGGTGCTTTGATTGCCAACAGGCTAGCTGTCGGGAGTAGTCAATAGCACATCATGCAGCACGAACTGGGCTGCTGAGCCATCAGTGCAGCCGCTCAAGACGCGATGATCCCTCAATGCAGAAGGTATAGAGATGTTGTTGGCAGTCAGCAAATCAGTGGGAGAAGAATGATGATACCAGGTCAACTGACGGTGCATCATCTTTATCTTGCGATGAAGCGGATCGAGCGGGAGGACGTCCCGCGTCTTCGACGGTCGCGGAACTACTGTCTCGCGTTCAACGGCAGGCACTACCCGCCCAAATATGTCATTGCCGTTGCGTGCATGCAGTCCCTGGGTATAACGCTTGACTCTGAGGACTTCGGGGGAGGCGACGAGACGAACGACTTCCTGAGCGCACACGGGCTTTCGGTCGTCAGCTACCAGTGCGGGGGCAGCGTTGCTGAGTAACTGAACTATTGCTACTGCGATGCGTTCCTGGTAAGCATCACCGTTCACGACTGGAGACTCAGCAGGGGTTGGGTATACTCACGGACAGCCAAGGCGCACGATATCCGCATAGGTGACCCGGCGTTCCTGGGCCAGGCGACGAATATGAGCCAGTTCTTCCGCCGTGAACCGGATCGCTACCGTACCACTCAGGATGCGCTCCCGCCGTGGGCCGCCCCACTCTTCAGGACCATCCCTGTTGTCGTCGTAGAGTTCAGCCAGATCCTGATCGCTCATCGGTGTCCCATCTTTGTTGAAGGCCATTGTGGCTATGTTCTCCTTAGCTCTCCTGTACGGCGTCCGGGGTAATCAGGGGCGGCGCGTTGCCTACTGGGGGAGCAGCAGGGGCTGGAGTGGGCCAGGCGTGCGGCGCCGCCTTTGTGGCGGCATAGCTGGCGTCGAGCAGCGGACCCAGCAACAGGATGGCCGCGATGCGCCGGACCATGCCCTGCACGTAGCGCGCGTCTTCCAGGCTCAGTGAGCGGCCCAGCAGGTCGCGTTCGCGGTAGCTGAGCCATTTCTTGATCACCTGGTAGCCGCCGATGGTGTACTCCCACACCCGCGCCGGCACGTTGCGCCAGTAGGCCACATCGTTGAGATACACGTCGAGGGTGGTGTGGCCCAGCAGCGTGTGCAGCGCCTCGGGGGCCAGGCCTGGCGGCGTGGCCTGCTCCGTAGGGCCGTAAGGCCGCCGTTGCAGCTGCCCCTGGCCCGGCATGGTCGCGCCGCCCTTGCCCCCATGACCCCAGCCGGCGGTGAGGGCCAGATCGCCAGCGGCCGGGGCTCCGGGTTAGCCTGGACACGGGGCGCGGACGCGCCACTGGGTTGGTCAGCCCATCTGCGCGAGGGGCCCGGCACGTGGCTGCCTTCGGGATTGTGCTTGACGGCGCATGGCTGTGCAGGTATGGTGTGAGGGAATCGGGCGTCGAGAGTGGCGGGAACATAGCGCCGCCACCGTGGCATGTCGTGAGCCGTTTCAGCCACTACGATCAAACGCCGTGACGATGCTCTATCCGCGCTGGTTGGCCGCCTCGTTGATCTATGACCACTGAGCGAAGCGTGCGGCTATCTGTGACCTGAGCCGGTCTATGGCCACCTATCAGCGGGACGATCTACTAGTATCCGCCGCACACTGACCAACCGACGAGTGGATTGGGAAACGAGGGGCATGACGCGCGCGCTACTGACCGGCTACGTTGGTGCCTGTACCGTGCTGCTCCTGGTGGTTCAGGGTCTCTCCCCGCTACGCATGATCTCCGCGCCGCCGCTGCTGGCGACCAGTGCGGTTCTTGTTATCGGCTCCGTGGCTTGGATAGTGAGGGTTGTCAGGCGGCAGAGAGCGCCAGATGTTGCGCCCTGGATGGCGCTGGTCAGGCACCCATTTCTGCTGCCCTGGAGCCTTGGCCTACCGCCCATGGTTGTGCTCCTGGTCGTGCTTGGCTGGCATATGCCACCAGTAACCTGGGATGCCATGACCTACCATTTGGCGCGGGCCGCCTACTGGCGGCAGTGGGGCACTCTCGCGCCCTTCCCGACCAACGATTTCCGGCAGACCGTCTTCCCGGGCAACGCCGATGTGCTCCAATTGATCACCCTGTTGTTCGCCCACACAGACACCTTCGTGTTCGTGGTCCAGTTCACCGCGTACTTAATCGCAACCGTGGCCGTCTATGGACTTGGACGCCAGCTCACGCTTGCCCCGCTCTATGCCTTGATCGGGGCAGGCGCCTTCGCCACCATGCCTGAGGTCGTCTTGCAGAGTACATCGGCGCAGAACGATCTGGTCGCCGCGGCATTTACGGGCTGCGCCGTCTATTTCATTATTGATGGTCTGCAGCGGACACGCGTGGCCAGCCTGGCGCTGAGCGTGGTGGCGCTCGGCCTGGCCGTGGGTACGAAGCCCACGGCATTCCTGATCGTGCCAGGCGTTGCGCTCGGAGCATTGGCGTTGCTCTGGACATGGCGGGGATCGGCACTTCATCTTGTGCCTCGCCCGTTGCCGTCACGACCGCAAGCCTGCTGCTTGCCAGCGTGGTAGGAGGGTCTTGGTATATAGGCAACTGGCGCGACTACGGCTCGATCAGTGGACCTCCTGAGGTCACACAGCTACAACAGGTGGCGCACCCTTCACTGACCACCTTGGTGATCAACCTTGTGCGGCACGCAAACGGGTTGATTGACCCGGCGGGTCCCGCCTTTCTCATCCACCCGACCAGTCGCATCGCCTGCGGGATCACGGGACATGTGCGTGAGGCGATCACCCGGGTTGCCCACATTCCACCGACCAATCAGGCGCTCGAATGGCCAGGGACGACGTACAGCCCCTATCCTAGCTGCTCCTTTTCGGAGAACGGCTCGTGGTTTGGCCTAGCTGGCATGATGGCGATGCTGGCCGCCGTAGCGTGGTTCGTCACCCCCATAATCCGCCGGCGGCCAGACACGGCATGGCTGCTGGCCGCCGGCAGCGTATCCTGGATTGTCTGCGCGTCGCTGCTGCTGCGGTGGCAACCCTGGGAGGGGCGCCTGCTCTGCCCGGCTATGGTACTCAGTGCGCCCTTGCTCGGCCTTGTCGCTCGAAGCGCGGCACGGCACCCGTGGGGCCGCTGGGCTATCATGGCCGCTATCCTGTACACGTCACTGGGGGGCCTCAGCGCCGCGCTTAAGAACCCCGACACGCCGATCCGCGCCTGGGCTGCCCCTAGAACAGTGGTTCAGGTTCAGCAGCGCCCCCTCATGGGGCCGGTCCTTGATCAACTGCGCAAAACAGTGCCCGATCACGCGCGCCTGGGGGTCTACACCACAATGGATGACTGGATTTTCCCGCTGTTCGGCCCACATCTCGACCGTGTTGTTGTGCCACTTGTCTTACCTGCGGGTGCGCGCGCGCACCCCATCCACCTGCCCCACGTTGAGTTCATCGTGACGCATCAAACAAGCTCACGTGTGGCCATAGTGGTCCAGAGTGTCCATGGTGCGCGGTGCCACCTGACCTGGTCTGGACGACCAGATCAGGAAGGGACGCCCTGGTCGCTCTACCGCTGCACCCCGCTGCACGGGTAAGGGTTTGTGCCTGAAGAGACACAGGTTTTCGGGCTCCCAGGCGCCAAAAGGGGCGCGGAGTTGACCGGCTTCTGGGCAATGTTTACCTGCGGGGGTGGGGAGGCGGGCCGGTCAGCGCCAGCGCCAGCCGTCGCCCTTGCTGTCCCGGCCGGTCCAATCGCCGCGCATGCCTGAGTAGGGGCGGTGGATCAGGAAGCCGGAGTCGCCCCGCCAGCGGTCGCCAGCGCGCCAGCCCCCCCAGGCGTGGTGGCCTGGCCCGAGCACGGCCAGCAGCGTCGGCGCGGCGTGGCGCAGGGCAGGGGCCAGACCTCCCAGGGCCAGCACGAGCAGGATGGCCGCCCCACGCCGCCGGGCCGCCCGCGCGCGGAGCGGCGCGTCCGGCCGTGCAACGGGCCTGCCCTCCATCGCCGGCCCCCGCACGGGCGCGCCGCACCCCTCGCAGTAGCGGCTGCCCTCGGGGATCTCCCGCTTGCATCGTGGACAGGTCGCCGACATGGTCTCCCTCCTTCCCCCCGCGCTAGCTCTGCTACGATCCCCCGGGTGACTACCCGCCGGATCGCCCCGCCGTCACTATCTGTATAAGTGCGAGCGGCGCCGACCGCCACGGCATACGCAGCGCCCTGACCGCCGCGGCGATCCGCTCATGGTAGCACCCAACTGGTCTAGGATAGTACTCTTGTCTCCCTGCGCTCCCCCGAATGGGCGATGGCAAGAAAACCACAGGCTGCCATACTAGTTAGGGTAGATACAGACGGTGACGTGAAAGTCTCCAGAGCCGTTGAAGACGAAGAAAGAGGTTGGTTTATGAGTGCTCTACACGCGCATCAGCCGGCGCGCCGGCTGTGGTGGGCCGGGCTCCTGGTGGTCGGGTTTCTGGTGGCCAGTTCGCTGGCCGCGCACGCTGAGGCCGCCTTCGGCGCCTGCCGGTCTGACCCCCTGGTCACCTTCCCCAACGGGATCACTGTGGACCTGCATGCCACGATTGGAGCCAACCTCAGCGATGTGCGGCACGTTTCGTACGTGCTGCACGGCTCCCAACAGGACAGCGCTGCTCCCTCCTCGGTCGTCTATCCTGACGGCACGGGCCCTATCTCAGACGTGAGCTATGTCGCCGACGCCCAGCCACAACAATACTACGCTATCGTCACCGTCACCACGGGCGGGTCGTCCGTGCCAGTCACTGCCTACCTGGATTGGACGGCAGGGGGCAAGCATAACACAGGGACGGCGCAGGTTGCGGGCCTCTCCGGGCAACCTCTCCAGACACCGGCGCTGCGTATCGTCTGCGCAAACATGTGCTAGCGCTAGGCGCCTGTCAGGGCTCACTTGAGGGATCGGTGTAGAGGCGCTCCTACACCCCCCGTGTAGGGGCGCCCGCGGGGAATGCCCCTACCGCTATCCAGTAGCCCTGCGCGGCTGGCGCATGCTGTTCTCTACCGTGTAACCGGCGTTGGTTTGATAATAGTAGCAGAGGATGTCCGGCCTGACAACAGCGCTACTTATCCACGCTACGTAGCCGACGTAGCTCCGCCTCCAGAGCGGCGACACGCTGCTCAGCCTGCAGACGCGCCCGCCGTTCGCTCTCCGCCTGCGCGGCGGCAACCTTTGCTTGCGCGGCGGCAGCCTCGGCCTGCGCGGCGGCAGCCTCATCGGGCGTCAGGTGGAGCGCGCCGGCGGCATCATAGAGGCGCAGCAGGTCCTCATCAGGAACCAACCAGCTCTCCAGAGCCGCGCTCCACAGCCGCCCCTCTTCGTCGGGCTCCAGCGCCACGGGCAGCCCCCCCGCATCGTAGCGCCAGCCCAGCAGCCGCCGGCCTAGCCGCTGCCGCTAGCTGGTGCGCCACACCGGCGGGTCGTTGGGGTCGTAGGCGAAGTACTCCCGCGCGCCCATCTGGCCATACAGCCACGGCTTATGCTCCTCCCCGGGGGCGCTGTCCGTCTTCCAGGTGCTCCCGCTGCTCACCTCGAAGACGACTGTGGGCGCCGGACGCACTCTCTGGCTGTGGGCGGGCCGCATCTCCCAACTGGTCACCCGCCGCTGCTCCGCTGGCGGCAGCGTCAGCCCGACAAAGACGGCGATGTCGGGGGAGATCAGGTTCTGGCTGTTGCGCACCGCTGGGTGGTAGAAGCTCAGGTTGCGCGCCACAAACCAGCCGGTCTCCCGATAGAGGTGGGCGAGCACCGCGCCGAGGTAGGTCAGCAGGACGGTTTGCGCGACGCTGTCCCCCATCTCATCCTCCCGGAGCAGATACTCATGCTGGCGCGGGGGGTGGCTCTCCAGCGCGGGAGCAGCGGACGAGCGCACAACCATCGGTGACCACCTCCAGGTTCCCAGGGCAGACCAGACGCCGCGGCAGGGTAGGCCAGCACGGCCCCCTCATCATAGCCTGAGGCGGGCGGTCATGCAACAGGTTGGCGCGCTGGCCTTGTCGCCATAGTCAGACCATCATAATGCAGGTTCATGAACGATAGTGTAGGCACGTGGGGACTCTCCCCCTGGTTCCCCGACCACGGCGCTAGCCTGATCCACCCTGAGGACGCTGACCACCACGCCCTGCTGGAGTCTATGGGACCCTACGGTGATGGAACAACACGCTTTGCCCATATATCAGCGCCTCACCGGTACTGCCTTCGGTTCCGTGCTGGATCCCGTGGGCACATAAAGCAGTATCAGGCGCGGGGCGCACGGGTGATCATCCAGGCACGGGAGCCGCATACATCGCGGTGACGCTGCCGCGGCTACCCTCTGGCGAGAGGCACGGCCTACCGGGGGCCTGACGTAACCTGTCCGCATTGGGCCAGTTGGTCCGCGGAGGGGCACGGCCCGCCGGGGGCCTGACACCACGCGGTCAGGCGCGTATACTGGTAGGTGCGTGCGGGGATGTTCCGCTGGTCAGGAACGCGCGGGGCAGCGCGGCGCTGACGGGGAGACGACAAGGAGGCGCGATGGCTGATCAACCGGGCGTGACCCCGCCGGGTTCCGGGTGGGGCGCCGAGGAGGCGGAGATCCTGGCCGTACTGGAGAAGGTGCTCTACACGGTGGAGAAGGCTGTGCAGCGCCTGCACGCCGATCGGCGTCGGGCTGGTGGGGCGACCACGCCCTACAGCGGCCCCGAGCGGCGTCAGACCTACCGCGATCGGCGGCTGGACGATGTGCTGGAGCAGGTCAGGAGCGCCAACGATGAGATGAGAACGGTGCTCAACCCGCTGCGCCGCCGCGTGGTGCGCACCCGCCTGGCCGCTGGCAACCGCGTCGGCGGCCTGCTCACGCGCATCAAGTCCAGGGACCGCTGACCCCTACCCGTTGGCGTGGCGCGGTGGAGTGCGCATGAGCGACATCGTCCTATCTGGGTCTACAGGGGACAGCGCTGTTGACGGCGTCGTCGGTGGGCTCCTGGGCCAGTTGCCGCTGCTGCCCATTGAGGAGTGGACTCGTGAGCGCATGCACGCCGCCTACTGGCTGTTGGTCACCGTATTCAATCGCCCGCGGGGAGTCACCCTGCCACTCGGCTACCCCGACGCGGCGGATGAGTTCTTCGGGTACGCGCGGCGCACACTGCGCTTGCCCACCGGCGTGGAGGTCCCCTCGACGCGCGACCTCATCCGGGTGACCGGCTGGATTGCCACTGCTTTGCTCGCGCTTCAAGCCCACGTCTATGTGGCCCGCAAAAAGGAGTGCCACGACTCCTACAGCCACTATATCGGTGGCCCGTGGGCGACGCTCTTGCACGATATCTACCACCGCCTGCGTACCCAGTGGGGTTACCTCATCCCGCTGGTTCAGCCGAGCGTGGGGAACTACGCGCTCTGGGTGAGCAGACGGCGCGCTTCGAAAACCACTTCCTGGTCATCTATCGAGAGTATCTGCTTGCCCAGCTAGACGCCGACGGCCCGACGGCTCCAGGCAGGGCGCTGTGGGTTCTTGAACACCTCCCCTTCCGCGACGCAGGCGTGCGTCTGGCTGTCCAACGTATCGCCCGCCATCACGAAGATGCTGAACTGCGCGGAGCCGCCGAGCGCGTCCAGGCTCTTCGGTAGCGGCGCCCCTGACCGTAGCTGCCGACGTGTTCTCCCTCTGCCGCAAGATGTATAGTGGAAGAGCTAGCCAGCGGGCAATCGGTAGCTAAAGGGAGCACCGGTACAGCGATTGAGTTGGAGCATGCCACTTTGTGCGCCTAGGAGCCTGTCGGGTTACTGTCCAAAGTGGGGAACCCTAGCCACTAGAGCTTTTTTTCGGTGGCATAATGGGGGATGAACCGCACTATGGCGCTTCAACCAGCGCCTCAGTGGGGAGTAAAGCAGCTAATTGGTGATATGCAGACAGGCTCCTAGGGAGGTGGTGGACGATGCGCCGGACAGGCCTGATTCTGCTGGAGGGGCTGCCCGGCTCGGGCAAGTCTACCACCGCGCAGGCCCTGCTGCGGGCGCTCACTGCCCACGGCGTGGCCGCCCGCTGGTGGTATGAGGAGCAGCTAGGCCACCCCGTCTATGCGTTCACTGACCCCGCCGCGCTGCGCGGCCTGTTGGACGACCTGGCCGCCGGGCGCTACCGGCGCGTGGTCGCCGACGCCCTGCGTCGGTGGCGCGCCTTCGCCGCCGACCTGGCCGCCTCCGCGGGGGTCGTGCTGGTGGATAGCGCCCTGCTGGGCTACCTGACCTGGACCCTCTTCCCCGCCGGCGTCCCCCAGAAGGCCACCCTGGCGTATTTGGCTCAGGTGCAGGCTATCCTGGCCCCGGCCCAGCCCCTCCTGATCTACGCCTATCAGGACGACATTGCCGTCTCGCTGCGGCGCGTCTGTGACAGCCGCGGCCCCCAGATTGAGCAGTCCTACATCGCCAACGCCGCCAGCTCGGCCTACGGCCGCCGCCACAGCCTGCGTGGTTTCGACGGCCTGGTGGCCTATTGGTCGGCCTACCGCGCCTTGACCGACCGCGCCGTGTCCACTCTCAAGGAGGACCCCGGTTGGTCTGTGCTGACCATGGAGACCACCGCCGGGGAGTGGCCGCGCTACCAGGCCGAGGTGTGCGCCTTCGTGGGGGTGGACCCACCGCGCGTCACCATGCCCCCTATTGCCTACCTGGAGAGTCTGGCCGGCGTCTACCGCCCCCTGGGCGATGCGGCGCGCCCCGACGTGCGGGTGACCCAGCGGGATGGCTGGCTCTACGCCGATGGCCTGCCCGAGACCTGGCCGCATAGCCGGCTGATCCCCCGCGACATCGGCGTCTTCGACGTGCAGTCGCTGCCCTTCACCGTCTCGTTCACCCCTGGCCTCGCCGATGCCCTGATCCTCATCGCCACCGGCCCGGCCCTGCTGGGTGGCCACGTGGACGGCGTGTACGCGCGCCGCGACCCCTGACACCGCCCATCGCCCGCCCATATTCAGGCCTGAGGCGCCCATTCACCCGCTGGAGGGGCAGTCCCACTCCTGCCGGCATCCCCCATTCGCCCGCTGCAGGGGCGTCCCCTTGTGGGCGCCCGGTCCAACCTAACGCTACATGTGCCGTCTGTCGGGGCGGCCCCCACAGCCCGGTCCACCGCGGCCCGCGCTTGATCCGCTCGGAGCGTCCCCCGCGCCCGGCAGCCTCCCCGTACGACCACTGGTTGTTGCTACAAGCTTGTATCCGCATCAGGAGCGGGATACATAAACGGGCCTATGCGATGACGCCGTGCCGTCTCATCGCTATAGGTCACCGCGATATTCTCGGTCGCCGGGAACAACGTGTCGTGATCCCATTGATAAGCCGATACGCTGATGAACAGGCGCTGATCAGGATGAAAGTCTAGCTCAAGAGCCTGGGGATAATAGAGATGGTCTCCGTCTGATTCTATCCAGGCGGCCCAATAGAGGATAGTCTTGCTGATCGGCCTGTGCAGCACATCCGACCAGGGTTGTTCCGCTGTCACATCCCACTGCAATGCGCGTGGGACCCACTCGGCTAACGACCCTAGCAAGAGGCACAGGTCATACTGAGCAAAGGTCTTGTCCCAGGTGATGCTATACACCTCCCCTTGCTCGGTCTCCAGCTCAACCCCGAAGTCCACCGAGTGCAGCTGACCCTTTATCTACCCGCCAGTTCGGCTCTCCTGTCCCGTAGTCCAGTTCGTAGTAGGCTACCCTCTGGAGGGCTCGACCTTCCAGAACACGGAACGATTCCTCGAAGTCTAGCCTCCTTTGTTCCATGATGTACTCCCTGGCGCTCGCGCGCTGTTGGTCCATAGAGCTTATCATTCGCGCAAATTGAGGAGCGGTTGAGGAGCGGTGGTGCCCAACCGCGCGTAGAGGTCCGCCGGCAAGCGTAATAAGGAGAGGATCTGCTCTTGGAGGGGCGTCAGCGGAGTGACATGG
>JAABUM010007428.1_pt1 | contig 10081 bp, 10 predicted proteins | sample 5559161 | NCBI WGS metagenome assembly JAABUM01 (sample SAMN10711868, study PRJNA513369) | rock metagenome | isolation source: Antarctica rocks | place: Antarctica: Victoria Land, Siegfried Peak nord | reverse complement strand
CCTTGTAACCCGACATCATGTCGGTGCTGCCGCGCCCGAACAGGAAATCCACCGTCCAGTCGAGCAGCCGTGCGCCGAGGTCCGCTTGGGGGTCGACCGACATGCGCAGCCGCGCGACATTGACGAAATCGCGGTCACAACTCTCGATCTCGGCGACGATCGCCGGGGCTAGGCAGGGGTCGCTTCGGTCGGCATCTGCCAGGATGAAGATGTCGGCATCGATCTCGGCGAAGATGCGCCGGAGAAGCCCGTTCGGACTGGCCGCCACGACGAGGCGCGACACGGCCCCTGCCGTCTCCGCCGCAGCCGCGCAATCCGGCCTGCAGCCGTCATGATAGAAGAAGATTTCGGCTCCGGGCAGCACGGTCCCGAAGCCGCGTATGGCCGCGGCGATGCGATCCGGCGCACTCGAACGGGTCATCACCACGGCGATATCCGGTGCCGGCACGGCACGGCTCTGCGCCATAAAAGCCGCTGGCCTCGCCACCGTCGCGCGGCCACGCGGCACCGCGACGGGCTTGGTCGCCGTCAGAACAGGCATGGACTCTACGCGCCTCGCCGATGATCGAGCGTCACGGTAGAGCCACAACCTTAACGATTTGCCGGGCGGAGGTCCGATCGGAACGGCTCCGGAGCCGCGCGCACGCTTGCCCGTCAGCCCTTCACGCGGGCTTTGCGGGCCGCATAACGCGCATCGCGGGCCACCTTTCGATCGGCCTCGTCGGACAGGATGCGGGCTGCCCGCTCCAGCCGTGCCGATTCCGCCGCGGCCTTCTCCTGCTCAAGCAAAGCTTGCCGCGCGGCTTCCGCCGCCGCGGCGGCAGCCTCCCTGGCGGCCTTCTCCTCGGCTTCGCGCGCCAGCTGGATGCGCCGCGCCTCGTCCTTTTCGGCCACACGTTTGGCACGCGCCGCCGCGATCGCCTCGCGCTCGGCTTGCTTGCGCAACACGTCCGGATCGTCGTCGGCGGGCTTCGCCTTCAGTTTTTCGACCAGGGCCTGCTTGGCCGTGGCGGCGGAGGTGATGCGGTCGGCGAAATTCGCGTTGTTGTATCTACCCACTGTTGGTCCATGTTCGAGTTCGGCCGGGCCGAGGAACGTCCGCGCTGCGCAGCCGCGAAAAGGCGCCGGCTAACCACCGGGCGCCCGCATGATATAAGGTCGAAGCCGCTGCGTGAAAAGCTCCGGCAGGTTCGACATCGCTCCGATACGATGGAAATTCCGATATGATGGAATGGTGAGGGCGGCCGGACGCCCGGGGGACGCGGGATCGATGGCGATGCGACCGACGGGCGGCGGCACCAGCCGGGACGAAGCGGAAGGCGGGGAGGCCCGCTCGGCCATCGGGACAGCGGCGCGCTACGCTGCCCGGGCGACCGATCCCGTCCGCGAGACACGCCGGATTCTCGATGCGATCGCCGAAGCCGCGGGGCGCTCGATCTTCACGCTCGCGACGGCGGATCGGGCCATGGCGGAGGCCCATGCTTCCGCCGCCCGTTGGCAGGAGGGGCGCCCCCGGGGTTGTCTCGACGGGGTCGCGATCGCCTGGAAGGACCTGTTCGACCTCGCCGGCGAGGTGACCACGGCCGGATCGTGCGTCCTCGACGGCGAGCCGGCGGCCGAGCGCGATGCGGACCTCGTCGTACGGCTCGCCGAGGCCGGCGCGGTCGCGGTCGGCCGGGTCAACATGACCGAATTCGCCTATTCGGGGCTGGGCCTCAACCCGCACCACGGCACGCCCGTCAATCCCTGGAGCCGGGACGAGCCGCGCGTTCCCGGTGGATCCTCGTCGGGGTCTGCCGTCGCGGTCGCGGCCGGCCTGGTGCCGCTTTCCATCGGCAGCGACACGGGCGGATCGGTCCGTATCCCGGCCGCCTTCAACGGCATCGTGGGTTACAAGACCTCGGGGGGGCGCTGGCCCTTGGGCGGCGTGTTTCCGCTGTCGCGGACGCTCGACACGCTCGGGGTGTTCAGCCGCTCGGTCGTCGATGCGGTCGTGGTGGACGCCGCAGCGCGCGGGCTCGCCGCGCCCGATCTGCGGCGGGGCTCGCTCGCGGGGCTGCGGCTGATCGTGCCGACTAATGTCGTCATGGACGCGCTCGAGCCGGCTGTCCTCGACAACTTCGAGGCCGCGCTCGGCCGCCTCGCCCTGGCCGGGGCGCAGGTCGAGCGGCGCTCCGTTCCGGCGTTCGACGCCGTGATGGCGCTGAACGCCGAACACGGCGCCCTCGCGGCCTTCGAGGCCCACGCGCTCCACCGCGAACGCATCGCGTCCGAGGCCGTATCGCGGATGGACCGGCGCGTCGTGGCGCGCCTGCGCGGCGCGGCCGCGATCCCGAGCGACAGCCAGCAGATCATCCGCGAGACCCGGACCCGCTTGGTCGAAGAAGCCGCCGCCCTCTTCGACGATCGCACGCTCGCGGCCTTTCCGACCGTGTCCCACGTGGCGCCCGCCATCGCGGCCCTCGAGGCCGACGACGCCCTTTTCGTCAGGACCAACAGCAAGACCCTGCGCAATACGATGCTCGGCAACATGCTGGACTGGTGCGGTATTTCGATCCCCTCCGGGTTCGGCGAGGCCGGCCTTCCTACCGGCCTGCTGCTGTCCGGCGGCCCCGGCCGCGACGACCGACTGCTGGCGATCGCGCTGGCGGCCGAGGACGTGATCCGCGGCCCGGCAGATTTTCGCACTCCAGCCTCCACCTGACGGGCGGGGCAGGACCGCTATCAGCTCGCCGAGAGCTGGATCGACCGTGGCGTCGGCCAGGTGGACCGGGTCAGACCGGCCGGGGCGACGTCATGGCGGGACGGGTGTCGGGACGGTCGTCGGCGCCACCGAAGCCGTGCATCCGCAACGCCCATTGAAGCCCGACGATGGAGCCTTTGGCGCTCGGCAGGAAAGCCAGCGAGAGTGCGATCGTGACCGGGAACCAAACCGCGACGTTGAGCCACATCGGCCAGGCATAGGCGAGATCGACGGCCAGCACCGAAGCCACGATCAGGTGGCCGACCACGAAGATCGTGACATAGGGCGGGGCGTCGTCGGCCCGCTGGTGGGACAGGTCCTCGCCACAGGCGAGGCACTGCTCGCGGACTTTGAGATAGGCGCGGAACAACCCGCCCTCGCCGCAGCTGGGGCACCTGTGCAGCGCGCCCCGTAGCATGGCGCGGGTGAGGTCGCGATCGTCGGCCGTGCCGCGGCAACCGTATAGCTCGCCCTCCGGGCGCTCACCTGTCTCGGTCATGATAAGGATCCCGGATGGGGCGGCGCCCGACCAGGATCATATAGGTGGCGCGGGCCGAGGCGTCACCGAGGCGCCGGCACGGCAGCGTCATTTGATGACGAGCCGCGCGACCTGCCAGGCCGAACGGCTGTAGAAGATCTGACTCTTGAGTTCGGGTTCGCTGTCATAGGGATAGACCACGAACAGCGGACCTTTGTCCTTGACCGGCATATACTCGCCGTTGCGCTTCAACGCCAAAATGGCGTGGTGCTTGCTGAAATCCTCCATCGGGATCTCCGTCGTGTAGTCGTTGAGCGCGTAGGCCACGACGCGCTGGCCTTTGGCGCCCACGTCGGCCATGAGCTTTTCCATCGGCACGCCTTCGAACTTCATCGAGCCCTTGTACCAGGGCGTCGTCGTCTCGATCGTCACCATGCCTATCTTCTCCAGCATGGCGCGGTCGAACTGGGCCGTATCGCCCACGTTCTTCTCCGTGATCTCGCCCGAGATGGTGAGGATCGGCTTATCGGTCGGGACCGCCAGGCCGTCCGCCTTGGCGACCTGCGCACCGAACAGTCCGGCATAGGCCAGAGCCGCGACACCGGCCCACGTCGACAGTGGATTCGTCATGTTTCAATCTTTCCGCAAATCGCAGTCGCATCGGACAGGACGGTGACGTATGATTTGTTAACGAATCGAGAAGGCCTACCGTACGAAGGCGGGTTCCGAGGCTTGGATGACACAAGTCGAACGCCTGTAATGTGCCCTTCACTTTCGTAGACGATAAGTACGGACGGCAAGGCGAGGCGGAGAAGGGCATGAACAAGGTTTCGGACGCATGGACTGTCGCTAGTCTGGGCAACCAAGCGGTTGTCGGCTTCATGAGCGACAGCGAGAAATCGGCCATGATGGCGGCCGCGGCCGGCAAGATCGAGGAGCTTTTCGACGTCCTGCTGATCGACCATCGCAACGACCATAACACCCGCGAAACGCCGGCGCGCGTCTCCAAGATGCTGGTCGAAGAAACCATGCGGGGCCGTTTCTCCTCGCCGCCCAAGATCACCGAATTCGACAATGTCGAGCGCTGCGAACAGCTGATCGTGACCGGCCCGCTCGACGTGCGATCGACCTGCGCCCATCATCTGATGCCGATCTACGGCAGCGCCACGATCGGCGTCCTGCCGTCGCCGGACGGCAAGATCATCGGCCTGTCCAAATACGACCGCATCGTCGACTTTTTTTCGTCGCGTCTGCAGATCCAGGAAGAGCTGGTCAAGCAGATCGAGCATTTCATCGTCGAGAACACCGATCCGCGCGGCCTCGCGGTCAGGATCAGCGCCGTCCATATGTGCAAGAGTCACCGCGGGGTGCGGGCCTCGCGGGCGAGCCGGATGGTCAATACGGCCTATTACGGAGAGTTGGCGACCAATCCGCAACTGAAGGCGGAGTTCCTGCAAGAATGTGCCATGCTCGAGCGCAATGCGGGCTGACCAGCGCGAAGCGGCGCGCGAGGCGCATTCCGTGAACCAAGGCCCCGGTCCTGCCGGGCTGACCGCCGACCTGCAGCGCGGAGTCTATCGCTCGACCAAGACCTACGACCACAACGAGGGCCTGTCATGCTGCTTCCGGCAGTGGCGGGCCGACCACTCGCATTGTCGCTTGCTGCACGGCTACGCCCTCGCGTTCAAGTTCGTGTTCGCGGCCCATGTTCTAGACGTGCACCATTGGTGCCTGGATTTCGGCGGATTGAAGCCCGTCCGGCAATGGCTGCACGACATGTTCGACCACACTCTGGTCGTGGCGGCCGACGATCCCGAACTGGCCAGGCTCGAAGAGCTCGGTAGGGCCGGCCTGGCCGACATCCGCGTGATGCCGGCCGTCGGATGCGAGGCGACGGCCCGTTTCGTTTACCTGCGGGTAAATGAAATGGTGCAGAGAGAGACCGAAAGCCGTGTTTGGGTCGACAGCGTCGAGGTGAGGGAGCACGGCGGTAATTCCGCCATTTACTCCCTCGTCTGAGTGATGCCCGACCTTCGACGGCATTGAGGGGAGTCTCTAGTCGTTCGAGCAAGGGAAAATCTGCGTGTGGTCGGTTCGGACCGGTAAGATCGTTTTCATCGCGATGATGTTCGGCCTCCTGATCGCGGCCGTGAACGTCTCGTCGCTCATTGCCCAACGGCAAGATACGCTGAAAGACGTGTCCCGCTACAACATCTGCTGGCTCGCGAGCCAGGCCAGTGCGGAATTCACGCGACTCGAGGAAAAGATCGCCGCGGTCAATATCCCGGGTTCCACGGGCGACATCGACGAAGTGCATTTGCGCTACGACATCCTGGCCAACCGATTATCCGTCATGGACGACGGCGAGTTCAAGGAGTTCGCCGACCGCGATCCCGAACATGCGGTCGTCGTGAAGGAACTGGGCGAGGTCATCGAAAAGCTTCAGCCGATGATCGACGACATCAAGAAGCCGGGTGTCGGCGAGGCTGCCCTGTCGCTTCTGGCGCCGCTCGACCCCAAGCTCGCGCAACTCGCTGCCGCGACCAACCGCTTCGGCAGCGAGAGGGTTGCCGAGGATCAACACGAACTGGCCAGGCTTCATTGGATCTTCTCCGGCGTCGTCGCCGGGCTGTTCACCTTGGGCGTGGCCTTGCTGCTGCTGTTCGGCTGGCACAACCGGCTGCTCAGCCGGGCTCGCGACAGCCTGCACGGCTTGGCTCAGGACCTTCGCCAGGTCTCGGCCGGCCTCGAACATGCCAACTCCGAGGTCAGGACCGTCAACGATCAACTGCAGGCGCGCAACGAGATCCTCCAGCGCCGCGACCGCGAGATGGGGATCCAAAACAAGCGGTTCGATGCCGCCCTGAACAACATGTCCCAGGCGCTTTGCATGGTGGATGCCAGTGACCGCCTCGTGGTCTATAATCAGCGCTTCGCCGACCTGTTCGCGCTCGAGGTGGCGCCGATCCCGGGCATCCTGTTCACCGACCTCATCGAACTCGCGTCGAGCGCGCGGCTGAAGCAGGTGCATGCCCGTCAGCGAGGCCTGCCGGCCGACGGCCCGGCCGTGGGGTTCGTCCAAGATCTCACCGACAGTCAGACCGTTTCGGTATCGCACCAGCCAATACCCGAAGGCGGCTGGGTGGCCACCTACGAGGACATCACACAGCGCCGGCAGGCCGAAGCCCAGATCACCTATCTGGCCCACCACGATCCCCTGACAGGCCTCGTCAACCGGGTTTTCTTCGGCCAACAGCTCGATTCAGCCTTGGCCCGCATCGCCCGCCGGGGCGGAACGTTCGCGGTACAATGCCTCGACCTCGACGGCTTCAAGGACGTCAACGACAGCTTCGGCCACCCGATCGGCGACGCCCTGCTGCGCGAAGTCGGCCGACGACTGGCCGCCAACGCGCGAGAAGGCGACATCGTGGCGCGGCTCGGCGGCGACGAATTCGCCATCCTCCAACGTGAAGTGGGCCACGGCAAGGAGGGCATTCTCGCGGCGAGGATCACGGAGGTGCTGGCCGAGCGCTTCGACATCGACGGGCTGGAGATCTTCATCACCACCAGCATCGGCATCGCCGTGGCGCCGACCGACGGGACCAACGGCGACGAACTCATGAAGAATGCCGACCTCGCGCTCTACCAGGCCAAACTCGGGGGCAAGAACATGTTCCGCGCGTTCGAGGCCGATATGGACGCGGCACGGCGGATCCGGCGCGGCCTCGAGGTCGACCTGCGCAAGGCTCTCGCCAACGGCGAGTTCGAAGTCTATTTCCAGCCGATCGTCGATGCACGGCGCGTCGCCATCACGGGCTTCGAGGCGCTGCTGCGCTGGAACCATCCCGGGCGCGGCATGGTTCAACCCGGCGTCTTCATCCCGATCGCGGAAGCCATCGGGCTGATCTCCGAACTCGGTGAATGGGTATTGCGGGAGGCCTGCGCCCAGGCCGTGCTATGGCCGGGCCATCTGACCGTAGCGGTGAATCTCTCGCCGGCCCAGTTGAAGTCCAAGGTCTTGCTCGACGTCGTCAAGGATGCCCTGCTGCGCTCGGGCCTGACACCGGCCCGGCTCGAACTGGAGATCACCGAAAGCGTGCTGCTCTCCGACACCGATGGCACCTTGGGGGTCCTTCACGACATCCGGTCCTACGGGGTCCGGATCGCCATGGACGATTTCGGTACCGGCTATTCGTCCCTGAGCTACCTGCGGCGCTTTCCCTTCGACAAGATCAAGATCGACCAGTCTTTCGTGCGGGAACTGTCGAGCCGCCCCGACTGCATCAAGATCGTGCGATCGATCGCGGCCCTCGGGGCGAGCCTCGGCATGACCACGACAGCCGAAGGCGTCGAGACCCTGGAGCAGTTCGAACAACTTCAGGAAGCCGGCTGCGACCAGGTCCAGGGCTACCATTTCGGCAGGCCCCAGCCTGTCGGATCCATGATCTTCACGCTCGACCGGTCCACGGCCCCGGCCCCGGCGGCTCACGCCGCCTGATGCTCGGGCTCACGACTTCCGACGCATCTCCTGGCGACGCATCGGCATGGCGTCGATGGTGGGGAGCAGCGCGTCCCTGTCGAGCGGCAGATCGGACGAGATTTTCTCCTCGCCGTCCTTGCCCACCAGAATGGCCCGAAATCTTGTCCCGCCGAAACGCCGGCGCAGCGTCGCCCCTTCGGGGGTCGCATCGTCATACGTCGCCAGCACGAGGTCGCGCTCCGCCGCGGCAGCCCCAGGGCTGCGAAGATGCGGCGCTGGACCGCGAGGTCCGGGGCTCGCCGCCAGGGCGCCCGGGCCACGACCACGCGGTAGGCTCTGCGTCAGGCCGCCAGGGGATCCTTGGCGGATCCCACCCCATCTCGGGCCGGCATGACGGTCAGGACCGCGATGGCCATCGCCCCTCATGTGCGGAATCCATGGCGACCACGCCTTCGTTCGGCCGACGCTTGACGCCGGACAGGCCTCAACGCGGCACGAACGGCCAGGTTCGTCGGCCAAGGCGATATTCCTGCTTTCGCCGCAAAGCGGGGCCATGTGCCGAGCCATGAATACGAAGTCCCCGCCCGCCCCGAACGCGTCCGATCATTTCGATGGCCGGCGCTTCTTCAATCCGGGCGTCGATGTGGACAGGAGCCTCGCCGACCTCTGGCGGTGGCGCCGCTCCGGGCAGCGGGTCGCATGGCCCGAGCAGATCGCGTCCACGCCGCCGTCGCCGCCACACCAGGCAGGGCCGGGGGAGGTTCTCCTCACCTTCATCGGTCAAGCGACGGTCCTGATCCAGGTCGAAGGATGCAACATCCTCACCGATCCCATCTTCTCGGCACGCGCGAGCCCCGTGTCGTTCGCGGGACCATTGCGGGCGCGGCCGCCCGCGATAGCGTTCGACGCCCTGCCGCCCATCGACCTGGTGCTGCTCAGTCATAATCACTATGACCACATGGACATCGCGACCCTGCGGCGTCTCCAGAACCGCTCGGCCCCGGTGGTCGTGACGGGGCTCGGGAACGGGAGACATCTGGCGCGGCTCGGCATGTCGAAGACGGTCGAACTCGATTGGTGGCAGGCCTGCGCGCCGGCCGAGGGGGTCGACGTCACCTTCGTTCCGGCCCAGCACTGGTCGAGCCGCACGCCCTTCGACAGGCGTCGCACGTTGTGGGGCGGGCATGTCGTGGGCGTAGCGGGAACCCGCATCCTATTTGCCGGAGACACCGGCTACGGCCCGCACTTCCGAACCATCGCGCGCGCGCTGAGGCCGGACGTCGCGCTGCTGCCCATCGGGGCCTACGAACCACGCTGGTTCATGAAGGCACAGCACATGGATCCAGCCGACGCCGTACAGGCCCACATCGACCTCACGGCCGACCTCAGCCTCGGCATTCACTGGGGTACGTTCCAGCTCACCGACGAAGCCATCGACGCCCCGCGCGACGCGCTCGCGGCGGCGAGGGAGGCCGCGGGTCTGGCCGACAGCGCCTTCCGGGTGCCCGAGCCCGGCACGACCCTGGTCTGGCGGCAGGGCTCCTCGCCGGCTGAGCTCGCCGAGAAGGTGGCCGGTTCGACGGTCTCGCGTCGCAAAGGCCAGGATTGACTCGCCCTTAGGGTCGAAGCCGATGCTGAGTTACGGTGTAAGCTGCAAGGCCTCGCCGGAGGCCTGCGCCCGATCCGGCGTTGAGCAGAACGAGAGGGGAGTTGACCATGCGCGTGCTCTTGATCGCGGCGTCGGCGCTGCTGTTGTCCGTGCCCCCAGCGATGGCCCAATCGGGCGGCTCGGGCAACTCCGGCTGCAATGCCGCGCCCGCTACGCCGCCGAGCAAGGGCCCCGGGGCCGGGACCGATCCGGGTAGTTCCGGCAGTACCGGCTTCTCGGGTGCCGGCCTGGGCGGGGCCTATACGGGCACTTCGCCCAACGGTCCCACGGCGTCCTCGCCCTCCGCCCAGCCCGCGACCGCGAAGGGGCTCGACCCGATCTCGTCACCGCCCAAGGTCGCCGACGCCGGCAAGTGCTGACGTTTCACAGTCCGCCGGCCGGCGGAGCGATACGGCGAGACTCGCCCGAGAGCGGCGGGCGGCAACGAGCTACCCGGTGTCCGTGAGCATGGGGCCGGTGGACTCCGGACGCCTGGCATTCGACCGCGCTGTGGCCGGGCCGCCGCCTCGCACGCGCTTCCACTCCGCCGGGCCGCAAACCACGGTCAGCGGTTTGCCAAGATCCCACGGCGGGAGAGGGGGTTCGGAGCAGGGCAATCGCATTTCAGAATAGTGCGAGGAGCTTGGTGAGATAGGCGTCGTCCCATCCGGCTCGTTTGAATTTTCCGCGTAGAGATCCCTTGGTGGCCTCCTTCTGCATCACGTTCAGGGC
>JAABUM010007427.1_pt1 | contig 10083 bp, 10 predicted proteins | sample 5559161 | NCBI WGS metagenome assembly JAABUM01 (sample SAMN10711868, study PRJNA513369) | rock metagenome | isolation source: Antarctica rocks | place: Antarctica: Victoria Land, Siegfried Peak nord | reverse complement strand
AAACCGACGACTCGCCAAAGACTTCGAGAACCTTGCCGCAACTCTGCTGGCCTTCGTCACCCTGGCTGCCATTCAGTTCGGCGTCAGGCGACTCGCGCGATAGTTGGCTTTTGAGTCAGGCTCTCAGGAAGCGATCGGTATCTTCGCGGAGATGCCCAAGTGACGTTCGCCTTCATCTAGCAGCATGCGCGCACCTGGCCAGTGCGTCTCATGTGCCGCGTGCTCGAAGTGTCCCCAAGTGGCTACTACGGCTGGCGGTTGCGTCCCGAGAGCGCCCGGTCGGCCTCCACCGTCAACTCCTGGACGACGTCCGGCGTATCCATGCCCGGCATCACGGGCGCTACGGCTCGCCTCGGGTGCACGCCACGCTGCGGGCAGAGGGCCGATCGGCCAGCCGCGGTCGGGTGGAGCGCCTGATGCGCCGCTATGGCATCCGGGCTCTGGCGGGGCCTCGGTTCCGGCCGTGCACGACCGACAGCCGTCACGACCTGCCGATCGCGCTCGGCTTCGCCCTCACGGTGGTGTCGATCCGCCTGACGCCCGTGCTGGCGTCGGCGATCGGTTGGCGATGGAGATTTCTCATGCTGGTGCCTGGCCCAATCGTCGGCGTCGTCGCGATGGTGGCGCTCCGCCGTCTACCGGAAGCGCGCAAGATCGCCCACGGGCTCCGATGATTCGATCCGCGGGGCGCGCAAAGCACTATCGCGCCCCTCTTGCCTGTGTGAACGATCGGGGACCACGATGGGGCCGCATGGTGCGCGAGTTTGTTTCCGTAATGACAGCGATTCCGAACGTTAATGATGCGGTGCCGGTATCTGTCTTCCACCGCGTCAAGGAGAAGGCCTTCGCCGATCGCGCCAATGCGGCGCCCCTCTGGGTCCAAGTCAAGAATGCTTTGGCCGAGGCTATCGAACAGTCGATCCCCGTCGACAGCCGGATCCCGTCAGAACAAGCCCTGTGCGGCATGTTCGGCGTCTCCCGGCCGGTGGTGCGCGAGGCGCTGGATGCGCTGGTCAGCGAGGGACGCCTCGTGAAGATCGCGCGGCGCGGGGTCTTCACCGCCAAGCCCAAAGAGAACGCCGACTTCCTCACCAACGCTATCGGGGTCTTCGACGACATGACTTCGAAGGGTCATGAGGTCACGACCCGGACTTTCGATCTCCGACGTGTTTCGGCCTCCGATCACGAGCGCAAGGTCATGTCCCTGCCGAAAGGCGCGGACGTCGTCAGGGTCGTGCGCGTCTACCTCGTCGATGGCCAACCGCTTACCTACACGCACATCGCGATTCCCGCCCACCGGGCGCCAAACCTGGAATCGCTGCTGCAGGAAGGGCAGTCGGTCTTCGGGCTGCTTCGTTCGCATTTCGGGCTCATCGCAACCCGGGCCGAGCGCTGGTTCGACGCAGTGACGGCAACGGAGGAGCAGGCCGAAAAGCTCGGCATCGCGAGCGGCCAGCCGCTGATCGGCATCGAGTCGCTTGCTACCTGCGGTAACGGCCAGCCACTGGAATATTACATAGCCGTATATAACCCGACGATCGCTCGCATGCATGTCGTCACCGCGAAAGGCGTACCTGCGGCGTAAGCTGATTTCGATGGAGGAGCTGTTGACAATCTCTAAACTATCTGGTCATTACCAGCATTATAGAAGCGGCTCTGACGCAAGCTGATGAACAAGTCGGCACCGGTGCTACCAAGACATGATGAAAAGCGCGGACAGCGCTTGGCGTAAATTTGTCCGACGATCGATCGCGCACTGCGACGCATGCCTCGCCGAGAAGGCGAGCACTGTGGCGGCATCGAGACGGTGTCGGCGGGAGGATTCGGACCATGTTAAGCCAGGATCTGAAAGGACGCATCGCGGTCGTGACCGGCGGTGCTCGTGGCATCGGGCTCGAGACAGCCAAGGCGATGTCGCAGGCCGGTGCGATCCTCGTCCTGGCCGACCTCGATGCAGGTGCGGCAGAGACCTCGGCGCGGATCATCGCCGACTCCGGTGGCACGGCCACGGGCCACGGTCTCGAGGTCACCGACCCGGGCGCCGTGACGGCCTTCGCGGACCGGGTCGCCAAGCGGCACGGCAGAATCGACATTCTGGTGAACAGCGCCGGAATCGCCAGCATCACCCCTGCGCTCGACACGTCTGACGACGAATGGCGTCTCATCATGGACGTCAACGTCAACGGCGTGTTCTGGTGTTGCCGCGCTTTCGGACGCCACATGGTGGTGGCGGGGCGGGGCAGCGTCGTCAATCTTGGCTCGATGTCGGGGCTGATTGTCAACCGCCCGCAGAGCGCCGCCGCCTACATCGCCAGCAAGGCCGCTGTCCACATGATGACCAAGGCCCTGGCCTGTGAATGGGCCAAGACCGGCGTCCGGGTGAATGCCTTGGCGCCCGGCTACATTGCCACCGACATGACGCTCCAGATGCGAGCGCGCCCCGAACTCTTCGAGACCTGGATGGACATGACCCCGATGGGGCGTTGTGGCGAACCGTCGGAGGTCGCTTCAGCCGCGGTGTTCCTGGCGTCCGATGCCGCGAGCTACGTCACCGGATCCATCCTGTCGGTTGACGGCGGCTACACGGCTTGGTGAGTCGGCGGAATGAAACGGTCGAGGGAGCGAGACCATGAACGAACCGAAGACGCGGGAAAGCATCGTGGCGGCCTGCCTCGAGATGAACCGCTCCGGGATCAATCAGGGCACGTCCGGCAACATCAGCGTGCGCTGGGAGGACGGCTTGCTGATCACCCCGACGAGCCTTCCCTACGATCAGATGACGCCGGACGACATCGTCTTCCTTGGGATGGACGGGCGGCCGCGGGGGTCGAACCAGCCCTCAAGCGAATGGCGCTTCCACCGCGACATCATGAAGGCGAAGCCGGAAGTCGGGGCCATCGTACACGCCCATCCGATGTACTCGACCATCATCGCCATCATGGGCCGAGAGATCCCGCCGCTCCACTACATGATTGCCATCGCGGGCGGCCACACCATCCCATGCGCCCCCTACGCCACGTTCGGTACCGAAGAGCTGTCGCGGCACGCTGTCGATGCCCTAAAGGACCGCACGGCCTGCCTTCTCGAGCACCACGGACTGATCGCGACCGGTCCGATCCTCGGCAATGCCATGTGGCTCGCCGTCGAGGTCGAGACTCTGGCTCAGCAGTTCCACGGCTGCCTTCAGATTGGCGGCCCCAGACTGCTTCCCGCCGAGGAGATCGAGCACGTGCGCGCCCGTATGCGAGAATACGGGCATCGCCCGAAGACCGAAGCGGCTTGACGACGGCGGCCGGACCGCGCCGCCGCGACACAATCGCGCAGGAAGCCCCGTCAAGAGGGCCTGTTGCAGATCACGGATCCGACGGATGGACCTTCGGGCGTGAACGGAATGATACCCGCCGCGGGCGGGACTTTGGGAGGACAGCACATGCATTCATTATTCAAGACCCAACTCCTCGCCGCGGTGGCGACGGCTTTGACACTCGGAGTCGCGAGCGCGGCTCAGGCTGATGATGTGCCCGCCAACATGTCGCTGAAGGGCAAGACGATCGGCATCACGGCGGTCGGCACCGATCACTACTGGGATCTCAAGGCCTACCAGGGCGCCATCGAAGAGGTGAAGCGCCTCGGCGGTACCCCGGTGGCGCTCGATGCCGGCCGCAAGGACAGCCAGCAGGTCGCCCAGATCCAAACGCTGATCGCCCAGAAACCCGACGCCATCATCGAGCAACTTGGCAACCTGGACGTCCTGAACCCGTGGCTGAAGAAGATCAAGGACGCTGGCATCCCGCTGTTCACCATCGATACAGCGACGCCGCTCGCAATCAACAACACGACCTCGAATAACTTCTACATCGGCGAATCGATCGCCGTTCAGATGGTCCAAGATATGGGTGGGAAGGGCAACGTTGTCGCCTTCAACGGGTTCTACAGCGTGCCGGTCTGCGCCATCCGCTACGACGAGATGAAGGAGGTGCTCAAGTACTTCCCCGAGGTGAAAATCATCCAGCCCGAGTTGCGCGACGTCATCCCCAACACCGTGCAGAGTGCATATCGCGACGTCTCCGACATGCTGACGAAATACCCGGACAAAGGCTCTATCTCGGCAATCTGGGCGTGCTGGGACGTGCCCCAGGTCGGTGCCACCCAAGCCATCGAGTCCGCGGGCCGCACCGAGGTTAAGACCTACGGCATCGACGGCAGCCCGGACGTCGTGAAGATGGTTGTCGATCCGAAGTCGGCCGCGGCTGCCGTGATGGCTCAGCAGCCCTCCGAGATCGGCAAGACCTCGGTCGATAACGTCGCCAAATATCTCAACGGCGACAAGGATATCGCACCGTTTACCTATGTGCCCGCGGTGCTCATCACGAAGGCCAATGCGGCCGAGACGGCGACCAAGTTCCTGAACCAGTAACGGGAGGTATCCCCGCTCGTCCCCGCCTCATGCGGGGATGAGCGGGAGAGGCCGGCGGGGCAAAAACTCGCCGCGACACGCCGAACAGGAGATTCCATGCCAATTGCCGAACAACCGGTCGCGCTCTCGATGCGGGGCATCGTCAAGACCTTCGGGGTCGTGAAGGCGCTCGTCGGCATCGATCTCGAGGTTGCCCGCGGCGAGATCCACGGCCTCGTCGGCCAGAACGGCGCCGGCAAGTCGACGATCATCAAGATCCTCGCCGGGCTGTTCAAGCCCGACGCCGGAACGATCGACATCGACGGCCTGCGTTGCGACAACCCGACCCCTAAACGCATCGAGGAACTCGGCGTTTACATCATCCACCAGGACAGACTGCTGGTTCCGACCTTCACGGTCGGGGAGGCCCTGTTTCTGGGTCATGAACTCGGTTTTGCCGGCATGCTCGACCGGCGTTGCATGCTGAAGGAGGCCGACCGGCTTCTCCGCCACTATTTCGGGATCGTCATCCCGCCCGAGACGCTCGTGGTCGACCTGACCACGGCGCAGCAGAAGATCGTACAGATCACACGCGCTCTTCTGCACAAGCCGAAGATCCTGGTGCTCGACGAACCGACCGCGGCGCTCGTCAAGCGCGAGGTCGACAGCCTGTTCGAGACGCTGCGGCGCCTGCGCCAAGACGGCATCTCGATCGTCTACGTGTCGCATTACATGCAGGAGATCGAGGACCTTTGCGACAGGGTCACGGTGCTGCGCAACGGCGCGAAGATCGCCACCGTCGATCCCAAGATCACGCGGATGTCCGGGATCGTCAGCATGATGATCGCGCGCGACATCAAAGAGATGTTCCCGAAGCGCAGTGTGCCATTCGGCGAATCCGCGCTCGAGATCCGCGGCCTAAGCCTCGCGGGAGCCTTCGACGACGTGTCGCTGACGGTTCGGCGCGGCGAAATCGTCGGGCTCACGGGTCTGCTCGGCTCGGGCGCCAAGGAGCTTCTCCACTGCATCTATGGCCTGAAGCGCGCGACCTCGGGCGACATCGCGGTCGCGGGCCATGTGCGGGCGATGACCTCGCCGAAGGCGGCGGTCGCGCGCGGCATCGCCATGGTTCCGGAGGATCGGCGCACCCATGGTGTCGCCCTCGGGCTTTCGGTGCGGGAGAACGTCACGCTGGCAAGCCTCGATCGCTACGGCAAGGCGGGCTTCGTCGATGCTTCCAAGGAGCGGCAGGGCGTCGACAACCTCATCCAAACGCTGGCGATCAAGACCTCGGGGCGCGAAGCTCTGGTGCGCCAGCTTTCGGGCGGCAACCAGCAGAAGGTGGTGCTGGCGAAATGGCTGAGCCGCGCATCGTCGATCTACGTGCTCGATGAGCCCACGGTCGCGATCGACGTCGGCTCCAAGGTTGAGATCTACCATCTGCTGAACAAGCTCGCGGCCGAAGGCGCCGGCATCCTGATGCTGTCGACCGACCTGCTGGAGCTCGTGGGCATGTGCGATCGCATTGGCGTGATGTACCGCGGCCGAATCAAGAAGATCTTCGCAGCCGCCGATACCACCAGCGACGAACTGCTGCTCTGGGCGACCGGCGCCCAGGACAGCGCCACCGGCCAGGCCGTAACCCCCATTCAAGCCAAGGCAGGCTGAACATGGCGGTCATGACAACGCGCTCCTCGGGAGCCTCCCCGGCGTCCGGGCCGCTCGAGGAACCGGTCGACGTACCGGCCGCCAAGGCGGGTGGTACGGCGCTGCTCATTCGCGTCGCCGCCTATCTCGCCTTCGCGATGGTGATGCTCTACTTCGCGCTCTTCGCCCGCGGCTTTCTCAATCCGACCAACCTCATCAACGTGTTCGAGCAGTCGGCCGTCTTGGGCGTGCTGGCCTACGGCATGACGGTCGTGGTTGTCGGCGGCGGCTCCAACGTCGTCAGCGGCGGGATCGACCTGTCGCTCGCCGCCAACGTCGGCCTGTCGGGCGCGGTCTTCGCCGTATCGTTGAAGGCCGGTTATCCCGCGACGGAAGCAGTGCTGCTGACGTTCGTCACCGGTCTCGCGATCGGCGCCGTCAATGCGCTGGCCGTGGTGGGACTCGGCATCCTCCCTCTGCTCGCAACCCTCGCTGTCATGAACGTCTGTGCCGGTGCCGAACTGGTGCTGACCGAGAACGTCGTCATCACCGTCGACAGCCCCGTCACGACCTTCTTCTCCAGCGCGTCATTTCTCGGCGTCTCGGCTCTGGCCTCGAGCCTCGCCGTCGCTACCCTCCTGTTCGCAGTGCTCCTCCAGCTCAGCCGATGGGGTCTCAGGCTCCACGCTGTGGGGGCCTATCCTGACGCGGCCAGGGCAGCGGGTCTTCCGGTCGCGCGATACGTCGTGTCGAGCTACCTCATCTCCGGCCTTTGCGGCTCTGTGGCCGCGATCCTCTACGTGTCGCGGCTGAGCTCTTCGACGCCTGGCGCCGGCGACATGCTCCTGTCCATCATCGTCACCGCCCTGATGGGTGTCGTCTTTTCCCGCCGCCTTGTCCCGACCGTCGGCGGCACGCTGCTGAGCGTCCTGTTCATCGGCTTCCTCATCAACGGCTTCCAGCTCGTCAATGTGTCCTCCTATTGGGTCAACGGCGTGCAGGGCGCCCTCATTCTCCTGGTCGTATCGATGACGTCGCTGACGCGCCGCGAGGGACACTGACATGAGCACCGTCGCCCCCACGGCAGCCCCGGTTCGAGCTCCTCGCCGCAGCATCGTCAGCCTCGTCGCGCAGTACAGCGTGCTGATCGCCTTCGTTTTGGTGGTTGTATTCTTCGCGCTATCGTCGCCGACCTTCCTGACCTGGGCCAACATCCAGAACGTGCTGGTCAACAACGTTGCTCTGCTCGCTGTGGTGGCGCTCGGCATGACGCTGGTGATCGCCTCGGGCGGTATCGACCTGTCGGTCGGTGCCTCGATCGACATGTCGAGCATGGCCTTCATCATGGTGATGGGGGCGGGCCTGAGCCTGGGGATCGGGCTTCTGGCCGGGCTCGGGGCCGCTGTCGCGGTCGGCATCGTCAACGCGCTGCTGATCACCCGGCTGCGCATCAGCCCCTTCCTGGCGACACTCGGTGTCCTCTTCATCGGCCAGAGCGTGCAGCAGCTCGCCACCGACGGGGGTCAGCCGATCTATCTCGTCGGCTCGGGCGCAGCCCAGAGCTTCGCCTTCATCGGCCACGGCCTGATGCTCGGCGTGCCGCTCCCGCTTTGGATCGTCGCGGTCGCCTATGGCCTCGTCTACGTTGTTCTCCACCACACGCGCTTCAGCCGCTATATCTACGCCCTCGGCGCCCAGCCGGGCGTCGCCTGGTATTCGGGGCTGCGGATCAACCGCGATACCGCAGCCGTCTATATGCTGGGCGCTTTGCTCAGCGGTCTCACCGGCATCATGCTGTCGGCGACGGTACGCTCCTATGTGCCCCTCTCCGGCAATGCCTTCCTGCTCGACGCCATCGGGGCGACGTTCATCGGCACGACCGTCTCCAGCACGCACCGTCCGAGCGTGCTCGGCACGCTGCTCGGCGTGCTCCTGCTCGGCATGGTCCGGAACGGTCTACTGCTCGTTGGCTGGAACTTTTACTGGCAGCAGGTCGGCACGGGCGTGCTGATTTTCCTCGTTCTCGCCGTGAGCTTCGGGACGCGTCGCCTCGGCCAGCAGTGACGACCCTCGATACGATCCTTCGGAGTTTACACCCGTGACCACCTTCGACGTTAGCTCGGTCGGCTTCTACGTGCTCGATATCCTCGGGCGGCCCGTGACCGCGATCCCGCCGGGCGGACGCTGCTTTTTCATCGACGAGATCGCGATGACGGTCGCGGGCACGGCCGGCGCGTCCGCCATGGCCTGCGCCATCCTCGGTCTCAAGACGCGCGCCGTGGGCTCGGTCGGCGACGACGAGATGGGCGACATCATGCTGGGCGCGCTCGGACGCAAGGGCGTCGACACGGCACTTATCGAGCGCTTTCCCGGTGTCGCCACATCGGCCACCATCCTGCCGGTGCGCCCCAACGGCGAGCGTCCGGCGCTGCACGTTCCGGGCTCGGCTGCCCACTTTCGCGTGAAGCCGGAAAGCGAGGACGCTGCCCTCGACGCGCGCTTCATTCACTTTGGCGGTACGGGCCTGCTGAAGGCCTTCGACGGCGAGCCGACTCTGCACCTGATCAAGAAGGCGAAGGCGCTCGGCCGAACCACCACCTTCGACCTCATCCAGGCTAACTTCGAGACGATCGCTCTGGTGGAACCGCTTCTTCCGCACATCGACTACTTTATCCCGAGCATCGACGAAGCGTCCGAGATGTCGGGCCGCACCGATCCCGACGATGTCGCCAAGTTCTTCCTCGACCGCGGCGTCGGCACCTGTGCGCTGACCATGGGCGGCGATGGCTGCATCATCGTGTCGAAGGACGGAACGCGCGTCCGGCTTCCGGCTCATGACGTCGCAGTGTCGGACACGACGGGCTGCGGCGACAGCTACACTTCGGGCTTCATCGTCGGCCTGCACCGCGGCTGGGACCTCGAGCGCTGCGGCCGCTTCGCCACCGCGGTCTCGGCCATCGTGGCGACGGGGCTCGGGTCCAACGCCAAGCTCGTGTCCTTCGAGGCAACGCTCGAGGCAATGAGCATGCTGCCGCTCCGCGCCGCCTGATGCTCCGATCCAGTCCTGGAGAATCCCATGCAAGATCATTCCGGCAAGGTCGTCCTCGTCACCGGCGCCAGCCGCGGTATCGGCAAGGCCATCGCGGTCGGGATGGCGGGGTTCGGCTATGACGTCGTCCTCACCGACATCGCGCGAGAGCGCGTGGTGCTCGACGCAGTCAAGGCCGAGATCGCCGCGACCGGCCGGCGAGCTTTCGCCTTCACGGCCGACGTGAGCCGCGAGGCGGAAATCCTGCGCCTAGTCGCGGACGCGCTTAAAGAGGCTGGGCGTATCGACGTGCTGGTCAACAATGCCGGCATTCTCGCGCCGAGCCTCCTCCAGGACCTTGGCGAGGCCAGTTGGGATGCGCATTTCGACGTCAACACCAAGGGCGTGTGGATGATGTGCAAGGCGGCGCTGCCGCACATGCGCGCGCGCAAATCGGGGCGGATCGTTAACATCGCCTCCATCGCCGGGCGTCAGGGAGTGCCGACCCAGGGCCATTACGCGGCCACGAAGGCTGCGGTGATCACGCTGACGCGGGTCTTTGCCCAGGAGGTCGGGATGGACGGCATCACCGTCAACGCCGTGTGCCCCGGCATCATTCTGACCGAGATGGGCAAGAACAATCTCGGCAGCGCGGAGGCCATCCAGCACTGGGAAGGTGTGACGGCGCTGAAGCGGCTCGGTCAGCCCGAAGACGTTGTGGGCACCGTCTACTTCTTCGCCTCCGATCTCGCCGATTTCGTCACCGGCCAAGCACTGAACGTCGACGGGGGCATCTACTACCACTGAACCGCCGGCCTCCGGTCGCGCACCTCGCGGGACCGCACCGGGGTCCGTCCAGATCGAACTGGCGACCGGTCGGCGCTTCCCTTCGGCACGTGCGACGCGTGCTCAGAGCAGCACGCGTCACTTACGGCACCCCGTCCCATGCAGCCGTCGGTCGTACGTTGAGCGGCTGCTTTCCGTGGGTCGGTCACCCAAACCCGCCATTCCG
>JAABUM010007425.1_pt1 | contig 10084 bp, 10 predicted proteins | sample 5559161 | NCBI WGS metagenome assembly JAABUM01 (sample SAMN10711868, study PRJNA513369) | rock metagenome | isolation source: Antarctica rocks | place: Antarctica: Victoria Land, Siegfried Peak nord | reverse complement strand
TCCCACGAGCCTCGCTTTTTGTTTACAACCCACTTTCACTTGCCCATTTCCCCACTTCTCTATTCCACTCTTCCGGCTGTTCCAAGCTCGATAGATGTCCAGCGCTCGCAACGACAACGTGCTTCGCCTTCTCGATTGCTCCCGCCATTTGCGACATCACATCGGGCGGCGAAACGGCGTCTTCTTCGCCGCCAACCACAAGCGCCGGAACGTGAATCGAACTCAACACCGAAGTCGAGTCGCGCCGTTCACGGAGCGCCATAATCATTTGCGCCGCGTGTTCGCCAGATAAGCCGCTCGCCATGTCGCGCACCCGTTCGACGACTTCCGGTTTGTTCACGCGCGTCTGGTCGCACAGCAACTTCAGCAACATTCGGTTCGCTACGGCCAAACCATCGTTTTCACGGGCGAAGGCGATCATCTGGTCGCGCGCGACCTTGGCTTCGAGCGAATCGGCGTCGGCGCGCGTGTCGCACAAAATCAGGCCGCGCAAACGGTTGGGAAATTGGCGCGCGAACTCAAGAGCCGTGTAGCCGCCCAGCGAACAGCCGCCGACGATGGCGCGTTCGACTTCGAGATGGTCGAGCCAAGCCGCCAGATCTCGCGCGAGTTGTTCAACCAAGGGCGCACCCGAAAATGGCGAGGTATCGCCAAAGCCGCGCGCGTCGGGCGCGAGGACGTGAAACCGCTTCCCGAGATGCGCGAGTTGCGCGTCCCACATCTCACTTGAAATGGGAAAGGCGTGCAACAGCACGAGCGCAGGCGAAGAGGCGTCGCCGCTTTCGCGCCACGAAACGCGCAGGTCGTCGTTGATTTGGGTGGTCATCGCGCCGCGTCGGGTGCAAATCGGAGCGCAATGGCGCGGCAGAACTCGATCATTTGTTCGTGGCTGTATTCGTTCTTGGCGACGTTCGCCATGTGACAGACGAATTGAACGTTGTCTTTGATGTAGCCCTTGCTGGAGTCAATACGGTCGAGGCTGGCGCGTTTGGGGTTGCGCGCGTTCGCCTCTCGGTTATATTGGGAGCTTGTTTCAGGCAACACCATCCTCCATCCTGTGTAAGGACAGATGCCTTGTTGTGATTCTCACAATTCTCGTAAGTCTTCCAGAGACAAGGAGCATTCACGGTTGTATTGTTTAGCTCTGCGGTTTGCTAACCGAAGATGTAAATGGAAGGGCGAATGCTTGTCGCGCCGGTGACCCGGATCTAAATGCGACCAAACATACGTTTCCGGCGGGATATTTTTCTTATTGGCCTTGCCAGCACACGATAGAGAACAATAAACCGGGCGATTCAACTTCGCGTTACGGTTGGCTTCACTGGAATGCCTTCAAAATGAGGTTCGACAAATATTACAAAGCAGTTGAACAGTGGGCATAGAAAACAAAAACTCCAACCACACTAAGTGTAGTTGGAGTTAATTTGGAGGCGGGGAAAATTGAATTCCCGTCCCCCGAACGAACAATCGAAGCGTCTACGGGTATAGTTTTTCTTTGATTTAACTCGCCAGCTCCGGAAAAACAGCGGAATCTCTTGAGCGATCCTGAATTAAGCCAGCTTCAACTCCTGGAACAGGCAGACCTTGAGTTGAAACATCCGTTTAAATGATGACTTTAGGACGCAACGGACAACGTGTCTAAAGTCATGGCGCCCTTAGGCAACCAGAGCCACTGGCTCTTGATATGTGTTGGCAGTTAATTTTTTCGCCCCGTTTACCGTGTCTGAGCAACACGACCCGCAACCCCGATCTTCAGATTCAAGGTCGAAACCTGTCGCCCCCGATGATCAGGAGCTTCTTGCGAAGCCTTCAATCAAACGGTTGAACCTTCCCGTTCGTTCCGCTTCGACTTCTCGAATTTGAAGTCGCTCCAAGGCGCCGTGTCGTTGGCAGATGCACTTTAGTTATGTTAGCGTTTTGCAGCGCGCGCTTTGTATTGCTCGCCGTTCCAAAGGAGAACTTTGGCAATGGGACGTTTGCCCTCTTCGCGGGTGGTTTCGATTACGGTCGTGATGCCGCGCGCATCAACTCCAAAACTCTGGTTCTGATCGTGGCCCACGGTGAACCCTTGCACCTGACCGCGCCGGGAAACGCCACCAAAGGAAGTCGAATCCAAGGGCGGCGCAACGTCGCGCAAGGTGATGATCTGCACTTCCGCGTCGCCGTAAAGAGTGCTGCCGGACAACGCGATGACCGCGCCGCACTTTGGGCTGTAAAAAGCGCACTTGGATGTTGTCCGGTGCGTTCGAGGTTTTGTAACGCGCGAACGAAACCCGCTTCCAAGTGCCGGCCTTGACGCCGGGCGCGAAGACATCGACCTCGAACATGGATTTGGTGTGATGAGCGCCGCCATAATCTTCGTCACCGGGTTGCAAGTTGTTTGGCTCGAACCAGACGTGAACCAATCGCGGCGCTCCGCCGGGGCCAAGCGGATAACGTGCGAAATGCACGCTTTGCGCGTCGCAGGGAATGGCCGCCGTCACCTCAGACGGAAGCGCGGCGCGAACCGGAACCGTGTCCCGGTTCACCTCCATCCCTGTGTTGAGCTTCATCATCGCGGGAAGCGACGCTGTGGAAGAGAAAGACGTCTTCTCGCCGGCGCGAACATCCGACAAGGGCAACAGCGCGATGGAAAGCGCCAGAAAAGGAAAAAAGGGTTTCATGATGGTTTTACTTTTGAACTAAGAGCTAATCGAAGAGGCTGTTTGAAAAGGGTGTTTACCCGCCGCGAGGATGATTGGAAGTTGGAAGGGCGTCAGCCCTCCTGTGGCTCGGTGAGAATCCCCGACTTACTCTTGCGGTTTGCGCAACAAGTTGGCGACAGCCCCGATTAGGGGAGTAGGAAGCGGGACTAACGCACCCTTCCGAGCTGATTTTCGTCGCGCGGCAGAACTTTTCAAACGGCCTTCCAGCGCTCAGGCCCGACGAAAAACCTGCGGGCAACACACGGCGACCCCTGATTCTTCGCCGGGCCTGAGCGAAATAAGCAACGGGACGTTAGTGTTACGCCTGTGGCCGGGCCGCATATGCGTGCCCGTTCCACGAAAGAACCGTGGTGCTTTGAGTGCGGTCAGCATACCGATTCGTGTTGACCACCGTCATCATCCCGCGCGCATCGACGCCGAAGTCGTAAAGGGTTTTGCCGCCGCCAACTCCGCCTTGATAGAAATCCTGAACGTAATTTCCGCCGTCGTCGGGCGCGCCTCCAAAGCCGTCGGGATAGGTGATGAGGGTGGAGCGCGTCGTCATGGTGTCGGGCGACACGATGACCAGAACCCGCGATTGCTTTTTGCCCGGAAGGAGCCAGCGCGCGCTCACATCTCCGGCGTCGGGAGCGTTTTTGCCCAGAAAAACGAGGTGGCCCGGATGCTCGCTTCCTTTGTCGCCCAGCGCAAAAACATCGACACAAAAGGGCGACGCATCGGCGAAGGATCCGACCAGAGATGAACCAGCACCGGGCGCCCGTTCGGCCCCATCGGCATCGGGCGCAAAAACAAACTCGTCGCTCCTTTGGGAAACGAGGCGCGCACTTCGGCGGGCATGGCGTTGCTCGCCTTCTTCTGGACAGGCGTTTTGTGCGCCGTCGTTTTGGCGCTGGCCGGTAGCGACGCGGCCACCGCCAGAAACGGAAGCAGAAACAGGTTTTTCGTGAATTACCCCTATGACAAGCATAGGGGCTTCCTCTTTCAACCAGAATTGCTTGCCGAAGCAAGACTAACATTCTGTCCAGAGACTTTAACGCCAATTCCTGACGCATTTTTATTGAGGCCCATATTGCGGATGTTTTTAGCCGCGTTTAGGTCTCTATTGTGTTTGGCTCCGCAACCGCAAAGCCATTCTCTTTCTGACAGCTTCAACTCTTTGTTGATGACTCCGCACTCAGAACACAGTTTGGAACTGGGTTCAAAGCGACCAATTACCAAAAGGTTTTTGCCACGAAAAGCCGCTTTGTAAGTCAGGTAGGAGCGAAGCGTTGACCAACCCTGACGAGAAATAACCCGCGCCAACTTCCGATTCTTCACCATGTTTTTCACAGCTAAATCTTCAACAACTACTGTGGGTTGTTTCTCTCCCAGTAGTTCATTGCTGATTTTGTGTAAAACATCGTTGCGGATGTTAGCGACCTTTTCCCATCGTCTTGCTAACTTGTTCTTAGCTTTGAAAAAGTTCTGACTGCCCTTGACCTTGCGGCTCAACTTCTTCTGGAAGCGAATCACATTCTTTTCAGCCGCCTTCAAGTTCTCGCCGTAATTCCATGTTCTGCCGTCACTGGCGACAACTAAATCCTTGATGCCAAAATCCAATCCAACCGCGCTTTGCGCGTCTACTTCTGCTGTTTCGGGCAACTCTTTCCCGTCTTCTACCAAAATCGAAGCGAAGTATTTGCCAGATGCCACACGCGAAACAGTGACAGTCTTTATTTGACCTGCGCACTCCCGATGCAGAACAATCTTCACCGAACCGATTTTAGGCAACTTGATTCGCCTCAAGCGGGACGCTGAGATGCCTTCCAACTTCACGCTCTGAGGAAACGAAACCGAGCAAACCGGATTCTTCTTGCTTTTCCAGTTTGGACAACCGCGCTTGCCTTTCAAGAACTCACCAAACGCGACATGAACGCGGTCAACACTATTCTGCAAAACCTGAGAATGACACTCCTTCAAAAACTCATGCTCGCCTTTCAAGTCGGGCAAAAGGTTGAGAAGGTTAAAGCGGCTGATGCCGTCGCGGTCTTGTGTTTGATGCTTCAACTTCGTTTCCAGCGCCCAATTCGAGACGAACCGAGAGCAACCAAAGAATTTAGACAGCGTGATTTGCTGTTCTTTGGTCGGGTAAATCCGAAATCGGTAGGCTTTCAACATTGATTTAACCAGAAGCTACTACATGGTTAAACGAACTGAAAAGCCTTGGGGTCCGCAACGCTTCAAGTCGTCGTTCCGACGACAGGGCTTATATCCCCCCAGACAAGCTGAGGGGTTTTACGCCCTTTTCCTATAAAAGTGGTTGCTTGAGCACCAAGGGTGCTCTGCCCGGCTTGAAGCCCGCCCGTGGGCCACCGCTTTCAACATCTTTTGACAAATGGAATGTTCCTGTCAAGACATGGTAACACCGGAATGTCACCGGTTTTCGATTACGCACAATTCCTCAAAAAGTTCTTGTTAAAGAAGCCGGGTTCCCACTAATTTTTGTCGCTATCAAAAGGGGTATGAGCCGGTTGTCATCCCAATGCGGCATCGCGTTTTCGAAAACGAAGAAGTGGCGCGTCATCATCTGCGTTTGCGCACCGTCTTTCACGCGCATCGACAACAGATAAGCCCCCGGCGACAGCGGCTGGTCGCCCGCAACCGTGGCCGAGGAAAACGAGCGCGCCGGAACGGTCGTGGACAGCGTTCCTTGCGAAAGAACTTCTCCAACAGAAGGAAACGCCCATTTTTCGTCGCCCAACCCGCTGTAAACCGAAAACGTGGCCGGCATCTCGATTTGGTTCATGTCTTGGCCGTCGTTGTGATGGCGCAAGCGCAAAAAGCGCGCTTGGAAAGGCTGCGCCACAGCGATGTCCTGATGGCCCCACTTGCCGTGCGTGTCCACGCCCTGCAAACCGGGAACGGGCGAAAAAGTCTGCCCATCAGCCGACGCGCTGACATCGATTTTCCACGCCCAGTTGGCATCGGAAGGATCGTAAGCGAGATGAGACACCGTGCGCTCCTGTCCCACATCAATGGTTTGCGTGGCCTCTTTGTGACTTCCCCACACGCAACGCTTCGTTTAACGACAACGGCAAAACCCGCTACTTTGCGTGGCTTCTTTGTGACTTCCCCACCCCAGCGAAGCCGCCGCCCAACTTTTGCCAGCGGTCGAAGAGCCTTCGTCAATGCGTTTGCCTTCGGCTTCGCTCCAACTGCGGGTTGGACTCGTGGCAGTTGCCGAAAAGACCCTGCTGGCAAAACACGCATTTCCCGCAGGCGATGTTGAACGGCACCAGAACGTGGTCGCCGACTTCGAGTTTTTGCACTTCCGGCCCGATTTGCTCGACAACGCCGGTGAACTCGTGGCCAAACGTCATCCCGACGCGCGTATCGGGCACTGACCCGTTGTAAAGATGCAAATCCGAGCCGCAGATGCAAGAGCGCGTGACCCGGACGATGGCATCTTGAGGATGCAAAATCTCCGGCATGGGTTTCTGGTCTATGCGGACGCGCTGAGGCCCCCGAAAATTCATGGCAAGCACAGAAAAATCCCTTCGCGTTTGGTCGTTCGCCACCCTCTTTCGGGCCGTTTTTAAGAGGCGGTTGCCGGGCGCGGCATAGGCCCATTTCCGAGCGACGCGGGCGCGCAGTGCGAACAAGTAGAAGACCAGCAAGCGCCGCAGATTTGTCGGACAACCCACCGGCAGACGCCTTGAAGAGGTTTGTCGCACGTCGATTGAGTTCAGCGTTGTTGCAAAGCAGCACGAACTTCGTCGGGGATGCCGGCCTTGGTCTTTCTTGAGGTGACACTTCAGCAGAAAATGATTGAAAGAGGGCGTTAGCCCCGCCATGTTCACCACGCGGGGCTAACGCCCTCTTCCAATCAATACCTCACCAGAAGCCATTAGCGGGATGCCTTTAGTTGGGCGTTCGTTAAGGTGAATACCCCTCACGCCCGCCTCTTCCTGCGAAGAAGGCGCTGCCGTAAAGTAGGAAGGAAATGCTCGCAAATCATCTCCGGCTTTTTTGTGCTTTGCCCGTGCCTCGAACTGTTCAAGACGAATTGGTTGATAGCGCCAACTCGCTTCGCGGCGCAATGGCTCCCGCTTCGGCGTCGTGGGTTCAAGCGGGCAACTTCCATCTGACCCTGCGCTTTCTCGGCGATGTGGAACAAATCCGGGTGGACGAACTCGCCGCTCAACTGAGCGCGGCCTGTCAAAATGTCAACCGCTTTGAACTGATTTGTCAGGAGTTGGGCTGTTTCCCAAACGCGAACCGGCCACGAGTGATCTGGGCCGGTTTGAAAGGCGCCGGGTTGTCGCCACTTCAAAACCGCGTTGCTGCGGCGTGTGCTCCTGTTGCGGAGCGCGAAGAGATAGGTCGTTTCAACGCCCACATCACGCTGGGCCGCATCCGGCCAGAGGGAAGTCCGCCCAACCTATCGCAGGAAATCGAACGAAGCCGCAATGTGATTTTTGGCTGTTGGGAAGTCCGGGAAGTGGAACTGATCTGTAGCGACCTGAGCCAAGGCGCGCCGCGCTACTCGGTTTTGCACCGCGCTTTTCTGGCTCCAGGCCTTTGAGGCGTTGAAACAGAAGCCCCGACTTGAGCACTTCCTTCAATAAACTGGACGGATGGCCAGTGAAGATGAACAGCGAAGCCCCGACCGGATGTTTTTTGTCGGTTGCGCGGGCTGGAGCGTGCCCAAGACTTGGGCCGAACGCTTTCCCGCGCCGGGCACACACCTCGAACGCTACGCCGCGCGATTCCCGTGTGTCGAAATCAACTCGTCTTTCTATCGCCCGCACCGGCAACAAACGTATTCCAAATGGGCGGCGTTGGTGCCGGATTCGTTTCGCTTTGCCGTCAAAGTTCCCAAAAGCATCACCCATCAACACCGGCTCCAAGAAACAGACGAATTGCTCGCCGCGTTCCTGAGCGAAGTTGGTGGACTTAGCGACCAACTCGGCCCGCTTTTGGTGCAACTGCCGCCAAGCCTTGCCTTTGACCAAGCTGTTTCCGAGACATTCTTCTCGGCCTTGCGTGAACGCTTCGCCGGGCGGGTCGTGTGCGAGCCTCGCCACGCGTCGTGGTTTGAACCGCAGGCTGGCGATTTGTTGGCGGGAATGCGCGTGGCGCGCGTGGCCGCAGACCCGGCGATTGTGCCGCAGGCCGCTTTGCCCGGTGGTTGGAGCGGCTTGAATTATTTTCGGTTGCACGGCTCACCAACGATTTACCGCTCGGCCTATTCGGCGCAGTTTGTGGAAGAATTAGCGGCGAAGATGCAAGAGCAATCGGTGCCCACGTGGTGCATTTTCGACAACACTGCCGAAGGCGCCGCAACGGGCAACGCGTTGCAACTTGGGGAACAGTTGCGATCAATTTGACTCGCCCAAAGCGGCGAGAAACCATTTTTTGGTTGGTGACGACACACCGCCCGGCCCGTTGAAGTCCATCTTCCAGCACTCCAAATCCCTCCGATAAATGGGAACACCTTGCCGGTGCCGTTCAAACACCCAAATCCAACGGGAAACCACGCCGCCATCTTTGGCTGGCACAAAGCTTGATTCGCTTCGCGGCCCTGCCATGTCCATCCCAACCCGTTCGGTAGATCAAGCTGTCTTTCACAACTCGTTCGTCGAGGAACTGCGCGGCGAAGTCGCCACCGACAAGCGTCCTCGCCAAGTGCCCGGCGTTTGCTATTCCCGCATCGAAGCGACTCGCGTGCGCGACCCGCATTTGCTCGCGTGGTCGGATGATTGTGCGGCGTTTTTGGGTTTGGAAAAACCGCAAGAACGCGATTCTGCGGTAGATGTTCTGGCGGGCAACAAAGTCACAGCGACCATGAAGCCGTTCGCGGCCCGCTATGGCGGGCATCAGTTCGGGAACTGGGCCGGACAACTGGGCGATGGGCGCGCCATTTCGCTGGGCGCAATCGAAGCGTGCGACGGTTCGTCGTGGGAAATCCAACTCAAGGGCGCTGGCCCGACGCCCTACTCGCGCCGCGCCGATGGCCGCGCTGTGCTACGCTCGTCGCTGCGCGAGTTTTTGTGTTCCGAAGCGATGCACTTTCTGGGCGTGCCCACCACGCGCGCGCTGAGCTTGGTTGGCACGGGTGACACCGTTGTGCGCGACATGTTTTACAGCGGCGATCCGCGCCCGGAAAAAGGCGCGGTTGTGGCCCGTGTCGCGCCGTCGTTCATTCGTTTTGGCAACTTCGAATTGATGGCCACGATGGGCGAACACGACAACCTGCGGGCGCTGTGCGACTACACGATCCGCCATTTCTACCCCGAACTGGGCGAACCATCGCCTCAGGTTTACGGGCACTGGTTCGAGGAAATCTGCCGCCGCACGGGAGTGATGATCGCGCACTGGATGACCGTTGGCTTTGTTCATGGCGTGATGAACACCGACAACCTGTCCATCTTGGGCCTCACCATTGACTACGGGCCTTACGGCTGGCTCGAACCTTACGAACCCGGTTGGACGCCCAACACGACCGACTTTGGCCACAGACGCTACGCTTTTGGCCGGCAACCGCAAATCGCCGGGTGGAATTTGATGATGCTGGCGCGCGCGCTTTCGTCGCTCGTGCCCGTCGAAGAACTCAATCGCGGCCTCGAACGCTACCGCGCGACTTTTTCGCAAACCTACAACGAGCAGATGTTGAAGAAGCTGGGGCTGAATCCCCTGCCCGAAGAGGACGACTCGTCGCTCATCGAAGAACTGCACGCAAGCCTGTCCGATTCCCACATCGACATGACGCTTTTCTTTCGCCAGTTATCGCACGTGGCGGCGGAGTTAGCTTCGGATCGCGGAAGCGAAAAGCAGTTGTTTCAAACGCTCATCGAAGAGGCGTCTTACTCGCCGTCCAAAGCTGGGGAACATGAGAATCTGCTGGGCTGGCTCGACCCATACGCCGCGAGGTTGCGCAAGGAATCGCCAAACGCGCAGGCCATCGAAGCGGGGATGCTGGGCGTGAACCCCAAATTTGTGCTGCGCAATTATTTAGCTCAACAAGCCATCGAGGGCGCGGATCGAGGAGATTTGACGCAGTTGCAAACCCTGATCGAAGTGCTGCGAACACCTTTCGCCGAACACCCGGAACAGGAAATTCTGTCCGCGAAAAGGCCAGAGTGGGCGAGCACGAAGCCGGGTTGTGCGACGCTTTCCTGTAGCTCTTGAGCGGGCGCCAAAAGCGCACTTCATCCGAGTTGTGGGACGATTCAACCAGCATCCCACAACGCACGACGAACGGGATGAGGCAACCTCGTTGAGACACGCTTCGAGGAGTGCTGCGAGAACGCGAAGCGTCAGCGAGTGCCTGGTTCAGCGCGCCAGAGGCGCATCATTATTTGGACGGCGCTTCGCGCTTTGATAAGGCACTCGCTGAC
>JAABUM010007424.1_pt1 | contig 10084 bp, 8 predicted proteins | sample 5559161 | NCBI WGS metagenome assembly JAABUM01 (sample SAMN10711868, study PRJNA513369) | rock metagenome | isolation source: Antarctica rocks | place: Antarctica: Victoria Land, Siegfried Peak nord | reverse complement strand
GTCACCCACATGCTCGAGGAGTACGCCCGGCACAACGGACACGCGGATCTGCTCCGGCAGGCGATCGACGGCGTGACCGGCGAGTGAGCCATCCGGACCACGAGCGGGGGGTCATCCGGGCCGGCATTGGGCTCGGGCTGGCGGTCGGCGTCTTCGGCGTGTCGTTCGGCGCCCTCGCCGTCGCGGCCGGCCTGAGCACCGCCCAGACGTGCGTGCTGAGCCTGTTCGCCTTCACCGGGGGTTCGCAGCTGGCCTACGTCGGCGTGCTCAGCGCCGGCGGGACCGCCGGCTCGGCCGCCGCGTCGGCGGTGCTGCTCGGCAGCCGCAACATGCTCTACGGCGTGACCCTCGGGCCGCGCCTGGCCGTGCCGCCGCGGCTGCGACCGCTGGCCGCGCAGCTGGTCATCGACGAGACGACCGCGATGGCCACGGCGCCCGGGCTGTCCCGGCGCCTGGCCCGGCTGGCGTTCGCCTCGACCGGGCTGGCCGTCTACGTCTGCTGGAACGTGTCGACCCTGGTAGGCGCGCTGCTCGGCGGTGCGGTGGGGGACCCGGCCGCGCTCGGCCTGGACGCGGTCGGCCCGGCGGCGTTCCTGGCGTTGCTATGGCCGCGGCTGCGGGCCGGGGTGCGGGGCACCCGCTGGGTCGCGGCGACCGGAGCGCTGCTCGGAGTGGCCGGTGCGGTGGTGCTGCCGGTCGGCCTGGCGGTGCCCCTCGCGGCGCTCGCGGTGCTCGCCGGCGGGCGGCCCCGAGCCGCGCGGCCCCCCGCCGGGCAACCAGGGACCGGGCAACCAGGGACCGGGCAACCAGGGACCGGGCAACAGGAGACCGGCCAGCCGGCTGGCGGCGACACGAGGGGGGTGCGCCGGTGAGCTGGTCGTGGCTGCTGGCCGTCTGCGCCGGCTGCTACCTGCTCAAACTGGCCGGACTGCTGCTACCGCCGGACCGGCTCGCCGCACGGCCCGCGCTCGCGACTCTCGCCGACCGACTTCCGGCTGCCCTGCTGGCAGCGCTCGTCGTCACCGGGACGGTCGTAGCGGGTCATCGCTTGGTCGTCGACGCCCGCCTGGCCGGACTGGTCGCCGCGGCCGTCCTGCTCGTGGTCCGCGCCCCGCTCGTAGCCGTGGTAATCGGCGCAGCCGCGGCCGCCGCCGGCGTCCGCGCACTGACCTGAGGCGATGGCGATCCCATCCGCCGAGGTTGTGATCGCTCCCACGTTCGATCCCCCGGCCAGGACAACCAGGTGGCCGGCCGCGGGATCACAGAGCCTGTAGGTGTTGCCGACGAGCAGCCCGGTGAGCGGCGCTGCCTCTCCGAGAGGACTCAGCGCAATGACACAGGCACTGTCGGCGACGGACTCGTCTCCGCCGGTCCGACACCTCGTCGCCGAGCCTGGCCTGCTGCTGCACCGCGTGACCGTCCCGGACACCGCCGGTGAGGTCGCCGACCGGCTGCTCACGTCGATCGCCCTCGGCCTGTTCGTCCCCGGCGAGCGGTTGCCGACCGAGCGGTCACTGTCCGACGCTCTGGCGGTCAGCCGGACCACCGTGCGCGACGCACTCGCCCGGCTGCGGACCAACGGCGTCGTCCAGACGCGGCGTGGCCGTAACGGCGGCACCTACATCCTGGAGAGCTGGAGCTCGGGCTCGGCCGCCGCGGTGCGGAACACGATGCCGGCCGGTGTCGACGACCTGGAGAACCTGCTGGACATGCGCGAGCTGGTCGAGGGGATGATCGCCCGGACCGCGGCCCGCCGCCGGACCGACTCCGACATCGAGGCGATCCGCGGGGCGGTCGGCGGCTTCGTCGGGGCGTCGACGCCGCAGGCGCACCACGCGGCCGACGTCGCCCTGCATGCCGCGGTCCTGTGGGCGACGCACAATCCGCAGCTGGCCCTGCTCAGCCGGGACCTGTTGAGCCGCCTGACCTCGGGGATCGCGATCGAGCCCTACAGCCAGGAGATGGATTCCCGCGCGGTCGGCGAGCATGTCGACCTCGCCGACGCCATCGTGGCCGGCGATGCCGAGGTGGCGGCCACCGTTGCCGAGCGCCACTTCACGATCAGCTCCGACAAGGCCCGTCGGGTCCTGCGGCGCGGGTTGTCGATCGCGCCGCCGGACCCAGGATGCGAAGGGCCGACCGGGAAATGCGCAGCACCGACCGGGGACCCGCTGCCCGGACGACCGCCGGCCTAGCTCAGCTGCCGACCGGCACCTGCGCGGCGGCACTCGTCTTCTTGGCCGACACCTTCTTCGCCGACACCTTGTTCGCCGCCTTGTCCTTCTCTGCCGTCGTCGCCTTCGCGGTCACCTTCGCCGGAGTCTTGCGCGGGGCCGCCTTCCGGGGGGGTGCCTTGCGCGCCGGGGCCGGACCGCGGGCCCGCTTGTCCGCCAGCAGCTCGATCGCCCGCTCAGCGGTCAACGTCTCCGCGTCGTCACCGGAGCGCAGCGTCGCATTCGTCTCCCCGTCGGTCACGTACGGCCCGAAGCGACCCGACTTGACCACCATCGGCCGGTTGCTGTTCGGATCTGCGCCCAGCTCGGCCAGCGGCGGAGCGGCCGCAGCCCGGGCCCGACCACGTGGGCGCGGCTGGCGGAACAGCTCCTGCGCCTGCTCCAGCGTGACGGTGAACAACTCCTCCTCCGACTGCAGCGACCGGGAGTCCGTTCCCCGCTTGACGTACGGACCGTAACGGCCGTTGAGAGCGGTGATCTCCTCCCCGTCAGCCTCCGGGTCGTCGCCGAGCGACCGCGGCAGCGTCAGCAGCCGGACCGCGTCGTCGAGGGTGACCTCCGCCGGGTCCATCGAGGAGAACAACGAGGCGGTGCGGGGCTTCGCCGCCTTGGGTGCGTCCTCGGGCAGCACCTCGGTGACGTACGGGCCGTAGCGGCCGGCCTTGGCGACCACCGGCAGTCCGCTGTCCGGGTGGACCCCCAGCGCACGGTCACCGCTCGGGCGGGCCAGCAGCTCCCGCGCCGCCGCCAGCGTCAGGTCCTCCGGTGTCATGTCCTCCTCGACCGAGGCCCGGCCGCCCTGGTCGTCCTCCACGTAGGGCCCGTAGCGACCGACCCGGACGTGCACGCCCTCACCGAGGTCGAACGTGTTGATCCCCCGCGCGTCGATGTCGCCCAGCTCGGTGACCAGACGTTGCAGCCCCGCCAGGTCGTCGGCCCCGAAGTAGAACTGGGCCAGGATCCCGGCCATCTGCGCCCGCCCGCCGGCGACCTCGTCGAGCTGGTCCTCCATCTGCGCGGTGAACGCGTAGTCGACCAGCTTGCCGAAGTGCTCCTCCATCAGCCGGATGACGGCGAACGCCAGCCACGTCGGGACGAGGGCACTGCCCTTCTTGAACACGTAGCCACGGTTGACGATCGTCTTGATGATCGAGGCGTAGGTCGACGGGCGGCCGATCTCCCGCTCCTCCAGCTCCCGGACCAGCGTTGCCTCGGTGAACCGCGCGGGCGGACGGGTCTCGTGTCCCTCGGGAGCAAGCGACTGGGCCCTGACGACATCGCCCTCGGTCACGTCCGGCAGGCGCCGCTCGCTGTCGTCGGCCTCGGAGTCGTCGTCGCGGCCCTCGACGTAGGCACGCAGGAACCCCGGGAAGGTGATGATCCGGCCGGAGGTGGCGAACTCGCACGCCCGGTCCGGTGCGCCAACCGTGCCAGCACTCGTGCTGTCGATCCGGATGCTGACGGTGCGGCCTTCGGCGTCCCGCATCTGGGAGGCGACGGTGCGCATCCACACCAGCTCGTACAGCCGGAACTCGTCCCCGGTCAGCCGGGTCTGGCCCGGGGTGCGGAAGCTGTCCCCGGCCGGGCGGATGGCCTCGTGCGCCTCCTGGGCGTTCTTCACCTTGTTGGCGTAGGTGCGCGGCTTGTCCGGCACGTACGCGTCACCGTAGAGCTCACGGACCTGCGCGCGAGCAGCGCTCACCGCCGTCTCGGACAACGTGGTGGAGTCGGTACGCATGTAGGTGATCAGGCCGTTCTCGTACAGCCGCTGCGCCACCGACATGGTGCGGTCGACACTGAAGCCGAGCTTGCGGGCGGCCTCCTGCTGCAGGGTCGTGGTCCGGAACGGGGCATAGGGCTTGCGGCTGTACGGCCGGGACTCCACGGAACGGACCGTGAACGAGGCCTCGGCCAGCCCCGCCGCCAGCGAGCGGGCGGTCGCCTCGTCCAGGTGGGCCACGGCGTCGGAGGTGAGGGCGCCCAGCGCGGTGAAGTCACGCCCGGACGCGACCCGGGCGCCGTCCACCGAGGCCAGCCGCGCGATGAACGTGCGCGGGTCCCGGCCCTCGCCCGCGTCCAGGGTCGCCTGCAGATCCCAGTAGGACGCGGTGCGGAAGGCGATCCGCTCGCGCTCACGCTGGACGACCAACCGCGTGGCCACCGACTGCACCCGGCCCGCCGACAGCTTCGGCATGACCTTCTTCCACAGCACCGGGGAGACCTCGTACCCGTACAGGCGGTCCAGGATGCGGCGGGTCTCCTGCGCGTCGACCAGCTGCTGGTCGATGTCGCGCGGGCTGTCCACCGAACGACGGATCGCCTCGGGGGTGATCTCGTGGAAGACCATCCGCCGGACCGGGACGCGGGGCTTGAGCTCGTCGAGGAGGTGCCAGGCGATGGCCTCGCCCTCGCGGTCCTCATCCGTGGCCAGATAGAGCTCGTCGGCGTCGCGGAGCAGGTCCTTGAGCTTCTTCATCTGCGACTTCTTGTCCGCCGGCACGATGTAAAGCGGCTCGAAGCCGTTGTCGACGTCGACGCCGAGCCGCGCCCACGGCTGCCCCTTGTACTTGGCCGGGACCTCCGCGGCGCCGCTGGGCAGGTCCCGGACGTGTCCGAAGGAGGACTCCACGACGTAGTTCGGGCCGAGGAAGCCGGAGATCATCTGGGCCTTCTTGGGCGACTCGACGATGATCAGCCGCCGCAGCGGCGCGCCGGTCCGGACCGCCGTCCCACCGTCGCCGCCCGCGGCGGCAGCAGCAACGCCGTCGCCGCCCGCGGCGCCAGCAACGTCGCCGCCCGCGGCGGGAGTGCGCTTCGGGCGGGTAGTCGTCTTCGCGGGCACGCCGGTCCTTCCACAGTTCTCTCGGGTCTTCACGGACCGGCCGACCGGCCGGGTCGCCCGCAGGCTACGTCGGGATTCCGGCCGCGGTGCGCCCGACCCGGCCCGCGCTCAGGCGTCCCTTCGGGGATGCTGCGCTCAGGCGCCCGCGTCGGTGATCGCGCGCACCTCGGCGGCGGACAGTTCCAACCCGACGGCGGCGACCAGGTCCGGCAGCTGATCGACGCTGCGGGCGGACGCGATCGGCACCGTGCCCTGAGCGCGCAGCCAGGCCAGGGCGATCGAGCCGACCGCGACGCCGCGGGCCCCGGCGACCGAGCGCACCGCGTCCAGCACCGCCCAGCCGCGATCCGTCATCAGCGTCGCCTTGATCTTCGCCGCACGCGGGCTGTCCGGCAGGTCGCCCTCGCGGGAGTACTTCCCGGACAGGAACCCGGACGCCAGCGTCGAGTACGGCAGCTGCAGCAGGTCGGCGTCATCGGCCGCCCGCACCACCGCGGGGTCGGTACGGACAATCGCGTTGCCCTCGTTCTGCACCGCGACCGGACCTGGCACCCCGGCCTCCCGGGCGGCGGCCACCGCGCCGCCGATCCGCTCCGCGGACCAGTTGCTCACCGCCCACGCCCGGGCCCGACCGTCGGTCACCAGTCCGGCGAAAGTGTCGACGATCTCCGCGACCGGACGGGACTCCTCGTCGCGGTGGGCGTAGTAGAGGTCGACGGCGTCGATGCCCAACCTGCCGAGCGAGGCGTCGATCGCGGCGTCCACCGACGCCCGGGACAGGTCCGCGCCGGGCAGGCCGCCGGTCTTGGTGGCGATGTGCATCGCGCCGTGGGCGCCGCGGTCGGTCAGCCAGCGGCCGAGGATTGCCTCGCTCTCGCCGCCGGAGTTGCCGTCGACCCACGCGGAGTACACGTCCGCGGTGTCGACGAGGTTTCCACCGGCGGCCAGGAAGGCGTCGAGCACGTCGCGGGACGCCTGCTCGTCGGCGGTCCAGCCGAACACGTTGCCGCCCAGACACAGCGGGTACACCCCGATCCCGGTGTCGCCGAGCTCGACGGTGCCGGTGTCGGTGGTGGTGTCACTGCCGATGCTCTGGGCGCTGCGGGAGCTCGTCGAAGAGGTCATGTTCGGGCCCAGCGACCGTGCGGCCGGCGATGTTCCCGGCCCCCCGCCCCCGGCCCCGTTCGTCGTCCGGCGGCGACCACCTGCCGGCTCAGTCCCCCACGGGTTCGAGGTAGCCGTCGTCGACGAGCCGGCGGACCCGGGGCAGCAGCGCGGCACGCAGCTCGGCGTCGTCCACACCGAGCAGCTCCGCCAGGGCGCCGACGACGGCCCCGACGGGCAGGGTGCGGTCGCAGGCACCCACCAGGCCGGCGGCCGCGGTGTCGACGGCGGTCGAGCGCAGCAGCCCGGTGTGCTGGCGCAGGACTATCGCCCGCGGGTCGTCGGCGCCGGGTTCGGCGTACCGCTGCTCGTCGACCCCGGGCGCCACGGCCAGCCGGGCGGCGAGCAGGCCGGCGTCGGTCGACCCCGCGCCGGCCAGCCAGGCGACGCGGTCGAACCAAGCACCGACCGCCGGCCCGAGCGGTTGGGCGACGGGGCCGGCGTGCTCCTCGATGCGGACCGTCCCGCGGCGCCGGCCGTGCCCGGCCGCGTGCACGCTGACCCAGCCGAACCCGATGCCCTCGACGCCGCGGTCGGCGAAGTCCCGCAGCCAGGCTGCGTACCGGTCGGCGTAGTCGGGGCGGCTGTCGGCTGCGGCGTCGCGCAGCCAGGTCTCGGCGTACGCGGCCGGGTCCAGGACCTCCCGCTGCAGGACCCAGACGTCGGCGCCCGCGTCGGCCAGCGGCGCGAGCCAGGACCCGACCCGGTCCCGCCAGTCCGCTCCGGAGCGGTGCTCCCAGTTGGCGAGCAGCTGGCCGGTCCCGCCCGGGGCGAGGTGGTCCGGCAACCGGGACAGCAGCAGCTCACCGAGCTCGTCGCCGGCGAATCCCGCGTCCCGGTAGGCGAACCGGCCGCCCCCCGCGGAGTCGGCGGTTGCCGGCGACACCACGAACGGCGGGTTGGACACCACCTGGTCGAACCGCTGGCCGGCTACCGGTGCGAAGAAGTCACCCTGCCGGTACTCGACCGCATCGGCCAGGCCGTTCAGCGCCGTCGCCAGCCGCGCCATGTCCAGCGCGCGACGGTTGACGTCGGTCGCGACGACGCGGCCGGCCTGGGCGGTGAGGTGGAACGCCTGCACCCCGCAGCCGGTCCCCAGGTCCAGCGCGGTCCCGACGGGTCGGCGGACGGTCAGCTGGGCCAGTGACGTCGTCGCGCCGCCGACGCCCGGCACGTGGTCGGCGGGCACCGGCGTGGAGCGCCCGTTCAGGCTGTGCAGCAGGTCGCAGACCACCCACCAGTCGTGGGCCTCGTCACCGTAGGGGCGGATGTCCACCAGCGCCCGGACGCTCGTCCCGGCCACCTCCACGATCCCCGCGGCGGCCATCGGCGCGACCAGGCCGGGCAGCGTCGCCGCAACGTCGGCCAGGGCCACCTCGGCCTGCAACGGCCACAACCGGACCAGCGTCGCCAGTGCCGACCGGTCCCCGGCCAACGCCAGCAGCGCCGGGGTCGTCTGGGCGCGACCCAGCGCCGCCGACGCGACCGGGCCGAGCAGACCGACGACCGCGTCGACGGTGTACCCGGCGGTGGTCAGCGCATCCCGGAGCCGGTCGACCTCGGCGAGGACGGGACGGGGGTCGAAGGCAGCCACGAGCTGCAGTGTGGCCGGATCGACCGACGTCCTCAATCCAGCAGCGGGGTGCCCACCAGCGGGGCATAGGCCGGCTTGAGGACGGTCTCGATGATGGCCAGGCGCTCGTCGAACGGGACGAACGCCGACTTCATCGCGTTCACCGACATCCGCCGCACATCCGGCCACCCCCAGCCGAAGGCCTGGGCGGACAGGGCGATCTCCCGGCTCAGGCCGGTGCCGCTCATCAGTCGGTTGTCGGTGTTCACGGTCACCCGGAAGGCCAGGTCGGCCAGCAGCCCCAACGGGTGCTGGGCGATCGAGACGGCCGCCCCGGTCTGCACGTTCGAGCTCGGGCACAGCTCGAGTGGCACCCGGGTGTCCCGGACGTAGCCGGCGAGTCGGCCGATCACCGGCGGGGCGTCGTCGTCCGGCGACACCGCGATGTCGTCCACGATCCGGACCCCGTGGCCGAGCCGGTCCGCCCCGCACCACTGGATCGCCTCCCAGATCGACGGCAGCCCGAATGCCTCGCCGGCGTGGATGGTGACGTGGCCGTTCTCCCGGGCGACGTACTGGAAGGCATCCAGGTGCCGCGTCGGGGGGTTGCCGGCCTCGGCGCCGGCGATGTCGAACCCGACCACGCCACGGTCGCGCCAGCGCATCGTGAGCTCGGCGATCTCCAGCGACCGGGCGGCGTGCCGCATCGCGGTCAGCAGCGTCCGGACCACGATCGGGCGACCGCCGCCCGCCTCGGTCGCGGCCCCGTCGGCGAAGCCCGCCACCACCGCCTCGACGACCTCGTCCAGGCTGAGCCCGGCGAGCAGGTGCTGCTCGGGGGCGAACCGGACCTCGGCGTAGACGACGCCGTCGGCGGCCAGGTCGGCGGCAGCCTCCGCCGCGACCCGGTGCAGCGCGGCGGGCGTCTGCAGCACCGCGATGGTGTGGTCGAACGTCTGCAGGTAGCGGACCAGTGAGCCGGAGTCGGCCGACTCGACGAACCACCGGCCGAGCTCCGCGGCATCGGTCGTCGGCAGGTCCGGGTAGCCGACCGCGTCGGCCAACTCGATGACGGTCGAGGGCCGCAGCCCGCCGTCGAGGTGGTCGTGCAGCAGGACCTTGGGCACACGGCGGATCCGCTCGACCAACCCGGCGAACCCGGCGTCGGCCGCGATGCCGACGCCGGTGGGCTCCGGACCGGTCACCGGACGGGGACGTCGAGCGTCGCCCGGACGTCCCCGAGCCCCCGGGCCGGCGTCGGGCCCAGGACGGACACTGCGACGGGCCGGCCGCCGGTGAACGTCAGGCCGCGGACCCCCGTCAGGCCGCGGACCCCCGTCGGGCCGTCGGACAGCCGCGGCTCGCCCAGGCTCACGTGAGGGCGCCGGCGCGCGGGGTGTCCTCCAGCTCCGCGTCCCCGGCGACGGCGATGCCGCGGCGCTTGGACACGAAGACCGCTGCGACGATCCCGGCGAGGGCGACCAGCGCGATCAGCACCCGCACGCCGGTGTTGGCCGAGGGCCCGATCGACAGTTGGACAACCGACGGCGCGATCAGCACCGCGACCAGGTTCATCACCTTGATCAGCGGGTTGATCGACGGCCCGGCGGTGTCCTTGAACGGGTCGCCGACGGTGTCGCCGATGACGGTCGCGGCGTGCGGTTCCGATCCCTTGCCGCCGTAGGTTCCGTCCTCGACGATCTTCTTCGCGTTGTCCCACGCGCCACCGGAGTTGGCCAGGAACACCGCCATCAGCACGCCGGTGCCGATCGCGCCGGCGAGATAGCCGGCGAGTGCCCCGGTACCCAGCCCGAAGCCGACGGCGATCGGGGCGAGCGCGGCCAGCAGACCCGGCGTGGCCAGTTCGCGCAGCGAGTCCCGGGTGCAGATGTCCACCACCCGGCCGTACTCGGGGGTCTCGGTGCGGTCCATGATCCCGGGGTGCTCGCGGAACTGGCGGCGCACCTCGTAGACGATCGCGCCCGCGGCCCGGGTGACCGCGTCGATGGCCAGGCCGGAGAACAGGAACACCACCGAGGCCCCGACGATCAGCCCGACCAGCGTGGAGGGGGTGACGATCTCGTAGCTGAACCGCGCCTGGACCGACAGCGACGGGTCCGCCGTCAGGTTGCGGGCGGCATTGACGAGAGCGGTGTTCACGGCGTCGGTGTAGGAGCCGAACAGCGCCGTCGCGGCCAGCACGGCGGTGGCGATGGCGATGCCCTTGGTGATGGCCTTGGTGGTGTTGCCGACCGCGTCGAGCTCGGTGAG
>JAABUM010007423.1_pt1 | contig 10086 bp, 8 predicted proteins | sample 5559161 | NCBI WGS metagenome assembly JAABUM01 (sample SAMN10711868, study PRJNA513369) | rock metagenome | isolation source: Antarctica rocks | place: Antarctica: Victoria Land, Siegfried Peak nord | reverse complement strand
AACTAGATGCCCAACAGATGCCTGCACTGCAGGCAAGCCCTCAGACAAAGCAGAAGAGATCTGTGTTTCAACTTCTTTGACCTTGTATAATGGACACAGATCAAGAGCATTCACAATCTGTCTAGTCATGTCAAGCGTCAGCTCTGGATCAGCTGTTACCAAGAAAGCATCCTCTTCAATAGTTGATCCCTCTTCAGCTTCACCTTGCATGATGTCCGCTTGTGCAGTTGCCCTGCAGTAGAGGTCTGTGTCTGCATCTCCTTTCAGTAACTTGCATCTATCCAATTCCTTTTTCCATTGCCTAGGCAGAAGGGGCTCAACAAGCATGGGCAGAGCTGCACTATCAGCCCCTTTAGTTTGCAGCTCCGTCAGAAGTGTCTGAAAACAGTGCTGTCTGTAACCACTTGTGTATGATGATTTGTGCAGAAGTTTCTGCCCAAACACCGCGCATGCACACAACAGTAATTGACATCGCAGCTTGGTGGACCTTGTGACCAAAGTATCCGACTGCTGCAAGACAAACTCATTCTGGTCAATCTGAATGAAAGCACATACATCGTTCACATCAGCAATCTTGCTTGCGGCATTGGCTTGTACTGTTGTGATTGTGGCTACTGTCTTGCTGCTATTGTTATCGTCATCGTGATACAGTTGCAACTCGTTTGCATGCTTTTGTAGCTGCAAGATCACTTTGTCTAGGCTTGTTATGACATGGATTGTCTGCTGGAATTGGTCAGCTTCATCAGAATACTCTGTGACTTCATCGTTGCTTGAAGAAGCTGTGGCTGCTGAAATCGGTCTGCTGTCATTGGCTGTCAACGCCAAGACAGCCAAGTGTGCAGATCCTGGAGACTGAAGAGTGAGGCCAGAAGGTTCATGAAGGTATTGTACGCATGGCTTTTTCTTGTTTTGCTGGACACAACTCCATCCAAAGGTATTGCAATCCGGATTCACTGCAATGCAGAACTGCTGCAAGTTATTGAATGCTCGAGTCTCCATTGCGTTCATTTTGATCGTTTGGCAAGCCTGACTGGTTTATGATAGTGTTGATGATGGCCTGGCATGCTTGTTGATTTTGCAGTCATTTGACAACAGCAGGCTGGCTTGCTGACTTGGTTGCTCACTGTGCTGGGTAAACAAATGACAGTTCTTGATATTGACTCCGCAAATCGTCATCTTCTTGGAAATTTATGTCTACTGTTTCTTGTCGTCAAGCTATTCCAGCCTCTAGCGCCTAGCATAGATATGTCTGACCTGTAAAAAGCCATGGCAACGCTATCCTTCCACGTGTCTGCTGTCGAGGACGATTTGGCAAAAGAGATGTGCATTGCGTTGCAGCTCCATACTCCACCAAGCAAATTTGAGGTGTTGTGATGTTATGAATGTTGCCAGTCTTACATTTTCTAATGCAATCCCCTGTCAGAGGCTGCGTGTGAGACATGAACTTGTCCTGTGAAGGTATTTCACATCATGTTACATTCAAATCATCATGTGCAATGTTGAGGGACGGAGCACTACGATTTCGAAAACTTTTGCTCCCTCTAGCTCGGTTCCTGACAATCTCAACAACAACACCCTGGTACGCCACATCTATGCATTTCATCACAACACAACACGCTCTCAAAACAAAAATAAAATGTGCAATGACAAAATCGCAGTTATGTTCATTTACTGTATGCACTTTGTTGGCCCTTCGATGTGATGGGTTTCCAGCTCTTCCGCAATCTTCTGCAGTTGCACAAACCAGCTGCATATGAAATGTGCTGAATCATTAGCTTCATCCCAGTGATCCAAGTGCTGTGATCATCGGTCACTTGTACGTTATGGTGCACAGCCAAGCTTTTCTTCTTTTTAAATGCGTTTTAATGTTTGGCTTCAGCTTGTCTATTGTATTAATGGAGCAAACATTTGCTGCTACTGAGTTGGACACTTCCCATTCCAAGAGGTACACACAAGACTGACAACGTCGCCAATTTACCTTACACAATAAGAAATGCATCAGTCTGGTGACAATCTAGTTTTTTTTCCACAGGCTACAAATTTTGGTGTACCCTAAGAACTTCATCAAGATCTCAACTGTAAACTTTTCACAGAGCAACTGTCCGAAGATTAATCAGAGTATTATCTTTTAGCACAAAAAGAAAAAGTCCGTAGATGCTGTGACTGTTTTTGCATGTTTCAGGTTGACTTGTTTTGGGTGAACGAAATTTTGCTATAAAAATAGGTAACATATTTTGATTAATTTTAACCATTTTATCAAAAGCAAATCATCATACAAACTAAATTATCAATTGTGTTTGACTGTGATGTCGTCATTATTTCCGATCAAAATGGCGATCAAGCAAAGGTGCTGGCGAAGTTAGGTCACGATCTAGGTTGACAAAAGTCTATGCCTGAATACAATAAGTCGAATGCTAAAAAGGGTGAAGAATCCTCCTTATATCTGCCGAACCTTGATGAAATCATTGTCTCAAGATTATTCAGAGTGTCGGTCCGACAAACCGTAATGCGCTTGATCTTGCCCATCCCAGCACTATACACTTGGTGTATCTGATACTCAGTTTACAGTGATACTAGTTGTCCGTATCAAACAATCGCGTACTTTTAAGACTACATTATGTGACAGAAGTACACTTTTCATCAAAGTTATGTTGATTATCAGTAAGTGTTTCTTTCTTTTTTGAGGAGAGGCCTGAGTTTTCAATTCCCTGAGTTTCGTCATTCAATAATCTGTTTTCTTTTTCAAAATTTGCCGGTATAGAATGTCAGAATGGGAGATCAATAATCCAGAGTTTAGTGGTCACTTCGAATCGTTCATGCTATTTGTCATGGTAATACTGAATTTGATCCTTCTATCTTTTCTTACCGTTCCATCGTACAAGATCTACCATGATGAATATGTCCGAAACCACAATTTTCGAAACCCGCTCAATCCCCAAGCAAATGTGACAACGTATTCTGCAGAGTCAGATATTGTTAAGAGTTAGATGTTGAACATTCCCAGGGCCTGACCACACTTTCAGCTCAGTGTGGACGCACTGCCTATCAGAAACACACCTTAGACAGTCCTCAGCTGGAACGCAGTCCCATATCATGGACCCAAGATGACTCTTGCCCTGCGGAACTCAGGCGTTGGGTGTTCTTCTGTTACAAGAGTAACATCGGCATGCATCTCATGGAGTTGCGCCTTCCGTGTATGGCTTGGACATTTGTCAAATCTGGTGCCCTTTAAGCTCCCCTGCCAATCTGCCAGTCTGTGAGATAGAACTGCACGCATGACAATGAGCAGCGCTGCGCCTGCAATATGCAAATCAGCGAGAAGAAGTTCCTGTACAAATTGGATTTGGGCACTTTGTCCGGTCAATTTATGCCCAATTGTAATATTGCAGCCAGAGTTCAAGATTGTTATACTCCTGACCATTTGTATTTCTGCCAACACTCTCAGCCAAACTAGAAACAAACTAAACAAATCGTATATCGACAGCTTGCTGATTTCAACTTCACATCGAAACTTGCCGGTGGGTTGTGCCTGTCTGACTCGCAAAGGCTATGAGCCACAGCAATTGGTGAAAGACTGCAGTTCAGGCAATCACAATTTTTGCAAGCGGGAGTTCCCACCTTTATTTGTTGCTCTGTCTGCAAATCTGGCTGGTAATCGTTGCACGCTTGCCCTCATTGCAGGCAAGCTATCAACAACAGCTTCTTTTTGGACATACTCTCTGACATGCGAATGCAGGACGTCCACCGCATCTCTCTTTTGCTGGCGCTTGTTCCAGGGTCACCAGTTGATTAGCATCTGCAACCATCAAACCATCTGATGCTGGTAAGCTCTCTTCCTCTGCCCCCTGCAGGAGGCCCCCTTGCACATCAGCTGCAATGTGCAAGGTCGTCTCGATGTCCCCCGTGAGCAGTCTGTAGCAAAGGCTCCACTCAAAGAAGGACAGCTGCAGTGTCTTTTTTTTGTGCAAACTCGGAAATCAACTGTAGCGACGTATGTAGGACTTCTTGTGTAGAAGCTTATGGGCAAACACAGCAGGCCAGAAGAGCAAGCAGCGCAGTTTTGCAGACGTTCCAGTTTGTGTGTCTTCCTAATGCAACAGAAGATGGCTTCGCTTGATGTACATGTAGTTGCAAACATTCTGTGCTTGGTTTTGGCTAATTTTGCACCAAGTGAGAGTACAATGCTGGGAGCGCATATCAAAATGCTGGGCTCCCAGCTGTTCTGCGTGCGTGTGTATTTGCACCACAATCTTGTCCAAGCTGGTGATCAGTTGTGCTGGATGATCAACATCATCCAAAGGATCCATGACTTTAGCTCATTGAAGAACGTGTACTGCTGCTGCCACTGATGGTGTAGTTGCTTTGGCAAGGTCAAGACAGCCAGACGTGAAGCTGATGGTGACTTAGGAGTCGTTCCAGGGGAACTATGCAGGTTATCTATGCCATGTTTCTTGCTTGTCTGCGCTTTCCAGCTAAAACCATTACAGTCTGGTCATCTTTGCAGTGTAGAATGCTTCAGATGCTGTAAGCTCTTTCCTGAGTCGCATTCATCTTGCAATCATGTGATCAGGGCGAGTCATAAAGTGGCAGTCCTGATTTTGTCCCACCATTGCTGCAAAATCGATGGCAAAATATAGCGTAGCTCTTCTTTGTTATCATCGACTTTTTTTGTCTGCCTATGTGCTTCAAGAATATTTGATCAACAAGCCCAGCCAGTACTCCTGCATGGACAACATGTCTGTTTTACACCAGGCTCTGGACATCCTGCCTTTTCGTGTGTCTGTCGATGAGATAGCTGTCAAGCAAGCAGTGATTGATCACCTGGCCAAAGAGATATGCATTGCAGTCAAGCTCAAGGCTCCACAGTCTAAATTCAATGTAAGTGACGAGGTCATGAAGACATGTCTTGCAACAGCACTTGTCAACACACAGCAACAAGTGATTGCTAATCCTCCCACCTTCGTTTCCATTCAAAGGAAGTACACAAAACGTGCATCCACACCTGCCTTGAGCAATGCAAGCAGCCTCTCGACCGGGCTGCCCAATGGTGCAGGTGGTAGGGCTGCAACTCCCGAGGTCAGCAGCAGCAACCTGTCTGTCCTTGCGTCGACCGTCTCTCAAGGCAGCTTAGGGGTTGCAGACTTCATGGACTTGGGTGTGCTCAGGAGAGCCAAGAAATGGCGCTTTGACAAGCTGTCAAAAGCAGAGTTGGCTGGGCTCATCAACCACCATATGAAGCAAGATGCACCACAGTCTGCCACAAAAGGATACCTGGTCAAAGCGCTCATGGACTTTGCTGCCAGTAACACCGAGTACGAAATTGTATAGTCAACTGCCAGGTGGTTTCTTGGTCACAGCTGGTTTGCAATGCATCGTATGACAGTCCATGAGTAACAGTAGCCTGCATCACTGTGTAGATTTCTTGAAGCCTTCTACAAGCGGCTCTATGAGCCTTTTCATTAGCCTTCTACAGCAACACTGCACAAATTTTGGCATTTCAGAGAGTCCAACTTTGATACAATAACTGCAAGTTTTGCAAAATTGGTGCAAAATTGATGCCATTACTTTTTATCAACTTCCATGCAGACACAAGTCGAGAGGTAATTTGGCTTTTATCATCATCGGGCTGGTGCACCAGTCATGCTTTGAAAAGGGGTAGAAGGGCTCAGTGGTGCTTCCAGCAGCCAATATGCTGTCTGCATCAGTCTTGCTTCTCCCTTATATCATTGTATACACGATGCAGCCATTGCTTGTGGATGAGGGTATACTGTGTTTTACACTTGAATGTGTGCATAGTTGTAGTTCAGTAGGTGGAGACAAGTATGATCAGTTCTGCACACCTTTGTGCACTTCACACGTTTTGTGGCTGCATCTGCTGACACTGTATAAAAGATACGTCTTTAAACCACCAAAGGTCTGCAAAAGCGAGCAATAGCCGCTTCACAATCGTCCATGAGCTTGTCAAACCTGGCTTTCATTTCCTCGGTTTTGCTCTCACCGTCGTTGGATAAATTTTCCAACTCATCCAGTCCTGCCTCAAGAAGCTTCCACCTTTTGGTTGGTAGCTTGCGTTCCAAGCTTTCTTGCACATCCACGAAGTCTAGACGCCGTCTGCAGATCAAGTCTTTCAATCCGGCATCCATCGGGACTGGCTTCCAAGCTGCGTTCTTCCGACGTATGTCATCAGCGAAGCGATATATCTCCAGTGCTCCATCTCTGATGCGAACATTGTGGCGTTGTGGCAAGCCGGCATTTAGGTGTTGAAATTTCAGACAAGCCAGCAAAGCGGCATCTGCATCCGACAGGCTGCATCCCAAGCGCTTCTCAATCGTTTTGATGCAGTTGTTGTTTACCAAGTCCTCCCATTCTGGATTCGAACAATTGATAGGCTGCAACTGTATTGTGATGTTTGCATTGTTGATAGTTGTGGTATGTGTGTTATGTACGCTGTGATCATGATTACTAGTGTGCGTGCTGTGATCATTGGTGACTTGCACATTCTGATGCACAACTGATGAGCTCGAACTATGCATGCAAGGATTTTTCCTCTTTAGATGCGTTTTTATATTTGCCTTCAGCTTGTCTGTGTGGGTCTCGCATCTTGGGCAGACAAAGAGATTGTCACTGTTCTTGCTTATAGCTTCAGTGTACTTCTTGATCTCCTCGTCATTCATCTTCATGCTGCCTGATCCTTTGGAGTGCATTTCCTCCTTATATGGTTGGAGACCATATTCTAATCTTATCACAAACACGTTGCCTTCGTTTCCACCTTTCGGTACAGACCATGTTCCATACATCTTGCTGCTGATCCGTCACGTCGGCCAGACCATGTGATCTTCCATGTGAAGGTCTGAAACTTTCAGTATTATTTAATATTTAAAAAAATCCGGATTCCGAAACTGCCTCGATCCACAAGCAACTTTGAAAATCTTTGGCAGCTTATTTTGGAAAACCAGAAAAAAATAAATATTTAAATATTTAACAGTTGCACGATTCTTGTTTTCAGTAAGAAACTTGTGTCAAGTTTGTCATGAGGAATCCCGAGTGATGCGTTGCAACGTTAAACAGCACGTGACTGGTGTGCACTGGAACCACAGCATATGAGCCCAGGTCTAGTGCTGCTCAGATGTGCAAAACACCAACGCAAGCACATCTGAGTGCTTGTGGGCATTTTGGCTCATGAAAGCTGTCTCGAGAAGGCTTGACACGCTTCTAGTCAGAGCCCAGGACGCTGTCTTTTGAAAATTCCGTTGTATGAACCGGAATCATGGGTGTTCACAACATAATTTGTGAAATAGGCGAGGCTTTTGGTATGTCGCAATGGAAGCCTGCAACGCACTGTTTCCATCAAGCCCAGTCATGTCGCAGCAATAACAACCCTTGGCTTGGCAACCCAAAGCGTCATTGCATCCCTGTTGTAGCTTCCTCAGTCATGTGCCGTTTACCTTGAACTTGTGATCACAGCGCAGAACAATACTCAGATGTGCTGAAAATACTTGTGAGCACATCTGGCTGCATATGGTGACCGAGACAACATGTTCATAAAAGATCATCAGTTGATGATGCATATGCTGCTCATCCAGCTGACTCTAGATCTTTCACACTCGTGACAGTTTTACAGTAGTGACTGTGGGAAAGCGAGGCAGAAAGAGCATGGATGCTGATGGACATTGCTGCCAAATGAGTTTGTAGTACTACTGATGGCTCTGCACTGCATCGAACATATACATATAGATGTCTCCCTCTCAACATCCTAGTTTGTGACAATGTTGATGCAGCAACTATACAAAATCACTTTGAAAATCTGGATTTCCATCCCAAATACAACCAGATCTATGTGTCTCCTCAGTGTACATGACATGTCATTGCCATCATGTTTCTCCATCCCAGACACAACCAGACCTATGTGTCTTCTCGGTGTACGTGACATGTCATTGCCATCATGTTTCACTACCATCCCGTACAAATCTTGACCTGGTAAAGAATCCTGTATCAAGTCTGCCACAAGGAATCCCGAGTGATTCCTCATGTTTGTGCTGCTGTGACTAATGGTTGTATTATTAAATATTGAAAAGAAAATCAGAATTCCGAAACTGCCTCGATTCACACGCATTTTTTCAAATGTTTGTCAGCTTATTTTGCAAAACCAGAAAACATTAAATATTTAATTGAATAGTTGCAAAAATTTGGTTTCTGAACATTTCTAGATTTCAGTAAAGTGGTCATGTCAGCTCCGCTGTCATCACTCAAAGCATGATACAGATTCCAGCTCACCAACCACTTCTTCATCTGACTCGACACACAAGCGCACATACTTCGAATCTGTTGGTGTGTGTCTTTTCAGCATATCTGACAAGCGATAGCAGTTGAATCCTATTTTTCTGTACAATTGAACTACTTTCGGAACTGCCAATGTCAGCTCAGCTGCACCCTGTCAGACCAGTTGCAACACATCAACTCAGCTCAACATGTTGAGATAGTCGTAATGCTGTCATACCACTTCAGCATGAACCAACTCGAAGCTGCAATGACAAGGACCTTGATCTAGGACAAGAAGCTACATTGTGTTCACTAGTGGCTGGCAAGGATGGCAAGGACCATCAGCAACAAAGAAAAACAGTCAAACCTTTTTCTCTTGGAAAGGATCATCAATGAACGTCAATCACATCATCGCAACATCCATGCGATGATGTTGCGATGATGTGCACAAGTAAACCCTTCATCAAACGCATCACAGCTTAGACGGACTGCAACTTTAACGTTTATCCCAAGCAATTTTAACTCCAAGTCCGCTGCCATAAACAGTGATGAGACATCACATTGTAAGAGTGATCAAAAGCGATATCAACGCACGCATTCGACGAATGCAATCTTTGTAAAAAGCCGACTTTAAATTTGGCCCTTAAATCGACTCAAACATCGCTCTCCTGTACCAGCCAAAAGACATCTCGTCCCACTGGCAGGGCAGGCTTTGAGGCTTTTTTCCGCTTTTTTCCGCTGTTTCGCTTCAACCGATCGAACTTTTGTCGACTTTGCGACTTTACACGCAAGTGTGGCACTTCGCACGCTAGCTTATGATCGACTTCCGCCCGGTTTTTGAGAACATTGGGCACTTCATTGGTAACAGCCAATCCCACCGTAGTTACGCTTAACCGATTGAAATCGTCGATTTCAACCCAATGATCGAGTTACGGCCCAATGAAGTAGTTACGCCGTAAATTTTGGATTAAACCATAACCTCGCTTACAACTCCAAAGTCGATCTTCCGTAGCTACGCCTTGAGCATATAGCAACCCTAAACCCTAAATATAATCATGCATTGATGTCGATTTTGATCACTCTTACAGGTGATGTCTCATCACTATTTAACAAGTAGCCCGTGGAGTAGGCAGGGGACTTGGAGTTGAATTGCTTGGGATAAACGTTAAATGTTACAGTCCGTCTAAGCTGTTATTCGTTTGTTGAAGGGTTTACTTGTTGTGCACATGGGTGCTACTCATAGGTAATCGCGTGGATGTTTCGATGATGTAATTGACGTTCATTGAGAAAAAAAAATGACTATTATTCTTTGTTGCTGATGATCCTTGCCATCCTTGCCAGCCACTAGTGAACACAATGTAGCTGCTTGTCCTAGATCAAGGTCATTCTGACTGAAGCTTCGGGTTTGTATATTCTGAAGTGGTATGACAGCATTACGTCATTTTGCATTCAGAGGATAACAATCTCACTGTTTTGCAAGAATTCATGAGCCCTTCATCCAGCTTTGTGGCTGTTGACATAATAAAAGACAACATCATTTTTATTGTACGTGCAGAGTTTGGAGTTCAAGTTGCGGTTGTTGTCAATGGACATGAGTGGGACACAGATAAGCAGGTGAAGCTCCAGACATGTCAGCCTGATGATGCATGCCTGACTGTTGATTCATACAGGTGCAAAGGATGCCGCAAACAAGGTTGGGAACTTGTCCAAATGGATCCCAGTCATACAACAAGCGAAAACAAACTGCTAATTTGGAAAACTTCCAAGTTTGCTAAATAGCCAGGCCAAATTCAGAAGAATTTACAGCAAGTAGTAATGTTTGGAGAA
>JAABUM010007421.1_pt1 | contig 10088 bp, 17 predicted proteins | sample 5559161 | NCBI WGS metagenome assembly JAABUM01 (sample SAMN10711868, study PRJNA513369) | rock metagenome | isolation source: Antarctica rocks | place: Antarctica: Victoria Land, Siegfried Peak nord | reverse complement strand
CTTGTGCTCACCTCATATCCGTCCTTGATGGCGCGGCGGTTTGCGGCGGTGACTTGCACGAAGTCCACGGTCTCCTTGGCCACCCATAGCAGGATGATGGCGCCCAACGCAATGGTGTATCCCCAAAAGAATTTCGCCAATTCCTGCACCCAGTTGGGTTGCCTGGTCAGACCCTCATCTTGCATCGGCTGCGCATGAGTTGAGGTGACCAACCACCGCGTGTGAATCAGGTCGTTGTGACGACGCGGCAGGAGTGACGGCCTGCTCAGCCATGGGCATAGGGTGCATACGCGGCTGACAGCGTCAGACAGTGGCTGGCGGCTCAGCGCAGCTCCATCGCACGAGTGCATGCAGTTCGTTTGCTAAGCATTTGTCGGACGAACCCTGATGCTGACAGTGCCTCAGGGGATGCAAAACTGAGCTGAGTCTCCCGGAACGCACGTCAGCAAGGTGAAGGCCGAGGTAGACGTTGGCGATGCCGAATGCAATCGCCAGACGGCCGCTGTTGTGGTGGAAGTGGTTGAAGATGTAGCGCTTTGGGTGGTCCTGTTGGGGAGGCAGCGACATAAACCCTGGATGTACATCCTGTAGCAGACAGCGACGTGCGCAGTATTGCTTTGCCAGTGTGCTGAGTCACAAAAGCATGTGTCGGCAGCACTCCTCCTGCCCAGGAGGTGTGCCGCCACAGCCATGGACAGTGCTGAAACACAGCTACTGGTCTCAGCCTAAGTGGGCAGGGTCCTGCAGCGGAGCTGCAGTGGAGGGGGTACTGCAGCGGAGGGGTTGCTGCTCACCGGACGGGGTCGCAGCACCAGCGCCGTGATTTGCAGACCGGCCAGCGCCAGCGCAAGACCACCGAGCGCCTGCACGCAACGTACGCATCGGACTCTGAGAACTGGACTCATGCCCAGGCGAAGATAACAAGATCTGCTGCGAGATCTGCTGCCAAACAGTGCACATCCTTGCACGGCGTCGTGACGCTGCAGCGCATGCTTCACGCACCCCACCCAACCGCACGCCCCTCATTCTTCTCTCAACAGCACCGCCTCCAGTCGGGGTTTCAGGGCTAATTTTACGCACACGCACCTTGTGAGCGTCGAGCACCGTAGGCCGCAGGCCATCATCAGGCAGCTTGGAGCCAAAGATCACGCCCAGCAGCGCGCCGATCGTGGCGGCGACGCCCAGCGGCATGTGCAGCCAGAACCACGTCGGCGCAAACTCCTGCAGGTGCAGGGTTGCGTGAAGATCTCAGCGTTGTTCAACGTGACCACTTTGACAATTTGCCACAGCCGTCGCGTCCAGCAGCAAGTGCAGCCAGACCCACACAATTCCGACTCCCGCACTTTGCAGAACTTATGGGTCATCAGAACGATGTCCACAAGCCACGTGACATATATTCTGCTGGGCTGACAGCGACCAGCAGTGCGGCCACGCGGTAGCACTTTCGGCAGAGCTTCTTCCAGCAGCAGCGGAAAGACGGATCATGACAAAACCCCAGCAGGCACAGCGAGCCGCACCCGGAAACAGCGGGAGATGACGGCGGCCAGCGGCATGGCCAGGCCGAAGGAGATGGCTGCCACATAGCCGTGTGTACGCGGGTTCCAGGCTGCCAGGCCGGTCGGCTGAGCGGCCTGATCCTGCAGCAGCGCCCGCCGCTTCGTCGCCGACGCCTGCCGGTCGTCCACACGGTCGGCGGTCAGCTGACGGGCTTTGCGCAGGGCCGCAGCTAGAGCACTGGTCACTCTGTTCTGTCGCTGTGCGCATCACCCTGAACCTGCAAAGTGCTTTGGGCCGGAGGCGGCGCCGCCCTTGTTCCAGGCTTGCAGCACGGCGTGCAGAGACACCACTGCTGCCGTCTGAGCGCACACGCAGTGGTGAATGCAATGACATACATACACACCTGCGAGGCTGTGAGGTCCGCTGTCGCAGCCAGCTTGCCTGCGACCCACAGCTGTAGGGAGGAAACATCGGTCCAGCGCAGGTGCGGTGGCAGCGATGCCACTTCCTGCGACGGATGGCAAGGCGACATCAGGCGGCGACATCGCAGGCGCTGGGAAGGGTGCAGGAGCCGCAATGGGGTCTCTAAAGCAAGCATCATGATATGCACGCATCACATGCAGTCGAGTCTGTAGCTGCTGGCGCGCAGGCCGGATGCGCAGCAATTTTATTGAATTACGATGCGAATATCGCATTGGCAGTGGATTACCGCTGCACGCCCGCTGCTCGCTGAGCTCGCGTCCGCCAGGTCCCACTCGCGCCTGCACGACGGTTCCATTGAAAGTCAGATCAACATCCACAACATGTTGTACTGGTCTCGGCATTGGGCTTGGTCAAACACAGGCGCACCCTGTGTCGGCTTCAATTGCCAGCCACGTGATGGCGATGGGCTGCCTGTTATCGAACGGTCCATCCCACCTGCTGACAACCACGTCACGGCTTTTCAGGTACCTTTTCAAGCGGCGCGTGTTCGACACACGATGTGAGCAGTTCAGTACGGGTTCAAGGACAATGGGAAAGGCCGAACAGGCGCAGCCAAGTTGCTGAGCAATCCGCACGCCGCGGATCAAGCCCAGCGTGAAAACCAATCTTGTGGCTGAGCGTTGCACAGCGTGTGGGGATGCGCATCGGACCAGCGCACCGCAGCAGGGCAGGCTCGGATGGCGACACTGCATCCTGGAGCTCCACTAGACCCCAGTCGCCCTGCAGACAGATTCAGCAGCGATAAGCTGTATTGCATACTAGCACATGTTGCTGCACGGGTAGGTCCGACGTCGTCTCGATCACTCAAAGCAGCATACATTGATCGACGGCATCAAGCCGTGCTTACGTTTAGTGAGTCGGAGGACAAAGCTACAAAGCGATGTGGGCCTTGGGTGGCAACACCCGTTGAGGCAGCTGCCGGTACGAGTGACAATGTTCCGACCAGAAAAGCTACGACCGCGAGCGCTGCCGCCATGCGCGAAGGCTGGAGCGTATGCATTTTATCTGGCAAAGCCCGGGCCGTCAGGCCACAATTGTGATGCGGTGGGAACACTCTATGAGAGAAGGTGAGCGACGTGGCCAGCTTTCGCAATTTCCAAGGTAGATTCCGTCCAGCTGTTGAAGTCTCAAGGAGCACAACCGAGGCGCAGTGTTGGGCCTGACACACTGGGGAGGTGTGTCAGTGTCAGCGCTAACCTACAGACCTGATTGACACAGAATTGACACAAGCTGACACATAACCTAACAGGAACCTATGGGACCTAATCGGACTATAGTAGCATGTGTTAGAAACCAGGGGAAACAAGCTCGTACGCCGCTCAAAAGTGGTGCAATCGACAGCGCTGCTCCTGGCGAGCACGACCGTGCTCTTGTTTACTAAAAGATGCCATTATCAAACATTTATACTGAGCTGCCACTAACCTTAACTCCGGCTAACTCCGGCTGACTGACACAGGCGCTGACATCATTTGAGGGGGTGTGTCAAGTCAACTGACTCATTCTGACTGTGTCAGCGTGTCGTCAGGTGTCAGCGCCCACACTGCCGAGGCGGCCTCGGCTGCGATTTCTTGGAAGCGGATCCTTGCGAATGCTTCTGCGTGTTCTGCTGACCACATATCCATCAAATGTGCACAGCAAACAGAAACAAACGTCTAAAAACATGTGCACGGCAACACGTGCAGCGTAAAATCACAAAGAATGCAACCAAAGTGTGCCTTCTATACAGGCCGGCCATCGAGCAAAGAGTATTGCAGTCCGAGATTCAGGACAATCGCGATAACAACCAAGCCACAGCTGAATTGTAGCTGTGGAAATGTGCGCTGTGCGGCACATGGTGCGGTCCGCCCTTACTCAAGCCTGCGTCGCCATCTCGACGGCTGGCGAGCGCCCGTTCTCAGGCTTTGCGGCTTCCACATCGTGACTGGCTTGCGGGATGCCGCGGCCCTTGCGCGCGATGCCGGCGCCAGCGGGCGGCAGGCGCTGCAGGAAGGTGGCGGCGAACCCGCCATTCATCGGGTACCCACCGGGCAGGCCAGGTTTTTGCGGCACATAAACCACAAATCCGTCAAGCAAGGGTCCTAACCACAAAGTCGTGACAAATTTCCACTAGCGATGCTGGGCTGTGCAGTGGCCCAAACAGCCGGCAACCTGTGCGGGACCCATAACTGTCCAGGTCCAGCCCGACTGTCGGTATGCACGTGCATGCGGAAAGGGCAGCCGACTCACCACTTTGGGGCGCAGAAGGATCGCGCCCACCTGCACCGCGATGAGGCCCAGCACAATACCGCCGAAAGCCTGCAAACAAACATAACACGATAAGGGATATGGCGGTTTCGCCAGAGTTCGCCAGAGTCTGCCTGCGGAAGGGCGAGCAGGCTGCCTGGCTGCGGTGACTGTCTGCTTCGGCAGGTGCGCGCCAGCGGGGCCGTCGCCGCGCCATGATGGCTGGCAGGATGGGCGCATGTGCGCACATGCACACACTCTTGCTGCGGCTTGTGGCTGAAGGCGTGACCTCACAGATGATGCAAAACCTTGGCAAGGGGCGGACGCACCTTGTGCAGGTGGCCAAGGCCTGCGGGGGTGTCCTTCATCTGGAAGGCGCCGAAGACGGCGCCGCAGATGCCACCAACCAGCACTGCCACGCCCAGGGCGCGTGCAGCCACAACCATCAGGGCGTGAACTCCTGCAATAAGGTGGAATACCGCTTTCGATCACGACGACAAATGTGCCGCAGATGCCACCGATGAGCGCTGTGACGCCCATGGGAGCGTGCAGACACGGCCACTAGGGCGTGACCTCCTGCACCAGGAGGGGCTGGCACTGAGCTTCATGGTGTAGGGAGGCACGGGGGGTCCATAGTGATCGGTCCTGGATTCGAGCATGCTGTCACATATTCATTTTGTGTCGGCGCCGCCATGTTCTGCGCGGCCACAATGCAGCACAGGTCAGAGCAGGCAAGACCAGGCAGGCATTTGGCATCAGAGCGGAGTCGGGTGAGTCAGGCGCGCACCCGGAAGTTTCGGGAGATGACGATGGAGAGCGGCAGCGCCGGGCCGAAGGAGATTGCGGCAGTGTAGCCGGGTTCCAAGAGGACAGACCGCTTGTGGGCTCCTCCTCCACCATGCCGCTGCCGGCCTGTTGCAGCAGCGACCGCGACGCCTGCAGGCGGTGGGGAATACGGTTGTTCAGGTTGATCAAAGGGTTTCCGGGAGGCCAGGCCGCTCGTCGGCTCCTCCCCCATCATCATGCCGCCGGCCTCTTGCAGCAGCGACGGCGTCGTCTACAGGCGAGTGAAATCATTTGTTTCCGTGGTTAGCCATGCGTGCGTGGGGGTTCATATGTGGTTAGCCATGCATGCGCGGGTTCCATGCGGCCGCGCCGCTCGTCGGCTCCTCCTCCATCATCATGCCGCCGCCCGCTGCAGCAGCGACCGCGTCGCCTACACCCAGAGGTTGTTCACGAGGCTCGTTATCAAATATGCGCGGAGTGCTGCACGTGCTTGCGAACAAGGGTGCGCAAGCTACTGCGGTGCGCAAGCTGCAGCCGTAAGCGCACCGGCTGCGCCACCGGCTGCGCGGCAGCTGCCAGCTCTGCGGCGGCGGCGAGGCCGTCCTCGAGCCACAGCTGCACCGCCGATACATCCGCCCAGGATACGCCCAGAGGCAGCGATCCCGACGCCTGTGGCAGAGCCGGGTCGTGGTGAGTATCGTGCATCCTCAGCATCACCGCATGTTCTTAGCATTGCGTCGTTGAGGACGCTGCGGCAAGGACACTGCTGCGACTGGGCAGCGGATGCATCCTAGCCGGGGAGTGCATGGTCGTCACAAACTGCACAGATTCATCCAAGCGCACGTGCTCGGGCTTGTCCGCGGGCACCGGGGCGTCGGCCAGCTCCCAGGAAGGCCTGCAGTTGACAGACACCAGAAGTTTAGGTTGGAATTTGAAAGTTTGGCACTCGAGGGACCTCACAGCACTTCGGCTGGAGCTCTTCTGCTGTTGCTCTTGTACTTCTGATATTGCTACTGCATGCCAAAAGGGTGGAGTCACCCATCTGAGGTGCCGGTGGCTCGCCAGCGCTGGCGGAGCAAGCATCCTGTGACAGGCGATCCCAGCTGCATGCAAGCAAATTGCAGAATCAAACACCTCTGACGATTCTGCGACGAGGGTTGAAGCGTATATGTTGCCGAAAGAGTGCAGGTGCTCATATCGTTCTAGGGCGCCGCTCGCGTCTCGACCTGGTGGTTGCTGACATGCGAGGTGAAGCAAATTGCCGGTGCACCGCCGCTCACCCGGCCATACGCTTGCGACTGTGCGCCTGAAACTGTGTATACATTCACCCTCAACCTTTCGTTAAACTGCCGATGCTGCCGACCGTGACTGCGCTTGCGAGAGTGACCCGTCCGCTCTGGACCAAGGATGGCTTTTGCGAGACCCTCACCCCAGATCGATACGTCGAAGAACCCACTTTCGTAAAGATGGAGCGTTCCCCACACTTCGTCCTGCTTTCCACACAATCAAGTTCGACTTCAGCATGGCTTCGAATTCGGGAGTGAAGTTCTTCCACTAGGGCCCACCTTCCGCAGATGTCTAAGCGAGCCTCGTGGAGCAGCGCAGATGCAATAGACACTCGATGCAATTCGTTTCAATGGTCGCGCCTGGTTATGCGCCCGCAGCGGCACCTTCACGAAAAGGTTATTGTCATGCTTCACTCGCACTACTCGTGACACTCTGAACGCACAGAAGCAGCGCCGCGGCTGCGATGATCGCCTAGTCGCATTACCATATTATATTGTAGGATCGCTCTGCTCGTGACCTCGGCGGGTTGAATCCAGTCAACCGCACCAGGGCCGCAGCAACAGGTAATGGTACCACCGGTGGCAGGTCATGTGACGTCGCGCTCTTGACAACCGACCTGCCCAGATGCAGCTTCCGAGTTCACCATTAGCCAACACTGGACGATTGTCATTTGCGAAGACGCTGGACGCCGGCCTCATTGCAAAACACACATGCGCAATTCCACATCAGCCTGACACAAGAGGGGCGCAAGCCCCCTCAGACACACCTAGATTCGCAGTCAGCGCTGACCCAGTACATACCAGCACCGATCGCTGCATGCGCGGCACGACCAGCGACTTGGCCGCGTGCAGGATGATGTTCTTTCCAGACCGTTCTTCATGGACGGCCCCACTCCTCGCGAAGCGCCAACAACGCTTCCAGCCCTCTTGGCCATGCGCGGGAACCGTCTACAATCAGTCCCCCGACGTCCTACGAGCGCGACTCCTTCCCGAGGTGGCGCCACTCCTCGCGGAGCGCCAGCGCCCGCCGCCGTACCGCCGGGTTCTCCCAAATCTGGCGCTCGCCCCAGCGCGCGTACCAGGAGCCGACAGCCGCACCTCCCAGGTGTGCCTGGTGGTCGAACAGCCGCCACCTGCGCGGCGCACATGCAGACCGGTGCGGTGCGGCAGCCAGGCAGGCCATCGTAACATTGCAGCTTGAAGTGGAGCTGCGCGGCTCGATGCGGCTCGATATGGAGTTCGGAATCGGCGCCGGCAGCGCCTGCGGACGTGCCATGTCCATTCGCGTCTGCATGGCGGCAGGATCCCCCTCCGGTGTCTCCTCTCGTCCCCAAGCCGCGTTATTGCCGGACATGCAGCCCTGTTCGGGGGCCCATCAGAGATGCCTTCCGTTACATCGTGAAGGGACTCGCCTGAGCAACGTGCCGGCCACATCGAGGCCGACCATGGCTTTGAAGCCAGTTCCGATGGAGAAGGGGTAGTCCGGCGCAAAGATCAGCGCCACCTGCAAGTGGGGATCAGGAACTGATTAGTGATCAAGTCAGATTTGTGTGACAATTGCTGTTTGCATGCCGATGGAAAAAAAGGGTGGTCCGGCGCAGATATGAGTGCCACCTGCAGAAGCCGGGGCTGATCAGTGCACCAATGGAGGGGTTGTGGGAGATGTAAAAAAACTGACATCAGTGGGGCTGGGGGCGGCAGCTATGTGACAGTCAGCACAGCTATTAAGACAGGCTGGCGTGACCGCCTCCCACTAAGGAGCGCGCATTCTGTAGGGTCCGCACCTGCTGCTATGATTGCCGCTAGCAACCACCCATTGATCTGATTCGCGCCTAGTGCTTCGGCAGGCGGCGAACATGGCGTGACAACGGTGTCATTACTATTCGTCTAAGACAAAAAACGCAAGCAGTGTTGTTGGAAGCGCCTCGCATGGCGCTCCGTCTGGCTGGCGGCGACCACGGCGACGGGCGCGATGACGGCGCCGGATGCGCCGAGAAAGCTTCCTCGATTCTGCTTCTCCACCAGCACAAACATTCACACCTGGCGCTCCGGCTGCCGTGCGGCGACCATGGCGAAGAGCGCAATGACGGCGCCGGAGGCGCCGAGCGACGGCCGGATGGCCTGCACCCGCTGCAGCAGCGTCGCCGCCGGGATGTTGGCACCCACCAGCGGCCAAACCTGTGCAGGGGCAGAAACGGTTTCACTGAGGTCCGTGTGCATGAACACCCGTGCCGCCGCACAGGCAGCATCTGCGTGGAAGGTGCCTTAGGTGATGGCAAGCCGACTGGCTGCGTCAGCATCAGGCTGCATTGCTGCAAGAGATGCAACAGTATGCACACGTCTGCAAACGAAATATACACACACATATGGCACTGAAGCGCCTCACACCCTGGCAGAGCGGCTGGCGAGCGACGCCGGCACCACGGAGGCCACATGGATTGCCACAAAAACCCTATACAGGAACCCTACAACCGGACCCACAGAGTGCCAATGGATCTGCGCGCCAGCCGCACCGTGGCCAGGTGACTCGCAAGCGATGCCAGCACCGCAGAGGAGACGTAGAACGCCAGGAACTGCTCGCGGCCCAGTTCCCGGAAGGCCACGTGCCCCTCCACAGCGCCAGCATGTTACACTGCGGCGGCAGGGAAATAAAGGACATGAATTCGGTTTCACTCCACATCCCAGTCCAGGGAAATAAAAGTTTCACGCCAAATCCCAGTCCACTTTATGTCTCAGGAGCTACTACCGGCACAGCTCCCGGAAGGCTGCGAGCCCCAAGATCCACAGCGCCAGCATGTTGCACTGCACTAACTGGAGCCCCAAGACTCCACAGATATTCCAGGTCCAGAATGTCAGTCGTCGGGTTGATTCAACCCTAAACCCTAAACCCTGAACTGCAGCGCACCCGAGGCACCCCAGCGCCAGCATGTTACAGCGGCAGCACCATAACATATAGAGCACATTGCGAGCTACATGGGCGGATGTGGTGATCAGACTCGATGCAGGAAATGCGCACAGCCAGGTGAAGGACGCTGCGGTGGCTGAAGGTGCTGGCCAGCAGACTGTGGACCAGGATCAGGGGTCGATTATGGACATACATCCTGAGAGCTCGAGACGCCCGCGGCCAGGTGCAGGGCGCCGCGCCGGCTGAAGGCGCTGGCCGCCAGCGTGCAGACGCGGCCGCTGCCAGGGGTTTGATGCTTAGGGTTTGATGTTGAGCGTTTCGGATGCAATGCCCACCGCCAGGTGCAGGGCGCCGCGATGACTGAAGGCGCTGGCCAGCAGCGTCCGGACTCGGCCGCTGCCAGGGGTGTGCGCAAAGTTGCGCGCCATGATGGGGCGCAACGGCGGCAGCCGCCACGCCAGCGTGATGGCCGCATTCACCGCCACCTGCGTGCATCAATTGCCGGGGTTTGGTGAGGCTGTTCGAATGCTTTGACTGTTATGAGGTAGTACAAGGGTGCAAATTTGCGCGCCATGATGGGCCGCAGCGGCGACAGCCGCCATGCCAGGGCGATGGCCCGGTCGACCGCCAGCTGTGTAAAGCAGCTTTGTGATTCTTTGCATGTGAACATTGGCAGGTCGAGTTGCTCTCTGCGAGCCATGCAGGCGGATGGATGGTTGGCCGACACGAGCGCGAAAGGCGTGGCGGTGCTCGAAGATGCGGGGGCAGGATCCAAAGTCGGGCGATGCAAGCCAGATAGGCAGGCAGGTTGTCAGGCTAGAGAACAAAAATACATATGTTCTTTTGTATTACTAGGAAATTGAAATTACTATTTAGTGACTCATTTACTTTTTTATGGAGGGGGGGGG
>JAABUM010007419.1_pt1 | contig 10093 bp, 19 predicted proteins | sample 5559161 | NCBI WGS metagenome assembly JAABUM01 (sample SAMN10711868, study PRJNA513369) | rock metagenome | isolation source: Antarctica rocks | place: Antarctica: Victoria Land, Siegfried Peak nord | reverse complement strand
TCAAGGGGTGCACGTCCTCAGCGTTGGCGCTGACGTGCGGAAGGAATACCTGAAAGCAAACGGCCGCCATGAGCAGTAGGCGCTGACGGCCGGCCTTCCGGATGCATGCACGCTAGAACTTGAGCCAGGGCTTGAAACCTGTTGTGAGACCTGTTGTGAGACCGCCCGCAGCCAGACATGACGTCACCCCTTAGTCAAATCACGAATGCGCAGCTGCACCAGAATGCGCGGTTTCGTATTCTGCATAAAAATCGCCGCGTCCGGCCGGCGCAAGTCTGCTGCAATCGCTGCATCAAAGCCTCCGCTTGGGAACCTCGGACGTTCCGCTTGAACTGCAGCAGCCTCCGGGCAGCGCCAAGGTCGTTGAGCAGCTGGATCGTCGGTGAGCAGCTGGGTCCCTGGCGCAGAACAGGCCAGCGTTGCCGTCAAATCCTGTCATCAGCACCTGCATCGCCAAGGTAACGTTCAGTTCATGAACTGGTGCTTGCAGGCCGCATGGTCACCGCGCTCTTCGTGGCAAGTGCCTCTGGACTCGAGCGTTTCAGCAATAGGCTGTTATCGCCGGTGTAAGCGAGCCTTGCAACCCCTAATCAGCGACTTCATGATCTATCGAATACTATCCGGCGTCTGTGGCTTGCAGGCGGCTCAAGTGCGGATCCCAGGGCCTCGACCAGTCCGCACAGTGTTCCATTGCCGCGGCAACAACGAGCTGTCATGGCGCTCGACATCCTGCGCGTCGTGCAAATCATGTGGGCAGTGGGAGACGTACTGCTGACGGGCGGAGCCTTTGCGCTGCTGGGAATTTACGGCGGCGATCAGGGCCGCAACTGCCGCCGTGGCGGCCTCACCCTGTGGGTGCTGTGCGGCATCGCGCCGATGGTGCTCTACGTAACAGGTATGCAAATGTTCAGAAGAAGGCATGCTCGGCTGCATGAAGCACATACGGCTGCGCTCGGAAGATTTCGTCAGAGTCGATCATTGTATGGCGTCCCGGATGCGGTGCAGTGACAGGCTGGCACCAGGATGGCAACAGACAAATGACTGCTCTGTGTCTGCAGGATTCGTGATCACAGCCGTGTCGAGGCAGCTGGACAGCCGGCACCCGGCAAACTGGAAGCTTTTGACCATGTTTGCGGCGGCCAATAACATCACGATTGGTGGGCGCAAAATTCATGTTGGCTTCAAGCTGCCATGTTGTTGACTTTGTTGCCCGCTTTCATTGCTTGGAAGGATCACTGTTCCACCTACAAGCCTTACTTGCCTTCAGGTCTCCTGTATCAGCACCGTGTGACGCCTTGCGGCTCGACAGTGACAACGGTGCGGTTCCATTCTCTTGTGTATCTCGTGTAAGGTCTTTGTGGCGTGAGCAGCATGAGCGCACCAACATGCTGGGCAGCTTGCTGCCAGCTCCGCGATGATGGATAGCCGCCAGTGCGCAGGTGCTGTTGGCGGCATTCGGCGCGATGCCAGTGTGGGGCGCGCTCATCAAGCAGCTGGTCAAGGCGTCCGCCAATGGCCAGAAGCGGCAGTTTGGGGCGGAGCGCTACCAGCAGGACTTTGCACCCGTCGGCGCGATGGCGTCGGGCCGCGCGGGCAAGCGGTGACATCCGACAGAATCAAGCGTTGACGGAGCCCAAAGCCGCGGGCTCTGGCTTGATAATCTAGGCAGCAGCAACGACGGGGTGACAACACCAGTGTGGCGGCATCTGTACAGAAATGGGTTGCGGAACATGCAGTCGCTGCTGTCAGGCGTGATCAGGATCAAGGCGTGAAGGAGAGGCTGATGGTTCCAGGTCTGAAAGAGTCAAATTGTCGCTTGGCTCTCCGTTGCGGAACACGTTCCTGGTGTGGAAAGTTACTGTCAAGAAATGCATGCCCTTTCCGCATGCGCAGCGCATGTGCGGCATGTCAGTCCATGCACTTGATGTCTGGACGAAATCAAACATGCACTGAGACCTAGAGGACAGACATCGGAAGGCAGTCCAGCTGTCACATTTGTCGTGGTCATCGAATGCGAGTGAGCGGCAGTTCCAGCGATCCTGCACTGCCTGCATGAGCAGCCCGAAACACAACAGGGCGGGCAAATCGAAGCATGCCTCTGTTACCGGCCCGCAGGACTAATAGCACAGAACTCGCGCACGGCGGCTTGCCGAAGCGTCACTCTTCGTGTCCAGAGAGCACGGTTTGCGCGGCTCCCAGAGCAAATTTAAAACGCCCGACCCTCAACTCTTCCCCTAGGTCCACCGTGCGGCCGTCCTTGGCCCGAATCTGGATCGGTGACTGGCACTGGCAAGCGAGAGGCTGCTGCGGTAGCAGATGGTCGGCGCTCCCCTGCTTGTGCGGGGTGGCCGGCTTGACACAATATCGATCGGCCGCCAGCCTCTGCAAGTCGGGAGCTCTCGCAGCAGCGGGGCCCGTCCGCGATGTGATTGCCACAAATACAGCAGCCTTTGCAGCCCGCCTAGGCCGGCGCAACCGCCTGGCATGCGCTCCACGGGAGCGCGGCAGCACCTGAGGTACATTCGGCGGCGCCCATGTATGCACATGGCCTTGCATGAGCATGATGTGCCCATTTGTTGTTGTTTGATTATCGTCAACCTCAGACGCACAGCCTGCTGCCTCTTCGAATCCAGTGTCACAGCATCCCTGCATGCCGGCAGCCGGCGGCACCAGCAGGAGCTGTCCGCATGGCGGAAAGGGACTGCGGCGGGCGCGACCTACACTGGGGAGAATGCCGACATGCCGACGGTGGGCGTCCTGGGCGGCGGACAGCTGGGCAAGATGCTCGCCACCGCCGCGGTGAGTTGCGCGCCGGCAACTGCCTGCAGCTGCATATCCAGACAGCTCAACATGATCACGCCACAGCATCACAGCACAGCTTGGCAATAGGTGCTCTCGTTTCATGCCGAGGGTGGGACGCTAATAGCTGTGCGGCATGTGACAGGAAGAAGGGGCGCCTGACTCTCTCTGGAGGGCGTGACATGGCATGAACCACACCGCAATTCTCAGTGTGCCGAAACGCTCGGAGACGGTCTAATCTAACCTAATCTAATCAGCGCCCCTTTCGGCACCCCCTTTCGATCCGCAGGCGCAGCTGGGCGTGCCCATCCGGGTGCTGGACCCGACGCCCGGCTGCCCAGCCTCTGTTGTCGCGGCGCAAACGGAAGGCAGCTTCCGCGACGGCGCCGCTATTGCAGCCTTCGCCGCCGGTGTGGACGTGCTGACGGTGGAGATCGAGCATGTGGACACGCTCGTGCTGGCAGAGCTGGAGCGGGGGGATGCCTGCAGCGTGCACCCCAGCGCCTGCACGCTGCAGATCATCCAGGCGTGTACTGAACATGATGGCCAGACACGCATTCAGGGATGATGTAACGCCGTGTGGAGCTGAAGAGCATGTGGTTACCTGCTGCGGAGTTGGCCTTGTATGTCTGTTCGACGAGATGTCGGGTTGATGTGATCGGGGGGTTTATGTGATCGGGCATATCATGCTTACCTCGAATAGTGTGCAGGACAAATTGCGGCAAAAACAGTTCTTTGCGGCGGCCGGGGTGCCAATGCCAGACTTTCGCGGCGTTGAGAACGCGGGCGACCTGGCCGCGGCCGCGGCGGAGTTCGGCTTCCCCTTTATGCTCAAGTCCCGCACGTGAGTGGCCAAGCCAGCGCCGTCCGTGATGGTATTTCCGGCGCAAACAGCATTTGACTGGCGCCAGGTGGCTGGGAGCTGCGCTGCACAGCTGCACAGAACACAGCCGGAGCTGCAGCGTGACAGCCTCTGGCGGTTGCCGCATGGTCGAGCTGCTGCAGTTGCACCGGCTGCCGGCAATCATTCCTGCAGCAGGCAGGTGGCAAAGCAGCAACCGGGTACACTGCGCGTGCAGGCTGGCGTATGACGGGAAGGGCAATGCGGTGGTGCGGGAGGTCCAAGGCGCGGCGGCGGCGGTCGACTCGCTGGGCGGCTATGGACAGGGGCTGTACGCCGAGCGGTGGGCGCCCTACGTCAAGGTGGGAAGACATTAGGGACGTGAAGGTACATATGACAGTTGGCTGCGCCATGTGTGACGAACATGGCTCGCAGCTTGGCAGCGGGCAGCGGGGTTTGCGAGCTCGAGTGGTGCCCCTGCCTCGCCTGTGGCAACGAGTGGATCCAGCAGGCTTCAACGCCAGCGGCACGCGTTGACTCGCACTTGCTGGATTTCGGGCCAGGTGAGGCGACCAACAGATCGGCTCGTGTTCCGAGCCGGCATCCCCGTGACCCTTCTGTGAACACCTGTGCAGGAACTGGCGTGCATGGTGGCACGGGGGGCGGACGGCGAAACGCGCGCCTTCCCTCTAGTGGAGACGGTGCACCGCGACAGCATCTGCTGGGTGACGGAGGCGCCGGCGCACGTGCCGGCGCAGGTGAATGAAGCCGCGGCGCAGCTTGCGGAGGCCGCCGTCAACGCGCTGGCAGGTTCGGAGCTGTTAAGCCGCTTCGATACGCTTTTCTTTTCTGCTTGCTTCGTGTCGGCGGCGGCCTCCACCGGGGACAGGCGAGTGCCACGGGCACAGGGGCGCCACCACAGACAGTCCTGGCACCAGAGTTGCTGCATCAAGTGTCCGCTGCTGGCTTGCTGTAGCCAGTCCGCCGGTTTTTCGAGGCCCGTGAACAACACTGGATGATTGCTTACGGTGCAGGCGCGGGCATCTTTGGCGTTGAGCTGTTCCTGCTGGAGGACGGGCGGCTGCTGCTGAACGAGGTGGCACCGCGGCCGCACAACTCAGGCGCGTTCCCGCCACTTTCATCTGATGTGTGTGTGCGTTTCGGATGGCCATCTCCAGCAGTTGCAGCAGTCGCGCCCTGTCTCATTCTGCACGTGCATGTGGGTGCTGCATAGCACGCTGGCCTTCACGCTGCCTTCACCATGAAAGTGTGAAGGTTCATTGGCGCAGGGCACTACACCATCGAGGGGTGCAGCACCAGCCAGTACGAGCAGCACCTGCGGGCAGTGCTCGGCTGGCCGCTGGGCGCAACGGACCTCAAGGTGCACTCCGTTTTGCAGCAAAATTGGCGCCGCGTCAGCTTGCTGTTTGTTGTTTGCTGTTTGCTGCAGGATCATGCCCTACAGGGATCCGCGCCAGCTGGATTTGGCATTCCGAGTGTGTGCTGCAAGTCAGGACCAAGCCCGTCGCGCCACTTTGCCTGCGCCACTGCCTGCCTCACGCTTAAAGCCGAATGCCCAGCGCTGAGCTCGCCCGCCTCGTGCAGGTGGGCAGCGCAATCATGCTCAACCTGCTGGGCGAGAGTGGCGGCGCATCGCCCACACAGACCAAGCTCCAGCGGGCCCTGCAGGTGCAGCACCTTGTAGGCCAAACAGGCGTCATGCTTTTCTGCATGCTCCTTCGAAGACACTCGCCGGTACTTGACGCTGCTGGCTGAGTGGGGATGACGATGTGCCACCTGCGACTGTGAACCGCCGGCGCCTGCTGAAGTGCCAAAGCGACACGACAAGCGGGACATCACCACTCCAGTTGTGAGACCTCATACCTTATGTTCGTGCGCAGACGCCCGGCGCGGCGGTGCACTGGTACGGCAAATCCGGCATCGCGCCCGGCCGCAAGGTCGGGCACGTCACCATCACGGCGGCCACGCCGGAGGAGGCGCGCTCACGGCTGCGCGCCATCGATCCCGAGGCGGCGGACGTGCTGGCGGCGGCTTCCGGCGACGGCGGCGCAGCTGCCGGCAGCGGCGGCGGCGACGGCGGCGCCATTGGCAGCACTCGCAGCCCGCCGCAGAAGGCAGCAGCAGCAGCAGAGCGGCCACTGGTGGGGCCTGGAGTGCTGCCAGACCCGAGCAACGCCGGGCTGTTTTGCCAGTCAACCCGAGAGAGAAACAGCCTGCCTGCTTCTCGGAACACTGCATGCATACCTAAACAGGCCGCGTTCAGGCAAAAAAGGGGTGAACCTCAACAATCGGATCTGCTGGCCAGGTGGGCATCATCATGGGCTCGGACTCGGATCTGCCGACGATGCGCGCGGCGGCAGAGGCGCTGCGGGATTTTGGCATTCCGTGCGAGGTGACCATCGTCAGCGCGCACCGCACCCCCCAGCGGCTGGAGGAGTACGCCCGCAGCGCGGCGGACCGCGGCCTCAAGGTACTTCTGGGGTATCCCTCATTTCCGGACTTTCTCCTCCAAATAGCTGGCTGGCTGGCTGGCTGGCTGGCTGGCTGGCTGGCTGGCTGGCTGGCTGAGTACCAGTCGCTGGGAATGCTCGGGCCGGCACGGTTGCGTAACTGCATGCTGCTGCCTACACAACGACGTTGCCTCAGTCTCCACCTCGTTCCTCGTGGCGGCGGACCAGCTTATTAGTCAGGCAATGGCCACCACCATGTGAATCTCGTTCACCGCCACTTCCCTCGGCAGGTCATCATCGCGGGCGCGGGCGGCGCGGCGCATCTTCCGGGCATGGTGGCCGCCGCAACGCCGCTGCCGGTGATCGGCGTGCCGGTCACACCCAAGGGCGCCCACCTCGATGGCCTCGACGCCCTGCTGTCCATCGTGCAGGTGTCCCTTGCTAAACCCTAAACCCTAACGTCTGCAAGCTTGCAACTAGGGTTTTGTGGTCACCGCGCCCCTGGATTCCGATGCGAGTGTGGCCATGCTGCTGGACTTGAATGACAATTTCTTGCACATCAGCGTCGAAAACCTAAGACTAAAACCTGAGATTGTGCCCAGGCCTCGCTGTTGTCCTGCTCTGTCGTTGTGGTGTCGTCAATCCTCAGTCAAAACCCGGGGGGCCGACGTTTAGCGTTGTGCATCTGGCGGCAGATGCCGAAGGGCGTGCCGGTGGCGACGGTCGCGATCGGCAACGCCGCCAATGCGGGGCTGCTGGCGGCGCGCATTCTGGCGGCGGCGGACCCAGCGCTGCGGCAACGCATGGAGCGCTACCAGGCGGACATGAAGCAGACGGTGCTGGACAAGGCGGCGCGGCTGTTGGCGGTCGGCTGGGAGGACTACTGAGCCGGCGGGAAGGATTCCTGAGCTGCGGAGCTGCCAGAGAGAAGGGTGGGCAGCACCAGCGCATACTCACGCAGACGTGACGCCATACCTACATCGACAACGCTGCCCAGCTGCCGTGTCCGTAGTCAGCTAGGCAGGTCTACAGGAAAACAGTATCGGAACAATAGCAGAAGGGGGTTCCTGGTGCAAAGTCGATCTACTTGCCCGGGTCCCCACACTGTGAGAAACGCTTTGGTGCTGCCGCCGCCAGCAGTGATGAGCGCTGTCCAAGTCCAACCGTGGCCGAGTGCCAGCTAGGTAGATCTAGGCTTGTGTACTCACGGGCTGCACACGTGCGCACACAAGCACAAGAATCGCAGTCGCAGGGTGACGTGCGGCACGCTATTGCTTTTTTGGTGTGGAAATGGTGTGGAACAGCAAGCTAAGTTTAGTCGGGTTGTTGTTTTGTTACATGAATTCCCCAAAACGCTATCTGGCAGTTTATTCTGGCGGCGAAAGGATCTCGGGCATAGCATGGCGCCCGACCTCTCCGCCCTTCTTCGTGCCGCGGCAAGCCTTCAAGGCTCAAAAACTCATTGAACCTCTGCAGCAGAACTGGAGTTATCTGGCTCAAAACATTCGCAACCCTCCAGTGTCGAAGCCCAAAGCAAAATCCTCTGTGTGGCGGCACGTGCAGTGCCGACAGTCGGCCGATTGACCGCTGCCTCCGCAGATGATGTTCATCTGCCGCCAATGATGTCACATGCACAGCGCCGCCAGGAGGAGGGTATACAAGCGCGTGTCCGTAACCTGCTGGTGGTGCTTGAGTGTGCATCTGCGTTGCGCTGCACACGGCCTAGCACAGCCGCGAGCACAAACCCTAAACCCGGCTTCCAGCTGCCATCGCGGATGACTGTTGACGATTTGAAGCCACTGTGCTGCCACTCTCCACGGAAGCCGCCACCGCTGCCACTCATTTCTTCTTTGCGTCAGTGAGCGCCGGCGCCGGGCGAATCGCCGCTCCCAGCTGCTCCAGGGCCGATCGCGTCTGGCCCTGTAGCAAATCCACCTGGTGCAGCGCCTGTGAACACCAAGCGTGGCCAAGGTCAGCACACAGTCCAGGGAAGGAGCATGCAGCATTTGCGGCTCAATTTCGGTGATGAGATTGCGACGGCAAAGCCGCTGACCGGCCATGTGCCGCGAAAGAGGGTTCTCACAGCAAGCAGTGATCTTACTTCTCGACACATGTTGCAAGTTGCCATAGTGCGACCATTTGAGAAGGCGCGTGAGAGCGGACTGCCTGAGCCATGAGGGTTTAGGGTTACCACCTCCTGAACGAGTCCCGGCAGCGCGGGTCGATGAAGCCCGGCAGGACAAGGCAGGCGAGACATTCTTTCAGAGTTTGGAGGAGCGATGTGCGCAAGTCAACAGGCGCGTCACGTCCTGCATACCTCCTTGATGGGAGGTATGCCCGGCAGCGCGGGGCGCATGAAGCCCCGGCAGGATCTTGGTGCCAGCCTTTCCAAAATACAGACAGGAAACGATGATGACTGTGAAAACAGGAACGCACTAAGTTTAATTCCACCAAGCACTAAGTTTAATTCCACCAAGTAAAACAACTACCTTTTGGTAGCAAGCTACCTGCAAGGTTGTAAGTATTAATCTACTGAGTAGAATCAAACCAACTAACGCACCTCCTTGACGGGGCCCGGCAGCGCGGGGCGCATGAAGCCCGGCAGGATCTTGGCGCCCGTCTTTCCAAGGGCAAAACAACGACAGGGAGGAAACGGTGATGACTGTGAAAACAGGAACCCGCCAAGCTCAGTTCTACCTTTTAGAATTAAACCAACCACCTTTTGGTGGCAAGCTACCCGCAAGGTTGTAGGTTTAGTTCTACTAAGTGGAATTAAATCAACTAACGCACCTCCTTGACGGGGCCCGGCAGCGCGGGGCGCATGAAGCCCGGCAGGATCTTAGTGCCGGTCACCGCGACCACCGCGATGCCCGCCAGCAGGATGTAGGGCGACAGCAGCAGGCTGCTGCCCACCAGAATGACAACGCTGGTCGCCACAGGGTGCGCCACTACCGCTGCACAGCAGGGACAGAAACATTCACGAGTAGGACTGTGGCATGCATGGGCGCTGTGACGGAGCTGCTGCGAGGCCAACGGGGCACCCACCGCAGCTGTGTCACCTTGCATCTTGCAGCGGACTTTTGTACATGTCCTATACCACGACACCCTCATCCCAGACCTAGCGAGGGAAACACACCGGGAAGCATCCCCAGTTGCCGCTACCTGAGATGGTGCTGAAGGCTGCGCCCCACACGCCGCCAGACAGAGCTAGCGTTTAGTTAGTCGATAAGTAGTTAGTAGACAAGGAGTTAGTAGTTAGGAGACAAGCAGTTGTTTAATTGTCAAGTAGGTCTCACCTGAAACCATGCCCGGTAATGGGGCCCCAGCCAAAGTTGTGGTGGGCGCCGCCAGATACAAAACCAGCAGCAAGCGTCTTCGGGCATGAGCTGGACTGGTGAGTACATGCCATGTCGAGAGATCTTTCGCCTGGTGGTGCCGTACCTGGTGCCGTACCATTGCCGTACCTGGTGCCGTACCTGGTGCCGTACCTGGTGCCGTGCCGGAGACTGCGCCCCACACGAGGTTGGGGCTGCGGCGCCGCTAGGTACAGCGCAAGAGGGAGACGCAGATTTAAGTGGATAGGAGAAACCTCATTTTTGATCAGCCGAAAGGTTTTACCTGAAGCCGTGCCGGAGACGGCACCCCACATGAAGATGGGGTTGCGCGCAGCCAGGTACAGGATGAGAGGCAGCACCAGCAAAACACATCACAACGTTGGGAACGCTGCGAGTTTGTCACCTGAAGCCGTGCCGGAGACGGCGCCCCAGACAAAGGCGGGGTTGCGCGCCGCCAGGTACAGGATGAGAAGCAGCACGGCCGGCACCACCACGAACCGCACGCCCAGGCGCACGAGGCGTGGAATTGCGATCGCGAGTCCGCCGCCGACCACCAGGGCCGCCACCGGATTCTCCAGCAGGAAGCCCAGCACCTGATGAGAACATGGGAAGATTAACTTATTGAAATGAAAGCGCACGAGACGCGG
>JAABUM010007418.1_pt1 | contig 10093 bp, 10 predicted proteins | sample 5559161 | NCBI WGS metagenome assembly JAABUM01 (sample SAMN10711868, study PRJNA513369) | rock metagenome | isolation source: Antarctica rocks | place: Antarctica: Victoria Land, Siegfried Peak nord | reverse complement strand
GGTTGGTCACGTCGGGCACGACAACTCCGATAGCGCCGCGACGACCGGACTTCAGCGACTGGGCCATCGGGCTGGGCGAGTAACCCAGCTCCTCGACCGCCTCGCGGATCACCGCAGCCGCACGGACCGGCTGGCCGGCGAGCCACCGCGAGACGGTGGCTGTCGACACTCCGGCACGCGCCGCGACGTCGTAGATGGTGGCCATGCACCCCCCTCATTGAAATCGATACCAGATAACGGTTGCAGATGAGATTGTGACGGTCAACACGGTGAGGCGCAGCGGTTACCGGATTGTTACCAAGGGAGGTCCGAGGGTGCCAGGTTGCTGGTGTGGAACTACGCCGCCAGAGCCATCGGCCGACGTCCTGGCTTATCACTCGACTCGTCGAGTGAACACAATTGCCCCCACGAGGCGCGAGCTCACGACGCTCCGTCTTACGCGGAACATCGAACGGCGTCGTGAGTTGAGGGGTGGCCCTCGCTGACCGGACGTCGGATGCGGCCATCCCGTTTGCCGTCAACGCCGGCGGGCTCGACACCGACGCACGCACCTGGCTGCGATCCCGATCAGCCCGGACATCGTCCGGCTTGGAACGGGCAGCTGCTGAGCAACTCCGAACGCGGTCCGGCGGGCGGGGCCAACCGGCACATCCCGGGGCCCCGCCCAGAGACAGAATCGGATGACGGGGGCGCTGGAGCAACTCGAGACAGCTGGAACGAGAGGTCGCGGCGCGATCGGATGCGCCCGTGCCGCTCGATCTGACAACTGCTTCGAGACGCGATCCGTCACGACCCGGGTGATGTCATGATTCTGCCTGTGCCGCAGGACCCTTGGCCGCGTTGGCTGCACCGTTCGTTGAGGGGGCGTACGCCTCCGTCAAGGGGCGGGTCCGGACGTACGTCCTGCACGCCCAGCTGCTGCGGCACCTCCCCGACCCGCCGGCCACCGTCCTGGACGTCGGCGGGGGCGCGGCGCACCAGTCGCTGCCGCGAACTGTCTCCAACTGGCCCAGGTTCTCGGCACCATTGCGGAGGTCGCAGAGAACGCCAGGCAGCTCATCGTCGCGAACCCGACGGTGGTGAGCAGCCCGGCGGGCGTCGGCCGGTGATGGTCGAAGGAGAGCCGCGCCACGATCTCGTAGGCAGCGCGCAGTAGCTGACCCGCCGGTGAGGCGCGGTCGTGGTGTATCCGCGCCTGCCGGCCTTCGTCACCGACTACCGCGCCCCGCTCTACCACCGAGGGCCCCGGATGGAGCGTAATTTCCGACTGGAGGCCCAGGTCTCCGGCACAACGGAAGTCGACGCGGAGCGCGCCTTCGTCGCCCGTGCTGCGAGCGGCCGAATGGTGAAAGAGCACGAGGTCGCCGACTCGGTCGTGGCAATGCTTCGCAAGCCCGGCATGTCCGGCGCCGACGTCGACCTCTCTCCGCCAAAATGACCGCCTAGATGCCCGCTGAACGGGGGATCAGTGTGAGCGCGCAGGCTCGCGTCACGGGCATCCCGCTGCACTGAAGTCGGCGCCGAATGTGACATTCTCCGCGTCGTGCAACGGTTCGGCGGCGCCCGTTCAGAAAAGCCGGGAGCGTCTACTTCGATCAGAACCGCCGCGAAGGGAACGCCTTGCGCAGGTGGGGATCCGCGTCACTGGAGTGACCGTTAGGGCAGTCGAAGCTCACCACGGTCCCCAGGTGGAGTTCGGCGTGGGCGACGATCTTCCAGCGAACCGTACCGATCTTTGGCTGATCGTCATCGAGGGACCGGGTCGTGGCGCACACCAGGCACCGCACTTCGGTCGTGCGATATTCGACGGTGGCCGCAGCCCCCGGCACCTCGGCGACAGCACTGGTCATGTGTGGCTCTATCGCAGCTGCGTCGTGATCGCCGCAAGGGGCTCCGCTTGCGGGCACTTCGACGTCAGGAGGCGTGCTGGTCGCCGAGTTTGTCGAGCAGCAGGGAACGGGCGAACGTCGATGCTGGCAGGTGCCGCTGTTCGGCGGCTCGTTGGATTGCGTCGTATTCGGACTGCCGCAGCCGCAGGGTCAGCATGCGAGATCTGTTCGGCCAACTGATCGAGGCGTCGGCTGGGAAGTCGGCTTCTGGGTCGGCGTCTGCAGCGGCCTCGGCGCGCACCGCCTCGTCCTGCAGCTGGCGGGCTAGCTTGGGGTCAAGTCGCTTGGTCATGAGGTTCTCCCCTCGGTGTACAGACGCAGGGCGCGGCCGGTAGCCGGCCACGCGGTCATACCGTGCAGGTCGCCGTCGAGGTCACGGTAGGCGAGTACGACCAGAACCGCTCCGGCGCGGGCGCGTAGCCGATGACCGCCAGGGCGTTGACGCGTGAGGTCCAGTATGGGTCCACCTGCACGGCGTCGACGTCGTTGACTGCCTCGGCAGTCCAATCCACCTCGATGTCGACCTCGCCGGGGTAACGCTGCGAGCGGGTCAGGTGCTTGGCAGCCATCTCGGACCAGATCACCTCCACCGATCAACCGTACACAATGTTGTACAGATCCGGACACTGACAGGTATCAGCGTGCGCTGCGTGGATGCCGCTGCCGCCCGACAGCGGGTCGACCTCACCCGTAGGGGATGTCAGGTCTGGACTGTTGATCGGCCACGCCCGCGAGTCTCCACCGAGGAACAGGACCTGACCGCGCAACGCGACGGCCTGGCCCGGCTCGGCGTCGACCCTTCCCGGTTGTACTCGAGGATCGGCCATCGTCCGGATGACGATCCTTGGGTTCTCGCGGTGATCGCAACACCTGCTGAGTTGAGGTGTTGATCATCCGGTTCGCTAATCACATGATCACCGATAACGTGCAGATCTTCTGGTCCGAGCTGCAGCGTGGCGAGTTCATCAGCGACGCCGCGGTTGCGGCAGGGACGTATCGCAAGCAGGGCACGCCGTGGGTGATCGCCAACGGGGGCGTGCTTCCGCGCCGTCGCCGACCACTGGCGGCCGGACTGCCCCGAGCCGTCCACGTCGACCTGCCGTGGGCCGGCCATCTCCCCAACCTCGAGCGCCCGACCGAGACGACACAGCTGATCCGCAGATCGATCCGGCCCCTGACCACGGACAGCCTCGTTCGACCCGTCCCGCAAGGCTCCCCTCTCGGACAAGATCCGGCGTCCCGTGCAGCGGGCGAACGGCCACATAGCGATGCAGCACCGCGTCAACTACCGCTGCAAGTCACAGTCGACCGGTGGGCCGACGTGGGACGGGACCACAAATGCGATTGTGGCCACGCGAGTGTGTGTCCGCCCGAGCAGCGGCTTAGCGATAACCTGCACCGTGTTACCGCCCCCTCTCGGCGGGGATCATTGTGGCGGGGACGGCGTAGGTGACGATGTTGTCGTCGTACTGGCGCGCGGCGCTGTTGAACGGGCCACCGCAAGTGATCAGCGCCAGTCGGGAGTGGCCGGTGGTCGCGAAAATGTCTCTGGGCAAGGCGTCTTTGTGGTAAGTGCGCTGGGCGACTATCACGTAGCGGTGCTCGCCCTGTTCTGAGTCCACGATCATGATGTCGCCGAGGTTCAAATGGCCGACGACGGCCAGCGCTCCGAGTCCTTGCCCGGGCGCTGTCGACGTGGCCGTCGAGCACGCTGGTGCCGCTGACGGCGCCCGGGGACGGCCCCTCGGACCACCACCCGAGGGTGTGCACGTCGTCCGGTACGGCCAGTGCCCCACCGACGACGTCGACTCCGACGACCGGAGCATCGAGGTGCACGGAGGGGATGACCAGCCGCGTGGGCCGCATCGTCATCGGGCTGGTGGCGGTTCCTGGCCGCACGGGGGCACTCCTGTCTGGCCGCGCACTCCTGTCTGGCCGATGCCGGGGCGTGATTCCTCGGGACGTAGCAGGGCTGTGGCTCCTGGCGTGCTATCCCCGAGGACCGGGACTCTGCCGGCTGCCGGCACGACGAACTGGCGACCAGGGGCCGGCCCTTCGGCCAGCGCCACGCCGGCACCGGCGGTCAGGGCGACGACGAGCAGGACGCCCAGCAGGGCACGAGCCGTGGATCTGCCCCGGTGGGCGTCGACTCCGCCGCCGGCCCCGCTCACCGGATGTTCGACGGTCACGGAGACAGCACCGGTGAATCCCCCGCTCACCGAATCGTCTTCAAGCCTTCGCAAGCTTGTGTCCGCGGGTGATCACTCCGGTACGGTCGAATGACAGCGGGCGAGTACATACCGCCTTCGCTCAACCAGCGCTTCTCCATAAACCTCTTATGCCACCCCTTGCCCGGTCGAGGAACACACCGGGCCGGAGAGCGGGTCCTGGTGGTGTGCGGCGCCCGGACTGCTGGTGGCCGTCAGGGCGAGCGTCACCGGTGCGGCGAGCCGGCGGTGTGCGTGCTCGTGCCGTTCGAGCCGGTTGCGGCGTAGGTGCGCCGGTAGGCCCCCGGTGACAAGCCGACGGACGCCTGCAGGTGCTTGCGCAGCAGGACCGGGTCGGCGAACCCGGCGGCGGAGGCGACTTGCCCGACGCTGAGGTCGGTGGACTCCAGCAGTGACCGTGCGTGGTCGACCCGGCGCTGGTTGATCCACTGGTGGGGGCTTTGCCCAACCTCGGCGCGGAACCGGCGGGTGAAGGTGCGCACGCTCATGTTGGCGTGCCGGGAAAGATCGGTGAGCGAGAGCGGTTCGGCGAGCCGATCGAGGATCCACAGGCGAGTCGTCGAGGTCGAGTTGTCCGCATCGGGCGGCAGCGGGTGGTCGATGAACTGGGCTTGGCCGCCGTCGCGCCAGGGAGCGACGACGCAGCGTCGGGCGGCGGCGTTCGCCACCGAGGCGCCGTGGTCGCGGCGCACCAGGTGCAGGCACAGGTCGATGCCCGCAGCTACCCCGGCTCCGGTGAGGACGCGTCCGTTGTCCACGAAGAGCACCTCCGGGTCGACGTCTACCTTAGGGAACAACCGGGCGAGCTCGCCGCACAGGCCCCAGTGAGTCGTCGCTCCTTGGCCGTCGAGTAGGCCGACAGCAGCCAGCAGGAACGCCGACGTGCAGAGACTGACGATGCGGGTGTGTGGCCGGATGAGCTCCAGGGCGGCACCCACCTCCGGTGGCACCCTAGCCACGGCGAGCAGCCTGCGGCGGGCTCGTGCGTCGCGATGACGACGGTGTCCGCGCGCGCAAGCAGGGTGTGGTCGTGCTGCACCGTGATAGTGAAGTCCTGGTTGGTGCGCACCGGCCGCCCTCCCAGCGAGCAGGTGGACACCTCGTACAGCTGCCGCCCGGCCGCGTCCACCGCTTGGTGCAAGACGCACGCCGGGATGCTGAGGTCGAAGGGCATGACCCCGTCGAGGGCGAGAACGGCCACGCGGTGCGACATGGCCCGAATGTTATCTTCAATGTCCCACGAGCCAGTGCCGCGGCTGCGTCCACTGAGTCACGCTGCTGCTATGACATTGCATCGCGACTCCTTCTTCATCGGCGGCGAGTGGGTCGCCCCGCGCTCCTCGCAGCGCATTACGGTCATCGACGCCACGACCGAAGAGGTGCTGGGCAGCGCCCCTGAGGGGCAGGACGCCGATGTCGACGCGGCTGTGGCGGCGGCCCGACGCGCGTTCGACGACCCGACCGGCTGGTCGACCTGGGCACCTGAGCAGCGGGCCCGCGTCATGCGCCAGCTCGCTGATGCGCTCGACGACCGCAAGGACGAGCTCACGCGCCTGGTATGTCGCGAGAACGGCATGCCGATGGCGCTGGCCCAGATGCTCGAGGGGGCGCTGCCCAGCCTGTTGCTGCGCTACTACGCCGACCTGGTCTGCCAGACCCCCGTCGAAGAGGTCCGGGACGGCATGTTCGGGCGCCCGGTCGTCGTGCGCCGCGAAGCCATCGGGGTTGCTGCCGCCATCGTGCCGTGGAACGCGCCCCAGACCCTTGCCTCGGGCAAGCACGCCCCCGCCCTGGCGGCCGGCGCGACGCTGGTCCTCAAGCCCTCCCCTGAGACGGCGCTGGACTCCTACCTGTTCGCCGAGGCGGCAATGGAGGCCGGCGTCCCCGCCGGCGTGATCAACATCGTGCCGGCAGACCGCGAGGTGGGCGCCTACCTGGTGGGGCACCCCGGCGTCGACAAAGTGGCCTTCACCGGGTCCAGCGCCGCCGGCCGCCGGGTCGCCGAGACCTGCGGCCGCCTGCTGCGACCGGTGACGCTGGAACTCGGCGGTAAGTCGGCGGCGATCGTGCTGGAGGACGCCGACCTCAACCCCGAACTCATGCGCCAAGAGTTTTTCGCCGCCACGATGATGAACAACGGCCAGTCGTGCTTCGCCAGCACCCGCGTGCTCGCGCCGCGCAGCCGGTACGGCGAGGTCGTCGACGCGGTCGCGGCGCTGGCCGAGTCGCTGCAGGTGGGGGACCCGCTGGACCCGGCGACCCAGGTCGGGCCGTTGGCCAGCGCTCGCCAGCGCGACCGGGTCGAGGGCTACATCGCCAAGGGCAAGGGCGAAGGGTCCCGGCTCGTCGTCGGCGGCGGCCGGCCGGCCCACCTGGACCGCGGCTGGTACGTCGAGCCCACCGTGTTCGCCGACGTGCACAACGCCCAGGTCATCGCGCAGGAGGAAATCTTCGGCCCGGTGCTGGTGGTCACGCCGTACGAGGACGAGCGCGACGCCGTCCGCATCGCCGACGACTCCGACTTCGGCCTAGGCGGCTCGGTGTGGACGCGCGACGCCGAGCACGGCCTGGAAGTCGCGCGCCAGGTGCGTACCGGCTCCATCGGCATCAACCAGTACATGACCGACCCGATCGCGCCCTTCGGGGGTGTCAAAGGTAGCGGCCTGGGCCGCGAGCTGGGCCCCGAGGGACTGGCGAACTACCAGCAGCTCAAGTCCATCTACCGCTGACCCGACCTCTGGGTGGCTCAGCCTCATGCGCTTGCCTGACCACCACCATACCGACCGTCTCTGTCGACGAACCAGGGAGTCACCAATGAAGACCCAAGCTGCCATCTGTTGGGAGCGGCGGACCGCGTGGTCGGTGGAGGAGGCCGAGCACGACCCACCCAAGGCCGGCGAGATCCTGGTGCGCATCGGCGCCTCCGGCCTGTGTCACTGCGACGAGCACATCGTGCAAGGGCGGCTTCCCGTTCCTGCTGCCGATCGATGGCGGTCACGAGGGCGCCGGACCGGCAGCGCTGCGAGAGGCCCTCGACGACGTGCGCCGGACCGGCGGCCCGTGACATGGTCGCCGGTCCGCGCGCTCGGTCCAGGCGGTCGGGGCTGCAGATGCCGCCGCAACCCTCGCAGGGAGGATCTCCTTTGACGCGTGAAGTAACGACCTGGCCGGGCGACCGGAAGGTCGCGGTCATGGTAACGGTCGCGCTGGAGCTGTGGTCGGAAGGTCACTGGCCGGTGTACGCCCCCATGGCTGCCGCATGGCCCTTACCGGGTGTACCTGACGCGCACAGCGTCTCCTGGTCCGAGTACGGGGCGACGACCGGAGTGTGGCGCCTGCTTGACATCATGGCGGCTCGCGGCATGCTCGCGACCTTCGGCACGAGTTCCGCGGTCGCTGACCGGTTCCCCGACGCCGTGCTCGCCGTACACGCTGCAGGACACGAGATCGCCGCGCATTCGGTGTCCCAGGACGTCCTGCCGGTGCTCCTTGACGTGTCCGACGAACGCGACAACATCCGTCGGTGCGTCGACACGTTCGAGGCGCTCACCGGCGCCCGGCCGACCGGCTGGATGAGTCCGCGCGCGACCGCTACGGCACACACCGCTGCGCTGCTCACCGAGGCCGGCTACTCGTGGTCGGGCGACTACAACGACCGGGAGCTGCCGTACGTCGTGCCGACGCCGCGCGGCCCGCTGGTGGCCATCATGCACAGCGACTTCACCGACGTGCGCGGCGCCATGGCCGGACCACGGACCTACCGAGACGTCCACCGAGACCTGCTCGACCACCTCCTCCGGGCCCCGGGACCCGGGATCCTCAACCTGACGATCCACGCGCACGTCGGGGGGCGGCCGCTCCTGGCCGACATGTTCGACCAGGTCCTCGACCACGTCCAGCAGGCGGGCGACCACGTGTGGGTCGCCACGCACCAGCAGGTGGCAGCGCACGTGCTCCACCAGACCGCACAACCCGAAGGAGTGCACCGACCATGAACCAGACCCTTGTCATCGGCGGAACCGGCGCGATGGGCAGCACAGTCGTCAGACACCTGCTCCAAGCGTCCGACTGTGCCGTGAGCGTCCTCACCCGTAATCCGCAGTCCGAACAGGCCGTCGAGCTGACCACGCACGGTGGTGGTCGGGTGAGGATGGTCCAGGGCGACGTAAACGACCCGGGCAGCCTGAGCAAGGCCATGGCTGACGTCGCGCGCGTCTTCTGCAACACGGACTTCTTCTCCACCAGGAGCGCTGTCGGCGAGTACCGGCAAGGACTCGCCGCGCTGGAGGCAGCGCGCGGCGCCGACGTCGAAAAATTCGTGTGGTCGTCTCTGGACAGCGCCGTCACCTTGACGCACGGACGCCTCCCGGTGCCGCACTACGACGGCAAGGCCGCCGTCGCAGCGCACATCAACCTGCAACGGTCCGAGGAAATGATGCAGCAGGAGGTGGACGGCTGGTACAGCGAGCACGTCTCGGTCCTGACCACAGCGCCGTACATGGAGAACTTCCAGCTACGGCTGGCTCCGCAGCCCGGGCGCCTGCCAGATGGGCGCGACGGGCTGACCTTCGTGCTGCCGCTGGGCGACGGCAGATACCCGCTGATCAGCCTTGAGGACATCGCCTGGTTCGCGGTACACATGTTCGAGAACTGGCAGGCCTGGGGCGCCCGCGACCTGTCAATCGTCGCCGACAGCCTGACCGGCGAAGAAATCGCGGCTGCGTTCGAGCGCGTAACAGGAACGCCGACCGCCTACGCGCCGTTGCCGCTCGAGGTGCTGCGAGCATCCGTTCCCGACGTCGGGCACGACTTCGCCGCAATGTTCCAGCTCTTCCAGGAACGCGACGTGCTGGGCCAGGACCGCGACACCGAACTGCTGCACAAGATCCACCCGGGGCTGCTGACCTTCGAGGACTGGCTGCGGACGACCGGGTGGGAAGGAACCGAGCAGCAGGTCCAAAAATTCCCGGTCCGCCTGCCCGAACACTAACCGGGGCTTTCATGGTGACGTCGCGTTGATCAATTGAAAAGGGCTCCAAGCCAGACAGGATCGGGGTTGTCGAGGCCATGATCACGTCAAGCGAGGAGCACCTTCAGGGTGAAGAGTGACGGGCTGTATCCGCGCGTGCGGACCGACACGGCCGGGACCGCGATGGTGTCGCAGGGTGGGGCGGTCGAGCTGGTCGAGACCGTCCGGATCGTTGGGCTGGACCGGGCGCTGGCAGAGGCGTTGGTGCCGTGGCGCAAGCCGAACGCTGCGCACAACCCCGGCAAGATCATCATCGACCTGGCGCTCTCGCTGGCCGTTGGCGGTGACTGCCTGGCCGACATCGCGGTGCTGCGGGACCAACCGCGTGTGTTCGGGGCGGTGGCCTCGGATCCGACGGTGTCCCGGTTGGTCGACACCCTCGCCGCCGATGCCGGCAAGGCCCTGGCGGCGATCGACTCCGCCCGGGCGGCGACTCGGGGCAGCGTGTGGGCGCTGGCCGGGGCCGACGCGCCGAATCATCAAGCCAGCGTTGATGAGCCGGTGATCGTCGACCTCGACGCGACCCTGCTGACCACGCACTCGGACAAGGAACAGGCGGCGCCGACGTTCAAGCGCGGGTTCGGGTTCCACCCACTGCTCAGCTTCCTCGACCACGGCCCGGACGGCACCGGCGAGCCGTTGTCGTTCCTGCTGCGCCGCGGCAACGCAGGGTCGAACACCGCCGCCGACACATCGCGGTCGCCAAGAGAGCCCTCGCGCAGCTGCCCGACCACCGGCCCGTTAAGTTACGAATTCCTGGCGCAGGGCACTAGGTCGTGACGCTGGTGTGGCCGAGGACGGCGAGTAGCTGCAGCGTGTCATGGCTGGGGGTGCCCGGGGTGGCGGTGAAGACGAGCAGGGCGTGGTCGGTGTCGGGGTCGATCAGGGTTTGGCAGTGTAGGTCGAGCCGTCCTACCTCTGGGTGGGTGAAGCGTTTGGGTGCGGAG
>JAABUM010007412.1_pt1 | contig 10099 bp, 8 predicted proteins | sample 5559161 | NCBI WGS metagenome assembly JAABUM01 (sample SAMN10711868, study PRJNA513369) | rock metagenome | isolation source: Antarctica rocks | place: Antarctica: Victoria Land, Siegfried Peak nord | reverse complement strand
GAAGGGGGACAAGCGCGTCGTCGGCGTCAACGTCCACACCGAGTCGGTCAGCCACGAGCTGGAGATCCTCCGGGTCAGCCACGAGGTCGAGCGCGAGCAGGTCCGGGCGCTCACCGAGCGCAAGGCGGCTCGTGACGAGACCGCGGTCGCCGAGGCGCTGGGCCGGATGGTCCAGGTCTCACGGACGTCCGGCAACATGATCCCCGCCATGCTCGACGCGGCGCGGGCCGAGGCGTCGCTCGGCGAGATCTGCAACGTCCTGCGCGAGGAGTGGGGCGTCTACCGCGAGCCTGCTCGGTTCTGATCCCCGGGGCGGTCGGGAGTCACCTCGGCGACCCAGGCGCGAGGGGTATGCCGTAACGGCTCGCCTCCCACTCCGAGTGACCCGGCAGCTCTCCCCACCACCACGACCCGGCAGGGTCCAGGTTGTCCTGGCGGTCTTGACCCGAGCGCCACCGCGACGCGCCAGGGCAGGGTTGTGGCGCCGATGCCCAACCTCAGCCGCACGAGCCGGCCCGAGATTGGTTTCGCGGCAGGCCCTGTGACATGGTTGACGGGCCCTTACGGCGCCTGGATCCCCTCCAGTCCGGCGCGCTCCAGATGCCAAAGGACCCCCGCCGTGCCCGATGCCCGTCGCCTCGCCGTTGCCCTCATGGCACTGGTGGGACTCGTTGTCACCGTGCTCGGTGCCTGGTTCGCCATCACGCTCGGCTCGAGTGGCACGGCGAAGTTCACCGCCAGAGCCAGTGAGCCGCTGCTCATCGACCCGTCGACGCTGAACCGGGTGTCGGTACCCGTGACCGTGACCGCGTCGGCGCCGGCAGGCCCGGTCTTCCTCGGCACCGCCGTGCCGCAGGATGCCACCGACGTCATGGGCTCAGCCCGGCACCAACGGGTCGTGGTGGCCGAGTTCCCCGCCCGGACTCTCAGGCTTGCTGCGACCGGTGACGGCCCGCTCGCGGATCCGACGACCCTGCCCGTCTGGCGGAGCACCGCTCAGCACACCCTGACGCTGGCCCAGGAGAACGCCCCGGAGTCGGTCGTCGTCTACCCGGGAGCCGCCGGCCCCGTCGACGTCACCCTGACCTGGAAGCGCGGCGCCTGGTTCCTCCAGTCGCTCGTGCTCCTCGCCGGCGGCCTGATCGTCCTGGCCCTCGCCGGCGGCTGGCTGTGGCGGCTGCGCCGTGGGACGGGGGCGGCCCACCAGGAACCGAGCAGTCACCAGGAACCGAGCAGTCACCAGGAACCGAGCAGTCACCAGGAGACTCAGGCATGAGACAGCCCGTGGTCAGGCGGTTCGTCAGCGCGCTGGGCGCGGCGCTGCTCGCGGTGTCCCTCGCGGGATGCGCGACGGTCGCGGGGGTGAGAGCAGCTCCCACCGGCACCGTCGGCGGCGCGGTGCAGCCGGCACAGGCCCAGTCCATCGCTGCTCAGGTGATCGGCGCCTCCGAGAAGGCGGCGGCCGCACCGGGGCCTGAGGGCGATGCCCTGCGAGCGTCGGCCTACACCGGCGACGCGCTCACCGCGGCGACGGCCGACGCCAAGCTGGCGCTGGCGCTGGCGCTGAGCCAGGAGGCCAAGGACGCCGGCGCGTTGACGACGGCGGCCCCCGTGGTGCACGCCGTCTCACGAGGCCTGAGCTACCCACGGTCGATGATCGTCCAGACCACGCGCGCCACGTCGGGGCTGCCGGTGCTCAACCTGCTGACCACCCCGGATGTGCGCACGCCCTACCGGATCACTGCAAGCACGCAGATGCTCCCGAGCGCGTCGGTCAAGGCCTTTGACCCGATCGCCCAAGGGTCACCGGACCTCGGCGACGGAAGCGGTCTCGTCACCCCACCGCAGGAGCTGGCCAGGGCGTATGCCGCGTCACTCGCCTTCCCCGCCCCCGCCGCAGCGGACGTGACGTTCGCGTCGGACGCGTTCGCCGACGGGCTGAGAACCAGCGCGACCTCCCAGGCCGAGGGTCTGCCCGACGTCGCCACCCTCACCCAGCAGCACGAGCCCAAGGCCATCACCGGTGGACTACGGGTCAGGGGCAACGCGGGGGCCCTCGTCTTCGCCGTGCTGGACCGCACGGACACCCTGGTCAACAAGAGCGGGGCGACCCTCACGCCATCGGCCAAGTTCACGGCGCTCACCGGGCTGTCGACCCTCACGGCGGAGGCTCACCTCCAGACGCTGGAGTTCGTGGCCCTCTTCGTCCCCGACGCCGGCAAGGCCGTCGTCGTCGGAGCCGAGGAGCACCTGTATGCCGCGTCCGGCACCTGAGATCGGTGCGAGCGGCGAGGGCCGTGACCCTACCGGGGGCGCGATCGGAGAGAATAGGACCATGAGCCAACAGCCCTTCACCCCGGCCGCCCTGCGCGGAGCGGTCGACCTGTCCTCCTTGAAGCGTCCGGCGGCCTCTCCGCGAGGTGGCGCCGCATCGAGCGCTCCTCCCGCAGGTCCTGGCGGGTCCGGTGCCGGCTCCACGGGGCTGGTGACCACGGGCACGGATGCCGGCTTCCAGGAGGTCGTCAACGGCAGCCTGCGCTTCCCGGTCGTCGTCGTCCTCTGGTCCGCACGGCTGGCGCAGTCCGAGGACTTCGTCAAGGTCATGGCGGGTGTGGCCACTGCCAACGAGGGCCGCTTCCAGCTCGTCTCGGTCGACGTCGACGACAACCCCGGCCTCCTTCGCGCCTTCCAGGTGCAGTCGGTGCCGATGACGCTCGGTCTGGTCCAGGGCCAGCCGGTGCCGCTCTTCGTCGGCCCGCTCCTTCCCCAGGAGGTCCAGCCCTGGATCGACGAGCTGCTCCAGCTCGCGGTCCAGCAGGGTGTGACCGGTCGGGTGAGCCTGGGTGACGACTCACCGCAGGAAGCGGAGGGCGCCGACGAAGCCGAGCCCGAGCTGCCGCCCCTGCACCAGCAGGCCTACGACGCCATCGACGCGGGCGACCTCGATGCGGCGGCCACGGCGTACGAGCAGGCGCTCAAGGAGAACCCCGCCGACGCGGAGGCGAAGGCGGGGCGGGCCCAGGTCCGTCTCATGAAGCGCATGGAGGGGGTTGATCTCCGGGCCGCTCGGGAGGCCGCGGCCGCCGACCCGGCTGACGTCGACGCGCAGCTGCAGGTCGCCGACCTCGACCTCTTCGGAGGCCACGTCGAGGACGCTTTCTCCAGGCTCGTGGACACCGTCCGGATCACCGAGGGTGAGGTCCGCAACCGCGTCCGCGAGCACCTCCTCGAGCTCTTCGAGATCGTCGGCACGAGCGACGAGCGGGTCACCAGGGCCCGTAAAGCGCTGATGAGCGCCCTGTTCTGAGACTCCGAGCGCGGCCCGGAGCCACGGCTCGGGGCAGCCGTGCGGTGGGCCGCGCCTGACCCACCGCTCAGACCAAGCCTGCGGTGGGTCGGGCGTGCTGAGGATCAGACGCCGGCGCGCTGCGCGCAGGGCCGCTTCGGGTCCGGCCGCTGGGAGAGGGCACGCCGGGCCGGCAGGAGGGACGGCACTCGGCCGCTGGCCCGCAGCTGCGACAGCGTGACGAGGTTGGGCTCGTGGTCCGCGAGTCGCCGGGGGAAGGACGTGGCTCGGGTGGTGCGGTGGTCGGTCGCTGACATGGTGGGCTCCCGGGGAGTCAGGCATGCCGAGGCGGACCAGGGCACACGGGGCGAGTGACCCGCTGCGCGGGTCGGACGAGGCGTCGAGCCGCGGGCCGTCAAGGCATTCAGGTCTCGATCCATCTCGTGCAACGTGGTCCAGGTCACTCCTATTCCGTCGGCCCGTCAGCCGAGCAGGGCCTCGTCGAGCCGGTCCAGCACGGCGTTGGCCGTCTCGACGGCGCTCTGCCGAGAGGTGTCGAGCCAGAGGCCCATCCGCGGGGTGTCCTCGTTGACCGACCTCCACAGGGCGTCCACCGTCACGGCGTCGTCATAGCCGGACGTGCCACGCCCGGCCTCACGCTGGCGCAGGACGTCCGCCGTCGGGTTGAGCATGACGAGGTGGACCGGCGCGGGCGAGACGAAGTCGAGGAAGTCCTCCAGGAAGTCCCCGAAGATGTTGTCGGTGAGCACCGCGTCGAACCCTGCCCGCTGGTAGGTCTCGGCCACGGCGATGGCGCCGAGCCACCGCAGGAACAGCTGCTCGACGGCCGCTGGCGGAGCAGGCAGCGTCATCGGCACCTCGCCGGAGACGACCATCCGGTGGATCGCGTCGCCGTCGACGTGGACCGCCCGGGAGAGACGCGCTGCCACGGCATACCCCACGGTCGTCTTGCCGGCAGCCTGGGCTCCGCTGACGACGATGAGCCGCCCGAGCGGGTGGTCAGGCTCGGTCACGTCCGTCATGAACCGAGCGCGGCGCTGACGACGTCCCTGGCCTCGGCCTGGACCTGGGCGAGGTGCTCGGGACCATGGAAGGACTCCGCGTAGATCTTGTAGACGTCCTCGGTGCCCGAGGGTCGGGCCGCGAACCACGCGCTCTCCGTCGTCACCTTGAGCCCGCCGACCTTCGCGCCGTTCCCGGGGGCCGACGTCAGCTTGCCCGTGATGTCCTCCCCCGCAAGGGTTGTGGCGGTGACGTCGTCGGGTGACAGCGCGGCCAGCTTCGCCTTCTGGTCGCGGCTCGCGGCAGCGTCGATGCGCGCGTATGCCGGGTCACCGTGCTCGGCGGTCAGGTCGCCATAGTGCTGGCTGGGGGTCTTGCCGGTGGCGGCGAGGATCTCGGACGCGAGCAGGGCCAGGATGATCCCGTCCTTGTCCGTCGTCCAGACGCTGCCGTCGAAACGCAGGAACGAGGCGCCCGCCGACTCCTCGCCGCCGAAGCCGACCGACCCGTCGAGCAGGCCGGGGACGAACCACTTGAACCCGACGGGGACCTCGAGCAGGGTCCGGCCCAGGTCGGTCGCCACTCGGTCGATCATCGACGACGACACGAGGGTCTTGCCGATCGCCGTCGTGCCGGGCCAGTTCTGGCGGGCCCCGCCGTAGAGATACCGGATGGCGACGGCGAGGTAGTGGTTCGGGTTCATCAGCCCGGCGTCAGGGGTGACGATGCCGTGCCGGTCGGCGTCGGCGTCGTTGCCGGTCGCGATGTCGTACTCGGACCGCCGGCCGATGAGCGACGCCATGGCGAACGGCGACGAGCAGTCCATCCGGATCTTGCCGTCCCAGTCCAGGGTCATGAACCGCCACGTGGGGTCGACGTCGGGGTTGACGACGGTGAGGTCGAGGCCGTGCCGATCGGCGATCTCCCCCCAGTAGGCGACGGACGCACCGCCGAGCGGGTCGGCACCGATCCGGATGCCGGCGTCGCGGATCCTCGCGAGGTCGACGACGCCGGGCAGGTCGTCGACGTACGTGCCGAGGAAGTCGTACTTCCCGACCTCGTCGACGGCCTGGCCGAGCGGAACCCGCACGACGTCGCGGAGCCCACCGCGGATGAGCTCGTTGGCCCGGGCCGCGATCCCGCTGGTCACGTCGGTGTCGGCCGGCCCCCCGTGGGTCGGGTTGTACTTGAACCCGCCGTCCGACGGCGGGTTGTGCGACGGCGTGACGACGATGCCGTCGGCCAGGTCGCGGCCACCTGTTGTGGACCCGAGCTTGTCGCGGTTGAGCCGCAGGATGGCGTGCGACACCACGGGCGTCGGGGTGTAGCCGTCACGGTCGTCGACGAGGACGGTGACGCCGTTGGCGACGAGGACCTCCAGCGCGGACTTCCACGCCGGCATCGACAGGGCGTGCGGGTCGCGGCCGATGAAGAGGGGTCCGTCCACGCCGGCCGACGACCGGTACTCACAGATCGCCTGGGTCGTGGCAAGGATGTGCGCCTCGTTGAAGGCGGTCCGCAGGCTCGACCCTCGGTGTCCCGACGTCCCGAACACCACCTGCTCGTCGGGGTTCGTGGCATCGGGCACGAGGTCGTAGTAGGCGTCGACGAGCCTGCCGACGTCGACGAGGTCCTCCGGTTGGGCGGGCTGTCCGGCGCGGGAGTGGTTCATGACGTGACTCCCTTCGGCTCCGCCGTGTCCGGGCCGGCGGTGTCCGGCACGAGCCAGACGGTGGACAGCGCGGGGACGGTGAGGTTGACGGCATACGGCTGGTTGTCCCAGGGCTGTTCCTCGGCGGTGAGGACGACCCCGGCCGAGCTCGGCGCCTCGGGGCGGTAGCCGGCCGTGTCGAGCAGGACCCGCCACCTGCCCCCGCGGGGCAGGCCGATCCGGTAGGGCTCGTGGGTCTGGCCGCTGAAGTTCACGACGACGGCCATGACCGGCGCGTCTGTGGAGCGGTCTCCGGAGCCGAGACGCAGGTAGGACAACGTGTTGTGCGCCGCGTCGTCGGCGTTGAGCCAGGCGAACCCGGCCGGATCGCTGTCGTACTCCCACAGCTGCCGGTGGCTCTTGTAGATCGCGTTCATGTCCTTGACCTGCGCGTGGACCCGGTAGTGCGCCGGCTGGTCGAGGAGCCACCAGTCGAGGCTGCGCCCGTCGGCCCACTCCGACTCCTGGGCGAACTCGCTGCCCATGAAGATCAGCTGCTTGCCGGGGTGTGACCAGAGGTAGGCGAGGAAGGCGCGCAGGGTGGCGAGCTGCTCGTCGCGGGTGCCGGGAGACTTGCGCAGCAACGAGCCCTTGCCGTGGACGACCTCGTCGTGGCTGATCGGCAGGACGAAGTTCTCGGTGAACGCGTACACCAGCGAGAAGGTGAGGTTGGTGTGGTGGTACTGGCGGAAGATGGGGTCCTGGCCGAGGTAGCGGATCGTGTCGTTCATCCAGCCCATGTTCCACTTGAAGCCGAAGCCCAGCCCGCCCCTGTCGGTCGGCGCGGTGACCCCCTCCCAGGAGGTCGACTCCTCGGCGACGGTGACGATGCCCGGTGCGCGCTTGTATGCCGTCCCGTTCACCTCCTGGAGGACCCTCACCGCCTCGAGGTTCTCGCGGCCGCCGTCGGCGTTGGGGATCCACTCACCGGGTCGGCGCGCGTAGTCGAGGTAGAGCATCGACGCGACGCCGTCGACCCGCAGGCCGTCGACGTGGAACTCCTCGAACCAGTAGAGGGCGTTCGCGACGAGGAAGTTGCGCACCTCGTTTCGGCCGAGGTCGAAGATGTAGGAGCCCCACTCGGGGTGCCATCCCTTGCGCGGGTCGGGGTGCTCGTAGAGCGGCTGGCCGTCGTACCGGGCCAGCGCCCAGGCGTCGCTGGCGAAGTGGCCGGGCACCCAGTCGAGGATGACGCCGATCCCGTTCTGGTGCAGCCGGTCCACGAGGTAGCGGAACTCGTCGGGCGAGCCGTAGCGGGCCGTCGGTGCGTAGTAGCCGGTGACGTGGTAGCCCCACGACGGCACGTAGGGGTGCTCCATGACGGGCAGCAGCTCGACGTGGGTGAACCCCAGGTCCGTGACGTAGTTGACGAGGTGCTCGGCCAGCTCGACGTAGGACAGCCCCTGGCGCCACGAGCCGAGGTGGACCTCGTAGGTGCTCATCGGGCCGCTGTGGGGGTCCTCGACCGCCCGCTTGGCCATCCACTCCTCGTCGTCCCACGAGTAGTGCGACTCGGTGACGATGGCCGCGGTCTTCGGCGCCACCTCGGTGCGCCGCGCCATGGGGTCGGTGTGCGGACGGACGACGCCGTCGGCGCCCCGGATGGCGTACTGGTAGTTCATTCCCTCGGCCGCGCCGGGCACGAAGAGCTCCCAGATCCCGGTGGGCCCGAGCAGTCGCATCGGGTGCGAGACCGAGTCCCAGCCGTTGAAGTCGCCGACGACGTGCACGGACGTCGCGCGCGGCGCCCACACCGCGAACGACACGCCATGGACCTGTCCCAGCGGGCCGCCGTAGGTGCGCACGTGCGAGCCGAGGACAGTCCACAGCTGCTCGTGCCGGCCCTCGTTGATGAGGTGGCGGTCGATCTCCCCGAGGGTGGGTGCGAAGCGGTAGGGGTCGTCGTGCTCGTGCTCGATGCCGTCGTCGTAAGCGACGAGGAGCCGGTAGTCCTGGGTGCTGTTCACCTGGTCGGCGGTGCCGGACCAGATGCCGCCCCGGATGTGGTCGAGCTCGAACGTCGTCCCGTCGGCGAGGCGGGCGCGCACCGCGCGGGCCATCGGCCGGTATGCCGTGACCGTGAGGCCGCCGGGGCCGACGTGGTGACCGAGGAGGTCGTGCGGCTGGGAGTGCCGGCCCTCGAGGAAGGCCTGGACGGCGCTCTCGTCACCGATCTGGGGCGTGGACTGGACGGTGGTCATGACGACCCCTTGCTGTCGGCGATGAGGCGGTCGATGGCGGTGGCGGGGATGCTGAGCCACGTCGGGCGGTTGCGTGCTTCGTAGGCGACCTCGTAGAGGGCCTTGTCCAGCTCGAGCGCCCGGATCATCGGGGCGGCCGCCCGCAGCTCGAGGCGGGTCACCCTGGCGTAACCGTCGAGGAACGCGCCGCGGCAGTCCTCGACCCAGGCCCGCGCCGAGGTGCCGGGATGGGCCAGCTCGACCGAGCCCCCGGCGTAGTCGAAGGAGCGCAGCATGCCGGCGACGTCCCGCAGGGCGAGGTCGGGGCGGACCCGCTCTGCCAGCGGCCGCAGCGGCTCGCCCTCGAAGTCGACGGCGACCCAGCCGCGGCCGGCCACCCGCAGGACCTGACCGAGGTGGTAGTCACCGTGCACCCGCTGCAGGTCGGCCCAGGGCTGCCGTCCGAACGCGTCGATGACCGCGTGGATGGCACGCTCGTGGCCGGCCAGGGCCGGCAGCTCGCCGAGGGCGCTGGCGTAACGGGTCCGGATCGAGCCCAGGAGCACCTGCTTGGCATCGTCGGAGGCCGCTACCGTGCCCAGGGCCTCGGCGAGGGTGACGTGGATGCGTGCGGTGGCCCCGCCGAGCTCATGCGCCTGCATCGTGAAGTCGGTGCGGCTGCCCGCAGCCCGCAGAGCGACTCGCCACGCGTCCTCGACCCCCGGGAAGAACCGCTGGGCGAAGGCGAGGTGGCCACCGACGACCTGCGGGACGAACTCCGGGAACTCGCTGCGGCAGGGGATGCGCGGCAGCTCCCGGGTCGGGAGGAGCGGTGCCGGGACGGCGTCGGGGTCGGGCAGACCCGCGGTGTCAATGGCTCGCTCGAGCTGGTCCTTGTCACCGAGCAGCGCCTCGTGGAGGGTCGGCCGGACGGCCTCACGTCGGCGGCCGATCTCGAGGACGCGCTCCCTCGCCACCCGAGCCTTCTCGCCGGCGTGCACAGCTGCGGCGGCCGCACGGTCCTTGTGGATCTGGCTGATCACCCGGGTCCGGACGGTGACCGCGGCCTTGAGGCGGCTGTCGAGATCGGCCTCGTGCCGGGCCCGCGCCTCGACGTGGTCCGGGGCGAGCCAGTGTCCTGAGACGTAGCCGATGGTCTCGGGCACCTGGGTCGAGCCGGCCGCGGTCAGTGCCGACTGCACGACGACGTCCGGGTTGTCCCCCGCCTGGAGCGTGCGGAACACCTTGAGAATGATCGGTTCGCCCGGGGTGCCGGACGGGTCGTGGACCCGGCAGATGATCGAGGTGTTGGACTGCTCGCCGCGCAGGACCGACGACGACGTCAGCGCCACATCGGTCGGCCCGCTCGTGTGGTGCCCTCGCGCCACCGCGTTGCTGCCCTCTGCGCGCCCGGCCGGTGCAGCCGAGCCGGACCCTAGGACCAGCTCGAGCAGAGCCGTGACGTAAGCCGGGTCGTGGGTGGCGTCGTAGATCCACCGCTCGCCCAGCTCGCTGTGCACGGTGGTCGCGACGAGAGCGTGCTCGGCGCCGGGCAGGGGCTCGGCCCGGTAGGACAACGGCACCTGGTAGACGACCGGGGGACGGGCCGAGACGTCGGCGGTGAGGTGGGTCTCCACGCCGACCTCGCCGTCGGGATCCTCGAACCGGAAGCCACCCAGACGCCGCAGCTGCGGGCGGCGGCCCTTGCCGGCATACCAGCGCTGCTCGGCGAGCCAGGTGGGCAGGAAGTCCTTCATCGCCGGCGTCAGGGTGGGTGCCTCGGCAGGCTGCTCAGTCGTCATGGTCCGTCCCGCGCACCCGGAGCCAGAAGAAGTCCCGTGAGCCGAGGGTGAGCATGACACACCCGTCGGGGTCGACCTTCGGGAAGCCGTGGCCTCC
>JAABUM010007411.1_pt1 | contig 10100 bp, 9 predicted proteins | sample 5559161 | NCBI WGS metagenome assembly JAABUM01 (sample SAMN10711868, study PRJNA513369) | rock metagenome | isolation source: Antarctica rocks | place: Antarctica: Victoria Land, Siegfried Peak nord | reverse complement strand
CGATACGTCGAAACGGCCGGGCCAGCGCGTCGGGCCCTCACCCTTGACGGCGTCGTAGTCCTTGATCCAGGGCGCTTCGACCGGCACCTCTGTCAGCGACATGCCACGCAGACCGCCGTCAAGCACTGCGACCTCAAGGATGCGATCGACGACGAACGCGATGGGGATGGCCGCGTGCTGTTGCAGGAGCGCGGAGCGGTTCCTCTTGAGTAAGAACTGTCACTGCGCCCACCCTCGACCACACGGCCCCAGCGGCAGCACCCATGGCACCCACCGTCATTGTCGCCCACCGTATCGCTGCACCCGCGGCCGCGTCCGGCCGTTGGCGCCGGCAGCGTTGAGTGCCGACGGCAACGCCGCAGCCTACCCGTCGGCGCTGTTGCGGCGCCGACCGCGCCATCACGTCGGCTTCGCAGCCCCGCCCGATGCCCAAGCCCAAAACGGCCGGTGACAGGGCAGCAGCAACACTGCGAACGTCCCTCACCGCTCGGCATGGTCGGCGTTCTCAGGAGTTGGGAGCGGCACGTCCTCTCGGTCAAGTGTCCATACGGGCGCGCGGGTGGTGACTCCGGTTGCGGAACCAACGACCAAGACCATCCACTCTTATAGGCCGCTGCCGTGCGCATCACCGGCCGGACTCGCCGCCTCCAGTGCCGACCGCGGACGCCCGTTTGCGTGGACGCTGCCGTCGGCATCGACGAGGACGCACACGTTGAGTGTGGTCAGACGACGGTGCAGCAGGTGCCGAGCGAGACGAGGGTCAGGCGGACAACACTCGGTCCAGCACTTCGCTTTTGAGCCGTACGAACGCCGGGTCGGACAGCACGGTGCGCCCGCGTCGGGGGCCGAACGGTATGGCCAGCTCATCCATGACGGTGGCGGGGCGGGCTCCGAGTAGCACCAGGCGGTCCCCGAGGAGCAGTGCCTCCTCGACGTCGTGGGTGACGAGTACCGTCGTGGTCGGGCGGCTTGCTAGCAGGTCGCCGAGCCACTCGTGCATCCGCAGCCGGGTCTGAGCGTCCAGGGCGGCGAACGGCTCGTCGAGCAGTAGCACGGGCGGCCGGGAGGCGAGTACCTGGGCGATGGTTCCGCGCTGACGCATCCCGCCGGAGAGGGCGCGCGGCAGGCTGGCGGCGAACTGCTTAAGGCCGGTGCGGTCCAGCAGGTCGCCCACGGTGTTGTCGACCTCCGCGCGAGAGACCCCCTGCGCCCGCGGGCCGACGGCGAGGTTGTCGCGAAGGGTCAGCCACGGAAACAGCCCCCCGGCCTGCGCGACCATCCCTCGCCGTGGCGAGGGGCCGCGCACCGGCTCGCTGTCTTGGCGGACCTCGCCCGCGGTGGGGGTCTCGAAGCCGGCGAGCAGCCGCAGCAGCGTCGACTTTCCGCAGCCCGACGGGCCAAGTATCGACACCACTTCGCCGGGTCGGACCGCGAGGTTGATGCCGTCGAGGACCAGCAGCGCACTGAAGGCCTTGGTTAGCCCCTGCGCGACGAGCGACCCCCCGGCCTCAGGCATCGGCCCAGCGCACCCACCGCCGGGTGAGGCCGCGCAGCAGCAGGTCGAAGCCGAGCCCGACGGCGGCGAAGACAAGGATCCCAACGACCACCTGGTCCACGGCGCCGGTCTCGCGGGCGGCGTTCATCATTGCGCCGACACCCAGGCTGGTTCCTGACAGCTCGCCGACGATGACGCAGGTCCAGGCCAGGGTCAGCGACAGCCGCAGACCCGTGACCACCTCGGGAAGAGCCGAAGGCAGGTACACCGCCCGCCACAGCCCCCGGGCCGGGACACCGAGCATCCGGGCCGTCTCGACGTGGCTGCGTGGGACCCGGGAGGTGGCGTCGGCGACGCTGACCAGCACCGGCCAAAGCGCCCCAACGAAAATCAGCGCACGGGCCGCGCCTTCCCCGATGCCGAACCAGATGAGCGCGAGCGGCAGCCAGGCGAACAGCGGGACGGCGCGTAGCGCGTTGAGCACCGGGTCGAGCAGGTCGCGGCCCAGCCGAGACAAGCCGAGCAGCAAACCAACGGCGGTGCCGATCACCACGGCCGCCGCCCACGAGACCGCGCAGCGGGTGAGCGACGCGCCCAGGTGCTGCCAGCCGGCCCCGGCGAACGGCACGACCCCGGCCAGCGTGCTCGTGCGGCCCGGCCCGAAGAAGTCGACGAGGGCGCTGCCGACCGTTGAGGGCGCGGGCAGCAGCCGCACCGAGACCAGTCCGCCGGCCGCCTCAAGGAACCAAGCGGCCAGCAACGCCAGCGGGGCAAGCAGCCCGAGCAGGCGCCGGGGACCCCGGCCGTCGCCACGCGGACGGGCCGACGTGCCGGGCAGGACGGCGACCGGCGCCTCGTGGAGCGTGGTGCCGGTCACCGGCTCAGACCCAGTACTCGCGAGCGAACAGCTGCTCGTAGTCGGGCTCTTTGGGGATGCCGCCCTGCGCGAGCAGCAACTTCCCGGCGCCCTTGACCTGGTCGACGCGCGTCTGGTCGAAGGTGGCGACGGCTCCGATGTTGGACAGCACCTCCTCATAGACCGGGACGGCGTAGCCGAACTGCGTCACCAGCAGGTCCTTCCAGACGGCCTTGTCGTTGACACCGCCAGGCGTCAAGTACTGCGCCGCCGCCCGCTGCATCTTCACGACCTCACGTACGACGTCGGGACGTTCACGCAGGACCTTCGAAGACGCCCAGTTAGCGGTATTGAAGTCACCCACTGGCGTGCTGCGGACACCAGGCACCCGCACCCCGACACCGGCGACGACGCTCTTGGTGCACAGCGGCTCGGTGCCGATGTAGGCGGCCACGTCGCCGCGCTCCAAAGCCGCCGGGTGGTCGGCGTAGCCGAGCGGCACAGCGATGACGTCCTTGCCCAGGGTGAGCCCGGCCTTGCGCAGCAGGTCGTTCAGGATCAGCACCTGGGTGCCAGGCGGCGGCACCGCGACCTTGCGGCCCTTGAGATCCGCGACCGTCGCCACCTGACCCTTGCGCCCGATAAGACCGACGCCCTGCCGGGCGGTCATGCTGACAATCTTGCTGGTGAAGGGCTTGCCGGTGGCCGCGGCCGTCACGGTCGTGTACGGCCCGAGCAGGCCGAAGTCGAGCTGGCCGGCCTCCAGTGCGTCCTGGATCTGCGCCGAGCTGGTAACCGGCACCACCTCGATTGTGTAATTGGCCGGCGCGAACATCTGCCAGAACAACGGCGAAGAGGCGTGGTTCTTGGCGTAGACGCAGGTACGGACGGTGACCTTCTTCGCGCCCGTGGCCGGCGAGCCCCCAGCCACCGGGGCCGAGGCCGAAGAGCCGCCGCCGCAGGCGGAAAGCAGAGCAGCCGCACCCGCGCCGAGGCCAAGCCCGAGCAAACGGCGGCGAGACAGATCAGACGGGGTCACAGGTTCTCCGGAGGAGCGGGGGGCAGCATCACAGGACCCAGCCAGCATATGCATCCTCCTTGATCCCGGCGATGCAACCAAGCCGGCGGGCGCTCAGGCAGCCAAGCCACGGAGATCGGCTCGGAGAGGTCCATCCCATGCCCGCGACCCGCCAAGCTGGATGTACCTGGCGCCTTTCCGGCTGCTGGTCCGCCCGCACGCCAGGTCGAGCAAGCTAACCCGGGTTCCGTGCCCTTCCCGAAGTCCTGAGAACGCCGATCAGGCCATGCCGGCGAGGTAGGAGGCGACTCTGTGGCTGGCGTGCCTGTCCATGTTGTTTTTCGCCATGTCGTAGCGGCCGGTGGTTTTGGGGTCGGCGTGCCGCATGGCGATTTGCATCTCTCGGAGCGGCACGCCTTGGGTCAGGCCAGCGGTGCAGAAGGTGCGCCGGAGGCTGTGCGGGCTGATGTTGTTCGGGTCCAGATGCGCCGCACGGGCTAGCTTTTTCACCAGCAGCGTCGCGTTGTCGACCGTGAGCCGGTGGCCGTGACGGTTCAGGAACATCGGGCCGGCAGTACGCACCCCAACGTAGGTGGTTACGGCGTGACTGACAGGGATGGGGAGTGGGATCTCCGCTGGCTTCCCGCCCTTACCGACGAACCCCAGCACGGTATGCCCGGACTGGACGCTCATCGACTCGACGTCGAGCGAGCACAGTTCGGCGACACGCAGGCCGCTCATCCCGAACAGCGCGGCCACGGCGTACTCCTTCGCTCCGGCGATCTTGGCCGCTTCCAAGAACGCGGCGAACTGCAAGGGCGTCAGGAACGTGCGGCGCTGGCCCTCCTCATGGACCCTCGGCGGCCGCACCGCCACCGTCGGGTCCTTGGACAGGTGCTCATCGATGAGCGCGAACTTGTAGAAGCCCCGAATGATGGTGAACTTACGGTTGATGGTGGCGGCAGTCGACCCCACCAGTTCCTGATCTCGCACCCACAGTTCGATCACGGGTCGAGTGGCCGCCAGCGGCAGGACGCTGTTGCTCATGCACCAGCCGACGTACTCGCGCAGACACTGACTGTAGGAGCGGAAGGTGTGACCGCGGTACCGCGCCAGGTAGCCCGCCAACGCGAGTTCGTGCGGATCCCGGCTGGCAAGAGCCAACGCCAACAGTTCGAGCGGACCTTCGGCTTGCCCAGACATCCACAACCCCCTTCAGCCCGTGATGACCGCACCGCAGGGCGGCGGCGACGAACCTGGGCACCGGACACCGGAGCTGCCCCGCCACCGAACCCGCTTTCGAAGCTCCGTTAGATCAGACGCAGCGCACGCTGCTTCGGTTCACCTCGCAACCCGGGGAATCCGGCGACCGAGCGAGTCGGCAGCGTCGGCGTTCTCACGAGTACGGCTCCCTACACCCTCCCGCCCTGCTTAGCCTTCGGGACGGAGAAGCACCTCGAAGGTCCTTCCATCGGTAGCAGCGTTGAAGGAGCCGAGGGGTTTGAAGCCGAGCGCCGAGACAGTGCGCAGAGCGCGGACATTGAAGGCGGCTACGGTGACCCGGAAGGCCGCCGGAGCGAACCGGGCGCGACCGAAGGCGAGGCCGGCCGCTATGGCTTCTTTTCCGAGTCCTTCGCCGGTGAGTTCCGGCCGCAGGCCGCCTCCAGTGTCGAGTGCTGTCTCGTCGTACTCCCACCCTGGAACCCGGCCGTCGCTACCGAATGAGCGAAAGCCGATGAGAGCGCCGCCGCGGACTACGGCGAAGAAGCCGAGTTCAGGCTGCAGAAGTTCGTCAGGGTCCGCCTCCGTCATGTCGTAGCCGTGGTAGGGCGCCGGGTATCGCCAGGTGCAGATGTCCAGGGCGAACCGGCGGGATAGCGGGACAACCTCCATCGCGGCCACGGGCAGCGTTCGGTCGTCGGCGCCCTGACCGGCAACTCCCACGCCAGGAGGGTAGATGCGCCCGTGGCTTCGCCCCACCGCTTTCGTCGCGTCTCGTCGCTGGCTGCCGCCAAGTGCCGGTAGCGCCGGGCTACCAGCAGTCGCGCGCAACCCGCGAACGTGTCTCACAAGTTGGAAGGGTCGGCGTTCTCACGAGTGTTGCGAGCGGGTATCGCGGGCAGGTCGGCTCCCCTGCATTCTGGGTTGTCACCCTTGTGGTCGTTGTCGCGTGCTGATGCTTTCAGGCGGTCGTGTGGTCAAGCGTGGACTGCGTCGACTGGCTCGGTGGAGGGGTCGCGGTGCGGCAGCCGTGCGCTGTAGATCGAGTAGCCGTCGAGGTGGCGGACGACGAGCGTGGCGAGTGCGGTCGCGAGGACCATCGGCGCGATGAGGTGCTCCGTGCTGCCCGTGAGCTCCAGCACGAGAACGAGGCTAGAAAGTGGGCCCTGGGTGGCCGCGCCTACAAGAGCGGCGGCGGTGATGACGGCGTATGCGGCGACGGGACCGCCGGGCCACACGTGCTGCCACAGCTGGCCGCAGATCAGGCCAAGGACTGCTCCGGTGGCAAGGACCGGGGTGAACAGCCCACCCGAAGCCCCAGAACCTAGGCATAGTATCGTGACCAGCGGTTTGAGAAGCGCCAGCGCCAGCAGCACGAGCAGTGCAGTCGGGGCGACCCCGAGGAAGGCCTCCCGGGTCAGGTCCTTGCCGTTACCCAGAAGCAACGGGTACGCAAGAGCTAGCAACCCGAGCAGGCTGAAGGTCAGCATCGGTCCCACGAGCACCCATCTTCCGCGAAGCTGATGGTGGGAGATCCAGCCGATTCCCCTGATGAGGACCACCGCGAAAAGGCCGATCAGGGGACCCACCAAGGCGGCGTACACGACGTGCGAGGCGTGCAGGGACACACTGGGCAGGCCGGGGTAAGTCACGGTCGTCGGCAAGTACACCCAGGACACGATCGTCGCGATGACCGAGCAGACCAGGGCCGGCAGGAGCACAGGCAAGCTCAGCTGACCGAACAGGAGCTCAGCCGTGATCAGCGCACCGCCGAGGGGGACGTTGTAGACGGCCCCCATGCCGGCGCCCGCGCCGCAGGCCACCAGCAGACGCCGCTGTCCGACGTCGAGCCCGGTCCAGGCGGCAAGCAAACTGCCCGAGGCCGCCCCCATGAGCTTGGGCGCCGCTTCCCTGCCCAGCGAACCGCCAACCCCGACCGCCACCTCGCTGATGATGCTGGTACCGAGGCTGCGACCCAGCCCTAGCTCACCAGTGCCGGACCAGACGGCGTCGTCGACATCGGCGCTGCCGGCAGTCAACCGCCGCACCAGGTACCACGCCGGGCCAACCACGGCACCGCCGACCGCAAGCACGAGCACCCGACGACCGTAGGAGGCATCAGCCACGGCCGAACCGAACGGCCCCCGGTGATAGTTGAACGCCACGTGCTGGACGCTGTGTAGGACGAGCATGAGCAGGGCGCCGAGCAGGCCGGTCGCTACCGCTGTGATGACCAACGCCAACCAGAAACGCGGCGTGAGCCGGACCCACTCACTGGCGTTATTCGGCTGCTCCATCGCACCGCGCCCGCTCGGGAGGCGACGAGCGATCAACGGAGCGGGCAGCCGCAACCGCTCACTCACGACAAGCCCGCGCGACAGCTACGCCCAGGAAACACGGCTACCAGCGGTGTCCATGGCCAACCAGCCCCTCTCGCGACCGCAGCGTCGAGCCGACCTGAAGAGGCACTGACGATGAACGACGTGGCGACCATCCACTGAGATGGCAACCGCTCACGCAAACGGTCCCCTGGTCGTCGACGCGAACGTTCTCATACGACTTTCGCGCGCCCGGATGCCGTCTAAGCGCGGGACTGACAACAAGACGGACGCCGGAGATCCCACAGCGAAGGAGGCTACTCACGGCGCGCAGCTGCCGTGGAACTCTCCGCAGTCGGCGTTCTGAGGAGTTCGGAACGGCTCCCTACCCACGGTCGATTGCCCAGGTCGTCCCAGGCGACGAGCCAGGAGCCGTATATCTGTGACTGGCCGGGCGGGGCGCCCTAAGAATCAGACGTGCAGGTGCGCGCCGCCGTCGCCCGATGCGGTAGACGTGTGCGCGGGTGATGGCCGGCAGCGCCTGGATGTCGCGTGCGAGGTGCACGCTCAGGACGCCGAGCTCGGCCGCGAGCTCGTCGGGCAGGTCGGCGAGGTCGTGGTGTCGCGTGGGTGCAGCATCAGGGCTAGCGGGACGCCGACGCTTGGGATGCGCGATAGCGGCTCGGACGCGATAAGCAGGGCAGGCCGCCGAGCGGTGTGGACACTTCGCGGTCACGTGCTGAGGCGGGGGGGGGGCGCTTCCGCGGCCTCAGCTGCCGGCCATCTGGCTGACCGCGACTTCGAGGCGTTCGGCCTTTGGCGTCCTGCGCAGGCCTGGTCACGGCTCCGGAAGGTTATACAAGGAGGGTTGTCGACCGGGGTTCGAAACGTCAGGCTGATTGCATGCCTCGAAAGACCGCCAGCGACCGTCACGTTGACTCCGCGCCGACTGCTCCGACAGCTGTCGGTAAGGACACCGCCCTGCTTGACGCGCTGATCGCGCTGCACCACCCCGCGCGGCGGCGCCTGTACGAGATCCTTACCGTCGGGGAACCCGGAACGGTCGGGCACCTGGCGGCACGAACCGGCCTGGCGGCCGGGTCCGTGAGCCACCACCTGAAAGCCCTGCACCGCGCCGGGTTCGTCGAGCCGGCTCCGGAGTTGGCCCGTGACACCCGGGAGTCGTGGTGGCGAGGTATCCGCAGGCGCCTGACGTGGAGCGCGGATGCGTTCGCCGCGGGAACGGTCGGGAGGGCTGTCGCGGACGCCGCTGAGCAAGCCAACCTGGAGCACCACACTCGCGCGACCGTGTTCTGGATGCGCGACCGCGACAGCCTGCCCGAGCCATGGCGGGGGCTGGGCTTCGCTGCGGACAACCTCGTGCCAGCGACACCTGAACAGTTCGACGCGCTCACCGCCGGCATGGGTGAGCTCATCACCCGTTGGGACGCTGCCTGCCGCGCTGACGCCAAGGAGCGGCCGGACGCCCAGCGGAGACCCGTGCGGGTCGTCACACGTGCGTTCCCGAGCGACCCGGCGAGCGCATGAACGTCCTCACCGGCACACGTCCCCAGCCGACGGACCTACCGGCGCCGGAGCTGCGGAAGGACCGGGTCACCCAGGCGTGGGTCACGGTCGCCACGGTCTCGTGGTTCGGCGACGCCGTCTTCAACGTGGCGCTGGCCTGGACGGCGGTGCACCTCCTGAGCCCGGCGGTGGCCGGGCTTGTCCTGGGCGTCCAAACGTTGCCGCAGGCCGCGCTGATGCTCGCCGGTGGTGTGATTGCCGACCGCTTCGACACCCGTAAAGTCATGGTCGCCGGGGAACTCACCCGGGCCGGCGTCCTGCTCGGGGCGAGCGCCGCATTGGGGACAGGGCACAGGACGGCTGGTGTTCTGTTGGCCGTCGGGCTGAGCTTCGGGATCGCCGCCGGGCTGACGAACCCAGCCAGGGCAACCTTGGCGCGTCAGCTCGTCCGGCCCGGCGACCTCGTCACGGTCGGCGGGTGGGTGCAGTTGGGTGGGCGGCTCGCACGACTCGCGGGCGCGCCCGTCGGTGCGGTGACCGTCGCAGTGGGCGGCCTAGGCCCTGCGATGCTGCTGGATGCCGTCACGTTCGCGGCCGTCGCCGTCGTGCTGCTCGCCGTAGTCCGCCCCAGGTACACGATTCCCCGCACCGCCGGCGAGCCGTGGCACGCCAGCCTGCGGGAAGGCCTGTCGTACCTGCGGCGGACGCCCAGTGCACTCTGGTTGACCGCTGGGCTCTCGTCGCTGAACGTGCTCCTGACGCCTGTGGTCGGGGTCGGCGTGGCGTTGCGGGTCGGGCGGTCCGGCTGGGGCGCGGTCTGGGTAGGGGTCGCGGAAGCTGCTTTGGCCACGGGCGCGATCCTCGGGAGCCTGCTGGCGATCCGGTACCGCGCGGGCGCCCTGGGCCGACGGGCGTTTTGGGTGCTCGCGGCCCAAGGGTTGGCCTTGGGGGCGGTCGGCGGCCCTGCCCGGGCCTGCTTGACCGCGGCCATGTTCACCGTCGGGCTGACCTCGGGGTTAGCGTCTGTGTGGCTCAGCGGCGTTTTCCAGCAGGCGATCCCCGGGACGTACCTCGGGCGCGTGTCATCCGTCAGCCAACTCGGGGACCTGGCCCTCACGCCCCTAGTGTTGCCGCTGTTTGGGTTCGGGGTCGCGGCGGCGGGCGTCTTGCCCGCGACAGCCGTCTGCGGACTGGCAATGACCGCCCTGTGCACCTTCTTCGCGACCAGACCCGCAATCCGGGACCTCCGCTGACCTGCCGGCGACCGGCATGCCCACGCCACGCGACACCGACGACCGGACGGTTGCTACCCGTGCAGGGCGGGTCCGATGAGCCAGCCCAACCGCGCTGCTTCAGGTTTATGTGAGCGATGCCGCCGCGGTGATCGAGCGGCCAAACAGCAAACGGTGCCAGGGCAGTGCCAGCTATGCGTCGAGAGCATCACCTGAGAACGTCCCGATCTTCGGCGTTCTCAGGTGTTCGGTGACGGCTGCCTCCCGTTCCATTCCGCACCGCCGTGCGCCCCCCCGCCAGCCTGCTGCCTCTTCGGGCGGACCGCCGTTTGCGCAAGCATGTTGGCGGCCCTCATGAGGCCGTGCGGCGGATCGAGGGTTGTCTCTCACGGTCCTCTTATCCAGCTTCGGCCAGTGTGCTGGACATGCAGGG
>JAABUM010007402.1_pt1 | contig 10107 bp, 12 predicted proteins | sample 5559161 | NCBI WGS metagenome assembly JAABUM01 (sample SAMN10711868, study PRJNA513369) | rock metagenome | isolation source: Antarctica rocks | place: Antarctica: Victoria Land, Siegfried Peak nord | reverse complement strand
AGGCGCTGGAAATGGCCGAGGAGAAGGAGGCCATCGCGCAATTCGGCTCCGCCGATTCCGGCGCGTCATTGGGCGACATTCTCGGCGCGGCCCTCCGGGCCCGCAACGAGGGCGACAAGAAGTAGGCAGGCGTCTCGCTCAAGCCTTCGCTCCTGAGCCTCAGCAGATTTGCACAAATCTGCTGAGGCCGTTCGGGCCCGCGCCGCGATCCGGCGCGGGCCTTTATTTTCAGGCGGGAACAAGGTCATGCGCGCCGTCGGCATCGATTTCGGCACCACCAACTGCGCCGTCGCGGTCGCGGGGGAAGACGGGCAGGTGCGCAGCCTGTCCTGGCCATCCGCCGCCGGGTCGGTCGACGTGTTTCGCACGGCGCTCGCCTTCTGGAGCGAGGGGCGCGCGCCGCGTGCCGTCCTGCACACGGCAGGGGGTCCGCAGGCGCTCGAACATGCGCTGTCGGGCACCGGCCAGGGCCGCCTCATCCAGTCGATCAAGACCTATCTCGGCAGTCGCGCCTTCACCGACACGCGCCTCTACGGCCAGCGCTTCACGCTCCCGAACCTCGTTTCGACATTCCTGCGGCATCTCGTGCCCGATCGGGACGCCTTGCTGAGCGAGGCCGCTGCCGTGGTGGCGGGCCGCCCAGTCGTTTTCGCGGGCGAGAAACCGGATGAGGCGCTGGGCGTAGAGCGTCTCCGCACGGCCTTTGCGGAGGCGGGCTTCGGCGCCGTGGAACTCGCCTACGAGCCGCTCGGTGCCGCCTATTGGTACGCCCGCAATCTCCGGCGCGACGAGACCGTGCTGGTAGCCGATTTCGGCGGCGGCACCTCCGACTTCTCCGTGATCCGCTTCGAGCGCGCGGGGGTCGGCTTCGAGGCCACCCCACTAACGCACGGCGGCGTCGGTATCGCGGGCGATACCTTCGACTATCGCCTGATCGACCGCTATGTGGCGCCGCAACTGGGGCGCGGCTCGCACTACCGCTCCTTCGACAAGCTCCTGCCGATCCCGGCCTATATCCACGCGGCCTTCAGCCAGTGGCACCAATCGTCATGGCTGAAAGCGCCCCACACCATGGCGGAGCTGAGGAAACTTAAGGCCGCCAGCGACGATCCGGCCGCCATGGAGCGGTTGATCGATTTCATCGACCTCGACCTCGGTTTCGAGCTTTATGGCGCGATCAGCGGGGCCAAGATCCGCCTATCGGAGGCCGAGCGCACGCGCTTCGCGTTCGACACCGCCGGCATCCGGCTCGAAGCCGATGTGACGCGGGCCGAGTTCGAGCGGCTGATCGCCCCCGACCTCGCCCGCATCGCCGCTGCTGCCGACGATACGCTGGCGCGCGCCGGGCTGGGTTATGGCGACGTCGACGCCGTTTTCACCACCGGCGGCACGTCCCAGGTACCGGCCGTACGCCGGCTCTTCGTCGAGCGGTTCGGCGCCCATCGGCTCCACACCGCCCATCCGCTGCAATCGGTGGCGTCGGGGCTCGCCCTCTATGCCGCGGATCGAGCGCGCGGTCGCCGACCCGGAGTGGCCGCTTCCGCTTGACGCCGCCTCGGCCCGTTCCTACCTCCGGTCCACGCCGGCGAGGGCCTGTGCCGCTTGCCTGCATCAAAGGGTGTCATCATGGCCGCTGCCGATTCCGTCACCACCAAGGTCACCGACCAGAGCTTCGACCAGGACGTCCTGAAATCGTCTGAGCCCGTCGTCGTCGATTTCTGGGCCGAATGGTGCGGCCCGTGCCGCATGATCGCCCCGGCGCTGGAGGACATCGCCAAGGAGATGCAGGGCAAGGTCAAGGTGGCCAAGTTCAACATCGACGAGAACCCGGGCATTCCGGGCAAGCTCGGCATCCAGTCGATCCCGACGCTGCTGCTGTTCAAGGACGGCCAGGTCGCGGCCAAGATGGTCGGGGCCAAGCCCAAGGGCGAGCTGCAGCGCTGGATCACCGGCGCGATCTGACCGGTTCCAGGTTCCTGACGGACGGGCAAGCGGCGGCCCGTTGCGGTGGGCCGCCGCAGTGCCCGAGAACCACGTCGCGCTCACCTGATCAGTTCTACCTCGACGCCAGCCGCGATGGCGATGCTTGGCCAACGGCGCTCTGCAGTGAGCGCCGGCATGCCCTCGCGTCGAGCCAGCGCTAAGCAATAGCGGCCTCCCAACGACAAGCCACCTGCGATGGTGATTGGGCGTAGCATGCCCGCCTCATAGGACAGCGCCGTATCGATCGGAGCCAAGCGGATCGGCAATGGACGCAACATGGCTTCGATATCGCGGCGTCCGATGCCGAGCTTGGCCTAGTGACTTACTACCTCGGCGAGATTGACCGTCGTCACGACAGCATCGTCGAGTGCCTTCGCGACCTTGTCGGCCCCAGGCTCTCCCAGCAGCAAGGCCAGCACAGCAGAGGCGTCGAGCACAAAGCACGTCATTCCGACTCGGCATCGCGTGCTCGATCAGCGAGAAATTCATCGAGGGACGCGCCGGCTTTGCCTTCGGTCAACCTGCGGCTCATCTCCCGCGCCCGCCCTACGACCTGATCGAGCGTCCGAAGCACGATAGCATCGCCCACATCCTCGACGATGACCTCGCGGCCATTACCGAGCCCGTGCCGTTTGCGGAGCTCGGCCGGCAAGCTCATTCGACCATCCGGCATCACCTTGGCTTTCATGGTGTTCCTCCGGCCTATGCCAACTCGGCATGAATACGCCACAAACGCGCCAAGACACCTGGAAAACCATGTGATGCCGTCCTGCGGCTATGGGCGCCGTCAACGGTCTACGCCGATAGCCAGTTCGCTGCCGAGGAAGGCTGCGCCTTTGGCCGTCACCAGGAGCGTGCGGCGACGAGGGCCGACCACCACGTAACCCGAGGCGAACAGCATGGACGCCATAGTGGCGCCCAGGTGGCCGCCCAGGTGATACCGGCGTTCCGTCCAGTCGAGACAGAGCCGCAGAAGCGGACGCCGGCTGCGGGGCGAGGGAGCAGGTTCGAGGCCGAACCTGCGGCACCAAGCAAGGCCGGCGTCGCTGAGTGCAGGTCCGTCGGGGCCGAAGGCGAAGAGCCCGCGGGCCGACATGGATTCCAGGACCGCGACGCCCAGCCGCCCGGCCAGATGATCATAGCAGAGCCGGGCCCGGCAGAGCGCCGGGTCGTGGCGGACGGGGCGCACCGGTCGCTCGCTCCAGTTGCTGAGGCCCTCGATGATCTCGGCCACCTCCCCCGACGCGATCCTGAAGAAACGGTGCCGCCCCCGCTTCTCGACCGCCAGCAACCCGCCCGCAACGAGGCGTGCGAGATGCGCGCTGCCGGCCTGGGGGGACGCGCCCGCCATGCCTGAGAGTTCGCCGGCGGGTCTTCGGCTGCCGTCGCCGAGGGCCAGCAGCATGGCGGCGCGTACGGGGTCGCCGATGAGCGCGCCGAGTTCCACCAGCGACGGCTTGGAACCGCCCCGGTCCGGCCCTTGCGGGAGTCGAATGACGTTCATGACCCGATCTTCGTCGAAACATGCGGGCCGACGCTCCACGCGATCCTGAAACATCGGCCTCGCGCTTCGCCCAAGCTCGGCACGCTCTCCCCGAGGTCCAGGCTTGTCAATGTCCCCACGATCCACCACCAATTCCGACGCCGTGCGGGAGGCCCGGCGTGGGCGGGTGCTCCTGCTGGTGTCGGCGGTGGCGTTCAGCACCGCCGGGTTTTTCACCCGCGAGGCTCCGGTCGATCTCTGGGCCATGATCTTCTGGCGAAACACCTTCGGCAGCGTCGTGCTGCTGGCCGCCATCCTGTGCACCACGCCGCGGTCCACGCCGCCGCTCCGCCGCCTTGGCCGCCGAGCCTGGGCCGTGATTGCGGCATCCTCCTTGGCCACAATCTGCTACGTCGCGGCCTTCGCCTCTACGTCGGTCGCCGACATCTCGATCATCTATGCGACCGCGCCGCTGATGACGGCCGGCGTGGCGCGGGTCTGCTTGGGCGAGAGATTGTCCCGCCGCACGGTCGCGGCGGCCTGCCTGGCCGTTGTGGGTGCGGGCATCACGGTCGCCGGATCCCTGCGGTCTGGCTCCGCCGTCGGAGACGGACTGGCGCTGGCCATGACGGTCGCGCTCTCGATCGTCGCGGTGCTGGCGCGCGGCGCCGCCCTCCCGGTACTGTCGACCGCGATCCTGTCGTCCCTCGTCGCGGCCGCCGCGGTGGTGCCGCTCGGCTGGGCGGCGGGGGCGGATCTCCTGGTCGGCTGGCGGGACGCGGCATGGCTGGCCGGCTTCGGTATCGCGTCGATGGCGGTGGCGCTCCCGTGCTACCTCCTGGGCGCCATGGCGGTGCCGGCCGGCGAAGCCATGCTGATCAGCGCAATGGAGATGCCGCTGGCGCCGCTCTGGGTCTGGCTGGGCTTCGGCGAGGTTCCGTCGCGGGCAGCGCTCGTCGGAGGCGCCGTCGTGGCGGTCGCGGTCGTCTTCGACATCGCCCGCGCGGCACGGGCTGCGTGACGGGACGACCGGTCGGACCGCTCAGCCGCGAAAGGCCGCAAGCCGGCCCCGTGGCCGACCCAGCACCTCGTCGTCGCGCATCACCGGCGTGCCACGCACGATCGTGGCGACCGGCCAGCCTTGCACCTTCATCCCGGCGAAGGGGGTCCAGCCACAGGGCGAGGCGATCCAGCGATCCTCGATGGTGCGCCGCCGCTTCATGTCGACCAGGGTGAAGTCGGCGTCGTAGCCGGCCGCGAGCCGCCCCTTGCCGAGGAGGCCGTAGACCCGGGCCGGTCCGGCCGCCATCAGGTCGGCGAGGCGCGACAGCGACAACCGGCCGGCGTTCACATGATCCAGCATGACGGGCACGAGCGTCTGCACGCCCGTGAGGCCGGCCGGGCACTCGGGCCAGGGAAGCGCCTTGGCGGCGCGGGCATGGGGCGCGTGGTCGGATCCGACGGTGTCGACCGTACCGTCGCGGATCGCGCGCCAGCCCGCCTCGCGGTGGCGCTCGCCCCGGATCGGCGGGTTCATGACACCGAGGCCGCCGAGCCGGTCGTAGCAGTCGGGCGCCACCTGGGTCAGGTGGTTGACCAGCACCTCGACGGTGGCGAGATCGCGGAAATCGCCGAGATAGTCGAGTTCCTGCGCGGTCGAGACGTGCAGGATGTGGGCGGGCCGGCCGGTACGGCGCGCCAGCGCCATCAGCCGACGCGTGCCGAGGAAGGCGCATTCCTCGTCACGCCATTCCATGTGGGTGCGGTACGGCATGCCCGAACGGAACAGGGGTTTGCGGCTCTGCAGCCGGTCCTCGTCCTCGCTGTGGAAGGCGATGCGCCGACGCCCGGCCCGCATGATCCGTTCGAGGTGCTCGTCGTCTTCCACCATGATGTTGCCGGTGGAACTGCCCGCGAAGACCTTGACGGCGCAAACAGCGGTCTCGAGTTCGAGAGCCGCGAGGTCGTCGATGTTGGTCTTGGTGCCCGCCACATAGAGGCCGACGTCGCACCAGATCCGCCCCTCGGCATAGGTCCGCTTCCAGGCGAGCCGGGCGCGGTCGGTGATCGGCGGGTCGGTGTTGGGCATATCGAAGACCGTCGCGATGCCGCCGAGCACGGCCGCCCGCGTGCCCGTGGCCAGGGTCTCGACCGCGGCATCGCCCGGGTCACGGAAGTGGACGTGGCTGTCGATCAGCCCCGGCAAGACATGCAGGCCGGTGGCGTCGATGGTCTCCTCAGCCGATGTGGTCGGCAGATGGCCCAAAGCGGAGACGCGGCCATCGCGCACGCCGACGTCCGCGGCCTCCTCCCCCCAGGGCAGAACGCAGGTGCCGCCCCGGACGATCAGGTCATACAGCATGGCTCGGTTCCTCCCCGGGGTCGCAGACGCCGGCTCAGCGGGATGCCGCGTTCATCGTCGACCATGCCGACAGCGGGACCGTGCCGGACAGTTCCGGCCGGGCCGGCTGGGGCAGGAGGCTGATATATTCGAGCGAGTTGCCGTCGGGATCGTCGAAGTAGACACTCGCGGCCGGCATCCACGGAAACACGACCGGCTCGTCGGTCTCGGGTCCCCCGCCGCCGCGGCGCGGCACATGTGGGCCAGTTCGAGGCCGACGAGATCGCGGTAGAAGGCGATCGAGCGCGATAGATCCGATACGGTGAGATGGATCTCGTAGAGGCCCGCGATCGGAACCATGAACTATCCCCGTGGGTGTCTGCACGTTATGTCGCGAGACTCCGCCGGGCGGCTTTCAAGAGGGGCACCGCTTCGCCTCGCCATGGCCCGACCTCGGCAGGTCCCACGGTCGCCCAAGCGGTTGGATGTGTGTTTACCCCGTCCTGGCGTCCGCCTCGACCAACATTTGCGCTGACTGGCGCTTGGCCGCGAGCTTGAGCCGCCACAGGGCCGCAACGGTCAGCGCTACGCCGGCCGCCGCCGTCAGGGTATCGACGCTGAAAAGCGAGCGGCTGGCCAGCGCGGCGCTGCCAGCCTTGCCGAGATAGATGAACAGCAGCGTCTGGGGTAGCACGCCGAACACGCTGGCCAGGAAATAGTCGCCGAACGCGATCCCGGTGACGCCGCAGGCGAAGTTGATCACCGGACCGGGCAGCGGGGACGCCAGACGCAACAGGCCGACGAGACGCCACCCCTCGGCGTCGATCGCCCGCATGACGGCCCGGACCCGGGGACGCGCGGCCGCGAAACGCTGGATGAAGCCCTGGAACACGAAGCGGGCCAGCACGAATCCCAGCGTCGTACCGATCGCAGTGCCGGCCATGGCGGGCCAGAGCGCCGACCAGCCCAGGACCGCGCCGGCGCCCACGCAGACGACGGCCCGGGGCACCACGAAGACACCGCCCAGCGTCAGAAACCCGGCCGTGGTCAGGGCTTCGGCAAGAGCGGGATCGATCGGGCCCACGACGGTCGACGCGCCTCAGTTCTTGTTGAGCGCCGTGGCGATCGGATCGGAATCGGCCTGGGCCTGGGCATTGGCTCCCACGGCGTCGATGCCGTAGACGTCGTCGCGGAACTGCACGCCACCGCCGGCATTGGCCCATCCGGTCAGGTACACCCAGGCCACGGGGACCGCCTTGGCGAGCTTGATGTCCTCGTGCTCGCCGGTCTTGACCTGGTTCATCATGGCGGCCTTGGTCCAGGTTCCGTCGGGGGCGCCGCCCGTGCCCTCGAGCAGCCAGGACGCGAGGTCGAACACGCCTTCGACGCGCACGCAGCCATGCGACAGGAAGCGGTAGTCGCCGCCAAAGAAGCGCTTGGACGGCGTGTCGTGCATGTAGACGGCGTATTTGTTCGGCATGTTGATGCGGATGTTGCCGAGCGCGTTCGACGTGCCCGAATCCTGCCGCAGGATGTAGTTGGTGGCGCGCTGCGACGTCCAGTCGATCGAGGAGGCGTTCACGGTGTTGCCGGCGCCGTCGAGGATGCGGATGCGCTCGCGGCTGAGGTAGCCGGGATCCTTCTGCATCTTGGGAATGATCTCGTTCTTTATGATCGAGGTCGGCACCGTCCAGGTCGGGTTGAGGTTGACGGCCTGCACCTTGGCGTCGACCTCCGGCGAGGCATGGTCGGGACCGCCCACCACCGCGACGTAGCGATGAACGACATGGCCGTTCTCGACCGCCTCGACCGAGGCCGACGGAATGTTCACCACGACGTAACGGTCACCGAAGCCGAAATTGCGTCCGGCGAGCCGCTGGGCCGAGGACGCCAGTTCGGTGAACCGGGTACGGGCCGAGACGTTCAGGGCTTTCAATGTCGCGCCCGCCACGATGCCGGTGTCCTTCAGGCCATGCCGGCTCTGGAAGCGCTTCACGGCCGTCGTGAGGTCGGCGCCCCACTTGGTGCTGAACATCCCTGCCGTGAGGTCGGCGGGGTCGCCGCCTTCGGCCTTGCCGAGATCGCCCTCGATGGCGAGGCGGAGCCGCAGCGTCGAGATCGCCTTGGGCGAGGAGCCGGCCGAAACGGGTGCGGCGACCTCGGGCCAGCCGCCGGCATCCGCGATGGCGGCGTAATGCTCGGAGGCCTTGGCGGTCGCGAAAAACGTCTCGGCCGTCAGCGTCGGCTCGGGATCGGTCGACAGCGCGGTCTCACGCGGAGGTGCGACCGGCACGAGCTTCTTCTTCTTTGCGACCACGACCGGCGTCGAGGGAACAGGGCCGGCGGTCGGCGACACGCTTCCCGGCGCTGCAGCACCGCCATCGGACGCCGGGGGCGTCGCTACGGCCGTTGCGGCTGCACCAGGCGCCGCGGCGGCCGGGACCTTCGGGAGGGATGCCGAGACCGGCGGAACCGCGGGAGCGGCCGGAAGCGTGATGGCGGGCGCCGACGGCGCAGCAGGCGGCGTTCCGGTCATGGGAGTGGGCGACAGCAGGGGAGAAGACTGCGCCGAAGCACTGACGCTAGCCACGGCGAGCACCGGACCCGAGACCGCCAGAAGCAGCACAGCGCGCATCGACCCCTTGCGCAAATTCTCAGCCGCCATACGATCCATACCCATCGCCCCAGGCCGGACGCGTCGGCCGCGAAGCCAACCGAACGTGCTCCGCCGCAAGACGGCCGTGCAATTCTGGCTAAGGCGACAATGCGGTGGATCCGTGGCCCACGCCGCCGGCTCAGGCCTGGGTGATGGTCCTGAACAGCGAATTCAACCCCGATGTTGCATGCTCGCAACAGCCTTTCGGGAAGTCCCCGGTGAGGCCGTCACAATGCGGCGACGGCTTCATTGACCGGCGACGATCGACGATGGCGCGGCTTCGCTCTCGACGGGCGGGTCGCGCCGTCGTTCAAGGTGCAGGGGCCGCGGGGGCGCCCGGCGTCACCGTCGGCTTGGGGGCGATCGTGGCCGGGGCCGGCTCGGCGGGGGCCTTCGGAGCGGGCGCGGCCCCGGGCATGGCCGTGACCTGCAGGCCAGTGAATTTCCAGGTATCGACCTGCCCCTTCTCCGATTGTGCCCGCATGCCGATCTGGCCGCCACCGTCGGGAGCCTGGCCCTTCACGGTCGCAAAGGGCTGGTCGTTGATGAGCGCCATGATGTCGGCACCCGATGTCCGTATTTCCAGGATGTTCTTGGAGCTGGGTGGCCGCTTGATATTGGCGTCCGGCTTCCACTCCACGACGTCGATCCACTTGCCGTTCACCTTGCGGGTGACCTCGGCGAAGCCGCTCGGCGTGACCATGAACATGTAGTAGTTGTCGTAGTCCTTGGCCCAGAAGATTGGGCCCGCCATGGTGTTGTCGTTGTCGGAAAGCTTGCCCGGCGTCTGCACGGTCAGGCAGAAATCGGCGTCGCTGAACAGGATGCCTTTGTAGACCAGCAGATTGGAGATGTCGGGCTGCGGCTTGACCTTGACCTTTCCTTCCTCGACCTGGACGTCCGGGCTGTCGAAGCCCCAGCTCGCGTCCACCTGCTTGAAGTCGTCGCTGAACAGCACCTTGCCGCTTCCGCAGCCCAGGGCAGGCGCAGCGGCCAGGAGGGCGACGGCCGCGATGCCGGCGGAAATCGTCAATCTCATGCCTGAACTCCTATGCCGGTCGTCAGCTTCGGCTCAGCCTTGAACGCACGGGGACGGATTCCGTTCGGACCCGTGACGCGGCTCCGGGAGAGGCTGCCGGGGGACGCCATCAGCCGTCCACCACGATCACGTGCAGACGCCGCGGCCCGTGCGCCCCGAGGATCAAGGTCTGCTCGATGTCGGCCGAGCGCGACGGGCCGGTGACGAGGTTGAGGGTCCGCGGCATGTGACCCTGGCCGTAGCGCCCCCGGACCCGCCCGAACACAGCCTCGTAGTCGCCGACAATATCGCGCGCCGCCACCACGACCACGTGGTTGTCGGGCAGAAAGTTGAGCGTCGTCGGGTTGTCTTGACCCGACAACAGCGCCAACGTGCCGGTCTCGGCCACGGCCCCGAAGGCTCGGCTCAGCCCGTTGACGTCGCTGCCGGCTGACGGGCCGGTCGAGACATCGAGCGCCGTAGTGCTCCAGGGCAGCGACGCGAGCGCCGGATCGGAGCCCATGCGGATCGTGGCCGGCGCATTGCTGTCGCGCAGGAAGCGCGCCACCTCGCCCGGCACCTCCGCTTCGGTCGCGACCCGGGCCACGGTCGCGGCCGAGGCTTCG
>JAABUM010007401.1_pt1 | contig 10111 bp, 6 predicted proteins | sample 5559161 | NCBI WGS metagenome assembly JAABUM01 (sample SAMN10711868, study PRJNA513369) | rock metagenome | isolation source: Antarctica rocks | place: Antarctica: Victoria Land, Siegfried Peak nord | reverse complement strand
CGCTGAACCACTTTGCGCGGGATGCGGGTGTGGTGGAGGTGGCCGGGACCGCGAAGGCAGTCAGCGGTGGGCAAGCCGAGCTGATCGACACCGCGGAGGTGACCATCGACGGGCAAAGCTCCACGGTGTTTCTCAATACGGCGAGCATCGGTGGCTATCCGGACTCGGTGCAGCTGCGGGAGAAGCTGCAACACCGGATGGGTAAGTGGCCCGCGGCGGCGTTGGCGATGTTCCGGGTTCTGCAGCGGGCCGCGCCGCTGGAACTGGAACTCGACGGGAAGCGGGTGGCGGTGTGGATGGTGTTCGTCGGCAACGGGCGCTACGTGCCTGCCGATCAGGTTCCGATGTCTCGGGCCACGCTGTGCCAGGGCACCATCGATGTGCGCTACCTGCGGGCGGACACCCGCGCGTCCCGTACCCGGCTGCTGTTCGCTGCGGCCACCGGAACCCTGGGCGGCAGCCCGACCTATGTCCAGCGTTCCGTCACCGAGATGACGCTGCAGGTGCTTGGCGACCCGGTGACCTTGGCGACCGACGGCGAGGTGATTGGGCAGGGACGGCGGTTCGCCTTCCGCAGCCGGCCGGAGTCATTGGCGGTGTACTCCCAGCCGTGACCTGGCGGGCGGCGCTCAGCGAATGAGGACGCCGGGATTGAGGATGCCGGCCGGGTCTAAGGTTCGCTTCACCGCGTCGAGGCTGTCGGCGAACAGCTGGGGCCGTTGGCGGTCGTAGCCGGGACGGTGGTCGCGGCCCACGGCGTGATGGTGGGTGACGGTGGCGCCGTGGTCGGTGAGGATCTGCATCGCTGCGGTCTTGATGTCGTCCCACATCGCCAGCTCGCTGCCGGGCCGGGCGCTGGCGATCACCGTGAAGTACGGTGACGGGCCGTCGGGGTAGACGTGGGTGAACCGGCAGTTCAGCATCCCGTCGTGCCCGGTGATGGTGCTGATGGCCGCGCCCAGCTGCTGGTGCACGTCGCAGTACAGCGCCTCGAAGCGGTCCCAGGTGCAGGCCGTTTCGAAGGTCTCGATGATGCCGCTCATCCGGGCCACGGCGTCGCGCACGTAGGGCATCGTCAGAAACGTCGACTTCCAGGAGTCGACGGCATCGCTGCCCGCGGATTGCTCGCTGACACCGCCGTGGGCGTGCGCGATGCCGAGGGCCAGCTCCAGCGCGGTGTCGACCGGGAAGTGCGCCGATTCGAAGCCGAGGACCAGCACGCTGCGCCCCTGCGCGTCCGCTCGGCTCAGCGCGGCCTCGCCGGGGTCCAGCAGGCGGCAGTTCGCGGGATGCAGGCCGGACTGGGCGAGTTCCCGAACGGCGGCGACAGCTCGGCTGAACTCGGGGAAGTGCACCGACGCGGAGACCTTGAATTGGGGCCGCTGCTGAATGCGCATCCACGCCTGGGTCAGCACGCCGAGGGTGCCCTCCGAACCGAGGAACAGCCGATCGGGCGACGGTCCCGCGCCGGAACCGGGCAGCCGCCAGGACTCGCTGACCCCGGCCGGAGTCACGACCCGCAGCGACTCGACGAAGTCATCGATGTGGGTGTGCAGCGTGGCGTAGTGCCCACCGGCCCGGGTAGCCAGCCAACCGCCGAGGGTGGAGAACTCGAAACTCTGTGGGAAGAACCGAAGTGTGTAGTTGTGTTGGCGGAGTTGGTCTTCCAGGATCGGTCCCAGGGCGCCGGCCTGGATCAGGGCCGCGCGGTTGTCGGGGTCGATCTCCAGCAACCGATTCATGCGGGTGGTGTCCAGCGCGATGAACGGCGCGTCGCCGCGGTACTCCACGCCCCCGACCACCGAGCTTCCGCCGCCGAAGAGAACGACGACGACGCCCGCGCGGCCGGACCAGTCGAGGACGTCGACGACTTCCGCCTCGGTGCGCGGAAAGGCCACCAGGTCGGGTGCGGTGTGCACGTCGGCGCGCAGGGAGCGCACCACGTCCCGGTAGGCCTTGCCGTGTGCGTGGGCGACGCGTTCGTACGGTTGAGTCGAGAACACCTCGGCGAGCTCTGCGGGAGCGTTGAGTCGCGGCGGACGCAGCGCCAGGTCGTTGAGGTCCGGAACGGGCAGCGGATCGGCCGGGCTCTGCGGCAACAGGGCGCCGTAGTTACGGCACTCCTCGTCCGGCAGTGCCGCGTCCGCCCAGCCCCAACCCCACCACGAGCGCATGCGGTCCGTCATGCGCCCAGCATCGCCTACGGGGTGGCCTACCCGTTGGCGACGATCTTGAACTGCGCACCTGTGGGGTCGGAGAGCGTCGCCAGCCGGCCGAACGGGCTGTCTTCAGCCGGGCGCACCACCGCACCCCCGAGCTCGACCGCTTTGGCGATGGTGGCATCGGCGTCGTGAGCGACGAAGTAGATGCTCCACCCCACGGGGAACTCTTCGGCCGGGAAGCCGGCGATGTCCATGATCCCCGCCTGCTGGTTCTCCCCCTCGCCCAAGGTCGTGTACCGGAAGTCGTCGGTGTCGCTGGCGACGTGGGTGTCCCAGCCGAAGGCGTCTCGGTAGAACTGCACCGTCTTGGCGTAGTCACGGGTGTGCAGCTCGAACCAGCCGGGTGCACCGGGCTCGGCGACCACGCCGAAGCCGGTGTGCGTACCGGGCTGCCACGCTCCGATGCCGGCCTGCCCGACATCGCCGAACATCGCCATGGTGCCTTTGTCCATCACCTGCATCGGCGCAACGACCACCGAGCCGCCGTGTGCTTGCACCGCCTCGGCGGTGGCCTCGGCGTCCGTGGTGGCCAGGTAGACCGACCACTGGTCGGGCATGCCGGCGGTGCCGTCGCTGCGCATGCAGCCGGCAACCAGTTGGCCGTCCTTGGCGAAGTTAATGTAGCCGCCGTATTCCTCTCCGGCGCTCTCGGCGGTCCAGCCGAACAGCTGTCCGTAGAACTCTTCGGCCTTGTCGGTATCGGAACTGAACAGGTCGACCCAACAGGGCGCGCCGGTTGTGGTCGATTGGAACTGCGGCATCGGTGGTCTCCTTCAATAGTGGTGGTGCAGGTCTCGGTAATGAGACCGATCGGCGGAGGGGAAGTCATCGCTGCACCCCGTGCAGCACGCCGAGGAACGCCCCCAACGCCCGCAGGCCCGGGGTCGAGGTGGGGGTGATCCGCCGAAGAAGGGGTGAATGCACGAGGTAGGCGGTGTGCATCGCCCGGGAGATCGCCACGTTGAGGCGGTTGCGGGACAGCAGGAACTCCACCCCGCGGGGCAGGTCTTCGCCGCTGGAGGTGGTCATGCTGACGATCACCACCGCAGCCTCGCGACCCTGGAACCTGTCCACCGTGCCGACCGGCACCGCCCCGAAGCCTGCCTCGCGCAGTCCCCGCCGCAGCGCCGCCACCTGCCGGTTGAACGGCGCCACCACCACGATGTCGTCCTGGCCCAGCGGACGCGGCGCAGCATCGATGTCCGTCCACTGTGTCCCAAGCAGGTCGGCGACGAGGGCGGTGGCGGCGGCAACCTCTTCGTCGCTGCGGGAGCGGTTGTCGTGGTGGTCGACCTCCACCAACCGCAGGCCGGGATCGACGCCGTCGAGCGTGCGCCGGGCGCAGCGTTCATGGGCGCGCAAGGCGCCCTCGTACTGCAGCACGGAGATCGGCGCGCAGACGGCGGGATGCATCCGCCAGGTCACGTCCAGCAGATACCCGTGGGTGGCGGGAATCAGCGCGTGTTCGCCCAGGACGTGGCCCAGCGCGGAAACGTCGACCGGCTCGGGATGCTGGCCCTGGCTGACCTGGGGCAGCTGCTGCGGGTCACCGAGCAGCAGGATCCTGGTCGCGGCCGATCCGGTGACCAGGGCGTCGGGCAGGCTGAACTGGCCGGCCTCGTCCACCACCATGAGGTCCAGGGTGTGCTCGCGGACCCCCGCGCGGGCGAAGGTCCATGCGGTGCCGCCGACGACCCAGCCGCCCTCCTGGGTATCCATCCAGTCGGCCAGCTTGCGTGGCGTCTGCCAGCTGGCACCGTCTTCGCGCGGCTCTTTGGCTACCGTCGCCCCGAGCTCCACCACGCGAGCCAGCAGGTTCTCGACGACCTTGTGGCCCTGCGCGGTGACTCCGATGCGCCACCCCCGACGGGCGAGCTCGGCGATGACGTGGCTGCCGACGTAGGTCTTGCCGGTGCCGGGTGGCCCCTGCACCGCGAGGACCCCACTGTGGAGTGCCGCGACCGCGGCGGTGATGTCCGCGATGTGGTCGCCGGTGCCGGGCAGTGCGGTGCGCGGCGCCTCGGCGGTGAGCAGGCGGAACCATGCGGTGTCCCGGCCACCGCCGGCCAGCAGCCGCTCGCCCAGCTCGCAGAGCACCGTCTCCAGTGGTCCGGCGAACGGTGGAGCGGCCGGGGCTAGTGCCAGCGGAAGCTGCGACCAGCCGCCGTTGCCCGTGGGTGCGCGCTCGGCCAGCGTCACCGTCCCGTCTTCGGCGACGACGTCGGTGACGCCCGTATGGGTGGCGCGGTCGGAATCGGCGCTGGGTACGAGGTGCTCGGGCGCGGGCGGCCCGTACACGAGGAAGGGCTGCTGGCCGAGGGCGCCGACATCCTCGCGGGTCGAGCCGGTGGTTGCGGTGACGGTGCGGGAGAAGGTCCGCTTCGGTGGCACCTTGGCCCACTCGCCCGCCGACGGGTGCTCGAGCACCACCACCGCGTCGTCGTCCATGAGCTCGGGCAGCGGTCGGCGCAGCCGGTCGAAGTGCTCCCACCAGAACGTCTTCTGGTTGCGTCGGTGGTAGCCGAGCGCGGCGGCGAGCAAGGCGGTGGCCTGCTGTTCTCCAGTGCGGTCGGTGGCCGGGACCAGTGCGCGGAGGTGCTCGGCCAGCAGTTCGGTGGCGGGCAGCTCGCGCTCCACGGGCTCTGGCGCACCCGGCGTCTTCGGGCCGGTGGTGCGCAGGTCCAGCAGCCAATGGTGCAGGCGGTGGGTGCTGACGCAGTCGTACTCGTTGTAGTCCCGGATCGCTTCGAGGAGGGCATCGGCCCGATCGCGCCTACCAGCCTGTTGGTGGAGCATGGCCTGCTCGTACTCGACGATCGAGTCGCCTGCGGTGGTCACCTCGCCGTCCCGCAGCTGCTCACCCATGTACAGCGGCTCGAGCTTCTTGATGGAGTAGCTCTCCGTGGACACGCGCACAGCGCGCCGCACCACGGCGTAGAGGTCGACCAGCCGACCGTCGCGCAGCAGCTGATCCACCTCCTCCTCACGGGTGGCGTGCCGCGCGGCCAGGGTGGTCAGCGCGGTGTGCTCGTAGGGGGCGTAGTGGTAGACGTGCATGCCCGGGTGGGCGCGGGCCGCCGCGGTGAAGGCATCGACGACCTGCTCGAAGGCGCGCTTCTCCGCAGCCCGGTCGTGCGCCCAGAAGGCGGTGAATTCCTCGGCCGCGTCGACGATGCCGTGCAGGTACTCCAGCCCGGCACCGTGCTCCGCGAACGGGTCGCCCTCGATGTCGTAGTACAGGTCGCCCGGATCCGGGGCGGGCAACAATGCGAGCGCCGCCGGGTCGAACACCTCATGCAACGGTGGGCTCGCGCCAGCACCGGCCACCTGCAGGGCGGACTGGGCGCGCAGCCGTATCCAGGTGTCCTTGCCTATGCTCGCCGGCCGCAGCTCGTCGCCGGCGCAGGCGAGGGCTTCGATGGTGAGTATGCCGCCGCTGCGCAGCCGGGCGGTCTGGTCGCGGCGCATTCCGGCGACGAGGCTGAGGTCGCGGGCCTCGCGGCGACCGTCGGCGCAGTGGGTGCCCCAGCGGCAGGTGGCGCAGGCGGGGCGGGCGTCGCCCCACAGCGGTAACGGTGCCGCGGGTTCCTGCCGAAGCTCGGCCAGCACCCGTTCGCGGTACTCCCGGGCGAGGGGCAGCACGTCTGCGGTGGGCACGGCCTGCCGCCTGCCGTCGCCCAACCACAGGTGCACTTGGCGGGGGACGGGGCGGCCGAGGCGCACCAGGGCATCGGCATAACACGCGAGCTGCAACAGCGCGGTCGGCTTGGCGTGCCTGGCGAGTTTGGTGTCCACGGGCTCATACAGCTGCCGGCCGTGTTCGTCCCGGAGCAGTTCGCCGGTGGCGATGTCGACGCCGAGCAGAAAGTCGGCGTAGCCCAGAAAGCCGTCGACCAGTAGCACTGCCTGGTAGATCACGGGAACACCGGCGTCCATGGCGGCCTGGGTGGCCTCGGCGGCGGTGAGCAGCGCGATGTCGTCATGGCCGGGGGTGTCGATGGTGACGACGTCGAGCGTGCCCGTCAGCTCATCGAGCACAGCGTGCTCGAGACGCATTCCGTGCGCTTTGACCAACTCCAGCGTGGCGTCCGCACCCTTCGGCGGGCGCTGCACCAGGCCATGGGCGGCGGCATGCTCCAGCTTCAGGCGGTGCTCGCATTCGAGCACCGCCAGTACGTCGCGTGGCGAGTACAGCCACGTCTGTCCGAACCGCCGCATCGCTTCCACCCCCAGTCAGCAAAAGCGTAGATGCGAGGTACGACAAGAAGCGGGATCGATCATCTGCGTTGGCCTGATCGCCGGCGCCTGCGGTGGTGGGCAGGTCGACGAGGCCGTTCCAGGAAGAGAGCGTGCTGGGGCCGTGCGATAGCGCCTCGGGGTGAAGACTGACGACATGGAATACCTGAAGGTGGGCCGCACCGGCCTCGATGTCTCCCGAATCAGTTTGGGCTGCATGACCTACGGCGACCCGGGGCGTGGCAGCCACCCCTGGTCGCTGGGCGAGGAGGACAGCCGTCCACTGATCAAGCAGGCCGTCGAGGCAGGGATCAACTTCTTCGACACCGCGAACGTCTACTCCGACGGATCCAGCGAGGAGATCGTCGGCCGGGCCCTCAACGAGTACGCCCGACGCGACGAGGTCGTCATCGCCACCAAGGTGCACGGCGCGATGAACGCCGGACGGCCCAACGGACGCGGGCTCTCGCGCAAGGCGATCATGACGGAAATCGACGCCAGCCTGCGCCGGCTCGGCACCGACTACGTCGACCTGTACCAAATCCACCGATGGGACCCGCGCACGCCGATCGAGGAGACCCTCGAAGCGCTGCACGACGTGGTCAAGGCCGGCAAGGCCCGCTACCTCGGGGCGTCGTCGATGTACGCGTGGCAGTTCTCGAAGGCGCTGTACCTCGCCGACCGGCACGGGTGGACCCGCTTCGCGTCCATGCAAGACCACTACAACCTGCTCAACCGCGAGGAGGAGCGGGAGATGCACGGGCTCTGCCTCGACCAGGGCATCGCCGTGCTGCCGTGGAGCCCGCTGGCCCGGGGCCGGCTCACCCGGGACTGGGACGCGAGTACCGCCCGCTCCGACACCGACGAGTTCGGCAAGACGCTGTACACCAGCCCGGGCGACCGTGACATCGTCGAGCGGGTGCGGGAGATCGCCGACGAGCGCGGTGTGCCGCGGGCACAGGTTGCGTTGGCGTGGTTGTTGCGCAAGCCCGTGGTCTGCGCACCGATCGTCGGCGCCCGCACCACGCACACCTGGAGGACGCCATCGCGGCGCTGGATGTGCAGCTGACCACCGAGGAGATCGATCGACTCGAGGAGCCCTACGGGCCGCACCCGGTGGTCGGCTTCGCCTGATCCAGGAGCGGAGTTCCTCGTCGCGCCCGACGGCCTGACCAGCGGATCGGTGTCATTCTGTTTGCCCGGCTAACGTGGCTTGCGTGCCTGAGCTGAGTCAGCGCCGCCGCCTGCTGGTCTTGGCGATCTGTTGCATGAGCCTGCTGATCGTCGGCATGGACAACACGATCGTCAACGTTGCGCTGCCCTCGATCGAGACTGATCTGCATGCCTCGCTGTCGGGCCTGCAGTGGACGGTCGACGCCTACATCCTGGTGCTCGCGAGCCTGCTGATGCTGTCCGGCTCGATGGCCGACCGGTTCGGGCGGCGGCGAACCTTCCAGACCGGGCTGGTGCTTTTCACGCTCGGCTCGCTGCTGTGCAGCATCGCCCCGAGTCTCGGGTGGCTGATCGTGTTCCGGATGGTGCAGGCCGTCGGCGGCTCGATGCTTAATCCGGTGGCGATGTCCATCATCACCAACGTCTTCACCGAGCCGCGCGAGCGCGCCAGGGCGATCGGTATGTGGGGCGGGGTCGTCGGGATCAGCCTGGGCCTGGGTCCGGTGCTCGGCGGCGTGCTCATCGGCACGGTGGGCTGGCGATCCATCTTCTGGATCAACATCCCGATCGGGTTGCTAGCCATCATCCTTGCCGCCCGTTTCGTCCCGGAGTCGCGGGCACCACGGGCACGCCGGGTGGACCTGGTCGGCCAGCTGCTGGTGATTGTGCTGCTCGCCGGCCTGACCTACGCGATCATCGACGCGCCACGGGCCGGATGGCTCTCGCCGACGACGCTCGGCCTGTTGGTCCTAGCCCTCGTCGCCCTCGGTGCGCTGCTGGCCTACGAGCCGCGCCGGACAGATCCGCTGCTCGAGCTGCGCTTCTTCCGCAGTGTTCCGTTCTCCGGCGCGACGGTGCTCGCGGTCAGCGCCTTCGGTGCCTTCGCGGGCTTCCTGTTCCTGAACACCCTGTACCTGCAGGAGGTGCGCGGCCTGTCGGCGATCCGCGCCGGGTTGTGCACCCTGCCGTTGGCGGTGATGACGCTGATTCTCGCGCCGCTGTCCGGCCGAGTCGTCGGTGCGCGCGGCCCTCGGTTACCGCTGCTCGCCGCCGGTACCGCGATGGGCGGCGGGGCCCTGATGCTCGTTCGTCTGGAGGCGGAGACGTCGCTGGTGTGGGTTCTCGCGAGCTATGTCGTCTTCGGTTTCGGATTCGCCATGGTCAACGCGCCGATCACGAACACGGCCATGGCCGGGATGCCCCGCAGCCAGGCCGGGGTGGCTGCGGCCGTGGCGTCGACCAGCCGCCAGGTCGGCACGGCGCTCGGCGTTGCGGTGGTCGGCTCCGTGCTGAACTCAGGGCTGGCCGGCCCGCTGCAGACGAGTTTCGCCGCGGCGAGTCACCCGGCCTGGTGGATCGTCGCCGGTTGCGGACTCGCCGTTCTCGCTGTCGGTGCACTCACCTCGGGGCGCTGGGCGGTCGCCACCTCGGCGCGGACCGCCCGCCTGTTCGAGGAGGACGCCCGTGAGGGTCAGGACGGCGCGCTGACCCCCGCCGCCCGCAGCGAACGCTCGTCCCACACCGGGCTGGCGGAGGTCAGACCCGGACCGTGTCCGCGGCGGTAGACCAGCAGGGTCCGCTCGAAGGTGATCACGATGACCCCGTCCTGGTTGAACCCGATCGTCCGCACCTCCAGCACCCCGACGTCTGGACGTGAGCTGGACTCCCGCACGGAGAGAACCTCGGACTGCGAGTACAGGGTGTCGCCCTCGAAAACGGGGTTGGGCATCCGAACCCGGTCCCACCCGAGGTTCGCCAGCACGTTCATCGACACGTCGACGACGCTTTGCCCGGTGATCAGGGCGAGGGTGAAGGTGGAGTCGACCAAGGGCTTGCCGAACTCGGTCCGCGCCGCGTAGGCCGCGTCGAAGTGCAACGGCGCCGTGTTCTGCGTGAGCATGCTCAGCCAGCTGTTGTCGGTGGGCAACACCGTTCGGCCGAGCGGGTGCCGGTAGACGTCGCCGACGGTGAAGTCCTCGAGAAAGCGACCCTTCCAGCTGACCGTGGGCTCGTTGGTCGACAAGGCGTCACTCATGGCAGTACTCCTTCGCGCAGGGGTGCAGGCGTCAGGACCTAGAGTATTTTCACGCGCGCCAGGGAAGGAGGTCACCGCTGTGCCTCCGTTGTCCGGCATCACCGTCGTCAGCGTGAACCCGCCGTCGCCGCCCCTTCGCCACCCCACAAATCCGAGCCTCGAATGGATCCGGTTCCCGCGCTCGGACAGCACACCGCGGCGGTGCTCACCGAGCTCGGTCACAGCTCGGCCGAGGTCGATCGCCTGCGCAGGATCGGCGCCATCTGACACCCGGAGAGGTCCGAACATGAAGCTGAGCCCAGAAGAGCGGGCGATCGTCGCGACCGTCAGGGATTTCGTCGACAAGGACGTCAAACCCGTTGTCCGCGAGCTCGAGCACGCCAACACCTACCCCGAGGATCTCATCGACACGATGAAGGAGATGGGGGTCTTCGGGCTGGCCATT
>JAABUM010007400.1_pt1 | contig 10111 bp, 16 predicted proteins | sample 5559161 | NCBI WGS metagenome assembly JAABUM01 (sample SAMN10711868, study PRJNA513369) | rock metagenome | isolation source: Antarctica rocks | place: Antarctica: Victoria Land, Siegfried Peak nord | reverse complement strand
GGTCTTCGGGGTTTGAGGAAGCGCTGTTTTGAGGGTTTAACACAGTTCAATAGGAGCCCTTCAGCAGGAGCCCTTCAGCAGCCCTTCAGCAGGAGCCCTTCTCCAGCACCGCCCCAGCAGCTCGCCCCTTGCCTGCAGCTCCATGAGCAGGTACACCTGCGCAGCACAAAGCGTTTCTGTAGGTTGCGGAGCAGGGAGTCTTCGGGGTTTGAAGCGCTGTTTGGAGGGTTTAACACAGTTCAGCAGGGCCTTCTCCAGCACCGCCCCAGCAGCTCGCCACTCGTCAGAAGCTCCACGAGCAGGTACCTGCGCGGCAGGATGACTTGCCGTGCTGCCTTGGAATCCATATCTTGAGAGAAGATCGTCAGCACAGCCGCCAGCAGCTTGCCGCTCCTCAGCAGCTCCATGATCAGATACACCTGCGGTGCAAGAATGCGCAGGGGTGTCTTTTCTCTCGGGGGGCTTCTGACCCAGCTGCTTGGGAGCCCTGCTCCAGCGCCGCGCCTCCAGCAGGGCCGCGCCTCAAAACACCCCCCAAACACTGCGCCGATAATCACGCTGAGCCCTTACCTTCTCAGCCTCCTGGAAGTACTCCTTCAGATACACGACGTTGACGTTGTTCAGCCCCACCAGGATCTCGATCTCCTTGAAAATGTCCTCCCGAGTGGACTCGCCGTCGCCCGTGCGGGAGCCGATCGCCGGCAGCGCCATGATCTTGCACGCGAAGTGCGCCCCCGTCTCCTTCTCCGTCGCCAGCTTCACGACGGAGAAGCCTGCAGGAGGTCGCGACACCTCGATGGCCAGAGAATGCACAGCTGTGAAGCGGGTTATGCTCAGCAGCTCGCAGGTAGCTGATGCTGTTGCGGAGGGGAATTTGACCCACAGGATGTGCGGCATGGGGCCCACAAATGCAATGTCAGACAGCATGCCGGCAAGTTACCCTCACCGCCAGTGCCGAGCGTCTTGCCTAGCTTGTACACGTCGCGGACCTTAGCGCCTGTGCGAAGCTTGCTGCGGCAACGGGGGGGAGCACATGGCGCTCAGTTTGAGTTGGTCACCGTTTGCACAATGGACAGAGCGAAAGCAGGAGATCTTTGCGCGGGCGCGCTATGCTCGGAGGTGTGCCTTCAGATCGCAGGCTTTGCAGTCGTACACTATCCATCCGATAGCAAGTTCACTGTTGAGAGACAGGCGGTGCAACCTGGACGGTGTCCCCTCCTGCCGATTGAGCGCAAATGCTAGTGTTCTGGGCGCATCGCCGCCGCCGCTCTGCGTCTTCTGCCGCTCGTATCTAGAGTGGCCGCCGGACGTCGCGGGGCTGCTGCTGCTGCAGCAGTTTCCCATGCTGCTGCTGTCAGATGCTCCGCCGCATCGGCGGGTGAGTGCTGCCCCTGGTTGCTCTTGCCGGCCGCGCCCACAGAGGCGCCTGGCAAGGAGGGCGTCTCAGAATGACCTGGTCAAGGTCACGGCCTGCCGACCTGTGGCGGCCGAGACAGATCGGAACTGCAAGACCGACCAGCCTATGCGGCGCTGCTGCGTAGCTGGAATTTTGCGGCAGCACAGCCGTATGAATGCAGCCAGCGCAATGGCGGAGAACACTGTGACGAAGCTCTCTAGCTGATTTCGATCGGAAGGGCAGCGTCTGCGGGCATGACGGTGTGTGTCTGACCGTGCAATCTGAAGCCTTTGCTTTCAAACAGCAAGCGCAGCCTCGCCTGACGATTGAAAAAACTTCACTATGCAATGTGATATCGATGCGCATGCTCTGCTGCAAACATGACACTTGCGTGCGCGTTCGATGCGAAGTTGTAAAGTTCCGCTTAGTCACGCACACTTTTCCGCGCCCTGTACCGAAACTCATCATGCCACACCTAAGTCCCCTGTCGGCTTCAAGGGAAGCAAGCAAGCAGCAGTTCATGACAACGTTGTAATGCACTGCTGCCTGCGGTGCATTCGCTGCAATCTGCCAGCTGGCTCGCTCCTCGTCCTGCCCCTGCCAGGAGGCAGATGCCCCCCCAGCGAAAAGGTGCCTCCAGCCCGTCTGCCTCAGCCGCTGCCTCAGCCACGCCGCCGCTGCTCCGGCTGTGGGGGTCGCCTGCGGCGCCGCTGCCGCGCAGGGCGCTGCCCGCCAGTGCCGCGGGCGGCAGCATGTGGGTGGAGCGCGCAGCAGAGTCCTGAACACAAACCCAGTTTCCCTCGGGAATGCATCAGTGATCATCTCTGCATTTCATATGTATTGAGGCAGCACGAAACATGCAGACGATATACCTGCTGACATCCACGAGCAGCGTCGCTTTTTGAACAGAGTGCGAAGTGGCATGTCCAGGTTTCAGTCATGGTGACAAATCTGATGTGCCCATTTGGCGCATCGCACATCTGTGATGGGGGACTCATCGTCGGCAAGGCCGCAGCGCGGGCCCAGTGCTCCGCGCGCGCCTCTGCCGCATCCGCCTTGACCGGCGCATGGTGAGCTTCGGCCGGTGCGGCCTCCCACTTCGCCTCCCACGACCTGTAAAGGGGCAGCAACTGTTCAGCCCCAGCGCTCGCTGAAGCGGTCCCAACAAGGTCGTTACGTTACCAGGGAGATGACCATTTGAGGCTGAATGCGATGGACAGCCCAATAACCTAGAAAGCCCCCGGCTGGAAAGACCGCAGCCACACTCGGAGCGGCCAGCAACAGCCACAGACGCGAGATAGCTAGCGATTGACAGAGTGAAAACATCTCGGCTGCTGGACTGAATCGAATTCTGGCTTCACGACGGATTCTGACAAAGGGATATAACACACCGGGCGCTGCGCTCTGCGTCTGCGGCGCGGGCGCATGCTTCTTGCAGCGCCTCACCCAGCCGCGCGGCCTGCGCCTCGAGCGCGGCGGTCGAGTGCGGCGTTGTGCCCTCGGCGCGCTCCCGTGCCGCCGCCAGCTGGCAGGTCGCTCACGGCCGCGTCCGCCCGCCGCGCCCGCTCCTCGGCCTGGCAGCAGATGGTGAAAGTTCGAGCAAGAGGCATCTGAGGTTCAGGTGAATGAATCTCAGCAACAAGATAAAAGGCTATAGGAAAGTGGGTCGCTCTCGGCGACTGCCCGCCGCGCCCGCTCCTCGGCCTGCCGTGGTGCAGAATGTACGGTTTGCAGACTGGATGTGCAAGCCAATGCAGAAAACTGACCGCGTCCATAAAAACATGATGGTAGAGACCAGCGCTTCCTGGCTATTGGATCTATGTGCAGCGCAGAGCACGTGGGGGGCCGGGAAGAGAAAACGCTCACCGCGGAGATGCGCTGCTGCGCCTGCGCGCCGGACTCCCTGGCCGCTGCGAGCTCCGCAGTCATGCAGCGAGCTGCCCGCGCGCCGCCTGTGCATCCGCCTGCGCCTGTTGCCCCGCCTCTTCTTGCTCTTTCGCCTCGCCCTGCGCAGAATCAGCGTCAAGTGGTGGCAGCACTAGCTGCTTGCAGCACATGCATACAAAGCTGTTAGCACAGCATCTTGTGGCTCCGATCCCCCATGTGCCGCTAAAGCCGTCAGCGTATTCCTGCCTCAGATGCTGGCAAATGACTGTTGATCGCTCGGCGTACTGACGTAGTTGGTAGGAAGCGCAGATGGATCTCAAAGTGCCCTGGACTCTAAACCCTACATTTCGCTGCCAAGTGCAGGCGGCGAGGATGCACTCTGCCTCTTTCACCGCGGCAACAGTGCTGACGGCTGTGACGCTGGGCCTCGCAGTCAACTAGACCGAGGCCAGCACCGCTGCGCGCGGGTGAGGCGCCGCCTGGAGGCCCTGGCTGCTGTTTGCTGGCTGGAGCAGTGTGCTGAATGGGGGCTGCTCAGCACGGTTGCGGACACTAGGGCAGACAAATGGCAGCCCACGGTGGTCATAAGCTTGTTGCTGTTGCGCAGGTTGCTGTTCACCATGTTCACCGCCCGCAAGAAGATCGCAAAGGAAAAGAACGCTGAGCCCGATGTCTTCGAGGAGTCGGTGGCACAGGTGGGTCTAGATGCCCTGGCTGCTCGGGAAGCAATGCGGAGATGCTACGCAGATGCCTGCAGGTGATCAGTGCCCGCCCCAGGGTGCTTCAGGCGGCTGAAGGCTGTGCATCAAACTTTCCTGCAGGCGCTCTTCGACCTGGAGGCGACCAACGCTGAGCTGAAGAGCGACCTGCGGGACTTGTACATCACATCGGCCGCGGAGGTGGATGTGTCGTCGGGCCGCAAGGCCATCATCATCCACGTGAGTGACCCCTGCAGCGGCGCAGTCTCCTGTGGCGCGCACATGACATGCCAGCAATGATGCAGGCACAGGAGTGTAGGTGGGCATGCCACAGTGCCAGTTGCAGACGGAAAGGTGAGGCAGCAGGAGCAGCAGCAGCGGCGGCAGCGGCGTCTGACAGCATGGTCACGTAAGCAGCGCATTGGGAGGGCAGCGGCTACTGGTCGGCATGGGTAGCTGCGGCGAGCCTGAGTAGTAGCGGCGGAAGACACATTATTGCTCGGCTGGCGGCGATGCAGCCGCGAGATTTACTTAAACTCCTGCTGGAGAAGACTTCGGCAGGTTGGCCGCTGCACGACAGCGGTTGTGGCGTGGTGGATCCGGCCGATGGCAGCCAGCGATAGCACCACAGGCACATCAGCCGAGGGAACATCACGCCATGCCCATCCGAGACGCAGTAGCCTGGCAGGGTGCCGAACAAACAGCGAGGCCTTAGCAAACGGGACTGGCTATGGCGAGCTTTCAGCGCAGCCAGGCGCTCCGAGGCCGACCCGGCGCCTGGTCACCCCTTTGCTTGTTCGTGTCACGACTTTACTCGTACATTCACTCATGCGTCTACTCACATGCGTCGCGCAGGTGCCGTACCGGCTGCTGAAGGCGTTCCACAAGATCCAGCAGCGTCTGGTGCGGGAGCTGGAGAAGAAGTTCAGCGGCAAAGACGTGGTCATCATCGCCAACCGCCGCATCCTGTCCCCCACCACCTCCGGCCAGTCCAACGCCCGGCCGCGCAGCCGCACCCTCACAGCGGTGAGCTCTCCCTCCATCCCCACAGTGTTTTTGCGAAGTGAGTCAGCTCACGTCATGGGTGGTCTTTGTCGCCAACCGCCGCCTTCTGGCCCCCACCACCTCGGGCCACTCCCAGCGCCCGGCTGCGCAGCCGCACCCTCGCAGCGGTGAGCTCGCCCTCCATCCCCACAGTGTTTTTGCGAAGTGAGTCAGCTCACGTCATGGGTGGTCTTTGTCGCCAACCGCCGCCTTCTGGCCCCCACCACCTCGGGCCACTCCAGCGCCCGGCTGACCTAAACCCTAAACCCTAAACCCTAAACCCTCGCAGCGGTGAGCAGCCTCGGGCAGTAGCGGGCAGTCGGCGCGGCAGCAGTAGAGCCCCGGTCCTGCTGTCCCTTCGGTCCTGCTGTCCCTTTTGTGGCAACGCCACTGCCCCCCCCTGCTGATCAGGCTGCAGTGTCAGCGTCACAGCGTCACACCAAGCGTTGCATTGAGGATGACAAAAACTGCCATGAAAGCAGGGTACACGGCGCCACCTGTAGGACCTTGTGTGCCGACTGCGGGGCATGTCATCAGCTTACTGACCTGAGTCGATCGCCATGTCAATGGTCTGCAATCTTGTTAATCTCAGGTGCACGAGGCCACCCTGGAGGACCTGGTTTACCCAACGGAGGTGGTGGGCAAGCGCGTGCGCTACAGGCTGGACGGCTCCAAGGTTCTCAAGGTGCGCGCAGCATCTATTGGGCCACCAGTTTCCCCTGGTTTTCTGCCTCGCAGCAGCGGCCCCTGTGCGCATCGCGCCTGTTCGTTGCCCGCTGCAGCAGCTGCTGAAGAAGCCGCTGCGCTGGCGGTGTCTGCAGCGCATGTTTTGTGACAACGTCAAGGGCCGCCAGAAGAGCTGCATGACGAGCTGCAGCAGAGGAGAAGTTTGCATCTGCCGGAGAGACATCTGTGAGACGCACGCTGGCTGCCTTTAATTAGACTGCTTCCATCATGGCCACAGTGTTGACACCTCCTCTAACACTACCCTGCAACAGGTCTACCTGGACCCGAAGGACCGCAATACGACGGAGTACAAGCTGGAGACGTTCGGCGCGGTGTACCGGAAGCTCACCGGCAAGGAGGTCGCCTTCGAGTTCCCAGTCGTCGAGGACGGCCGGACCGCCTGAGCGGGCCGGCTGCATGCCGTCTGCACCGCTTGGTTGAGTTCCCGGCGGCGGCAGCGCTGCACGATGAAGAAGGGTCTCATTCTGTAAATATTACCGTTTTCTGCTCAGGAGATCGGATCAACATCCTGGCACAAATTGACATCCCTTATCGCCTCCCTCTGTACATATCCGTACCCCTGTCCGCTGCTACCGTTGCACTTCCTCATGCTCCGCTGACATACAGCAGATGCTTGGCCCTCATCGAATGCAGCCAAATGCAGCCAACCAATCTGTGCATAAGTACATTATCGTTTGGCGCCCGTCGTCTAGAAAGGACCTGTGCACTGACTTGGCATCAGTGTCGACCCCGAGTAGGGCTGATCATTTCTAATCACAAGTTCAAACCAGTGGTAATGTCATTGGGGCGGGGCAACTGTCAAGATTGAATCCGCGGTCGTGGAGTCCTTCCTGATTGCAAACCAGTCGAACTATAAATTACTTGCTGATAACAGCGCGCGAGGCGATCTTCTGTTGCAGATGTTCCCCAACGTATGGTTGGATGCTCTTGGCTGACCGGCTTTGTGGCAGTGGAGCTCCAGTAAATGATGGCCTCTGTGCTGGCGTGCAACGCCTTGAGTCGCGAGGCGCAGGTTTCAGCCATCACACGCGCCGAGTGACAGCTATCTTGAAGAGCACTGCGCCAGGTACAGCTGTGCGCCCGACGCTGTGCGGGCAGCGCCGCAGGCATGCTCGCACGGCTGCCGAGAAGCCCTTGTGATGGCAACAGCGCTAGACTCGCTGGGCTCGTCGCCTGCGCGCTGCTCTTTGCGGTCTTCCTCGCGCATGACACTCCTCGGCATGGCAGCACACGGCCCGCTGCCGCAAGCAAAGGTAATGACGATGCAGCGTCCTGTGTAGATTCCAAGTGGAAGACAGAGTCGACCTCAACTGGCACACACCTGGAGGTTCAGCTTGCGGCGCTCAGTGCATTTGCCATCTGCTGACGAAGACGCCGGCAGACGCATGCAAGGGAGCTATCGCGTTACACAGTTCGGCCGGCAAGCGGACTGGCCTGCGAAGCGACGATCTTGTAACATGCGTGCATGCGGGGCGCAGGCCCCCAGCAGCCACAAGCCGTCGCCCGAGCGAATCGGGTTCCCTTTGGGCACCAGTGTGGGAACTGGCAGGACGCCTACAGCGCGCTGCACCAGGACATCCTGCGCGGCAGGGCGCCGCAGCGTTTCGCCGTGGCGCGCGGCTTCAGCAGTTCTGGACTGGCGGACACGCTCATCGGCGCCGTCACCGTCTTCCTGTTCGCGCTGCTCACCGACCGCGCGTTCCAGGTGCAGGATCGAGGTGCCATCAAGCCCAGTTGATTTGAGACTTATCACCTCATCGGCGCCATCACACCGTCTCCCTGTTCGCGCTGCTCCCCGACTGCGCTCCAGGTACGCAGCTGAAGGGGCTGGCGATGCCTGGTTCGGGGCCGTGCCAGTACCTCAAGATTGATATGAGTCAAGAAGACTTCCAGCAGGATTGTGTAAGGATTGCCAGGTCATCGGCGCCGCCAAACATCTTTCTGTCCCGCACTGCCTATCGGCCGTGCCTATCGGCCGTGCCTTCCAGGTGCGGTCAGCATCGACTGCATTGGGTGATGTAGTTCCTCGATAGCTGGATCGGCACCGTCTCGCAGGTGCAGATCCGACAAAACTCTCAGCCTGAACTTGCTTGACATCGACTCATACATCTGGCGATCTATTCGAGGACTGGTCGACCAAGCGACAGCCGCCACTGTTTGCGGCGCTCACTTGGCACGCCTTGCAGCTGTGCAAACACAAGGAAGTTGCAGCCGGGTGACGGCCACTCATCTTTGGACATTCTATACCTCAGCGCCCTCACCGTCCTCATTAAGCTGCTCTCACACTGCGCCTGCCAGGGATTTTATACAGGGTTTCTGCCAGGGGCTTTATGTAGGATTTTTGCAAGGCGCAGAAGACTTTGTGGAGTCATAGGTGCAGCTTGGGACTTGCGACAAATGGTTTACCTGCCGCAATTTGCAAGGGGACGCTCGTTGGCCTGAGCCTCCGCTGCCAGCTGCGCCACCAACACAGCGTCCCCTCCCAGGGCCAACGGCTCCGTCGTGGCAGCCTGCTTGAGGCAAACCCTAAACCCTAAGAGCCGTCATGGACCCTGATCCCACGACCTGGCGGTTTCCAGGGGCTGTTGCACGCACCCCACAGGCGCGTCGCCCGGAGACCCGTGGCTGAGGGGAGCCGACAGCTCACAGCCTGAGCGAGGCCGGACCTGTCGAATCACCAATCTCACGGACTTCCCAACCCCTCAGGTGTACCACCCAGAGATGCGGCTGGAGGACGGGTACGCGCAGCCAAGCATAAAGTGGAGTCACAGCGGGCCGCCTGCCGACCGCGCAGACCTGGCGCGCTGGACGCTCACCATCCTGGACGAGCGGGGGCGGCCGGAGAATCTGACGCCCGAGGAGCAGTCGTGGTGAGCAGCAGCCTCCGCAGCCCTGGCGCTGGCACATGTGTTTCTGAGGCAGAAGCGCACACATGTTCTCATGGATCCCTAAACCCTGAAGACAACATAGATGTTACTGTTTCTGGCACGTGTGTGTCTTCTGCTCGCTTGGCACTGGGTATTAGATGTACACACACGTCCAAGAACAGTTTCATCTGCAGGTATGATGCGGACGTCATCGACCAGTTCTCTGCCGGCGACCTGCGGGCCATCGGCGGCAACTTCTCGCACGTCGAGTTCGCGACGCATTACGGGCGAACGCTCCAGCTGTTCGACAACCCGCACACAGGGCGCAGCCTGTACCGCATGGGGCTGCGGCCGGACACCGCCTTCGGCTGCGCCTTCAACTACCTGTTCGAGCCGCACCCGGAGGCTCTCAAACCCTACGCCGAGGAGCTGCGGGTGCTGCAGGACCCAGGCGTGCTCAAGATCGGCATCCACATCCGGATCGGCGATGCGGTCTTCAGCGAAAGCAAGCCCGGGGCGGAGCTGCTGGAGAGTGTGCGCCAGTACTTCGACTGTGCGAAGCAGATCGAGGAGTCGCGGCTGCTGCCGGGCCAGACCGCGGCGTGGTTCCTGGTGTCGGACGCAGTCCCGCTGCGGGAGGCCGCGCGCGCCGCCTACGGCGGCAAGCTGCTGACGCCCGCGGCGTCGGCGGTGCACCACGTCCTCGCGTCGCACGGCGGCGGCGGCGCGCAGACAGTGCAGTCGGCGGTTGCGGAAAACTGGCTGCTGGGCCTGGCGGACAATTTCGTGTTGACGCCCATCAGCGGCTTTGGCCGCCTGGCGGTGTTCAGGTCGCTGCTCACGTCGGCAGCGTACCTGGTGCCGAAGGACGGGCCACGCTCCTGCGGCGTGAGGGAGTACGACTCGTGGCGGGGTATGGCCGAGGCCTTTGGCGCGGGCATCTAGCGGGAACTTGGACATAGTGGCAGGCTTGCGTGCCGGCCTGCAATGACCTGAGCGGCAATTTTAGTTACATGTACCGTCACGTTCAGGAAGGCCGGCTTCCATCACCTCCTTCCTTCCTCATTCCTTCCTCCACTGAATGTTTCACGACCAGGTGTCCTGCCTCTGCTTGCCGTTTCAGGACTTCACTCTCAAAAGCTGCAGGAACCCGAAGGGAAATGGAACTTGCACATGTCTGATGACCAACCAAACTGAATTGTCAAGCTCTTGCGGATGCATTTAGGAAGGTTAGGTGCATCGATCTCATACATGCATCGTTCAGTGGCAGCATGTATCTATGTCAGGCAAATGCCGCATGCTTGCTGGCGGTAATCATGACTCGTTAGGTGCAAAAAAGAACTCTCTTGTCTTCAACGAACAGCATGTGCATCAGCAGTGCATGCAGCGGCTCTAAAAATGTTGCATCAGAGTATCACTCCAAACCGACACCCAGGCTGTCATGATAGACTACTTGAACAGGGCATCCTTTG
>JAABUM010007397.1_pt1 | contig 10112 bp, 11 predicted proteins | sample 5559161 | NCBI WGS metagenome assembly JAABUM01 (sample SAMN10711868, study PRJNA513369) | rock metagenome | isolation source: Antarctica rocks | place: Antarctica: Victoria Land, Siegfried Peak nord | reverse complement strand
TGAAGATGCTCGGCTTGTGCCGCAACATGCTGTACCGCAGGATCATGGGGCGACCTCCTCGACTCACGCCTCTCCTCGCCCTACTACCCTACCACACACCCTCTTTATTGGGAAGATGATCTAGTGCTCTGGGCTCTGGGGCCAGGGCTACCCATCTGTCCAGGCGGCCATCGGGACGATAGGGCCGCGCATACTAGTATGTGAATGAAGGTGTGTCTGTGCAAGCTCTTGTGTATCTAGGACCTCGCGAGGTGATCTATAAGGACGATGCTCCAGAGCCACGGCCCGAGCCAGGGCAGGTGGTGGTGCAGGTGAGCAGAGTGGGCATCTGTGGCTCAGACCTGCACGGCTACCTGGGCAAGAGCAAGATCCGCGTCCCACCGCTGATTATGGGGCACGAGTTTACCGGCCACATCGTAGAGGCCGCCGGTGGCTTTGGGCAAGGCCAGCGCGTGGTCGTGCAGCCACTGGTGAACTGCGGAGAGTGCCGCTACTGCCGCTCGGGGCGCAGCGAGATCTGCCTCCAGCGCAAGGTTTTGGGAGCGCACCTGCCCGGCGCATTCGCCGACCAGGTGGCTGCCCCCGCGGGCAACGTCTACCCCTTGCCCGACGATCTGAGCCTCTCCACTGGCGCCCTGGTGGAGCCGCTGGCCAACGCCGTCCATATGATCAGCCTGGCCCGGGAGTCGCTGTTTGGCGATGTGGTGGTGATCGGCGCGGGCACATTGGGCCTGCTGACCCTGCAAGCGGCGCTGCTGGCTGGGGCGCAGCGGGCGATCGTCGCTGACACCGACGACGGACGGCTGGCCGTGGCCCGTTCGCTGGGCGCGTCGGCCACCGTGAACCCCCGCGCCGACGATCTGGTGGCGGTGGCGCGTGACATAACAGGGGGCGGGGCCGATGTGGTGGTGGACGCCGTGGGCCACAGCGTGACCCGCCAGCAGGCGGTGGCTTGCTGCGCCAACGGCGGCACGGCTATTCTGCTGGGCCTGGCCGATGTGGAGACGAGCCTGAACTGCCTGGATATCACAAACCGTCAGGTGCGCGTGCAGGGGTCCTACGGCTCAAACGATAGCGATTTCCGCGCCGCGCTACGCCTGCTGACCTCTGGGCGGATAGACACGGCATCGTGGGTCAGCGAGATGCCCCTGCGTGACGGCGCGCGCGCCTTTCAGAGGCTGACTGATAGCCCCCAGGGGCTGGTCAAGGTCGTCTTCTCACTCTAATGGCGCCGCGCTCTGGGGAGCGCGGCAGGTCGAGAGGCGTCGGCGCGGCCGTGGGCGCGGCGCGCGTGCGCTACAATGTTATCAGCAGGGGCAGGCGCCACGCCTGTAGCCCTTGTCACATAGACAAGCAAGAACACGGGAGATCCACCAGCGCGGCGCGGAGGCGCCCCCGCTACCTACAGCGCAAAGAAGGTGCATAGTGCTAAAGACGACTCCTCGGGGCCTCCAGTTCGCCGCCGTTCTGCTCACCACGCTTATCCTGGCTGGCCCTGGAAACGCAATCGCCGCCGAGCGCCACGTGCGCGCCTCGGGCGCCACGGCCGCGCTGGGCGCGCTGGAGCCTCTGTCCGACACCGCGCTGCCGCTCAGCGTCACCCTCCCGGAGACGGTCAGCGCGGGGGCCCGTCTTGGCGTGACCGTGCGTACGGCTCCATGGGCCAAGGTAGACGTGCGATTGCGCTACGCCAGTGGCGCCCAGCAGCGTGTGGTCGGCGCGGCCGGGCCGGGCGGCGGCCTGCACGCGCCGTTCGCCGTGCCGCTGGACCTGGGCATGGAAGGGCCGGCGGTGGTCCAGGCGCATGTCTCCCGTGGGGGCCACGACACCTTCTGGCAGGGCTCCATCTGGGTGGGCCTGCCCGCGCCGCCGTCGGTGACGGTTAGCCCGCAAGCGCTGCGCCTGCGCGCTGGCTACCACGCTCGGGTGCTCATCACCACGACGCCGGGGGCCACGGTGCGCTACACGGTTAGCCTGGTCAGCGGCGCAACGGTGACCAGCGGCACGGCCCGCGCCGATACGGCCGGACACGCCTTTGTCAGTTTCACCACGCCAGCCGCGGTCAACGCTCCCACCACGCTGTGGGTCAGCGCGGCGGCGTCCACGCCCTATGCCACGGCCACGGGCAGCGCCTCACTGGTGTTGGTGCCCCGCCTGGCCCTGCGTGTGGCCGTGACCGTGGGATCCGCCAGCGTGAATGGCGGCGGCGCGCAGACCGTGGTGGCGCATAGCGCCCCCTTCAGCCAGTTGGGCATCAGCATCGCCGACGGCGCCAGCACGGTTGTCCACCGTTTCGGTCAGACCGACGCACAGGGCGCCTATACGTTTAGCCTGACCGCGCCCCCGGGGGGCAGCCACGCGCGGGTTGTCTGGATCACCGTTCATGCCCTCAATGGCATGGATAGCGGCGTGGGCAGCGTCTCGTTCACCGTGCGACCGGCTCCCACGCCCCACGACTACGTCAAAGCCTTACCTGGCCTTGCGCCGGGCGTCCCGGGAAACGCCCGGTTCACCATGGGCAAGGTGATCATGGTATCGCTGCGGGAGCAGGTACTGCGCGCCTACGACAACGGCAAGATCGTGCTGACCACCGACGTGACCACGGGCCGACCTGAGCTGCCCACTGTGCAAGGCGTCTTCTACATTTACTCAAAGGTCACCCCCTTCGAGTTCCACTCGCCGTGGCCCAAGGGGTCGCCCTTCTACTACGCGCCGACGAAGATCCAGTACTGGATGCCCTTCTTCGAGGGCTATGGCCTGCACGACGCCTGGTGGCGCTCGAACTACGGCCCTGGCTCCAACACGCCCCAGGGCAATGTGACCGGCTCCCACGGCTGTGTGAATATCCCGCTGTGGGCCACACGCTGGATCTGGGATTGGGCGCCCGTGGGCACCACCGTAGTGGTCTACTGACCGCTACCTACCTGATCTGCGCCTGAACCAGCCAGAATCGCACAGGTGGGAGAACCAGCGGGCCAGCGGCCCGCGCCGGGCCAGCCTGGGCGTGTGGGCCGCTACACCGTCGGGTTGTGCGGTCAACCTAACCGGATTAGTCCTGGCGCTCGGGCGTCGTCACGGCGGCTGGACGACTACGTAGCATGCTCGGCACAGCCACCCAGCAGATGGCTAGACTGGCCACATGGGGCAGGTATGCAAGCGCCTCAGGCGAGGTCAGCAGGCCAGCGGCGATACCCACCATATAGAAGAGGGCGGCGGCGTGGAAAATCAGGCGCTCTGTTGCGTTCATAATTCCACTCTACGCTCCGGATAAGCGTTGCTCAATAGTACTGATGGGCTATTGACTCTATCAACCGCGCTGGCTCGCTCCCCGCGTACACTGTAGATCAGTCGTGGCGGGGTTGCGTCGGCGCTTGGCACTGGGCGAGGGGAGAGTGGTGATGATGCGATGGTGGGGAGTGCTAGTGGTGGGGCTGTTGTTGATCATGGCCTTGCCTACATTGGGTGGGTCCTCCCAGGCTGCTGGTTCAGCGGCGGTGTTTGCCGTGGGCAAGGGGATTAACCTGGATGGCTGGTTTGTGCATAGCAACCCCATCCCCGAGATCTGGCAGAGCGGCGTCGGGTCGGCGGACCTGCGTCTGCTGCGGACCCTGGGCATCACTTTTGTGCGCTTCCCCGTGGAACCACAGGCCTTCATCGCCGCTGGAGGAGGCCTGGACCGGACCAACCTGCCCTACCTGGACGCGGCAATCGCCCTGATCCTGCGTGGGGGCTTGAACGTTGTGCTAGATATCCATCCCGACGCCGACTACCAGAAGAGCGTCTTGCTGGGTGGCGCGCCGCTGACCCGCTACCTGCGCTTCATCAGCGCCCTGGCTGGTCACCTGGTCGGTCACGACCCCCACCGCCTGGCTCTGGAGCCGATGAATGAGCCGTTCAATCCCCAGACAGGCGCCTGCGACGCCAGCTCAAGCTGGGATTGGAACCCCCTGCAGCAGCGCCTATGGCGCGCCGCCCGTCGCGCCGCGCCACGGTTGACCCTGGTGGTCACTGGCCCGTGCTGGTCGGGCGCCGACCAACTGCCCCAGGTGACCGCGCTGCCCGACCCTAACCTGATCTACACCTTTCATTTCTACACGCCCATGCTGTTCACCCACCAGGGGGCCACCTGGGCCGGCGACCCCTTCCCCTATCTCAGCGGTGTGCCGTACCCAGCCACGGCGGCGCGGGTGAACAAGATGCTGCCTCAGTTGCTGGCCGGCATCGCTGACCCAACTACCCGCGGCGATGTGGAGGCTCAGCTGCAACAATATGGGGCCGATGGGTGGGACAAGAACCTGCTGCGTGAGCACCTCCAAACCGCCGTGGATTGGGGCAAGGCCCACCACCTGCGCCTATTCCTGGGTGAGTTCGGCGTCTACAAACCACACGCGCCCGTCCGCGACCGCTACACCTGGGTGCGCCACGTGCGCGAGATCGCCGAAGGGGCTGGCGTGGGCTGGGCCATGTGGGAGTACAACAAAGACTTCGGCCTGCTGGACGACGCGGGCAACCCGGACACCTGCATGATCACCGCGCTGGGCCTGCGTCAGCCGACCCACGGCACGGCGCGGTGCTAGCGCCCCGCTGCTCGATCCTAGTGGTTCGTCAAGCCCTTTTTGACACGTTGCCCGAAGACTTTGCCTGAGGCCATCAACGTATCACATGACAATTGACAGACCACTAGGGCCGTGAATCCAAGCTCACGGACATGGGGGCAGAGTGGTACCCTACTACCATAGGATAGGGGAGGAGAGTCAAGGAGAGTCACATGGCTGGGCGTTCCGGCACACCACTGAACGTTGACCGCGAGACCGATGCCCTCATCACCCAGGGGGCGCACTTCCTCGGCGTGCCGCTGTCGAACAGGGGGGTGCATGAGGCGCTGGCCCAGCTTGATGGCAGCCGTCACGCTGAGGTCACGCTGCTCTCGGGCCTCTCCGCCGAGGAGATCGCCGCACTCGGCGGCGTGACACCCTGACCAGCCATCGGGTGCGGCCGACAATCCGCTGCCTGACGGAGGATCTGAAGCTGACGCTTCCATCAGCTGATCAGCCCCTTGATGCTGTCGAGCATGTCCTGCTGCACAAGGCCAATGCTGCCTTCGTGGCTTCTGGCAGCCGTGAGGAGCACATCGTGACCATTGATGATCATGTCTTTTTCAAAGTCAAGATTCGCCGTTGGCGTGCAGACATTTGGAGATAAGGGTGCAGAGTTGAAGCAGGAGTACCATGAGAGGAGGCGGAGAGGGGAGAGACAGGAGGGGCGTGGATGACGCTGCAGTGGTATCGGCAGGATCGGGAGGCGGTGCTGGCGGCCCTAGCGCGGGGAGAACGGCCAGACATGGCCACGACCCTGAGCGCGGGGGTGGTGGATGAGCTGGTGGCGCTGCATGAGGAACTCGGGGTGCTGGCCGCGCTGGGGGCCGTGCCCACGACCCGCACGCGCAAGGGGGTGCCCGACACCCTGCTCTTGCGCACGCGGTCCACGTTGCCCTTCGTGGACCGCGTGCGCGCCATCGCTGCCGCCAGAGGCTGCACGCCGGGCCAGCTGGCTCTGGCCTGGCTGATCGCTCAGGGGCAGGATATCGTGCCTATCCCCGGCACAAAGCGGCGCGCCTACCTGGAGGAGAATGTCGCCGCGCTGGGGGTGACCCTGCTGCCCGACGAGCTGCGCCAGATCAATGAGGCGGCGCCCCAGGGCGCTGCCGCCGGCACGCGCTATCCCGCGCACAGCCTGAGCGCGGTCAACCGCTAGTCGTCTGTCAAAGCTGAAATGAGGGATTGGTGTCGGGGCGTCCCCTCGCGCCCGGTTTCGCCTGAGCGCGGAGGGCGCCCTTGCCAGAGCGTGAACCCCTCATGCGACGAGTGCTAGACGGCTGGGCGGCCCGGCCAGGTCTGGTCCACGCCCCAGCCCTGGCCACCGGGTAACCAGATTGGCAGGAGGCAGCAACGCGCATCAGAGTCACATGCACTACGCCAGCGTGCGGTCATGTCTCCGTCTGAAAAGGCTCTCTGCCCGTCTTGCCTGGGTCCGTTAGGCGTCGTAAACTGGGAACTCTACGCTTGGCAAGTGGACAGGGCGAGAGAAGGAGGGACATCTATGCACTTTGACTGCACCACGACAAGCTTAAGTCCGCCCGTGGCTCACCGGGCGGTGCCCTCTGACGATCCAGTCGCGGCTCTCCTGATCGCCTATGAACACCAGCAGAGCCAGGAAGTCTCCGCTCCCGACCGCGCGTTGCTGGACCAGGCGCTGCTGCTCTTCGAGGCACGACTGCATGAAGCGAAACTGGACGCCACCACGATAGCCCTTGCCCAAGCTCTGTATAGCCATCGTGGCGAACACGAGACGCTCCTTGCCCTGCTGGACGCCTACGTGGCGGATGGGCGTCCCGCGGACGAAGAAGCCTGGGCACGCTGGCACAGTGTAGACATTCTCGGCGTCCTGCGCCGCTGCGCGGAGATGATCCCCGCGCAGCAGTACCTGCGGCAGTGGGCTGAGCAGACCTTTGGCGTTGCCTCCTGCCTCTGGACAATGAATGACGGGACGCAAGCGCTGTGCTGGGTGACCAGGAGACAGGCGCATGAGTGGTTGGCGATCTTTGAAGACCTCATGGCACGCGCTGAGGCCACGGCGCACAATCCCCTTGACCGCTTTTACTACCTGCGCACGGCGGGGCTTGTGCGGACGAAAGCGGGGCAGTCTGAGGCGGTCACACCGCTTATCCAGCAGATGTATGCTCTAGCTGAGGAAGATGCTTTGTGGGAGTATGGGGACAGGGTACGCGGGGAAGCAGCGGTGCTGCGCCTCTCCCTCCTTGCCGCTACTGAGTCCACCGCCGAACTGCGCCACGTCGCGGTGGAAACCAGTGCCCATCTGGTCGCCTACGAGGCGCGCCATCCCCTGAAGAGCGACGACCATAGACAGCGTGTGCGGATGCTCTACCACAACACGGCCGCCGTGCTCTATCGTGCGCGCCACTATGATCTGGCCATCCCGCTCTTCCGGCGCGCCATGGCCCTGGGTAGCACAGTGCCCCACACCTATCGCTGGTTAGCCGCGGCACTCTGGGCCACCACGCGTGACCGGGCCAGCGTGTTGCCCTTGCTCCGCGAAGCAGCGTTGCGGGACGTGCCCCGTACACGGTGGGCACAGTATCGGCATCTTCCTGAGTTTCACGACGTCGCCGACGACAGCGACTTTGAGAACGCAACGGTGGTGCTGAACAGCAGCTCCACCGCCGGCGCCGCGCTGGGACGCGCGGGCAGAGACATGCCAAGGGTAGAGCCCGCGCCCTGACAGCGCTGACCGGCGGGCGCTGCCGCGGCAGCAGTATCGTGTGATGTGACGGGGTGGTGGGCCCATCACCCACCCTGACACTCCGCTGGCCGAGGCGGACCGGCGGGCGCTGCCGCCCATCGGCGTCTATAGGCGGGGCCTGCTGCATCCCGAGGTGGAGTGGTTCTTCAGCGCGCGCCAGCTGTGCGAGCTGATAGGGCAGGTCCACAACCTGCCCGCGCAGCATCGCGACCCCGACGTGGCCGATGTGCGGCAGTGGGCCAGCGTGGTCTTCAAGGGCGGCTCTGAGCCGGGCCTGCTCAACCTGACCACGCAGGTCACGGCTCGCACGGGGACCACCTATTGCGTCTCGGCCACCTGGAACCGGGCCGCCCCGCTCGACGAAGGCCAGTTCGAGGCATTGTATAGCAGCCTGCTGCAGGGACTGGCCGGGTGAGCGCCGCACTGCCCTTCTCCAACGGCGCAAGGGGGTTTTATCGTTGCCCCTGAGCCGCGGGCATACCAGGCAGCATGGCCACATGGAGCGTCGAACGCTTGGCGTCAACGCCCCCCATACGCGGCACGATGCTGTAGGTGGCGGGCTGATGGAACCAGGTAGCGCCATTAGAGCAGGGCGTTGGCCCAGGCAAAGTCGGCGGCGTACTGCAGGTTGACCACGTCGAAGTCTAGCAACAACAGGGGGTGCAAGCGCCCCGTACTGTCGCAATAGTCGCTCTTGTTCGAGGATACAAAGACGCGACGCTGGGCGAAACCGGCGCCGTGGAGATGTGAACACACGGCCAGGTAGTGCTCAATGATCTCACAATCCTTGAACTCGGCCTTCCTGGGCGCCGCTGGTGGCCGTGCCTGCGCGATACGAGCGCGTGCCCTGACGATGCACTCAGTATCCTCCCGCAGCACAATAGCCGCATCAAGTAGCTGCTGGGCGAGGGAGCGTAGACTGCCCGATAACTTCAGAGTTGCTAGCTGTGGACTATCGGCAGGCCGCATGTTCAGATAGCCCGCTGCCGTACGCACGGCACCCATAGCCTCATCCAGCTTCTTGATGTGCTCCATAAGACGCGCCTCGGTGTCGGCGCTATGCTCCTGCCACTCTTGAGGCACGAACGGAGCAGTGACGATCCATACCTGGCGTTCTGGCGCGAGGGTCCTTTGCCGGAGCGCCAGGGCAGCTTGAATGACCTCGTTTCTGATCTCGGGTCGCTGTGGCGTGCGGATCACGTCCAGCAGGGCACACGTATCCAGAAAGATAACAGGGGCAGGGCTGGCGCTGATGCGGGCCGCCGCCTCGGTCACCGAGACAGGGAGCATCCCTGCCATTAACTGGCGACGAGTGTGCCCGCGTGGTCGTAATACTCAAGTAGGGAACGGCCGGACTCATATTCCAGGGCTAGGTCAGACGCTACCTGATCCGGCCAGCCTTCGCATTCGACCAACCAGCGCTTCAAGATCGTCGTATCAAGTGGTACGCGGTTACGATGGGCAGCGACGAGAAAGGCGTCCCACCGCCGCCGATCATTTGGATGGGCCGTACCAGTTGACTTGTTTGCCGTAAGGGCGAACTGCCGCAACAGGGCTGCCGCCTCCTCACCCAGCCACGAGGCGATGTCGCGCTCCGCGTCCGTGATATGGACGATGACATCAAGGTCGGCAGCGGCCGGCGCCACAAGAGTCTGATAGAAGTCCATCAGCACATCGTTGTACTCATCATAGGAAAGCTGGCTCTGCCGTAGGGGCACGATGTTGGAGACGTACAGGGTACCGCTCTGCTCCAGAACCAGCCACAATCGGCTGGGGGGCAGCGTTGCGGACTGAGCACAGGCGAAGCAGTACATGGCGCTTGGCGAGGCCTCCCTAAGCGCAAGCTCCGCCTCTCTATCGCGCGACCAGCCGCTGTGGAGACGGTGGGCCATAGACGCAATGATACTCCGCAGGGTATCGGGATGCCCCTTCACCTCTAGCTCACGGTAGACTTTCACGGCTGCAGGCTTCATCCTTTCCCCCACACCATACCTGCATGCCGACGCGCCGTCAAGCGCAATCCTGGAGGCGAGCCATGTGCCGGAACCCTCGTGCAGGCGAGCCTATCCCCGGTACACATCGTGATCGCCCAGGACCTTTCCAACGGCGCAAGGGGGTTTTATCACTGTCCCTGAGTCGCGGGCATACCGGGTAGCATGGATTCATGGAGCGTCGAACGCTTGGCGTCGGGCAGGCGCCCGCTGCTCCTGAGCGCCGGGGCAAGGGGAACCCTCACCAGTGGCTGACCCACTTGGTCCACATGATTGGTCATGTCGAGCCGAAGGGGCGACATTGGGGCGGGTCATTTTAATTGGACACGACACCCCACGTTAGGTACGCGACGCCTAACGTGGGGTGAGCACATCGTGCTAGAGTACAACGCCCCCCGCGAGAGGAGCGCCGCATGCCTGGCGCACAGCCAAGCGGGAGTGAGGGGAACCGAGCGGCGGAAACGCGCGGCCGCCTGTCGCGCCGGGAGATTTACGCGCACCTCGCCGAGGGCGTGGAACAACTCAAGCGCCTTGGTGGCCTTCCTTCACCTAGAGAAGCAGAGGATATTTGGGGCAATATCTGGTCTCTTGAAGCGCACAACTCGACGGCGCTCGAGGGGAATACGCTCGTGTTGCGCGAGGGTCGGGCCATCGGCAGCAAACAACTACGCGACTACCTTGACCCCTTAGGAATTTCCTTTTTCAGCCTCATGTTCTGGATCTTCAGAAATAAAGAAGGTGAGGGTTGGATGGGCGCTTGACCGTCCCGCTGGGGTCGCCTACACTGAGCGTCATGTCACA
>JAABUM010007394.1_pt1 | contig 10117 bp, 15 predicted proteins | sample 5559161 | NCBI WGS metagenome assembly JAABUM01 (sample SAMN10711868, study PRJNA513369) | rock metagenome | isolation source: Antarctica rocks | place: Antarctica: Victoria Land, Siegfried Peak nord | reverse complement strand
ATCCTTCATCACGTTCACGCCTTCGACGATGATTTTGCCTTTTTTGGGCAGAACTTCGAGAACGGTTTTGGGCGTTTTGCGGTCGCGGTTTTTGCCGGAAATGATGACGACTTGATCGCCTTTGCGGATGGACAGCTTGACCGGTTCGTAGGACGCTTTGGTTCTTTGAGCCATTACAGCACCTCCGGCGCGAGCGAGACGATCTTCATATAGCCTTTGTCGCGCAGTTCGCGCGCAACTGGGCCGAAGATGCGCGTGCCGCGCGGGTTGCCGTCGGCGTTGATGATGACGGCGGCGTTGTCGTCGAACGAGATGTGCGAGCCATCGTTGCGGCGAACGCCGGTCACGGTGCGCACAATCACGGCTTTGACGACTTCGTGAGTTTTGACGGGCGCGCCGGGAATCGCTTCTTTAACCGCGCAAATGATGCGGTCGCCGACGTTGCCGAATTTGGCATTCGAGCCTTTCATCACTCGAATGCACAGCAGTTCGCGCGCGCCCGAATTATCGGCGCAACGCAATCGTGTTTCTGTCTGAATCATTGGGAATTCCTTTAACGCTTTTAGATAATTGGCTGGGGCCACCGCCCGACCCGCTCATTCGAGATGCCATCATCGAAAACACGATGACGATGCCCACAAGAGCAATCAACAACAGCGTTCCGACGAGGACGAGAATGAACTTGAGGCCGTCGTTGATGGCCAAGCCTTTTATTTAGCGCGTTCGACGATCTCCAGAAGTCGCCAATTTTTATCTTTGGAAAGAGGGCGCGTTTCCATAATGCGAACGCGGTCGCCCTCTTTGCACTCGTTGTTCTCGTCGTGTGTCTTGAACCGCTTGGTGACGCGCTGAACGCGGCCATAAAGCGGGTGACGCGACAAGCGCTCAACGGCCACGACGCAGGTTTTGTCCATTTTGTCGGACACAACCAAACCTTCGCGGACTTTGCGCGCCGTCCTTTCGATAGATGTTTGTTCTTCCATTTCTTTGTCCTGTAGGGAATTCGCTCCCCGATATAACAGTTGTAGGGACATGGCTTGCCATGTCCGGCTCAAGGCTCTCACGTTTTGAGGACATGGCAAGCCATGTCCCTACAAGTTGTTGCTAATCGGTTTTTCTTCAGGCCGCCACTTTGTGCTGACGGGCGGAAAGTTCGGTTTGCACGCGCGCAATCAGTTTGCGCACGTGCCGGATACGCATCGGGTTGGGCAATTGTTGAAGCATCGCTTGGGTGCGCAAATCGAATAATTCGCGCTCGCAACCTTTCAAAATCTCGCGCAACTCGTTTTCTTCAGCGCCTTTGACTCGCTCACGAACTTCGTAGAGCTTGACTTTGGCGCCGGCGTTCGAGATGTATTTGTTCAAATCGGCCATCGTTTAAAGTTCCTCGACGTGGACATCTTCGCCGATGCCGTTGTCGTCAGTCACGGCTCCATCGGTCGGAGCGTCGGCGACGGCTTGCGAAATGACTTCCGCTTCGCGCTGGATGAACTTCGTCATCATCGGCAGTTTCATACGCGCGCGCCGCATCGCTTCTTCGGCGACATCGGGAGTTACGCCCGACATCTCGAACAAAATACGGCCCGGTTTCACAACGGCCACCCAGAACTCAACGGCACCTTTGCCCGAACCCATGCGGGTTTCGGCGGGCTTTTTCGTGACCGGCTTGTCGGGGAACACGCGAATCCACAACTGGCCGCCGCGCTTGACGTGTCCGCGAATGGCGCGACGCGCCGATTCGATCTGGCGCGACGTGATCCATCCGTTTTCCGTCGCTTGAATGGCGAAGTCGCCGAACGCGATGTAGTTACCGCGCGTCGCTACGCCAGACCGCCGTCCTCTGTGCTGACGGCGAAATTTCACATTTTTAGGCATCAACATGATGTTTTGACCTTGAGTTGAGACCCTGTAGGGACATGGCTTGCCATGTCCCTACGGAATTCCTACCGTCCTCCGCCTCCTTGATAACCGCCGCCGCCGCCGCCTTGACCGCCACGATAGCCTCCGCCACCCTGACCGCCTCCGCCACCGCGATAACCGCCGCCACCTTGTCCGCCACCGCCGCCTTGACCGCCGCGATAACCGCCGCCGCCCTGACCGCCGCGACCTCCGCCGCCGCCACGACCGCGATCCCCCCCGCCGCCGCCTTGATAGCCGCCGCGATCATCGCGTCCGCCACGATCATCGCGGCGTCCACGCGGAGCCGTGAGGCTCGGCGCTTCCATACCGTCGAGGATCTCGCCGCGATACACCCAGCACTTGATGCCGATGTTGCCATACGTCGTGGACGCCTCCGCTGTGCCGTAATCAATATCGGCGCGAAGCGTATGACGGGGCACTTTGCCTTCGTTGACGATTTCCCTGCGCGCGATTTCGGCTCCGCCCAAACGTCCCGCCGCTTCGATGCGGCAACCCAGAGCGCCATCTTTGATGACACGTTGCAACGTCATACGAAGCGCGCGACGATAAGCGATGCGCCGCTCGATTTGCTGCGCTACGCTTTCGGCGACGAGTTGCGCATCCATGTTCGGATTGCGAATCTCTTCGACCGTGACGCGCACGTCTTTGCCAGTGAACTTGCCAAGCGCCCGCTGCAAACGCTCGATGTCCGCGCCACGCTGCCCGATAATAACGCCGGGTTTGGCCGTGTGCAACTTCACGGTGCAACGGTTCGCCTGACGCTCGATTTCGATGCGCGACAAAGCCGGATCGTTGGTGCGCTCGCGCGAACCGGGACGAACGGGCTTCGACTTCACGAAACGCCGGATAAAACGACGAACTTTCTCGTCTTCGATCAAAAACTCGCGGTATTGATCTTTGGAATACCAACGGCTCTGCCAAGGCTTGATGATGCCGAGTCGCAGGCCATAAGGATGAATTTTCTGTCCCATAGTAGTTGGGAGTTTCAAGCCGAAAGTTTTGAGTTGGTGGCACTTCTCCTAACTCATCACTCACTGCTTGTAACTTTAGCTGGTCTCCTCGACAACAACCGTGATGTGGCTCATGCGCTTTTTCAATTGATCGGCGCGGCCACGGGAGCGAGGCAAATAACGCTTGAGCGTTTTTCCTTTGTCGATCATCACTGTGCGGATGACCAAACGGTCTTCATTGGCGCCTTCGTTGTTAATGGCGTTGGCCGCTGCGCTGTTGATGACTTTCAACAGAATCGGCGAGGCGACGTGGGGATCGAGCGCCAGAATGGTTTGCGCTTGCGGAACGGATTTGCCCATGACCAACTTGGCCACGCGGCGCACCTTGAGCGGCGTCATGCGAAGATCGCGGAGAATTGCTTTGGCCATTATTTCCTCACCTTTTCGGTCGCGCCACCGTGACGCTTGAACGTGCGCGTTGGCACGAACTCGCCCAACTTGTGGCCGACCATGTTTTCTTGAACAAACACCGGAATGTGTTTGCGCCCATCGTGAATGGCGATGGTGTGTCCAAGCATTTCCGGGAAGATCGTCGAACGGCGGCTCCACGACTTGATGATGGTTTTCTTGCCGCTTTCGTTCATCGCCGTGATTTTCTTCATCAACGACTCGTCAACAAATGGCCCTTTTTTCAGTGAACGTGACATGATTTAAGTGCGGAGTTCGGAATGCGGAGTGCGGAATCGTGGGGAAACTAAATTCCGCACTCCGCACTCGTCATTCCGCACTCGAAACTATTTCTTCCTCTTCGAAATGATCATTTTGCTGCTCGGCTTGGTCTTTTTGCGGGTTTTGAAACCAATCGCTTTCACACCAGTTGCCGACACAGGGCCAGATTTGCGACGACCAACAGGAGCGCGGCCCTCGCCGCCGCCGTGTGGGTGATCGTTGGGGTTCATCGCTTTGCCGCGAACGTGCGGCGTGATTCCGCGATGGCGATTGCGTCCCGCGTTGCCCCACACGATGTTTTCCCATTCGGCATTGCCAACGGCACCAATCGTGGCGCGGCAACCGAGTTGAACCAAACGGGTTTCGCGCGACGGCAACAAAATGAGGGCAAATTTGCCTTCTTTCGCTTGCAGCGTGATAGCGGTTCCAGCCGAGCGGCCCAATTGAGCGCCGCGTCCGGGCTGAAGTTCGACGTTGTGAATCGTCGTGCCGACGGGAATGTTTTGCAGCGGCAACGCATTGCCAACACGAATGTCAGCCGTCGCGCCGTCCATCACTTTGTCGCCGACTTTGAGGCCTGCAGGAGCGACGATGTAACGCTTTGTTCCGTCCGAGTTTTGAACGAGGGCGATGTTGGCCGAGCGGTTCGGGTCGTATTCGAGGTGAGTGACTTCGCCTTGAACGCCGTCCAGGCGACGCTTGAAGTCCACGATGCGATAAAGCCGTTTATGGCCGCCGCCTTTGTTGCGAGCGGTCATGCGGCCTTGATTGTTGCGGCCAGCCGTCTTTTTGAGCGGCTCGGTGAGCGATTTTTCCGGTCGCTTGTCCGAAAGTTCCGGGTTGACAACTTTCGTCATCGAACGCCGGGCCGGAGAAGTCGGATTGTAACTTTTAATTGCCATGGTCGAAAGGTTTGAACCTGCGAAGTGATGAGTGATGAATGTTGAGTGACGAATAAAAATTCAACACTCAACACTCTTCATTCAACACTCCCGGCTGAGGACATCTCCTTACGCTTAAGCGCCCTCGAAAATTTCCTTTAAGCGAGTCGCCTGCGCGCCATCGGCGAGCGTGACGATTGCTTTTTTGTAGTCGGCGGTTTTGCCCTTGCGGGCGCGTCCGACTTGTTTTGTTTTGCCTTTGACAGTCAGCGTATGGATCGAGCGGATCTTGGTGTCAAAGGCTTCTTCGATGGCTTTTTGGATTTCGGGCTTGTTCGCGCTCGGCTTGCAACGGAACGTGTATTGGCCCGCCATCGACAACTTCACCGATTTTTCGGTGATGATGGGGCGTTCGAGAATTTCGTATAACGGCTTGCTCATGAGGCCACCTCTTCCGTTGAGGAGAGTTCGGGTTCGACGCCTTTGCCTTCAACGCGAAGCGTCATATCGGCCCACGCGCCGCGCGTGCAAACGATGTAGTCCGCGCCGAGGATGTCAACCAACGATGTCGTGCCAACATATTGCGCCTTGACTTTCGGCAAGTTGCGCGCGCTGAGAGCGACGGCTTCTTCGCCATTGGCCGACAACAAAAGCACCTTGGATTCGGTCAAGTTGAGCGCAGCCAACAAGCGAACCATATCTTTGGTCTTGGGCGCCGTGATCGCCACGGAATCCAACAAATAGATGCGGTCGTTTTGCAAGCGCGAGTTGAGCGCAGTGCGGAACGCGGCCTGACGCATTTTGCGCGGCGTGTTCTGCGAGTAATCGCGTGGACGCGGGCCGTGAACAACGCCGCCTCCACGCATATGCGGAACGCGCTTGTCGCCCTGACGCGAGCGACCGGTTCCTTTCTGGCGCCGGATTTTGACGTTTGAACCCTGAACTTCGTCACGTCGTTTGGCCTTGGCCGTGCCTTGCCTCTTGCCCGCCATTTCCGCGACCATTACCTGGTGAACCAGGGTTTGTTTCGCGTTAGCGGATTCGAGTTTGGCGGGTGCGGCGAGCGTTCCAGTGGACGCGCCGCTACCATCGAAAATTTTGATTTCTGCCATGTTCGTTCGCGCGCCTCTTCGCCGACGGGCGCGGATTATAGATTTAGAGGCTCGTCGTCAGCCTATCGGAGAAGCCGGGATTCGAACCCGGGACAGTCGGTTTAGCCGTCTGTAACTCATTAGCAGTGAGCCGCCTTCGACCACTCGGCCACTTCTCCAGATTGATGTTTTCGAGAAACCTAATGTAGAGGTAAACCTTGTATTCGCCTCTACATCAGAAAATTATTCCTACTCTTCGCAGCCCACGGTGCAGTAACCCTCATCCCAACTATCTTGATTTAGTTCGTGGGCACTAATGACAAACCCATCAGGAGCTTCTCGAAAGCCAGGTTGCTTGCTTATCCGCTCGATGGCTTCTTGGGCTAACTGCTCGGTTTCGTAGATGCCGATTGTCTTCACGTCTTGATTGTCCTCGTCAAAAACGTGAACGTGTTCAAGTAGGTAGACCAGCCGCATCTTCTCAACCTCCTGTGTTTAGTAAGTCCGAAACTCAGCCGAAATTTTGTTCCAGTCGGTGTCGAATAACTTCAAACCGATTTCGGTCAGCGGGTTGTTGACCAGCTTTTTGAACAGCGTGTAAGGCATCGTCGCCACATCGGAACCGGCCATCGCCGCTTCCTGGATGTGCAAAGCCGAGCGCGTCGAGGCGGTCAAAATCTGCGTGGCGAAGCCGTAGTTGTCGTAGATTTTGCGAATCTCGCGGATGGTGCCCATGCCTTCGTTGCCCAAGTCGTCGATGCGGCCAACGAAGGGCGAAATGTAAGTCGCGCCGACTTTGGCAGCTAACAGCGCCTGAACCGACGAAAAGCACAGCGTCACGTTGGTTTTGATGCCTTCCTCAGTGAACACCTTGACGGCTTTCAGACCTTCCTGCGTGAGCGGCACTTTGACAACAACGTTGGGCGCAAGGTCAGCCAAAAAACGACCCTGACGGAGCATTTCGTCTTTGGCTTCCGCCGTGACTTCGGCGGAAACCGGGCCTTGCACGATTTCGCAAATCTCTTTCACGAGATCAACAAAGTTGCGGTTCGCCTTGGCAACGTGCGACGGGTTGGTCGTGATGCCGTCGAGCAAACCGGTTTCTTGCGCTTCGCGGATTTCGCTGATGTCCGCTGTGTCGAGAAAAAATTTCATAGTGGTCTCCGTCGGGGCTTTCTCACCATCTACTGTTTGAAGAAATCGCTGGCCTTTAGAAAGGCCAAAGATGCTACTGCAATCGCTAAAGCCGAAGTTGCAGAGCCAACATCTGTTCGATTGATTGCTCCAATCGCCGCCAAGGCGGCGAGAAGAACGCCTACGACCATGAAGATGGCTCGCAACACATTCGGCATAATTCTACGCCTTGTAAATCTTGAGTAGACCGCCCGGCGCGCCGGGAACGGCGCCTTTGACGATGAGCAGGTTGCGTTCGGCGTCAATCTCAACAACCGACAAGCCGAGTTGCATCACCGTTTCGTTGCCCATGCGACCGGGACGACGGGCACCGGGGAAGGTGCGAGCCGGATCGGTCGCGCCGTTCGAGGCGGGTTTACGGTGAATCTTCGAGCCGTGCGAGGCGCCTTGACCTTTGAAGTTGTGACGCTTCATCGCACCTGCGAAACCACGACCTTTGCTTTTGCCCTGCACTTTGATGTCGTCGCCAACAGCGAAGACATCGGCCACAGACAAACTCGCGCCGCCGCTTGGCTCTTCGCCCTCAACGCTCAAGCGGAACTCGCCCAAAAAGCGAGTCGGAGTCGCGCCACCGTTTTTAGCGAAGTGGCCAGCAACGGGCTTGGAAGCCTCGCCCTTTCCGCGATGGCCGGTGTCGCCGCGCTTGATTTTTGTCTCTTTGCGCGCGGCTTTCTTTTCGACGTAACCGAGTTGAACGGCGTTGTAGCCGTCCTTCTCTTCAGTTTTGCGCTGCACAACAGCGCAAGGGCCGACTTCGATAATCGTCACGGGGACAACTTTTCCTTCCGCAGTGAAGACCTGCGTCATGCCGACTTTGCGGCCCAATAATCCATTAACAGTTGCCATTTTAGGTTCCAGAGGTCGTCTCGCCTAAAGCGAGGTGGACGTAGGGACATGATTTGCCATGTCCGCTTTTCTTCCGTTTCTCGGACATGGCAAATCATGTCCCTACTCTTACAACTTGATCTGAATGTCCACACCGCTCGGTAAGTTGAGGTTGGTCAACTCCGTAATGGTGCGCGGGTCGGGATCGATGATGTCGATCAACCGCTTGTGCGTTCTCATCTCGAAATGTTCCATCGACTCTTTGTCAACAAAGGGCGAGCGAATCACGCAGTAAATGCTTTTGTCCGTCGGCAGCGGAACGGGGCCGCTCAAGCGACTCCCGGTGCGACGGGCTGTGGTCACGATTTGCTGCGCCGTCTGGTCGAGCAACTTGTGATCGAACGCGCGCAACTTGATGCGAATTTTTTCCATTTTGGGTTCAACCTTGCGAACTGGTCGCAAATTTCAACTCTCGATCTCCAATTTCTCGCAAAGACGCAAAGAGAGTTCAAGAGGGAAAATCTTCTTTGCGTCTTCGCGCCTTTGCGAGAAATTAAATCAGCCAAAGACACGAAAAGGCCGGTGCGCCACGCTTTTGGTCGCGGCCACCGGCCTTTGGAGGTGCTCTTATTTGATGATCTTCGCCACGACGCCCGCACCGACTGTGCGACCGCCTTCGCGGATAGCGAAGCGCAGACCTTCTTCCATAGCGACCGTCGAAACGAGTTCAACTGTCATGGAAATGTTGTCGCCGGGCATAACCATTTCCGCACCGCCGCCGAGTTCGATGACCGAACCCGTAACGTCAGTGGTGCGGAAGTAGAACTGTGGACGGTAGTTCTTGAAGAACGGCGTATGGCGGCCACCCTCTTCCTTCGACAAGATGTAAACCTCGGCCTCAAACGAGGTGTGCGGCGTGATCGAACCGGGCTTGACGATAACTTGGCCACGCTCGATGTCTTCCCGCTTCAAACCGCGCACGAGAGCGCCGCAGTTGTAACCGGCAACGGCCACGTCCAGCGACTTGCGGAACATTTCCAGACCGGTGACGGCGGTGGTTTGCGTGTCGCGCAGTCCGACGATTTCAACGGTCTCGCCGACTTTGATCTGACCGCGCTCAATACGACCAGTCGCAACCGTGCCGCGACCGGAAATGGTGAACACGTCTTCAACGGCCATCAAGAACGGCTTGTCGATTTCGCGTTCGGGATCGGGAATGAAGTTGTCCAAAGCGTCCATCAATTCACCGATAGGCGCAACAGACGCTTCGTCGGTGTTGTTGAGCGCCAAGAGGCCCGCACCACGGATGATGGGCAGATCGTCGCCGGGGAACTCATATTTCGACAAGAGTTCACGCAGTTCCAATTCGACCAATTCGAGCAGTTCTGGGTCATCCACCTGATCAACCTTGTTCAAGAAGACAACGATGTGCGGCACGCCGACCTGACGGGCGAGCAGGATGTGTTCGCGGGTCTGGGGCATGGGGCCGTCGGTCGCCGAAACGACGAGGATGGCGCCATCCATTTGCGCCGCGCCAGTGATCATGTTTTTCACATAGTCGGCGTGTCCGGGGCAGTCAACGTGCGCGTAGTGGCGCTTGAGGGTCTCATATTCGACGTGAGCCGTGGCGATGGTGATGCCGCGTTCGCGCTCTTCGGGCGCTTTGTCGATGTTGGCGAAGTCAACGGTTTTCGCCAATCCTTTGCTAGCCTGCACTTTGGTGATGGCCGCCGTGAGGGTTGTTTTGCCGTGGTCAACGTGACCGATAGTGCCCACGTTCACGTGGGTTTTAGTGCTTTCGTATTTCGCTTTTGCCATCTCAGTTTGATTTCCTTGAGCCGCCCGAAGGCGGCTGAGTTTGTGTCTCGCAGTGTTTCCCTCGCGCCGGGCGAAAAGGAAAATGACCCCGTTTTGGAACAACAAAAAACCCTCCGCTGCTTCAAAAGACGAGCGTGCGAAGGGCGAATAACCTTGCTAACACGCCGGCAGTATCCGCGAGGGACTTATCGACGAGAGGGCATCTGCGAGACGCCAACGGAAAATTATACATTCACGGGCCAGATGCAACAAGGGCGCGTTTTCCAACTTGCTTTTCACTTGGGCGGCTTAGGTGTGGCGGCGGACAGTTTCGGCTTGGTAGACGGCTTGTTTAAGTTCGACGACAAGCCGATATGCTGGCGCGGGTTCTAACTTTTCGATGTTGTCTGTTGAGTGCGGGCGGAGTTCTTCCAAAAGTGCAAACAGTTCGCGGCGGCGCGTTTCATCGTCTTGATTCGGCAAAACGGTGTTCGGCCAAATCGCTTTGAATTTTGGATTTGTTCCGCGCCAAGGCGCATCAATGAGCCACACATCAACTGAAGTTGGAACACGCTCATTTTCCAAAGGCCAAGTGACGCGGGCATAGAGGGTGTTAGTGACTTGAATGGCGTTCAATGGCTTTTTCTCAGCGCTTTTTGATTGGAAGAGGTCGTCAGACCCACTTTGGCGCGAAGTAGCGGGTCTGACGACCTCTTCCAATCGAGATTTC
>JAABUM010007390.1_pt1 | contig 10124 bp, 9 predicted proteins | sample 5559161 | NCBI WGS metagenome assembly JAABUM01 (sample SAMN10711868, study PRJNA513369) | rock metagenome | isolation source: Antarctica rocks | place: Antarctica: Victoria Land, Siegfried Peak nord | reverse complement strand
TGCCCTACCCCGGGTACATCGACCACGTCCTGCAGCGCGGGTCCACCGACGCCGCCCAGGTCAAGGTCCTGCAGACCCGGCTCACCCAGCTCGGGTACGACGTCCACGGCATCGACGGGGTGTTCGGGTCGGCCACCGACAGCGCCGTACGTGCCTACCAGTCCGTCCCGGCCCGCCACCTCACCGCTGACGGTGTGGTCGGCCCGGCCACCGGCACCTCCCTCGGCATCTGGCGCTGACCGCCGACCCCTAGGGCACCGGGTACGCCCCACCCGGCCGGCCGTTGCGGTCGGCGAGCAGCCCCGCCATCGTCGACAAGGCGATCTCGACCGAACCGATGTCGAGACCGATCGGCCAGTGCACGCGGGCGCACCACTACCGGCGCCCCCGTCGGCTGAGGCCTGAAGCTGAGTCGTCAGCGTTGCTGTCGCCTCTGCACCCGGCGTCGTGGTCGACCGCCGGCTCAATGCGAGCCGGTTCGGTCGCGGCCGGGGAGGCCGGCGGCGTCGTCGTGCCCAGCGCCCGATAGACCGAGGTGCGGCCACCCCAGCACGGCCCCGATCTGCTCGGCCGTCAGTTCCCGCGCGTCGTACATCACGCGGGCCTGCCGGGGCTGCTCTACCGCCGCGCTGCGCCGGTTGCAGTGCTGGTCTGGTGGGTTGTTCGGCTGGCTTCCCGGCTCGGTCCCTGCGCATGCTGCGACTGTCCCCGTTCGGACTGGGGCCGCTGGTGTGCGTGCGGGTCCTGGAGCCGGCCGAGGGCGATCCGGGCTTGGCCCGGGGTGTCGTGGAGCTCAGCTGATCTGTTGCGGCCGGTGCGGTGCTACAGCTCCAGCGCGCTGGTGACGTCGGGGTACAGCGGCAGTACCCTGTCCAGGCCGGAGGCGTGCAGCACCCGGGCGACGTCGCCGCTGGCGGCGGCCAGGCGGAGCTGGCCGTTGCCGGCACGCAGCCGCTTCCGGGCTCCGACCAGCACACCCAGGCCGGTGGAGTCGATCCGGTCCACCGCACTCAGGTCCAGCACCAGGTACCGGTGCCTAGCCGGGGAGTTCACCAGCAGCCGCTGGCGCAACCGGCCGGCCCCGGCACCGACCAGGTCCTCGGTGACGGTCAGCAGCAACCACCCGCCGACCAGGCGGTCCTCAGTCATGACCCACCATCCCACCGCCGCCGGGCACCTGGCTGGAACGTCTGTACCGGTCGGCGTGATGCTGCTGCCGTGGCGGCCGGCAGGCAGCAGGGCGCCCCCTCATGTGGTCGGGCGCGCAGCCCGCCTGCCCGCTGCACGTGCAGATGCGCCCTCCCCCGGCGCTGGGCTTGTTGTCGCTGGCCGCCGTCGTGCGCGCGGCGGTCCTGACGGCGGTGCCGCCGTGGCCGTCGAGGATGATCCGCGCAGCCGTTAGCGATAGCGAGGACTTGGCCGCGACGTGCCCGGTGCCGCGGGCCGCTGTGCGGCTCAGTTCGCGGCGGTCTGGCCGGTGGTGATGTTGCGGTAGATCGTCATCGGGGTGACATCGCAGGACTGGGCGATCTCGGCCATGGTGAACTGCCGCGCGTTGTACATGCGTTGAGCCTTGTTGATCAGGGCGGGGGTCATCTTGGGTTTGCGGCCGCCGGTGCGGCCACGGGCGCGGGCGGCGACGAGCCCGGCCTGGGTGCGTTCTTTGATAAGGGCGGCTTCGTACTCGGCCATCAGAGCGAAGATGCCGAAGACGAAGGTGCCGTGCGCGGTGGTGGTGTCCACGATCCCGTTGGTCAGCGACCGGACTCCGACGCCGCGGGTCTGCAGGGTGGTGACAATGTCGATGAGGTCACGCAGGTTACGCCCGAGCCGGTCGATCTTCCAGATGATCAGGGTGTCGCCGGGGCGCAGGTCGGCCAGACAGGCCTGCCACTGCGGGCGGTCGGCTTTGGTGCCGGACGCAATGTCGGTGTAGACCTTCAGACAGTCCACCACGGCGAGCGCATCGAGTTGGAGTTGCGGGTCTTGGTCGGCGGTGCTGATGCGGGCGTAGCCCAGGTTGTGTGCCACCGCCGCACTCTATCGAAACCCATTCCGCACCGGGTATTGCGTGGCGTTGATTGCGTTCCGGGTTTTGTGAGGGTGGCAGAGCTGCGGGAGCACCGGTCGCTCGCCACGGCTGCGGGTCTCACGCAGACGTTCGTTTGCGATAGAGACGGATCAAGGGGTTCGCCCGGCCCGTCGAGTACCGGGTGACCTGCGCATCAGTCAGAACTTCCAGCGGCATGCTCCGCACACGGTAGAGACCCATCAGCTACCCGAGCCGTTCGTGGTGCAGGCCGACCCGGCCGACCAAGGAGCACGGGCCGGTAGCGGTGCTCAACGGCCACACCAGTCAGAAGGCGGCCACGACGGACACCCGTCCAGGAGCGGGCGGTCGGGCAGGATGGGGGCAGGCTATCAGCAGCCTGGCCTTCGGCGCGGCCTTGCTGTTCGCCCGCCGGCAGGTCACCGCCGCCGAGCCGCTGATCCGGCCCACCCTGCTGGCCAACCGCGGTTTCACCTCGGCGCTGCTGCTGGGTCTGGCCTACTACGCCGTAGTCAACGGGATCCTCTCCGTCATCTCGCTGTTCCTGCAGCAGGCCATCGGCTACACCCCGGGCTCCGCCGCGTTGCGCCTGGTGCCGTTGACCGTGGGGCTGCTGGTGGGCGCCGGCGCCTGCGTGGGACTGCTGCTGAAGATCGGCCGGTTGATGGTCCCGGTCGGGCTGGTGCTGACCGCCGCGGGCAGCGGCTGGCTGCTGGCCGCGGTGCACGCGCACGGCGCCGACCTGGGCGGGTGGACCCTGGGGCAGTTGACCCACGGACGGCCGCTTCTGGGGTGCGCCCGGCGAAGCGAGCGGCCGGGAAGTGCCGTATGGGAGCCCGGGCGCTTGTAGGCCCGTCAACGGCGGTCCCGCGCAGGTCCCTGTGGTTGAGTTCGACCAGACTCGCACCGCACTCGACCTTGCACCGCACTGCATTGCCGATGAGAGTGAGCACCACGCGTGGCTGTCCACATCAGTCGGGCGGGGCTGGCCGACCGCCCGCGTCTGCTCGCCCCGGTCGCGGTGACGGTCGTGGTGCTGCTGGTGCTCGGTGGTGTCTTCGTCTCGCTCTACACCGACCTGCTGTGGTTCCGCGAGACCGGCTTCAGCACGGTCTTCTCGGTGCAGCTGCGCACGAAGCTGCTGCTGTTCGTCGCGGCGGGGCTGCTCATGGCGGCGCTCATCGGGGCCAACGTCACCATCGCCTACCGGGCGCGGCCACCGTTTCGGCCGATGTCGCTAGAGCAGCAGAATCTCGAGCGGTACCGGGTGGCCATCGAGCCGTTCCTGCTGCCGGTGCTGCTGGTCACCTCGGGCGTGTTCGGGGTGTTCGCCGGCCTGTCGGCTGCCGGCCGTTGGCGGACCTGGTTGCTGTGGCGCAATGCGGTGCCGTTCCACCAGGTCGACCCGCAGTTCCACCGCGACATCAGCTACTTCACCTTCACCTACCCGTTCCAGCGCTTCGCCCTGGGTTTCGCGCTGACCGCGGTCGTCCTGTCGCTGCTGGCTGCGGCCGCTACGCACTACCTGTTCGGCGGGGTGCGGCTGCAGACCGTGGGGGAGAAGGTCAGCCCGGCGGCCCGCGCGCACCTGTCGGTGTTGGTCGGTGTATTCGTGCTGCTCAAGGCGGTGGCGTACTACCTGGACCGCTTCGGTCTGGCCTTCAGCCTGCGCGGGGTGGTGCAGGGGGCGTCGTACACAGATGTGAACTCGGTGCTGCCCGCCAAGACCATCCTGGTCGCGATCGCGGTGATCTGTGCGGTGTTGTTCTTTGCCAACATCGTGGTGCGCAACATCTTGCTGCCCGCCGGGGCGCTGGCCCTGCTGGTGGTCAGCGCGATCGTCATCGGCGGCATCTACCCGGCCTACACCCAGAGGTTCGTCGTCGGGCCGAACGAGGTCACCCGCGAGGCGACCTACATCGGCCGCAACATCGCGGCCACCCGCGCCGCTTACTCCATCGGCAAGGTCCAGCTGCAGCCGTACGCGGCGGCGACCACCGCGAGCCCGGACACCCTGCGCGGAGACACCGGCACGCTGCCGAACGCCCGCCTACTGGACCCGAACGTGCTCGGCCCGACCTTCACGCAGTTCCAGAGCATCAAGCAGTACTACGGGTTCAACACCTCCCTGGACATCGACCGGTACACCATCGGCGGCAAGACCCAGGACTACATCGTGGCGGCCAGAGAGCTCGAGCAGGGCCGCCTGTCCCCCGACCAGCGGAACTGGATCAATCTGCACCTGACCTACACCCACGGCAACGGCTTCGTGGCCGCGCCGGCGAACACCTTCGACCCCAGCACCGGCCGGCCGGTGTTCGCCGTCGGCAACATCCCGGCGACGGCCCCGGACGGGGGCGCGTCCCCGATCCGGATCGACCAACCGCGGCTGTACTACGGCGAGCAGTCCCCGGACTACTCGATCGTGAACACCACCCAGGCCGAGATTGACGGGCCGGCCGGCAAAGGTGACGCGCAGGCCACCAATCATTACGACGGCACCGGTGGCATCACGCTGGGCAGCGGGTTCAAGAAGGCGCTGTTCGCGCTGAAGTTCCGGGAGAAGAACCTCCTGCTGTCCAACGCGCTGACCGACCGCTCGAAGCTGCAGTACATCCGTGAGCCCAAGCAGCGGGTGCAGAAGGTCGCGCCGTTCCTGCAGCTCGACGGCGACCCCTACCCGGCGGTCGTGAACGGCCGCATCTTGTGGATCGTGGACGGCTACACCACCAGCTCGGGCTACCCCTACTCCCAGAGCAGCGTGCTCGGCGACGTCACGGCGGACAGCACTACGGGCCGGCAGGGCAACGGCGCCGGCGCCGGCGCCGGCGAGGTCAACTACCTCCGCAACTCGGTGAAGGCAACCGTCGACGCCTACACCGGCAAGGTGACGCTCTACACCTGGGACACCCAGGACCCGGTCCTGAAGACCTGGGCCAAGGCGTTCCCGGGCGTAATGACCCCCAAGAGCGAGATCTCGCCGGAGCTGCAGGCGCATTTCCGCTACCCCGAGGACCTGTTCAAGGTCCAGCGCGAGCAGCTGGCGAAGTACCACGTCCAGGACGCGAAGGCCTTCTACAACAAGGAAGACTTCTGGGACGTGCCCGCCGACCCGGCGACCCAGGCCAACGAGGTCATCAACAGCCAAACCGTCGGGACGGGCATCAACCCGAACGCCTCCGGCCCAGCGCAACCGCCGTACTACGCCATCCTGCAGCTGCCCGAGTCCGGCAGCACCCCCCGGTTCTCGCTCACCACCTCCTTCGTCGCCCGCAACAACACCAACCTGTCCGCGTTCGCCGCGGCGTCCTACGACACTGACGGGACTGGACAGATCCGGGTCCTGCAGGTGCCGCGCAACACCGTCATCGCCGGACCGGGGCAGGTCGCGTCGCTCTACGAGGCGCGTACCGAGATCTCCAGCGCCCTGTCGCTGCTGCGCCAGGGCGGTTCCCAGGTGCTGCTGGGCAACCTGCTGACCCTGCCCGTCGGCGGCGGCCTGCTCTACCTGGAGCCGGTTTACACCCAAGCCAGCCAAGGCGTGCAATACCCGCTGCTCCAGCGCGTCATCGTCAGCTTCGGCGACAAAATCGTGTTCCAGAACACCCTGCCCGAAGCGCTGGACGCGCTGTTCGGCACGGGCGCTGCCGCCGCGCTGCCCACCCCAACATCCGGCGGGACCGCCCCGCCGTCCGCTGGGACCGCCCCGCCGTCCGTTGCCACCGCCGGCCTGAAGGCCGACATCGCGGCCGCGGACACGGCCTTCAAGGACGGCCAGGCCGCTCTCGCCAAGCAGGACTTCGCCGGCTACGGCGCGGCGCAGAAGCGGCTCCAGGCAGCCCTGAACCAGCTCGCCGCCGACAGCGCCGCACCTGCCGGCCCGGCTGGCCATACGACGCCGAGCAAGCCTCGCGTCGCGCCGAGCGCGGCGCCCCAACCGACCCGCTAGGCGGTTTGCGCCCCGCTGCTCGCGTCACGCTTGGTGGTCTCACCGACGCGGGGATGGAACAGCTCGGCAGCTCGCTGGGCTCGTAGGCCAGAGGTCGCAGGTTCACATCCTGCCCCGGCCCCGGTTTGTCTGCGACATGATCTGGTGGGTTGGGGCGGTCGGCCCTTGGTCGTGCCCGGCACCACTGCCTTGGCCCTGTCGTTGACTGTGACCCAATGGGCCGAGTCGAGGCGCCGCCCGCCTGCCCCGCCATTACGCAGACAGACCACTAGCCGCCAGCGCAACGCGGTCTCCACCGGACCGCGGACCGGGGCGGAGGGTCCACAACCCCGGTGACATTGCCCTCAGGTTGGTGTGCGCCCCTGACGTCGTCACATGTTCGCAGGCATCCAGAAGACCGGTTGCGCAACGCATGCTGATCCCCGGCGGCGATCCGGTTGGCTGGCAGACTGGCGCGATGGCATCTGAGACAACCAGCAAGGCACGGGCGTGGGCGAAGCAAACGGGAGTGAAGGTGAGCGACCGCGGACGGCTGCCGGCGTCACTGCTTGATGCCTACCAGGCGGCCAACACCACGAAGCCGCCGCCGGCGAAACGCCCAGCAACCACCAAGCCCACGACGGCACCGCCGTCGAAGAAGCGCCCGTCCGCTCCCGGCCGGAACAAGACCGCCGTAGCCACCAAGACCCAGAGCAATGCATCTCTCACCGCCGACCAGGAGCTGCTCGGGGATCAGCAGTCCGTCTTGCGACGACTGAGCTCTCTGGAAGGCCAGGTCGCCGAGCTCATGGGCAAGCTCGAGACCGCTGCGCGCGCACTCCACCCACACCCCAACGGGCAGCGGTGAGTGTTGCGCTTGGCCGCAGCGCAGGTACGGCCGTCTCGCAGAACAGGAAGGTCGGGCGGGCCTTTGCTGTCAGGACCGGGGATTGGTTTTGTCGAAGGTGACCTCGACCTGCTCGAAGCCTTGCTGCGCTGGGCGTGGCCTGCTCGGTGTAGGCCCGTTCGTCCCCAGCCGTCAGCGTCACGTCGTTGGTGAGTGCAGTGAGCAGCGCTCGTGGGTAGAGCTCGTCGACGCGGACCGCGTTCGCTTCGGCGCACAGCACCACGGCCAAAGACGCCAGGCTCAAAAACCCGATCAGCCCCAGCACCAGGGCGAACAGGCTGTTCGTGGCGCTGGCGTGCCGGATGGTGTGGGTGGCAAAGGACTTGCCGCCCAATTGCAGCAGCTGCCAGGCCAGGGTTGCGGGGTCACGCTGCAGCCCAGCTGCTGTCCACCCGCTCCGCGTACCTGTCCGCCAGATAGTGCTCGGCGGCGAACCGCAGAGCGCCCGTTCCCACTCCCCCAACTCGGCCTCAACGACCAAACCGCTCCGTGTCGTTCTTGGGATCACTGAAGTGATTGGGGTCGTTGCGCTCACTCGGGCAGCTCGAGCAGCGACAGCTGCCCCGGCACCGGGCCGCGCAGCGAACCGCTCACGTCGCACTCGACGCCGGCTCACCGTCACCGACGTCGCCGAGCGCCCGTAGGTCGTGGCCCGGGACCCCCCAAAGCCACCGCCCAGGTCCGATCGACTCTCCGCCGGCGCGCCGCGAGCGGACCTGCCGCGCCTGATCGGCACTGAGCCGCGGTGGCGGCCGGTGTGCCAGCCCCGTGCCCGGGCACCCGCCCGGCCCGCTCACGCATCAGCTCCCGCTCATACCCCGGCCAGCGCCGCAAAGATCCCCGCCAGCATCCGCCCGGTCGGGGTGGAGTAGCCTAGCAACATGTGAGGTCGTACGCCGACACCCTCCAGCAGCGACCGCAGCAACCCCCCCGCGCCGTCAGGGTCTCCACGATGCGGATCACCCCGGACAGCGAACGGCGGTGCTGCCTGTTGACAGCTTGTCCAGCTGCTGGCGAGGCGAGGCGGCGCCCGGCTGCCGCCGAGCGCACTACCGTGCAGCAGGCACCGGACTAGAGCGCTGACGGTCGAGTGGGAACCAGGGTCGGACTTGTGAGGACCGGCTGCGGTCAGGTTCGTAGGGCTCTGTTCTTCGGCTTGTTGCTGGTGGTCCTGACCGGGGCAGTGTCCAACCGGTGGTGGCCGGTGACGTTGGATGCAGCGGCGGCCCGGGACCTGCCGGGTAGGAAGGCGTCGGGCGTAGCTGGTGTCTTGCTGTCGCTCAGCCTGATGGTTGCGGATGTGGCTACCCCGGCGGTGACGTTCCTGGTGACGGCTGTCGGCGCGGCCCTACTAGCCCGGGGTCGGCACGACCTCGGCCTGGCTCGGGTAGCAGCGCGGCTGGTGCTGCTGACGGCGTCCGTGCTGGGCGGCAAGGCGCTCCTTTCCCGCCCCGGTCCGCCTGGCAGCCAATTTCACGGGGTATTTGGGTACTATCCGTCCGGTCACACCGCCACGGCCATGGTCTGCGCCGTCACCCTCGCTGGCATTGGGGCGCAGCGTCGCCCTGACTGGCGGGGACGGCTGCTGGCGGCCAGCGCCTCGTGGACTGTGCTGGTGGGCGCGTCGATGGTGTTCCACCGCTTCCACTGGCTCAGTGACGTCTTCGCCGCGCTGCTACTCGGCGCGGTAATTTTGCTGGCCGTGCCTCTGGCTGGGCAACGTCTGGGCCGTGATTGGTCTCCGGAGAGGGCTACTTCCACTTGAAGTGGACGAAGACGCGCCCGAAGTTGTCGGAGTCCTTCTCCACCCGGTGATACATCGCCTTGATGTCTTTCTGGTCCAGCCAGCGCAGCACATGCTTCTTCAACGCGCCCGTTCCTTTACCGGGGATGATCTCCACGGACTTGGCCTTGATCCGGACGGCTTCATCTATGACCTCACGTAACGCCCGGTCGATGTCGGTCCCCCGGTTGTAGATCTCGTGCAGGTCCAGCTTCAGCTTCATGGCCGCAGCATCGTCCGCCGGCCGCACCGAGCGCCTCGCGGATCTGCGCCCGGTGGTACTCGATGGTGCGCCCGGCCCACCCGTGATCGCCGAACAGGGCTGGTTCGACCCGCACCTGGGCAGCAACGTAGGGGTTTGAGTAGTAACCGAGCAGGATCGTCCGTTAAGCCTGGGGCTGGGTCAGGTCGCGCAGCGGCCTGAGCTCGTCGCCGGTGAGTCGGTGGGGGTGAATTGGTAGCGGCCGAGCAGGTTGATGTGGTCGTGGGCGAGGGGTGAGAGGCGACGGACGTCGTCGTCGAGGACCGCGAGGCCTTCTCGGCGGAGCTGGGTGAGGGCGGCGTCCTGGTAGCGGGTGTTCCACAGCACGATGGCGTTGATGACGAGGCCGAGGGCGCCGAGCTGGTCTTCCTGTCCTTCGCGGTAGCGCTGCCGGAGTTGGCCTCGTTGGCCGTGGAACACCGCGCGGGCGAGGGCGTGCCGGCTCTCGGTCCGGTTGAGCTGGGTGAGGATGCGCCGGCGGTAGCTCTCGTCGTCGAGGTAGGCGAGCAGGTAGAGGGTCTTGGCGATCCGGCCGAGCTCGGCGACGGGCCGCCCGAGCGGTGTCGGTCGGCCGCCGCCCCGCAGGACGCGCAGGAGCTCGCTCGCGCGGACGGTCCCGGTGGTGAGGCTCCCGGCGACGCGGAGCAGGTCCTCCCAGTGGGTCGCGATGAGGTCGGTGTCGATGGTGTTGCGGGCGATCCCGTCCAGGGGCCCCCTCGCCTGCCTCCAACGCGCCCACACCCGCGCCAGCCACTGCACCCAGGCGCAGCAGGCCTGTCCGGGACTCGTTCGGCGTCCTCATCCAACTCGAGCATCAGCCGGACCTCGACCTCCTGGCGCCGGCGTCGGCGGTGCGGTCAGGCCACTGCCGCCCAGGCTGAACGACGCGTAGCACCGGCCAGGCGCCCACTGCTGATAACTACCATTCTCCGAAGTCCCTGGTGGGTTCTGCTACCGATAACGCGATGAGTGCGGGACGCTAACGACCGGAAGCTGGTGCTGATAACAGGGGTGGGTCCGGTGCCGGTCGGTGAGGACGCGATGAGCGCCCATATAAGAGCCCTCGATGAGGCGCTCGCGGACCGGTTCGACGGTTACCGGGCGCACCTCGCGGCCGCGCCGCTGGCCGCACACACCCGGCGCACCTACGCCGGCCGCGTCGCCGGCTACCTCGCCTGGCTAGCCGAACTCGAC
>JAABUM010007389.1_pt1 | contig 10125 bp, 12 predicted proteins | sample 5559161 | NCBI WGS metagenome assembly JAABUM01 (sample SAMN10711868, study PRJNA513369) | rock metagenome | isolation source: Antarctica rocks | place: Antarctica: Victoria Land, Siegfried Peak nord | reverse complement strand
CCGCCTCGTAACGCGCGTTCAGCGGCTAGCCGCTCAGGACGAGGTCGCCGAACCTGCCGCCCTGCAGGCCGTGGATGAGCTTCTGCAATGGGAGCAGCAGCGGGTCGCTCGACCGTTCGCAGACTAACGAGGCGGCATCACCAACCTCCGAGAGCTTTAGTGCCGCTGGCTCTTTGGCACAGCCTTCCCGGGTCGCTTCCGTCCTACTGACCGCCTGTGGCGTAACGCCGCAGGCACCAGCGAGCCTGGGCAGCATGCGCTTCTAACCGCACGCGATCGGTGTACCGCACGCTGCCCTGAGCGAGGACCTGCTCGATGAGCATCACTTCTTCGGTCAGTCGAGCGTGGGTGCGCAGTGCGCTCTGTCGACAGCTGCGGCTGCAGTATTCACGCGGTCGTCCGGCGCTTTTGGACCAGGAACACTTGTGGTCGCAGAGCGGATTCAGGCAAGTGACAAGGTCCGGCAACGGGAGGCACTGGTCGATGGCGGTGACGACGTCGACGGCACAGACTGGCCGAACCAGTTCTGAGACGACCGAGGACAGCAACTTGCGCACGGCGGGGGGTCCACCCTTTGTGTGCTGGTCAGGCACGCATGGTGCGGGGACGCCGCCCTTGGCGACACCCGGGGCGGTATCCGAGCAGCCCGGGGCGGCCCCTTCGGGACGACGCAAGACCCACGTCCGGTGGACCGTCGTCGGGCTATGTTTCGCCGGCACGGCGATCAACTACGTCGACCGGGCCAACCTGTCGATCGCGGCGCCGTTCATCCAGCACGACTTCCGTCTCAGCGATACCTCGATGGGGCTGATCCTCGGCGCCTTCTTCTGGACGTACGCGATCTTCCAGCTGCCGGCCGGTTGGTTCATCGACAAGCTCGGACCCCGGATCATGTACTCCTTCGCCGTGCTGTGGTGGTCGCTGTTCACCGCACTGACCGCCGTGGCCACCGGCTTCGGCTCGCTGTTCGGTCTGCGCCTCGGCCTGGGGATCGGCGAGAGCGCCGCGTACCCCACCAACGCGAAGGTGGTCTCCCGCTGGTTTCCCGTCCGCGAGCGGGCCTTCGCGACCAGCATCTACGACTCCGGCGCCCGAGTGGGCACCGCGTTGTCGGTACCGTTGGTGGCGTTCATCATCGCCGGGGTGGGCTGGCGGTGGTCCTTCGTCATCACCGGCGTGGTGGGCGCGTTGTGGGTTGTGCTCTGGGCGTGGTATTACCGCAACCCACGCCAGCACTGGGCCACCTCGACGGACGAGATTGACTACATCAAGGACGGCGGCGGCCGCGTCGACGAAGAGGTTGTCGAGGACGGCGGCGGCACGGTGCGCTGGGGCCAGCTCTTCGCTTACCGGACCATCTGGGGCATGATGCTCGGCTTTTTCTGCCTCAACTTCGTCATCTACTTCTTCATCACCTGGTTTCCGACCTACCTCGTCGATGCCCGGCACTTCAGCCTGCTCAAACTGGGCTTCGCCGGCGCGATCCCGGCCCTGGTGGCCATCGCCGGCGGTTGGGCAGGCGGTCTGTACTCCGATCGGCTCGTCCGCAACGGCGCGAGCCTGACCAAGGCCCGCAAGATCCCACTGGTCGGCGGCATGCTCTTTAGTTCCGTCATCGCGCTCGCGGTGATCGTGCCCAATGGATGGGCCGCCCTCGGGCTGTTGTCTGTCAGCTACGCCAGCCTGACCTTCGCTGCGGCCTCGGTGTGGTCGCTGCCTGCCGACGTCGCGCCCTCCCAAAGCCAGGTAGCGTCGATCGGGGGCATCCAAAACTTTGCCTCCAACTTGGCCGGCGTGGGTAGCCCACTGTTTCTGGGCGTGCTGAAGGGCATCACCGGATCATTTGTCCTGCCGCTGATCATCACCGGCGCGGTCGCAATCCTCGGCGCGATTTCCTACGCCTTCATCGTGGGGCGGGTGGAGCCGCTGCCCTTCCGTCAGTTTGATCGAACGACCGTCTGACCGCACCCGTCCAGCCTGTTCCACTCAAGGAGACGAAATGTCGCTATCGCCCGAGGAGACGATTGTCAGGCTCAGCTCTCAGCACCCCCCGGGTGAAGCCACCCGGGTCCCGGCGACTTCGCCGGGGCAGGTGCACGCTCGGCCCGCCGCGACGAAGGGCGCGGCCGACGAGCGGACCGCGCTCGCGCACGTGGGCTTACCCGTGCGCTACATACGCTAGGAGGAGCGCCCATGACCCAGATCACCGACCTCGAGGTTATCGACGTCCGGTTCCCGACCTCACGTCAGCTCGACGGCTCGGACGCGATGAACCCCGATCCCGATTACTCTGCGGCCTACGTCATCCTGCACACTGACGCCGAGGACGGCCTGCAGGGTCACGGGTTCACCTTCACGATCGGCCGCGGCACCGAAGTCGTATGCACCGCCATCCATGCTTTGCGCCCTCTCGTCCTGGGCCATCCGGTCGAGGACGCCTGCGCCGACATGGGAGAGTTCTGGCGGACCGTCACCCGCGACAGCCAGCTCCGCTGGATTGGACCGGAAAAGGGTGCCATCCATCTGGCGACCGCTGCCGTGGTCAACGCGATGTGGGACCTGTTCGCCAAGCGCGAGGGCAAACCGCTGTGGAAGCTGCTCGTTGAAATGACCTCCGAACAGATCGTCGGCCTCGTGGACTGGCGTTACCTGACCGATGCCCTCACCCCTGCCGAAGCGCTCGAGATGCTGCAGGCCAAGGAGAGCGGCCGCGCCGCTCGTGAGAAGTTACTCCACAACGAGGGCATTCCCTCCTACACCACCTCCGCCGGCTGGCTCGGCTACGACGACGACAAGCTGAGGCGCCTGTGCCAGCAGGCCGTCGACGACGGATGGACACACGTCAAGCTGAAGGTAGGCGCGGACATCGACAACGACGTGCGCCGCTGCCGCATCGCCCGGGAAATTCTCGGACCCGACCGACGGCTGATGGTCGACGCCAACCAAGCATGGGACGTCGACCAAGCGGTCGCGAACATGGCCAAACTCGCGGAGTTCGAACCCTGGTGGATTGAGGAGCCCACGAGCCCGGATGACATCCTCGGCCACGCCACCATCGCTGCGGCCATCGCGCCATGCCGCGTCGCCACCGGGGAGCACGTACACAACCGGGTGATGTTCAAACAGTTGCTGCAGGCTCGCGCTATCGGTTTCTGCCAGATCGACGCCTGCCGCCTCGGCGGGGTCAACGAGGTCGTCGCCGTGTTGCTCCTCGCCGCGAAGTTCGGCGTGCCGGTGTGCCCGCACGCCGGCGGCGTGGGCCTGTGCGAACTCGTCCAGCATCTGGCAGCGTTCGACTTCGTCGCTGTTTCGGGCAGCCTCGACGATGTCGTCGTGGAATACGTCGACCACCTGCACGAGCACTTTGTTGACCCCGTGCGCACCAAGGCCGGCCGCTACCTTCTGCCCGATCAGCCAGGTTACAGCGCGCAGATCCGCCGGGAGTCCCTCGATGCGTTCGCGTTTCCGCACGGGCGCGAATGGGCCGGCACACGAACATGAACCGACGAGCGGAACGGGATCCCGGGAAACGGTGCGCGCACCCCTATGATCGCCCGTCCAAGCCAAACATCGTCGCCGGACATCGCCGCTGGCGTCGCCCGGTTCGGAGCACTGAACTCATGGATAGGACACCATCCGACGCGATCTCCGCGACCGAGGCGGAGCCGGGACGCGGCCCGTTTCTTGTGCTGCGGGCACAGCGGGACGTCCAACCTCGCGCCGCTCCCCGCCTCACACCCATGTCGTGGCCTGGCGATACTTCCACTGCGCCCGGTTCGCGGGGTGAGCGGCACGGGTCTACAGGCGCGTGCGCGACGAGCTGTACGCCGCCCGGCCAGCTCAACCCTCCCAATGCAATCCCGCCCACCCGATAAGGACCAATGTTGAAGCTCATACGGATCGGTGCCGTCGGCCACGAGAAGCCGGCGGTACTCACCGCGGACGGCCGGTTCCTGGACGCCTCCGGTATCACACCCGACTACGACCCGGCATTTTTCGCCTCCGACGGCCTGACCCGGCTGGCGGCTGCCGTAGCGACCGGAGATCTACCCGAGCAGCCCAACGCCGCGGACGAACGGATCGGCGCGCCGGTCGCCCGGCCGGGGAAAATCGTGTGCATCGGTCTGAACTACCACGACCACGCACGCGAGACGAACGCCGAGATCCCGGCCGAGCCGGTCGTGTTCATGAAGGCCTCCAGCTCGGTGGTGGGACCGAATGACGAGGTGCTGGTGCCACGAACATCGACGAAGACCGACTGGGAAGTCGAGCTTGCAGTAGTTGTCGGGCACCAGGCGCGGTACCTGCCCGATCCAGCCGCGGCCGCCGGAGTCATCGCCGGATACACCATCTCCAACGATGTGTCCGAACGCGAATTCCAACTTGAACGCGGCGGTCAATGGGACAAGGGCAAGTCATGCGAGACCTTCAACCCGATGGGACCGTGGCTGCTCAGCTCGGAGGAGGTAGCCGACCCTCAGCAGCTGGGGCTGCGCCTCTGGGTCAACGGGCGTCTGCAACAGGACAGCACGACCGCCGAGATGGCCTTCGGGGTACATCATCTCCTGTGGTACCTCAGCCAGTTCATGGTGCTCAATCCGGGCGACGTGGTGAACACCGGTACACCCGCGGGGGTGGCGATGGGGATGGCTCAGGCCCACTACCTACGCGCGGGTGACCTCCTCGAGCTCGAAATCGACGGGCTCGGTCGGCAGCGGCAGAAGGTAGGTCAAGCATGAGCAACAAGGAGTTCGACGGTCTGTCTGCCCTCGTCACCGGTGGATCCTCCGGAATCGGGCTGGCCACGGCGGGTCTGCTCGCCGCACGGGGGGCGCGCGTCGCGATACTCGATCCGCAGCCGCCCCCCAGCAATGCCGAGTTCGTCCACGTCGTCGGCGACGTCACCGTAGACCCGTCCGTCCGGTCGGCGGTCGACTCCGTCGTCGCCACCTTCGGTGGCCTGGACATCCTGGTGAACAACGCAGGAATCGGCGCCCAGGGCACGGTCGAGGACAACTCGGACGACGAATGGCAGCGGGTCATCGACGTCAACGTCCTCGGCCTCGTCCGGGTGACACGCGCCGCCCTGCCCCACCTGCGTGCCTCCGCCCATGCGGCAGTGGTCAACACCTGTTCGATCGTGGCCACCGCCGGACTGCCCGCACGGGCGCTGTACAGCGCGACCAAGGGGGCCGTGCTGGCCCTCACCTTGGCGATGGCGGCCGACCACGTCCGGGAGGGTATCCGCGTCAACGCGGTGAGCCCGGGCACGGCCGACACGCCCTGGATCGGGCGGCTGCTGGAGCGGGCTGCAGACCCCGCCGCCGAGCGCGCGGCCCTAGGTGCCCGTCAACCGCAGGGCCGGCTCGTGTCGGCCGAAGAGGTCGCCGCCGCGATCGCCTACCTTGCCAGTCCCCTTGCTGGCTCCACGACCGGCACAGCGTTAGCAGTGGACGGCGGCATGGCGGGGCTGCGCCTCAGACCGGTTGAAGAGTGAACGAGGCCAATTCCTCCGATGTCTAACTGGCAACGTCAGTCACTCCGGGATCAGCCGTGGCCAACTTCCGCACGACCCTGTTCCGGGTTCATCGCACCGCGGCAGCCCGGTGCGGGTGCAGAGCCTGTCAACGTGGTGGGTGAAGCGGGCCCAGGCGCGGAAGTTGCCGTGGGCGCAGACCTCGTCGACCAGGCGCAGCACCGTGGGATCGGCGTCGCTGTAGATGCGGTGGTAACCGGAAATGACGGCCAGCACCTCGGTCGGGGTCAGCGCGGTGAACCGCTGGTGGGCATACAGCCGGGAGTTCACCCCCATGACCATCTACCGCCACATCACCACCGGCGATAATTCACCGACTCCTGAGCAGTGGAGCTTGGTGCACACGACTTCCGACAGCTGCTGGTCAACAGTCCCCCCGCAGCCACCGACGTTTTCCGCACGAACACGGTGCAGTCGTCTTCTGAAAATGACACCCGGGTGACGATCGGTCAGCGACGCACAGGGCGCGCAACCCTAGTGTGTGCGGCTACTTCGTCGCCTTTTTCGCTGCCGTGGTCTTCGACGTGGTGGCCTTCGCCAAGGCCTTCTTGGTCGCCGCCTTCTTTGGCGTCTTGGCGGTGACGCTGTCAGCGACCTCCTGCTTGAACGTGGCGCCTACCTTGAATCCCACGGCCCGAGTGGCGGCCAGTTGCAGCGGCGCCCCGGTCGAGGGGTTGTGGGCGGTGCGCGCGCCGCGCGCACGCCGCTCGAAGGTGCCGAAGCCGGGAAGCTGAACCTTGTCCCCCGCCGCCACAGCACCCCGCACCTGGGCCAGGGCCAAGGAGCTCGAGGTACCCGTGGTGGCGATCAACCAGCTCATCCTTGGCCCGGAGCAGCGGACCGACAAGAAGCCGATGCTCTCGGACCTGCGCGAGTCGGGTTCGTTGGAGCAGGACGCGGACATAGTGCTGCTGATCAACCGACCCGATGCCTTCGACTCCGACGACCCGCGCGGCGGCGAGGCCGACCTGATCCTGGCCAAGCACCGCAACGGCCCGACGCGCACGATCGTCGTCGCCCACCAGCTGCACCTGTCCAAGTTCGCGAACATGCCCCACCAGTAGCCCCCCGGTCGGGGACAGTGGGCCGATGTCCCGTACCCGGGGCCCGTTGAGGGCATGCAGCCGCAGCGTGGGCGCTGATCTTCGTCACGGCGCCGCGGCGGATTGAGCAGCAGCGCTGGCGCCGGGCCAGGTCCGAGCGTTGCGAGGAAGTCAATCCTCAGCACCACGGTTCGTGGATACCATCGGACACCATGAATGAACTCGTCGACGCCGTGGCCGCGCTGAACCCCCAACCGCGCGGGAGCAGATGGGCGAGCCTGTCCAGCTGCCTCGTCGACGCGGTCTGGTCCATCGGCGTCAACTACGACGCCGTCACAGTGCCGATCACCCGAGCGGTGTTCACCGCCTGCACCGGCGACGACACCGACCCCCTCGTCGCGCCCGACGACCTGACGATGCCTGACCCGGTCCAACTCGACGCCTTCCTGACACGCTTCCCCGACGTCGACGCGCTGCTAGCCGTGTCGAACCGGCACCGCACATCACCCCGCGGCGGCATCCTCAAGGCCGACGCCGTCCTGCAGCACGCCACCGTCCTCCTCGAGGCCGGAGTCCACACCAGACTCGACGCGCTCAATGTCATGAACGACGACCACCGCTTCACTGCCGTCACTGAACAGCTACGCCGTATACCTGGAGACGGCGCCCGCCTCGGATACCTATGGATGCTCGTCGGCGACGACAACGGCATCAAACCCGACCGTATGGTACTGCGATGGCTCGCAGCCCACGGAACCCACGTCTCAGCACCCGAAGCCGGAAAGGTTCTGCGCCGCATCGCAACAGAGCTATCAGACCGCTCAAGCACAACGATCACACCTTGGATGGTCGACCACGCAGTATGGAACGCCGCCCGCACTTTGCCCCACTGACGCGTCATCTCCTCCGGCACTGAGTACACCGCTCACCGGCAGGTCACAAACCCACCCGCCGATGACACACCTCCGCCGGTCGGTCAGAAACCGTTTTCGCAAGCTACATTCCCCGGGCTCAGTGAGCGCCTGGAGACCGCTGGAGTTCCGTTCTCGCTGCTGCTATGCCCAATGTTATTTCGCTACAATCTCTTAGCGGGTGGGTGGTATTTCGATCGTGGGGAGTGGTGTCGCGGTGAGGTTGCCGAGTAGGGGTGTGCCGGCGGGGGAGAGGCAGTAGACGAGCTGTGGTTTCGGGTAGATCTGGGTTGATGTGCTCACCGCGGGGTTGCAGAGGTGGTCGTCGGTTGCACCGTCGAGGCGTTTGTCTACCGAGAAGATGGTTGATCCCAGGGTGATGGTGGCCGTGCAGGGGATTGCACTGAGGGTGTGAACAAGTTGGGCAGTGGTGTAGCACTGGCCCTGCTGGAGGTTCGGTGCCAGGCACACGGTGCTGGTCGGGGTGCCGATGGGCATGTCCAAAGTAGTCGTTTGGCCCTCGGTGATCTGGGTGTACTGCGTGCCGGAGGTACCGCCGACGACCGGGCAAGTCCCTGCACCTTGCTGGACGGTAGCCACTAGGAACAGTTGGGTTGCCGAGTTGCAGGGGCCCACGGTGAGGGTGGCCTTCGACCCTCCCAGGCTCGCCGGGGTGGTGTGTAGGGCGACGCAGTCACCGACGTGGTACCGCGTGGGCGCCGCGGTGGGAGGGCCGCCCTGTGTGGTCTGGGTGTGGGTGATCACTGCCCCGGCGATGCCCAGCACCACCAGCAGAGCGAGTACTACCCCGGCGCTATCTGTCAAGTCAAGTGAGACAGTGATGGTCAGTTTATTTGGGTCTCGGTGGGTGCTGGCTGGTTGATCCAGAACTGGGTGGGCATCGGTGGTGGCAGGGGTCGGCGCCCGAAGCGCTCGGGATGGGCATGGTAGGCGGCGGTGAGGGTGGTTTGTCGGGCCTCGTCGATGGCGTCGGCAGTCCCGAAGTGCACCGATGCTGGTGTGTGCCAGGCGATCCCGGAGTGATGGTGGACGTAGTTGTATTCGTAGAAGAAGCCGGCGCAGAACTGGCGGGCCGCGGCGAGGCTGGCGAAGGCCGCGGGGAAGTCCGGCAGGTACTTCAGGGTCTTGAACTGGGCCTCGGAGAACGGGTTGTCATTCGACACCCGGGGGCGGGAGTGCGACCGGGTGACCCCGAGATCGGCCAGGAGCGCGGAGACCGGTTTGGAGGTCATGGAGGTGCCCCGATCAGCGTGCACGGTGTGCGGGGTGGTCCCGTTGCGTTCGATGGCCTCGGCGATGAAGTCCTTCGCGAGCTGGGAGTCCTCGACCGGGGAGATGATCCAGGAGGGGTTGAAGCGGGAGTAGATGTCGATGAGCACGTACAGCTGGTAGAAGATGCCCTTGTCCGGGCCGCGGAGCTTGGTTATGTCCCAGGTCCATACCTGCGAGGGTGCGTCGGCGAGGAGCTCGGGTTTGACCTTCGCCGGGTGGGTGGCCTGGCGGCGGCGTTCCCGGGACTGCCCGGCGTCGCGGGCGATGCGGTACATCGTCGAGGCCGAGCACAGGTAGGTGCCGGCGTCGAGCTCACGGGCCCAGATCTGGCCGATCGACAACTCGGCGTTGGCCTCGGTGTTGATCAACACCAGCACCGCCTCCCGCTCGCCGGCCGAGAGGGCTTGGCCGTTGTCCGGGACGACCCGGGCCGGTGCCGGCCCGTGCACCGACGGTCGCGAATGCCGGTAGTGGGTGGCCCGGGAGCGCCCGATCAACGCGCAGGCGTCCTTGGTGGGCACCCCCACGGTGTGCAGCTGTTCGAAGGTGGTGTTCATCGCCGCGTCGACGCCCTCGGCGTGGCCGTGCTCTCGGAGGTCGCGTCCAAGAGCCCTTGCAGTTTTCCCATGATCTCCACCACCGCCTGCGACTTCGCCAGCTCACGGGTCAGGCGCTGGTTCTCCGCCCGCAGGCGGTCCCCTTCGCTCTCGGGCCCGGGCGAGCCGGAGGGCCGGTGCGGGCGGCGCGACGGTGGCACTCCGTGGGCCACCGCGTCGCGGGCTGCGGTCCATTCCCGGATTTGCGACTGATACAGCCCCTCCCGCCGCAACACCCCGCCCTTCTTCCCGCGCGGGGCCGCCTCGTACTCCGCGACCAGGCGCGCCCGGTAGGCCGCGGTGAACGACCGACGAACCGGGCGCGGAGCCGGGTCCACCACCTCCTCAGGCGAGCCGGTCGACTCCCCGTCAGCTCCGGCCGAGCCCGCAAGATTGCTACTCATCTGGCTGTCTCCTGTCGAAACTCCGCGAGTTCGCGGTGTCTCACTACAGCCTGACAGCCAGGGGACCAGCGCCTACCAATGCCTACCAACGCCCAACCAAAACAACCTCTGACCTGCTGCTTCGACGGTATTGCCCAGGTCACGGGGTTGGTAGCACTTTTCCACAACGGATCAGTGTGCCCTGGACCTGATGATCGTAACGCTCAGGGCGGCGTCAGCTCAGCTGGCCTTGGCCTGCCTGCTCGTACGTCCCCGACCGCGCAGGGTGACCTCGGCCTCGTTGAGAACCTGGTGGACGAACCCGTAGGACCGACCGGTGGTCTCGGCGAGTGCGCGGATGCT
>JAABUM010007388.1_pt1 | contig 10125 bp, 13 predicted proteins | sample 5559161 | NCBI WGS metagenome assembly JAABUM01 (sample SAMN10711868, study PRJNA513369) | rock metagenome | isolation source: Antarctica rocks | place: Antarctica: Victoria Land, Siegfried Peak nord | reverse complement strand
GCAGCGCGGCGGGGGAGCGGGCACACGGCACGAGCGTTCGACACGCCTGTGTCTGTTCGGTAGGCTGACCCCTTGTGGTTGCGGGCGTATGCCCGCGGCTAGCGATCTGCGCCCAGTGCCGGCGTCGTGGCTCTTCCGTCAAGGAAGGGCCTGCGGTGACGGTCATCCCTCGAGGATGCGGGCGCGCCCCGCGCCCATCGGCCGTGCGAATGCTGCGCGGTGCTGTGGCCGGAGCGCGACACACCCGACAGCGGGGTGCAGGGGACTGACAACACACGTAGCAGCGAGGGAGCGGTCGGCAGCACATGCCCACGATCCAGCAACTGGTCCGTAAGGGCCGGCAGGACAAGGTCGAGAAGACCAAGACGCCTGCGCTGAAGGCTTGCCCTCAGCGCCGTGGCGTTTGCACGCGCGTTTACACGACCACCCCGAAGAAGCCGAACTCGGCGCTGCGCAAGGTCGCCCGCGTGCGGCTCACGAGCGGCGTGGAGGTGACCGCCTACATCCCGGGCGTCGGCCACAACCTGCAGGAGCACTCGATCGTGCTCGTACGTGGCGGTCGTGTGAAGGACCTGCCGGGTGTGCGCTACAAGATCATCCGCGGCTCGCTCGACACCCAGGGCGTCCGTAACCGCAAGCAGGCTCGCAGCCGCTACGGGGCGAAAAAGGAGAAGAGCTGATGCCACGCAAGGGACCAGCTCCGAAGCACCCGGTCATCTCCGACCCGGTCTACGGCTCGCCGCTCGTGACGGCGCTCGTCAACAAGGTGCTGCTCGGCGGCAAGAAGTCACTCGCCGAGCGGATCGTCTACGGCGCGCTCGAGGGTGCCCTTGACAAGAGCGGAGCCGACCCTGTCGTCACCCTCAAGCGGGCACTCGACAACGTTAAGCCGAGCCTTGAGGTGAAGAGCCGGCGCGTCGGTGGTGCCACCTACCAGGTGCCGGTCGAGGTGCGCGCCTCGCGCAGCACCACCTTGGCGCTGCGCTGGCTTGTTGCGTACTCGCGGCAGCGGCGCGAGAAGACGATGACCGAGCGGCTCATGAACGAGCTGCTCGACGCCAGCAACGGCCTCGGCGCGAGCGTGAAGCGACGCGAGGACACCCACAAGATGGCGGAGTCCAACAAGGCCTTCGCCCACTATCGCTGGTAGAGCAGCGGTCAAAGACTGATATGGCTGACATGGCTGACGTACAGGTTGCCCTGGCTGAGACCCGCAACATCGGGATCATGGCCCACATCGACGCGGGCAAGACCACCACGACCGAGCGCATCCTCTTCTACACCGGCCGGTCCTACAAGATCGGTGAGGTGCACGAAGGTGCCGCCGTCATGGACTGGATGGAGCAGGAGCAGGAGCGGGGCATCACGATCACGTCCGCCGCCACGACCTGTTTCTGGCGTGACCACCGCATCAACATCATCGACACCCCGGGCCACGTCGACTTCACGGTCGAGGTCGAGCGCAGCCTGCGCGTGCTCGACGGTGCCGTCGCCGTGTTCGACGCCGTTGCCGGTGTCGAGCCACAAAGCGAGACGGTCTGGCGCCAGGCCGACCGCTACGACGTCCCGCGCATCGCGTTCGTCAACAAGATGGACCGCGTCGGCGCCGAGTTCCACCGCACCGTCGACATGATGATCTCGCGCCTCGCTGCGGTGCCGGCCGTCGTGCAGCTGCCGTGGGGGGTCGAGGCCGGCTTCCAGGGTGTCATCGACCTCGTGCGCATGCAGGGCATGCAATGGCACGGCGACGACAAGGGCGAGGACTACGACGTCGTCGCCATCCCCGCCGACTACGCCGACGAGGCCCGCGCCTGGCACGAGCGCCTCGTCGAGACCGTCTCCGAGAACGACGACTACCTGATGGGCAAGTACCTCGAGGGCGAGGAGCCGACGGTCGACGAGCTCATGGCGGGCATCCGCCGGGCAACTGTGGCCAGCAAGATCAACCCGGTGCTCTGCGGCTCGGCGTTCAAGAACAAGGGTGTCCAGCCCATGCTCGATGCCGTCGTGGACTACCTGCCCTCGCCGATCGACGTCGGGGCCGTCACCGGCCATGCGATGAACGACGAGGAGAAGCTGATCCAGCGGGGCCCGGACGAGTCCGAGCCGTTCTCCGCCCTGGCCTTCAAGATCGTCAGCGACAAGCACCTCGGCAAGCTCACCTACATCCGGGTCTACTCCGGCCGGCTCGACCGCGGCTCCCCGGTGCTCAACAGCACCAAGAACAACAAGGAGCGCGTCGGCAAGATCTACCTGATGCATGCCAACGACCGCGAGGAGCGCGAGAGCGTGGGCGCCGGCGCCATCGTCGCGGTGCAGGGGATGAAGAACACCACGACCGGCGACACCCTCTGCGACCCCGACAAGCCGGTGATCCTGGAGTCGATGAACTTCCCGGCGCCCGTGATCTCGGTGGCCATCGAGCCCAAGACCAAGGCCGACCAGCAGAAGCTGGGCGAGGCCATCCAGCGGCTCGCCGAGGAGGACCCGACCTTCCAGGTCAGGACGGACGAGGAGACCGGGCAGACGATCATCGCGGGCATGGGCGAGCTGCACCTCGACATCCTGGTCGACCGGATGAAGCGGGAGTTCCGGGTCGAGGCCAACGTCGGCAAGCCCCAGGTGGCCTACCGCGAGACAATCCGCCGCAAGGTCGAGAAGCTCTCGTACACGCACAAGAAGCAGACCGGTGGCTCGGGGCAGTTCGCGAAGGTCGTCATCGACCTCGAGCCCTCCGGTGGCGACGGCGGCGGATATGAGTTCGTCAACGCCGTGACCGGTGGCCGGGTACCACGCGAGTACATCCCCAGCGTCGACGCCGGGTGCCAGGAGGCCATGGAGTTCGGTGTGCTCGCCGGGTACCCGCTGGTTGACGTCAAGGTGACCCTGCAGGACGGCCAGTCGCACGACGTCGACTCGTCCGAGCTCGCCTTCAAGATCGCGGGTTCGATGGCGTTCAAGGAGGCGGCACGGCAGGCCGACCCGGCCATCCTCGAGCCGATGATGGCTGTCGAGGTCACGACGCCCGAGGACTACCTCGGTGACGTGATCGGCGACATCAACAGCCGCCGTGGCCAGATCCAGGCCATGGAGGAGCGCTCAGGTGCGCGCGTCGTCAAGGCGCTCGTCCCGCTGGCGGAGATGTTCGGCTACGTGGGGGACCTGCGCTCGAAGACCTCGGGCCGGGCGAGCTACAGCATGCAGTTCGACTCCTATGCCGAGGTGCCGGCCAGTCTGGCGAAGGAGATCGTCGCGAAGTCGCGAGGCGAGTGAGCCCCATCGTCCCGGGAAGTGCCGTACACCCGGGACGAGACCTACACAGACGTCGTACGGCGCCCGTAGAGACGGTCTCCTCCCGAGACCGTTCGTAGAAAGGAACACCAGTGGCGAAGGCGAAGTTCGAGCGGAACAAGCCGCACGTCAACATCGGCACGATTGGTCACATCGACCACGGCAAGACGACGCTGACTGCTGCCATCACCAAGGTGCTGCACGACAAGCACCCCGACCTCAACCCCTTCACGCCGTTCGACCAGATCGATAAGGCGCCGGAGGAGAAGGCCCGCGGCATCACGATCTCGATTGCCCACGTCGAGTACCAGACCGACAAGCGGCACTACGCCCATGTCGACTGCCCCGGCCACGCCGACTACATCAAGAACATGATCACTGGCGCCGCCCAGATGGACGGCGCGATCCTGGTCGTGTCGGCGACTGACGGACCGATGCCGCAGACCAAGGAGCACGTGCTCCTGGCCCGCCAGGTCGGCGTCCCCTACATCGTCGTGGCGCTCAACAAGGCCGACATGGTCGACGACGAGGAGATCCTCGAGCTCGTCGAGCTCGAGGTCCGCGAGCTGCTCTCCTCCTACGAGTTCCCGGGCGACGACGTTCCCGTGGTGCGCGTCTCGGCGCTGAAGGCGCTCGAGGGCGACTCCGAGTGGAGCGAGAAGCTCATGGAGCTGATGAACGCGGTCGACGACTCCATCCCGGAGCCGACCCGCGACATCGAGAAGCCCTTCCTCATGCCGATCGAGGACGTCTTCACCATCACCGGCCGCGGCACCGTTGTGACGGGCCGCGTCGAGCGTGGCGTCGTCAACGTCAACGAGACGGTCGAGATCGTCGGCATCAAGGAGAAGACGGCCTCGACGACTGTCACCGGCGTCGAGATGTTCCGCAAGCTGCTCGACCAGGGCCAGGCCGGCGACAACGTGGGCCTGCTGCTGCGCGGCATCAAGCGCGACGACGTCGAGCGCGGGCAGGTCATCGTCAAGCCCGGCTCGATCACCCCGCACACCCAGTTCGAGGCGCAGGTCTACATCCTGTCCAAGGACGAGGGTGGCCGCCACACGCCGTTCTTCAACAACTACCGCCCGCAGTTCTACTTCCGCACCACCGACGTCACCGGGGTCGTCACGCTCCCCGAGGGCACCGAGATGGTGATGCCGGGCGACAACACCGAGATGACGGTGCAGCTGATCCAGCCCATCGCCATGGAGGAGGGCCTGCGCTTCGCCATCCGCGAGGGCGGCCGGACCGTCGGCGCTGGTCGCGTCACCAAGATCCTCAAGTAGTGCGTGGAGCGGCGGTCGGACTCGCGTCCGGCCGCCGCACCGCGTGTCAGCAGCGGGCGGCTCCCCTTGGGGTGCTGCTCACCGGAGCGGCAACCAGGACGAAGAAGGAACAATGGCGGCCCAGAAGATTCGTATCAGGCTCAAGGCCTACGACCACGAGGTCATCGACAGCTCGGCGCGCAAGATCGTCGACACGGTGACCCGTACCGGCGCGCAGGTCGCTGGCCCCGTGCCGCTGCCGACGGAGAAGAACGTCTACTGCGTCATCCGCTCGCCGCACAAGTACAAGGACAGCCGCGAGCACTTCGAGATGCGCACGCACAAGCGCCTCATCGACATCATTGACCCCACGCCCAAGACAGTCGACTCGCTCATGCGCCTGGACCTCCCGGCCGGCGTCGACATCTCGATCAAGCTCTAGGAGGTTCCGCCATGGCTGACCGCGTCATTCGCGGTGTCCTGGGCGAAAAGCTCGGGATGACGCAGGTGTTCGACGCCAACAACAGGGTCGTCCCCGTCACCGTGGTCAAGGCCGGCCCCTGCGTGGTCACGCAGGTCCGCACCGCCGACCGCGACGGCTACAGCGCCGTGCAGCTCGCCTACGGCGACATCGACCCGCGCAAGGTCAACCGGCCCGACCGTGGCCACTTCGAGCGCGCCGGGGTCACCCCGCGCCGCCATGTGGTGGAGCTGCGGACGCTCGACTCTCCCAGCTACACCCTCGGCGAGCAGGTCGGCGCCGAGGTGTTCGAGGCAGGAGCCGTCGTCGACGTCTCCGCCACGAGCAAGGGCAAGGGCTACGCCGGTGTCATGAAGCGCCACGGGTTCCACGGCCTGTCGTCATCGCACGGCGTCGAGAAGAAGCACCGCATGCCCGGCTCCATCGGCGGCTGCGCCACCCCCGCCCGCGTGTTCAAGGGCATGCGGATGGCCGGCCGGATGGGCAACGAGCGCGTGACGACGATGAACCTGCGCATCCACGGCGTCGACGCTGCCCGCGGCCTGCTGCTGATCAAGGGCGCCGTCCCCGGCCCCAAGGGAGCGCTCGTGCTCGTGCGCACCGCGGCCAAGCGCCCCGCCCCCGCTCCGAAGGCACCGGCCGCCGCCGCGACCGAGACACCTGCCGCACCTGAGGGAGTCGACCAGTGAGCGCCATCGCTGCCGCCCGCGCCGCGGGCGTGACGCGCACTCTGGCGGTGCAGTCCCCGCAGGGCGAGCTCGCACGTACCGTCGAGCTGCCGGCCGAGGTGTTCGACGTGCAGGTGAACGTCCCGCTGATCCACCAGGTCGTCGTGGCCCAGCTCGCGGCCGCACGCCAGGGCACGCACAGCACCAAGACCCGTGGCGAGGTGTCTGGTGGCGGCAAGAAGCCCTACCGCCAGAAGGGCACCGGCCGGGCCCGCCAGGGGTCAACCCGCTCGCCGCAGTTCGTCGGTGGCGGGGTCGCCCACGGCCCGGTGCCGCGCAACTACGAGCAGCGCACCCCCAAGAAGATGAAGGCAGCGGCGCTGCGCGGGGCGCTGTCCGACCGGGCCCGTCACGGCCGCATCCACGTGGTCAGTGGTCTGGTCGACAGCGACAAGCCTTCGACCAAGGCGGCTGCAGTCCATCTTCACCGCGTGGTGTCGAGCAAGCACCTGCTCGTCGTCGCCGAGCGCACCGACCACCTGATGTGGAAGAGCCTGCGCAACCTGCCCGAGGTGCACCTGCTGCAGCCCGGCCAGCTCAACACCTACGACGTGCTGGTGAGCGACGAGGTCGTGTTCACCGAAGGTGCGCTCGCCGAGTTCCTGGCCGGCCCCGCCCGCGGACGCGGCGCCGAGGTGGTCGCCCGCGAGAGCGAGCTCGACCAGCTCGCCGACGCCGTGACGACGCTCGCGCCCGGGCCCCGGGACGCCGGGTCAGACGCTCCCCTGACTGCCCCCGCCACCACAGCCACCGAGGAGACCAGCATGAGCGAGACACCGGCCGGCAGCACGTCCGGAGCGGGCGAGGGCATCAGCGACGAGGAGATGGCCCGCGAGGTGCAGGAGCAGACCAGCCCCGACCTCAAGGCCGAGCAGGCCTTCGAGCAGGAGCAGTCCGGCACGAGCAGTGACACCGAGGCTGCCAAGGCACCGGACGAGGTCGGGGACGGCGGCAGCGCATGATTCCCGACCCCCGCGACGTCATCCTGGCGCCGGTGATCTCCGAGAAGAGCTACGGGCTCATCGAGGAGAACACGTACACGTTCCTGGTCCGCCCCGACGCCAACAAGACGGAGATCAAGATCGCCGTCGAGCAGATCTTCGGCGTCAAGGTCGACAACGTCAACACTGCCAACCGGCAGGGCAAGCGCAAGCGCACCCGCTTCGGCTACGGCCAGCGCAAGGCCACGAAGCGAGCGCTGGTCAGCCTCCGCGCCGGCGATTCGATCGAGATCTTCGGAGGGCCGACCGCCTGACGGCGGCTCGGCACTCCAGAACCTGAGGACGAGATGGGTATCCGTAAGTACAAGCCGACGACACCGGGCCGCCGTGGCTCGAGCGTCGCCGACTTCGTCGAGATCACGCGCAGCGAGCCGGAGAAGTCGCTGGTGCGCCCGCTGCACAGCAAGGGCGGCCGCAACGTCCACGGTCGGGTCACGGCTCGCCACCAGGGCGGCGGGCACAAGCGCGCCTACCGGCTGATCGACTTCCGGCGCGACAAGGACGGCGTGCCGGCCACAGTCGCGCACATCGAGTACGACCCCAACCGCACGGCACGCATCGCGCTGCTGCACTACGCCGACGGCGAGAAGCGCTACATCATCGCCCCGACGCGGCTGCGCCAGGGCGACAAGGTGATCAGCGGGCCGGGCTCGGACATCAAGCCCGGTAACGCGATGCCGCTGCGCAACATCCCGACCGGCACCGTGGTGCACAACATCGAGCTGCGTCCGGGCGGCGGGGCGAAGATCGCTCGTAGCGCCGGCGCCGGTGTCCAGCTGGTGGCCAAGGACGGGCCCTACGCCCTGCTTCGGATGCCCTCGGGGGAGACCCGCAACGTCGACCAGCGCTGCCGCGCCACAGTCGGTGAGGTCGGCAACGCCGAGCAGTCCGGCATCAACTGGGGCAAGGCCGGCCGGATGCGCTGGAAGGGCAAGCGCCCGACGGTCCGTGGCGTCGCCATGAACCCTGTCGACCACCCGCACGGTGGTGGTGAGGGCAAGACCTCGGGTGGCCGCCACCCGGTCAACCCCGCCGGCAAGCCCGAGGGCCGCACGCGCGCCCAGAACAAGCCCAGTGACCGTTTGATCGTCCGCCGCCGCCGTACCGGCCGCAACAAGCGCTGACGCAGGAGAGGAGGAGACAGCGATGCCACGCAGCCTGAAGAAGGGCCCGTTCGTCGACGACCACCTGCTGAAGAAGGTGGACGTCCAGAACGCCAAGGGCACCAAGAACGTGATCCGCACCTGGTCGCGCCGCAGCACCGTGATCCCCGACATGCTCGGGCACACCATCGCGGTGCACGACGGGCGCAAGCACGTCCCCGTGTTCGTCACCGAGGGGATGGTCGGGCACAAGCTCGGCGAGTTCGCCCCGACACGCACGTTCCGCGGGCACGTCAAGGACGACCGGAGGGCTCGTCGTGGCTGACGTCCGCACCCCGGCGACCGCCTCCGAGCTGCCCTCGGCGCGGGCCCAGGCCCGCTACGTACGCACCAGTCCGCGCAAGGTCCGCCGGGTCATCGACATCGTGCGCGGGATGAAGGCCACCGACGCGCTCGACGTCCTGCGGTTCGCTCCGCAGGCCGCGAGCGAAGAGGTCTACAAGGTCCTGGCGAGCGCCATGGCCAACGCCGAGCACAACGACGGGCTCTCGCGCGACTTGCTCTGGATCGGCGAGGCGTTCGCCAACGAGGGGCCGACGCTCAAGCGCTTCCGCCCCCGTGCGCAGGGGCGCGCATATCGCATCCGTAAGCGCACCAGCCACATCACGGTCGTCGTCGAGAGCCGCGCCGCGGCTCCGGCCCGCGCCGCAGCGACGAGGAGGCCCCGCTAGTGGGACAGAAGGTCAACCCGCACGGGTTCCGGCTCGGCATCACGAGCGAGTTCACCTCGCGCTGGTACGCCGACAAGCAGTACGCGGCCTACGTGGGCGAGGACGTCAAGATCCGTCGCCTCATGTCCAAGGGCATGGAACGCGCCGGCATCAGCCGCGTCGATATCGAGCGCACGCAGGGTCGCCTGCGTGTCGACATCCATACGGCTCGCCCCGGCATCGTCATCGGCCGGCGCGGAGCCGAGGCCGACCGCATCCGCGGCGACCTCGAGAAGCTGACCGGCAAGCAGGTCCAGCTCAACATCCTCGAGGTCAAGAACCCCGAGATCGACGCTCAGCTCGTCGCGCAGGGCGTGGGGGAGCAGCTCTCGAGCCGCGTCAGCTTCCGCCGCGCGATGCGCAAGGCGATGCAGACCGCGACCAAGAGCGGTGCCAAGGGCATCCGCGTGCAGTGCTCGGGGCGCCTCGGTGGCGCAGAGATGAGCCGCTCGGAGTTCTACCGCGAGGGACGGGTGCCGCTGCACACGCTGCGCGCAGACATCGACTACGGCTTCTACGAGGCGAAGACGACCTTCGGCCGCATCGGTGTGAAGGTCTGGATCTACAAGGGCGACATCATCGAGAGCCGCGCCGAGCGCGAGGCCCAGGACGCGCTGCTGCGCCAGCAGCAGCGTGAGCGCCCGATCCGCCGGCCGCGCAGCGGTGCCACCGGTACCACCGCTGGTGGCACCGAGGCAGGGCGTGCGGCCGCGGCAGCGGAGCGGGCACCTCAGGTCGACGGCGACGACGTGCTGTCGACTGCCCCGCCCGAGCTGGCCAACGCTCCTGTGGAGCGGGCGCCGGAGCTGGCCGATACGCCGGCCCAGCCGGTGTCGGCGCTCGACTCGGCCGAGTCGCAGGGTGGCCCGGCGCAGGCCGGTCCGCTGCCGACCGGCGGACAGCCGACCGGCGGACAGCCGACCGACGGACAGCCGACCGACGGACAGCCGACCGACGGACAGGAGGGCTGAGATGCTCGTTCCCCGCAGGCTCAAGCACCGCAAGCAGCACCATCCGAACCGCTCGGGCGCTGCCAAGGGCGGTACGCAGGTGACGTTCGGCGATTTCGGCATCCAGGCGCTGGAGTCGACGTATCTGACCAACCGGCAGATCGAGTCCGCGCGTATCGCCATGACCCGCCACATCCGCCGTGGTGGCAAGGTGTGGATCAACGTCTACCCCGACCGCCCGCTCACCAAGAAGCCGGCCGAGACACGCATGGGCTCGGGCAAGGGTTCTCCGGAGTGGTGGGTGGCCAACATCAAGCCCGGGCGCGTGCTGTTCGAGCTGTCCGGTGTGCAGGAGCCCATCGCCCGCGAGGCGATGCGGCGGGCCATGCACAAGCTGCCGATGAAGTGCCGGTTCGTGACGCGAGAGGGGGCGGGGGTCTGATGGCCACCACCGCGCAGGAGCTGCGCGCTCTCGCCGACGAGGAGCTGGAGGGCCAGCTGCGGGAGGCCAAGCAGGAGCTGTTCAACCTGCGCTT
>JAABUM010007386.1_pt1 | contig 10128 bp, 10 predicted proteins | sample 5559161 | NCBI WGS metagenome assembly JAABUM01 (sample SAMN10711868, study PRJNA513369) | rock metagenome | isolation source: Antarctica rocks | place: Antarctica: Victoria Land, Siegfried Peak nord | reverse complement strand
CGACCGGGTGGCAGCAGGTGCACGAAGGGCTCCTCGGCGTACGCCTGCTGCAGCACCTCGTAGGGGTCCTGGCCGCTGCGGGGCCGAGCCGTCACGGTCGCCAGGATGCCGCGGGGCATGGGTGCCATTGCCGGGGTGAACGACAGGCTGGTCGCGCCGGTTGCCTGCTTCACCTCGGGCACGTGCTGGTGACTGCCGACCTTGTACGGCGAGAGGTCACCCTTGACCTCGGTGCCGAGCAGGCCGAGCTTGGCGCTGCGCCCAGCTCCGCTGGTGCCGCTGGCCGCCACCACGACGACGTCCTCGGGTTCGACCGCGCCCGAGCGAACCAGCGGGGCCAGGGCCAGGGCAAGGGCGGCGGCGTAGCAGCCGGTGCCCGCCACCCGTCGGCTGGCCGCGACGAGAGCGCGCTGGCCGGCCAGCTCGGGCAGGCCGTAGGTCCAGGTGCCGGCGTGCGGGCCGCCGTACCAGGTCTGCCAGGCGACCGGGTCCGCCAACCTGTGGTCCGCGCCGAGGTCGATCACGGCCGCGCCGTCTGGCAGCTGCCGGGCCAGCGCGCCGGACGCGCCGTGCGGCAGGGCGAGGAACACGACATCGGCCTGAGCGAGCAGCTCGGGCGTGGTCGCCGCGAAGCTCCGGCCGACCAGCTGGGGCAGGTGCGGGTGCAGGTCGGTGATCGCGGAGCCCGCGCTGCTGCCGGCGCAGACCGGGCCGAGCTCGAGGTCGGGGTGGGCGAGAAGCAGGCGCAGCAGCTCGCCCCCGGCATAGCCACTGGCCCCCGCGACCGCCGCTGTCATCCCCATGCCCACCACCATACATGATGCTGCATGGCTATGCAGTCAGCTGCGCAGGACGGCCCCGTGTCGCCGGGTCGCCTCGGCGACGGCGCCGTCGCGGGCGGCGATCACCTCCGTGTCGGTGAGGGTCCGGTCGGCTGCCCGCAGGCGCAGCGCGAACGCCAGCGACCGGCGTCCCTCGCCGACCTGGGGGCCGGTGTAGACGTCGAACAGGTGCAGCGTCTCCAGCAGCTCCCCCGCGCCGTCGCGCAACGCCTGCTCGACGTGGCCGGCGAGCACCGAGGCGGACACGACCAGGGCGACGTCCACCGAGGCCGGCGGGTAGGCCGACACAACAGGCGCGGACACCGGTCCGCGGGCCACCGCTGCGGCGACCAGCGCGTCGAGGTCCACCTCTCCGGCGCAGGTGCGGGCCGGTACGCCCAGCGAAGCGACGACCCGGGGGTGCAGCTCCCCGGCGTGGCCGACAACCGTAGCGTCCAGCAGCAGCGCCGCGCACCGGCCAGGGTGGTAGGGCGCCTCGGCAGCGCGATCCACGACCAGGTCCAGACCGAGCGCCGTTGCCAGGGTGAGCAGGGGCCCGACGACGTGCCCGAGCTCGACCGGTCGCTCTCCACGCCGGCCCGACAGGGCCACCGCGGCCAGGCGTGGTTGCGCAGGCAGTGCCGCGTCGAGCCCGGCGAGCTCCTGGTCCGACGGTCGCTGCGAGGTCTTCGGGGTCTGCTCCACCGGTGTGCCGCTGCCGCGGAAGACCGGGCCGGTCTCGAACAGGGCGACGTCGAAGATCCCGCGGCCGGTGTTGCGGGTCAGCGCCGCGAGCAGGCCGGGGATCAGCGACGGGCGCAGCAGCGCCTCGGTCTCCGACAGCGGGTTGAGCAGGCGGGGCGGGGCGTGGCCGGTGAGCCCGAGGGCGGCGAGGACCTCCTCTGCCACGAAGGGCATGGTGACCACCTCGACGAGCCCGGAGCCGGCCAGGCTGCGCGAGGCCGTGCGTCGCAGGCGCTGGGCCGGGGTCAGCCCACGTCCGGCGGGGGCTCGGGGGAGCTCGATCGGCACGGTCTCATAGCCCTCGAGGCGCAGGACCTCCTCCACGAGCTCGGCCGGTCCGGTCAGGTCCGGCCGCCACGACGCAGGCGTCACCAGCAGGACCGCCTCGCCCTCGACGGTGCAGCCGACGTCGGCCAGCCGCCGGCGTACGACCTCGGGGGTGTAGTCGCGGCCCGCGACCCGCCCGGGCTGGCCGACCGGCAGCCGCAGCTGCGCCCGCGGGCGCCGGTGGTCGACGTCGGTGACCGGTCCAGCAGTGGCTCCGCCGTACTCCACGAGCAGCCGGACGGCCGTCTCGGCGGCGGCCGCCGCGAGGTCAGGGTCGACGCCGCGCTCGTAGCGCTTGCTGGCCTCCGAGGGCAGCTTGTGCCGACGGGCGGTCCGGGCGACCGAGACCGGGTCGAAGCGCGCTGACTCCAGCAGCAGGTCGACCGTTGCCCCGGTGATCTCGGTCGCGGCGCCGCCCATGACCCCGGCCAGCGCGACGGCCCCGCTGTCGTCGGTGATGACGAGGTCACCCGGATCCAGCGCGCGGTCCTGGCCGTCGAGGGTCGCCAGGCGCTCCCCCGTTCCGGCCCGCCGCACGACGATTGGGCCCTGGAGCCGGGCCAGGTCGAAGGCGTGCAGCGGCTGTCCCAGCTCGAGCATCACGTGGTTGGTGACGTCGACCGCCAGGGAGATCGAGCGCATCCCGGCCAGGACGACTCGGCGCTGCAGCCAGGGCGGGGACGTCGCCGCCGGGTCGAGCCCGGTGACGGTGCGGGCGACGTAGCGCTCGCAGCCGTCGTCGTTCAGTGCCACCTCGTAGCCCCCCGTGGGCTCTGGGCCCTCAAGAGCAGCAGGGTCGATGAGCACGAGGCCGAAGGCGGTCGCGGCCTCACGTGCGACCCCGCGCACGGACAGGGTGTAGCCGCGGTCGGGGGTGACCGCGATGTCCAGGACCTCGTCGCGCAGGCCCAGCAGGTCGACGACATCGGCGCCGAGCCGGCTGTCCGGTGGCAGGACGAGGATGCCGTCGGCGTCCTCGGCGACCCCGAGCTCGGCGGCGCTGCAGATCATCCCGTCCGAGGTGTGGCCGTAGGTGCTGCGCGTGGCGATCGCGAAGCCCCCGGGCAGCACCGCGCCGGGCAGGGCGAACGCGACCCGGTCCCCGACCGAGAAGTTCACCGCGCCGCAGACCACCTCGTGGGTCCGGGTGCCGACGTCGACATGGCAGTAGCGGATCGCCTTCTTGAACCCGGTCAGCTCCTCGATGTCGAGCACCGCCCCGACCACGACGGAGCTGATGTCCTGACCGACCCGGTGGACCTGCTCGACCTCCAGGCCGGCCCGGACCAGCGCCTCGGCGATCTCGTCCGCGACAGCTGTGAGGCCCGGCACGTACGTACGCAGCCAGGAGACGGGGACGCGCACGTCAGGCCTCCACGCCGAAGGGGACGGTGAAGCGCTGGTCCCCTTCGTACAGGTCTCGGATGTCGGTGATGCCGTGGCGGAACATGAGCGTGCGGTCCAGCCCGATGCCAAAGGCGAAGCCGCTGTAGCGCTCCGGGTCGACCCCGCACGCCACCAGCACGGCCGGGTTGACCATCCCGCAGCCCCCGACCTCGATCCAGCCCTCGTCCGAGCACACCCGGCAGGGCTGGCGGACGCTGTCGCCGCGGCAGTGGAAGCACTGCAGGTCCAGTTCCGCGCTCGGCTCGGTGAACGGGAAGTACGACGGGCGCAGGCGGGTCCGCAAACCCCCGCCGAACAGCGCCGCGGCGTAGGCGTCCAACGTCCCGCGCAGGTGCGCCATGGTGATGCCCTCGTCCACGCACAGCCCCTCGACCTGGCCGAAGACCGGCGAGTGGGTGGCGTCGAGCGCATCGTTGCGGAAGACCCGGCCGGGCGCCACCACGTAGCAGGGCAGGCCCCGGGCGAGCAGCGAGCGGATCTGGACGGGGCTGGTCTGGGTCCGCAGCACGACGCCGGAACCCTCGGGAGCCAGCCAGAGCGTGTCCTGCATCTCGCGCGCAGGGTGGTCCGGCGGCACATTGAGGGCGTCGAAGTTGAACCACTCGTGCTCGACCTCGGGGCCCTCGGCGAGCTCCCAGCCCATGGCGATGAACACGTCGGCGACCCGTTCCTGCAGGGTCGTCAGAGGATGCCGCGCGCCGAGGGGCAGCTGCTGCGGCAGCACGGTGACGTCGACCGCCTCGGTCACCAGGACCCGCTCGTCACGCTCGGCCTCCAGCTGCGCACACCGCCCTTCGTATGCCGTGGTCAGAGCCGTCGACACGGCGTTGAGGCGCTGGCCGGCGTCCTTCCTGGCCTGCGGGGGCAGGGCGCCGATCTCCCGCCGCGCGAGCGCGAGCCGCGAGCGGTCACCGAGATGGGTGGTGCGCGCCGTCGCCAGCCCGGCCAGGTCCTCGGCGGCCGCGAAGCCCCGCTCGCCCTCGCCCTGCGTGCGCTGCAGCTCAGGGGCGGTCAGCAGGGAGACCTGGACGGGGTCGTAGTCAGGGCCGGGCACAGCGGGGCTCCAGACGGATGTCGCGGGGCAGGGAAGGTCCAGTCTTCCAGAGCCCACAACCGGCTTACAGCGCGTACGGCGGCGAGCCGGCCGGGAGCAGGACCTGGAAGCGCGCCCCGCCGGCCGCGGACCGGCCGACCTCCACGGTCCCGCCGTGGGCCTCGACGAGGCCCTTGACGATGTAGAGGCCGAGACCGGTCCCGCCGCGCCGGCCCGGGCCCCGCCAGAAACGGGTGAACACCCGCGTCGCTGCCTGCTCCGGGACCCCCTCGCCCTCGTCCTCGACGAGGAGCTGCGTGCCCGTGCCGCGGGGTTCGACGGTGATGGTGACCGTCCCGGCACCGTGTCGCAGAGCGTTCTCGACCAGGTTGCCGAGCACCTGGTCGATCTTGTCGGGGTCGGCCCAGGTCTCGGACAGGGCCCCGCGCAGCAGCAGGACGAAGCGGTCCTCGGGCTCCCCAGCCGCGATGGACCCGGCGACGGTCTTGCGCACCGCCCGCCCGAGGTCCACGACCTGGGTGCGCATCTCGAGCCGACCCGCGTCAATGCGGCTCACGTCGAGCAGCTCGGTGAGCAGCCGGGTGACCCGGTCGGCGTCGGCGTTCACGGTGGTGAGCATCAGCTTCTTCTGCTCGTCGTTGAACCGGTCCCAGCGGGCGAGCAGCGTGGCGGTGAAGCCCTTCACGCTGGTCAGCGGTGAGCGCAGCTCGTGCGCGACGGTGGACACCAGATCGGCCCGGCTGCGCTCGATGCGCTCCCGCGCCCGGTCGTCACGGATCGACACGACCAGGCGCTGCAGCCGGCGGCGGTCGTCGCGCACGAACGACGCCGTGACGAGCAGCTCCCGGCCGGTGCCGAGCTGCAGCCGCCGCTCGGGCTGCCGGGTCCGGCTGGTCAGGCCGCCGAAGGGGTCGGTGCATGCCCACCAGCTGCGGCCCAGCTCGTCACTGAGCGGCAGGACGTCGGCGAGCGGGCGGCCGACGACGGCGTCCGCCGTGACCGAGAGCAGCCGCTCGGCGGCCGGGTTGAGCAGGACCACGGCGCCCATGGCGTCGGCGACCAGGACGCCGTCCGGCAGCTCGTCGTAGGCCGACTTGTCCTGGCTCACCCGGTACGCCTTCCCCGCTGCTGGGGCGTCACTGTACGGCGCGGTGCGCGCGCGCCGACGAGTAGAGGCAGACCGCCGCGGCCGCGGCGAGGTTCAGCGACTCGGCCTGTCCGTGCAGGGGGATGCGGACCCGCCGGTCGGCCGCGGCCAGGACGTCGGGCGGCAGGCCGTGCGCCTCCGTCCCGAACAGCCAGGCGGTGGGGGCGGTGAGTGCACCGGCGTCGAGCAGGTCATCGAGGTCGTCCCCGCCCGAGCCACTGGTGGCCAGGACCTGCAACCCGGTCGCCCGCAGCACAGTCAGAGCTTCGGCCAGGCCGATCCCGTGCACCACGGGCAGGTGCCACAGGCTGCCAGCCGTGGCCCGCACGCACTTGGCGTTGTGCGGGTCCACGCTGCTGCCCGTCAGCACGACGGCGTCGGCACCGGCCGCGTCCGCGGTGCGGACGACCGTCCCCGCGTTCCCGGGGTCGGCCACCTCATGCAGGACCGCCACGAGCCGCGGCGCACCGGACAGGGCGGTGCCGACATCGACGTCGAGCATCGCGGCGGTGCCGAGCAGACCCTGCGGCGAGACTGTTGCGGCCATCGCCGAAAGGACGGCCCCGCTCACCCGGGTCACCGGGGTACCGGCGCGCTCGGCCAGGGCGACGAGGGCAGCATCTCCGTCCGAGACGAACAGCTCGAGCAGCCCACCGGCGGCCAGGGCCTCCCGGACAGCCTGCGGGCCCTCCACGACGAACCGGCGCTCCGCCCCGCGGGCCGTGCGCCGGTGCAGTCGTCGTACGGCCTGGACCCTGGGCGAGCGGGTCGAGGTCAGCAGCTCGCTCAGGCGGCCGGGGCCGCGTTGACGTCGGCCGGCAGCGCGGCGCGGGCGACCCCGACCAGAGCGGCGAAGGCCGGGGCGTCGGTGACGGCCAGGTCAGCCAGGACCTTGCGGTCGACCTCGACGCCGGCGAGCTTGAGCCCCTGCACGAGGCGGTTGTAGGTCATGCCGTTGAGCCGCGCGGCCGCGTTGATGCGGGTGATCCACAGCTGCCGGAAGTCGCCCTTGCGCTTCTTGCGGTCGCGGTACTCATAGGTGCCGGAGTGGAGCAGCTGCTCTTTCGCCTTGCGGTAGAGCCGGCTGCGCTGGCCGCGGTACCCGCTGGCCTTCTCGAGCACCTCACGACGCTTCTTCTGGGCGTTGACGGCCCTTTTGACGCGTGCCACGTCTGCACCTGTTCCTGTCGAGTCTGGAGTGAGCGGGTCGGGAGTGAGCGGGCGCTTAGAGGCCGAGCAGCTTCTTCATCTTCTTGGCGTCCGACGGGGCGATCTCGGTGGTGCCGGCCAGCCGGCGCGTGAGCTTGCTGGGCTTGCGCTCCAGCAGGTGGCGCCGGCCCGCGTGCTCGCGCAGCAGCTTGCCGCTGCCCGTCACCTTGATGCGCTTCTTGGCGCCGCTGTGCGTCTTCTGCTTGGGCATCGCGATGTCGCTCTCTACTCGGTCGGGCTGTCGGCGGTGGTGGCGGTGGCGACCTCGACGGGCGCCTCGGCCCGGGCGGGCCGGGACTGGTCAGCGGCCTTCTTGAGGTCGGACGCGTTCCGGTGCGGAGCCAGTACCATGATCATGTTTCGGCCGTCCTGCTTGGGCGCCGCCTCGACGAAACCCAACTCCTCGACGTCCGCGCCCAACCTCTGCAGCAGGCGGAAGCCGAGCTCGGGACGGGACTGCTCACGGCCACGGAACATGATCGTGATCTTGACCTTGTCGCCCTGCTTGAGGAAGCGGACGACATGGCCCTTCTTGGTCTCGTAGTCGTGCGGGTCGATCTTCGGGCGGAGCTTCATCTCCTTGATGACCGTGAGGACCTGGTTCTTGCGGCTCTCCCGGGCCTTCTGCGCGGCTTCGTACTTGAACTTGCCGTAGTCCATGAGCTTGCAGACCGGTGGCCGCGCCATCGGAGCCACCTCGACGAGGTCGAGGTCGCTGTCCTGGGCGAGGCGCAGCGCCTCGTTGATGGCGACGATGCCGACCTGCTCGCCGGCGGGGCCGACCAGGCGCACCTCGGGGACGCGGATCCGGTCGTTGATGCGGGGCTCAGCGCTGATGCTGCCTCCAAGAACGGGTGAGGGACAGCGACCCGGAGCCCACGAGAAAGGGCCCCACGCGAAGCGCAGAGCCCACCGCCCTCCCGCCGCGAGGCGGGTGCGACTGCGGTCCCCGTCACAACGGGCGGGACCGAGCCGACCGGACCCGGCTGTGGTGACACGGCTCGGGTGGGAGGTGGGAACCTCCGCTTGCACGACCCCCGCAGGAGCAGGGGTCGGGTCGCACCTGGCAGGCTACCAGGATGCCCAGCCGGCCCGCAGCCTCCTCCACACCGTCACCGTCGCCGTCACCCTCGCCCGCGCCCACGGCGGACGCGCAGTCCCGCGACCTCGCGGACGTGCCGGCGGCGGAGGTCATCGCCGCCACCGCCGTGCACCTCATGAGCGCCGCCGCGGTGAAGTGCGGTCTGACCGAGCAGGGCGCGGCCACCCTGGACCTGGACGAGGCCCGCAAGCTCATCACGGCGCTGGCCGGCCTTGTCACCGCCGCCCGGCCCGACCTCGGCGTGCACGCGGCTCCCCTGCGCGACGGGTTGCAGGCACTGCAGAAGGCGTTCCGCGAGGCCTCGCCTTACCCGGATGCGGCAGGCGAAGGCCCCGGGGAGAAGCTCACCGGCCGCGCCTAGAAAACCGCCGCGCCCGGAGCACCTGCTCCCCCGGGCCTTCGGCGGGGACGACCGCGAGGTCCAACCCCTGCGGGGGCAGCGCCGGGCCGAGCCGCTGGAGGACCCGACGGGCCAGCGCCACGAGGGCAGCGGGGTCCAGGGGGCGTTCGGGCACGACCCCCAGCACGTGGCCGTCGGGGCCGGCGAGCAGGCGGGCCGCCGCCAGCGGCTCGCCGCGCAGGGCCGCGCGCAGAGCCGCCACCAGCGCTGGGTCTGCGGGACCGGGCAGCGGCCGGAGCTGCTCCGCCGTCCGGCGGGCGGCCAGCGCAGTCCCGGACACGGGGACCCAGCCGCAGGCGAGCGAGGCGAGCTCCGTGCGCGACAGCGCCAGGGCAGCGCCGCCCGGATCCAGCAGCACGGCCTCGGCGCCCTCGCCGACGGCGGCGGCGCAGGCCTGGGGACCGGACAGCGGTACGGGCCGTACGTCCAGCCGCCAGCGCCGGAGCGCCCCGAGGTCGGGAAAGACCGGCAGAGCGCGCGCGCCACCGGCGGCCTCGAGCAGGACCACGGCCAACTCGGCGCCGGACTCCGCCGTCAGCCCGGTCTTGGCGGCCGTCTCGCGACCGGTTGCCGTCGCGGTGATCGCCAGGAAGACGCGGGCGTCGGCGAGGGCGGCCAGCACCTCGGCCCGGTCGCCGGGGGTGGCTCCGCCCACCGCCAGAGCTGCGGCCAGCCGCGGGTCCGGGCCGCCCGCATCAGGTCGGGGGCCCGGCTGCGTCACGCCTCGCCCCGGGAGCGCCGCAGCAGCACACGCAGCTCCAGGACGGCGTTGACGGCCCGTTCGCGATCGTTGGCCTGCAGGGCCAGCAGGGCGACGGTCTCGTCGTCCCGCAGCTCCAGCTGGGCCCAGGGTGAGCCGTCGTCCAGGCGCACCGCGACAACCACCCCCCACGGGAAGAAGCGCTCGCCGAAGGGGTTGCGCACCCAGACGCCCTGCTCACCGGCGCGTACGCGGGCGCGGGTCAGCAGCAGTACCGCCGCGGCCAGCAGCAGACCCAGCCCGAAGAAGGCGATCTGGTCCGGCGGCCCGAACTGCTGACCCCCGCCGGAACCACGCGGCAGGAGCAGCGCGAGGACGCCGAACACCACCACGACCAGCACCGCGGCGCTGCGGCACACCAGCACCAGCCGCCGGGGCCGGACCTCGACGGTGTCGGTCACCGTCGGCGACCGGCACCGCTCACGGCGACCGCGACCAGCGTCAGCAGCGCCCCGACCACGGTGGCCGGCGCCACGCCCTGGCCGTGCTCGGGCAGCGTCGCGTCCAGCAGCACCGCCCCCACCAGCTGGCCCGCGGTGGTGGCGAGCCCCAGTCGCAGGACGCCCAACGGGCGCACGACGACGGCGGCCACCGCCACGAAGGCCGCACCGAGCGGGCCGCCGCTGTAGAGGTACCACTGCGACAGGCCCGGCCAGTGGTCGGCGTCGACTCCCACCAGCGCGGCCCGCAGGACCAGGCCGGCGAGCAGGGCCGCCATACCGACGACGAAGTTGAGCAGGGTCGCGACCGCCGCGTCGCCGGTGGCCTCCCGGACGCGCCCGTTCAGAGCCTGCTGGAGGCTGATCATCAGGCCGGCGAGCACGACGAGCCCGAGCAGCAGGGGGCTCGCGGCGTGCGCCCCCTTGCCCGACACGCTGATCGCGATCGCCGCGAGGCAGAGCAACGCCCCGGCCAACCGCGGCCGGGTCAGGGCGCGCCTGCCGCCCGGTCCGAGGCCGGCGCCGTCGACCACCAGGCCACCGACGGTCTGGCCGCCGACCAGCCCAACGGTCAGCAGAGCCACCCCGAGGAGCGGCGCCGCGGCCGCGCCGACCACCACCAGGGTGGCACCGCCGAGCCCGCCCAGACGCGACCACCACGGCACCGTCCGCACCACCGGCACCGCAGCCCGGCTCGGGCGGCGCACCAGCACGAGC
>JAABUM010007380.1_pt1 | contig 10133 bp, 9 predicted proteins | sample 5559161 | NCBI WGS metagenome assembly JAABUM01 (sample SAMN10711868, study PRJNA513369) | rock metagenome | isolation source: Antarctica rocks | place: Antarctica: Victoria Land, Siegfried Peak nord | reverse complement strand
TGGTTGGTGCAACTGGGCTGGGCAGCAACCGATGCCGCTGTTATCGCCATCGCTGCATACGCGGCGACCTGGTTGCGCTTCGACCTCGATTTTAACAAGTTCCTGGCCGAATCGACCACTCGTTTTGCAATCACCGCAGCACTGATTCACGTCGTCTGCGGTGTTTTGGCCGGGCCTTACCGGATCGGGCATCAACGCGGCTCTTTCGAGGAGACCGCTGACATCGGCGGTACCGTGATCCTGGATGCCGCCGTGCTCCTCATCCTGGTGGTGGCCACACCCTGGTTCCATCAGGTGCCTCGCAGCATGCCGCTACTGGTGCCTGCTCTCGGTCTGGTCGGCATGTTCACCCTGAGATTCGTCATTCGCTCCTACCGGTGGGGCCGCACGGCCTTCGGTGACCAAAGCCAGAGGGTCATCGTCTTCGGTGCGGGTGACTCTGGACGCCGACTACTCCGCGGTCTGCACCACGACGAGCACGCGGCCTACGCGCCGGTCTGCCTATTGGATGACGACCCTCGTAAGCGGCGATTGAAGATCGACGGTGTGCGGGTCCGAGGTGGACGCGACCGGATCCAGCAGATCGCCGAAAGCAGCGGTGCCACGGCTCTGGTCATCGCGATTCCGTCGGCGGACACAGATCTGGTCCGCGATCTTCGCGAAGTCGCGGCAGAGGCCGGTCTCGACGTGTTGATCCTTCCGACGATCAGTGAGTCGTTCGGTCACCGACCCGAGGAAAAGGACCTGCGTCGGCTCAACCTGGAAGACCTGCTGGGTCGGCGACAGGTCGAGTTGGACGACGCCGCGATCGCCGCATCGATCACGGGCAAGACGGTGCTGGTCACCGGCGCCGGTGGGTCGATCGGATCCGAGCTCGCTCGGCAGATTGCCCGGTTCGGGCCTGAGCGGCTGTTGTTGCTGGACCGGGACGAGTCCGCGCTGCACGCCGTTCAGATGAGCATCACCGGGCGGGCTCTGTTGGACGACGGCACCCTGAAACTGGTCGACATCCGCGACCTCGACGCGCTGCGCACCGTCTTCGCGCTTGAACGCCCCCAGCTCGTCTTCCACGCCGCCGCACTGAAACACCTCACCTTGCTCGAGCAGTTTCCGTTAGAAGGCTGGAAGACCAACGTAATGGGCACTCTCAACGTGTTGACGGCCGCTCATGAGACCGGGGTGGAGACCTTTGTCAACATCTCGACGGACAAGGCCGCAGATCCCAGCTGCGTCCTCGGCTTCAGCAAGCGGCTCGCAGAGCGACTAACCGCGGACTTCGCCGGACTCGGCAGGGGCCGATTTGTCAGCGTGCGATTCGGCAACGTGCTGGGGTCCCGCGGTTCGGTAATTACTGCGTTCACCGCTCAGATCGAACGCGGTGGGCCGATCACGGTGACCCACCCCGATGTCGAGCGCTATTTCATGCTGATCCCGGAGGCGAGCCAGTTGGTGTTGCAGGCTTCAGCCATCGGTCGCGACGGTGAGGTGATGGTGCTCGAGATGGGCACCCCGGTGAAAATCGTGGACGTCGCCAGGACGCTGATCGACCTCTCGGGTAGAGATGATATCGACCTCGTCTACACCGGCTTACGCCCGGGTGAGAAATTGTCAGAGCAACTATTTACCCCCGGCGAGGAGATCCGCAAGTCCTCCCACCCTCTCGTTGATTACGTGAGTGTTCCGGCTCTCGCGACCACCGCGGTTCTGACCGCAGATCTATTAGACGGTGCATCGGCACGATGCTGGATGATGACTGAAGCCCGACCTGCGCATCACGTGCAAGGGCAAACATGAGATCGGGTCTACCTTTCGGGGTGATGGCCGCGGCTGCCACGAGCGCCAGTGCGCCGGTCATCAGGGCTCTCCTTCTTCGCGGCCAGGTGATGGACGTGCCGAACCACCGCTCGTCACACACGGTTGCGGTGGTGCGCGGCGGGGGCCTGGCGTGCATTTCAGGTGCGGCACTTACCAGCTTCGCACTCAATTCCCGCATGCCTGCGCGAGCAGTGACCGCAGTTGCAGGTCTCGCTCTCGTGGGACTTGTCGACGACACCACGGGCGGCACCCCAGCCATCCCTCGCCTCATCGGGCAGTGTGCGCTGGGCGCGCTCGCCGGATCTACCTATGGTTGGCGCGTCGCTGGAATCGGCGCGGTCGTGATGCCCGTTGTTGTCAACGTCGTCAACTTCATGGACGGAATCAACGGAATTACCGGTCTCAGTTGTGTTGTGTGGGGTATTTCTGCAGCGAATAGCACTGCGGGAGCTGACGTCTCACAACTCGGCGCATTGACGGCCGGTCTAGGAGCAGGGTTCTTGCCCTGGAACGCACCCGTTCCGTTGATGTTCCTGGGCGATGCGGGCAGCTATTTTCTCGGTTCGCTGATGGCATGCGGCGTCATCCATGCTGCGCGCCACCTGGAACTTCGCGCCGTCCTGGTGACTACAGCCCCTCTCCTGCCCTACCTGGCCGATGGCGCGCAGGCCATTGCGCACCGCTACGTGCGGGGCGAGTCGTTGACTGAGGCACATCGGGACCACGTCTATCAGCAATTGGTCGACCACCGTGGTGTGACCCACGTCCAAGTCGCCGGCTTTCATGCCGCCGCTGCAGGCCTCTGCGCTTTAGGCGTACGCGCACGACGCCCGTGGATCGCAGTGATCGCGAGCCTTGTGCCGGCCGTCATCTACGTCATATCGCCGAAACTGATCGACAGTGATCCAGCATGAAGGTCGGTTTCATTTCGCAGTGGTACACCCCCGAACGGGCATCGGCCACCCTGCCGGGCGTTATTACGGCTGCTCTCGCCGAAGCTGGACACGACGTCACGGTCGTCACCGGCTTGCCCAACTACCCAGACGGACAGCTATACCCCGGTTACAAATTGCGGCCGTACCAGCGCGAGACCATCGCCGGCATCAGGGTGCATCGTGCGCCTCTTTTCATCAACCACGACGCCAACCCCGTCAAGAGAGTTGCGAACTACAGCTCTTTTGCAGCGTCAGCGTCAGCAGTTGCGCTGGGTGCCCTCAAATCGGTTGACGCGGTCTGGGTGCACTCAACCCCGGCAACCGTGGCTGCTCCGGCTATGTTGCTGCGCGCGCTTCGCGGAACCCCGTACGTCCTGCACATCCAGGATGTCTGGCCAGACACGGTCACTGCCAGTGGTTTTATGAGTAAACGACGCAGCGCACAACTCGAGCGACCCCTGCATTCGTTCTGCAACGCGACCTACCGTCACGCGTCCGCCGTGCGGGTCACCGCGCCCGGAATGGCAGACCTGCTGGAGCATCGAGGAGTCACCCCTTCGAAGATCGATTTCTTACCCAACTGGTGCGACGAGACCGTGTTCCGACCCGCCACAGCAGGCCCAGATCTCCGACGGTCCTTCGGTGACCTGCCAGCATTCAGCGTGATGTATGCCGGCGCTATGGGAGAGGTCCAGGGTCTCGATGTGGTTCTGGATGCGGCAGCACTTCTAAAGAATCGGCCAGATATCGGATTTGTCCTCGTTGGTGACGGGGTTGTGCGCAACCGCCTAAAACACCGGGCCGAGCGCGAAGGCCTGACCAATGTGGTCTTCCGCCCATCGCAGCCGATCGAAAATATGGCTGAAGTGATGGATTTGAGCGACATCCAGTTGATCTGTCTGCGGGACCTACCCCTTTACCGGATCACATTGCCGAGCAAGGTGCAGGCAACGATGGCAGCCGGACGTCCGATGATCGCCTCGGCCTCAGGTGACGCGGCGCGGGTGGTGACAGAGTCCGGCGCGGGCCTGGCGTGCTCTCCGGGTTCGGCTGCCGAACTCGCTGCGGCTGTCCTGACCGCCTACGACGCGGGTGAACAGACCCGAAAATCCTGGGGTACCACCGGGCGCGAGCACTACCTGCGCGAGTACAGCCAGTTGCGTGGTGTGGCGAAGATGACTGAGACCCTGGAGGCTGCGGTATGACCGCCAGTTCGATGAAGGTAGTCGTCTTCGGCGCGACTGGTTTCGTCGGCGGCCACGTGAGTGCAGCGCTTGAGCGCCGAGGATGCTCAGTCCGGCCCATGACCACACCCAGGCTCGCGGTCGACGAGGACTTCTCGGCTGAGCAGGTGGCCGCTCTGACGGCCAGTCTTCGAGGTGCCGATGCGGTGATCTGTGCCGGGGGCAACCCGGACGCATCCTCCAACGACGAACCTGCACTGACCGCGGCAAACGCAACCGCCCCCGCCATGATCGCCGCTGCGGCAAGCCAGGTCGGCTGCCCTCGATTCGTCTACGTCAGCAGCGCTGTAGTCCAAGGCCGACGGTATCAACTGGATCAGACCTTCGACACTGAGGGATTTTCTGCCTACGCCCGCTCGAAGATCGCCGGCGAGAAGGCCGTCCGTCAATACGGGCCGAACTCAACCGTGATCTACCGACCGCCTAGCGTGCACGATGCCAGCCGACGGGTGACCCGCATGATTGCGCGCATCGCGACGTCTCCGGTCTCGGTGGTGGCGGCTCCGGGCGATGGTAATTCTCCGCAGGCGCTGATCGGGAACGTCGCCGATGCGCTCGCAGAGATTGCGATGACAAACCAGACGCCCCCTGCCGTCGTCATCCACCCGTCGGAGGGGATTACCACGTCTTCGCTACTGCGGTTTCTGGGCGGGTCAGAACCGCGCAGGGTGGGTGCTCGCCTTGCTCGTTCGCTAGCGACGCTTGCAACAACAGCAGGTCGCGGCATGGCACCCATCGCGGCAAATGCCAGACGCCTGGACATGATTCTGTTTGGACAAGACCAAGCAGCCAGCTGGCTGACGGAGATCGGTTGGACCCCGGTCCATGGTCATGACGCCTGGCGACGCTTGGGTCAAGAAATGAGGAGTGCACGATGAGGATCGTTCTCACTGGAACTAACGGATTTCTCGGGTGGCATACTCGACTTCGACTGCGCTCGCTGACCGATCACGAGGTCGTCTGTGTGACCCGCGACAACTGGTCGGGCCTCAACGACCTCGTCGAGGGCGCGGACGCGATCATCCACGTGGCGGGTATCAACCGCGGCGCCCCCCACGAGGTCAACGACGGCAATGTGCAACTTGCCGAGGACACCGCAACGGCGCTCAAGGCCAACGACACCGTCACCCGTGTCGTCTACGCGAACTCGATCTGGGCCGGCACAGGGAGTCCGTACGGCGAAGGAAAAGCCAAAGCCAATGCCGTGCTGGCCGAGGCCGCCGCAGACGCTGGCGCGACCTACACCGACGTCAGGCTGCCGAACATCTTCGGCGAAGGCGGGCGCCCCAACTACAACTCCTTTGTCGCCACCTTCGTTCAGAAGGTCATCGCCGGCGATAGCCCGGAGCTGCTCGACAGGCCGATCAGGTTGTTGCACGTGCAGGCCGCAGCGCAGACGTTGATCGACGGCCTCACCACCACCTTGCCGAACCTGGAGCCACTAGGTGCAGAAACGGGAGTACAGAAGGTGTGGGACACCCTGGTGTCCATGAAGGCGTTGTACGACACCGGAGATGTTCCGCCGCTGCTCAATGAACTGGACATCGAGCTGTTCAACACGCTTCGCGCGGCCATGTTCCCCGATCACTACCCGATCATCCTGACCCAGCACGCCGACAACCGTGGTGACCTGGTTGAGACGGTGCGCGCGCACGGTGGTCAGGGTCAGACCTTCGTATCGACCACCCACCCCGGTATCACCCGTGGGGAGCATTTCCACCTGGAGAAGGTGGAGCGGTTCGTGGTCATTCGCGGTAAGGCACGCATCTCGTTGCGCAAGGTCTTCACCGACGAGGTCGTCAGTTTCGACGTGAGTGGAGATGCACCGAGCGTCATCGACATGCCGACCATGTGGGTGCACAACATCACCAACACCGGCGATGAGGAACTGGTCACGCTCTTCTGGGCGCATGAGCTTTTCGACCCGCAGGCACCGGACACGTTCTGGGAGCCGGTCGTTCCTGCGGAGGCCACCGCATGAAGGTGATGACCATCGTCGGAACCCGCCCGGAGATCATTCGGCTGTCGCGGGTGCTGATCCGGCTTGACGAGACCGTGGATCACGTCCTGGTGCACACCGGCCAGAACTACGACTACACACTGAACGGGGTCTTCTTCGACGACCTTGGCCTGCGGGCTCCGGACCATTTTCTGGAGGTCGACACCTCAAGTCTGGGACGTGTGCTCGGTGAGACGCTGATCAAGGTCGAGCAGGTCCTCCTCGAGGAACGACCGGACGCCGTGCTGATCCTCGGAGACACCAACAGCTCGATCGCTGCTGTAATGGCCAAGCGAATGCGGATCCCCGTGTATCACATGGAAGCCGGCAATCGGTGCTTCGACGAGAACGTCCCGGAGGAGACCAACCGTCGCCTCGTGGACCACGTCGCCGACTTCAATCTGGTCTACACCGAGCACGCACGTCGAAATCTGTTGGCCGAGGGCATCCACCCGCGCCGCATCCTGAAGACCGGATCGCCGATGCGTGAAGTTTTGCAGGCCTACCGGGCGCAGATCGACGCATCAACGGTCCTGGCAGATCGCGGCCTCGAGCCCGGTGGCTACCTACTCGTCAGTGCTCACCGGGAAGAGAACGTGGACTCCCCCGACAGGCTTCGCCAACTGCTTGCTGGATTGCATGCCGTTCAAGCGGATCAAGAACTGCCGGTCTTCGTATCCACCCACCCGCGGACGCGCAAGCGGCTCGAAGCACTCTCCGAGTGGATGAAATCCCCAAACATCACCTTCAGCAATCCGCTTGGTTTCCACGACTACAACAAGCTTCAGCTCAACGCCGCGTGCGTACTGAGCGACTCCGGCACCATTGCGGAGGAATCATCAATACTCAACTTTCCGGCCATCACGCTGCGCGATTCCATCGAGCGCCCAGAAGCACTGGACACCGGGGCAATCACAATGACTGGGCTCGATGCAAAGGACATCGTCACTGCCGTTGCCCTCGTGCGGCAGAATGCGAGCAGTAATCAAGGGCCGGGGGACATCCCCAAGGATTACAACGTCAGCAACGCGAGTTATCGTGCGGTAAATTTCATTATGTCAACTGCACGCCGCCACTACGCTTGGTCAGGTCTTCGACAATGACAACACGCGGGAAAACGTTCTTCATTCCAACCGCAGGACGGTGGTCAGGCGGTGGCACGGCTGTGCTCGCAAATTTCCGCCACGCAGCTGAGCGGCACCCCCAGTTACGCTTCGATCGCGGTGACATAGTTATTGTCAATCGTAACTTCTCCCGCGAGCGTGATTCGCGGCCAAAGATCATGATCCCACAAAATGCCTGGGCGTGGCACGGGCCGCGTCAAGGAGCTGAGGAGTATGGTCGCGCACTAACTTTACGCGTTGCTGCTGAAGTGTCAATGCAGCGGGCTCTGGGTGTAGTGAGAGTTTCCAGGTCTATTCCCGCTATTGGCCGCTGTTACAACGGATACCTTCCAAATCCGTTGGATCCTGAATTCGACCTCGCCCTCCGAGAATCTAACGATCTACGACCCCCGGTCACTGATCCGTACTTCGTGACAATTGGGTCTATGCATGGCTATCGTGGAGTGGAGTCCGTAGTGGACGCCTTTTCACGGTATCGCAGGGCTGGTGGGCGCACCAATTTGCACATAATTGGGGGAGGCGGAACGCGCTACGTTGCACGGATCGCGTCGCTCATCGCAAATCTTCCAGGGGTTGCAATTCATCCCGCAACGCTTCCGAGGCCGATGTGTCTCGCATGGACCCGTGACGCCCGTGCGGCAATTCTACCCTCTCACGTCGAGGCCTCACCGTTTTCGCTTCTTGAGGCACTGGTTGTTCAACCAAATGTAGTTAGCAGAGACATTGCTGGCCATCACGATATCGTCCCCCCCGGAATGCCAACCGCCCAACTCTTTAAGGACGACCAATCATCGAACCTTTCCCAGCTCTTGCATAAGGCTGATGATCAGCCTGGTGCTCACACACCTCATCCGCTAGCTGACGATAGCGTCCGTGAACACGAAAGAATCCGCTGGGGCAATGGACTTATCACCGCACTCAATGTGTTGTCAACGGAACATGACCTGCGCTAGCGACTTCCAAAACGAGCTTGCCGAGATCGAGACTGACCTCGTTATGATCCTATCCACTGCTCGAACCCATGGCAGAGGTCCCCAGCGACTCCCCGACCGTGAGGACCGTGGGAAACGAGTGACCACCTTCCAAGTGGAAACCAACGACCAAGCACGCTCCGTCCTCGGCGCGTTAGACCGACCCGACAGGCATATCTACGTTGACATCGAACGCAAGCAGGATTTGGACCTTGCCGCCATCGCACGCGACGTAGTTCGTAAGGCCCGTGTCCATCCTACGAAACCGAACGACACCACGGTGGACGCTTTGAGCGCCTTGCTGACCAACCATATCGGCCATGACGTCACCGACCTACCCGTGACGGTGTTCGGCACTGGCAACCTGGGGTTCAAGTTCGCGCTTCGCCTCGCCGAGGGAGGAGCGCGAGTTGCCCTTACTGGCAGAGACAGCGAGAAAACCAGGTCCCTCGTAGATGCGATCAACTGCGTTCTCCCGCCCTTTAGCCCTCACCACGTCACCACCTCCCTACCTGAGTCCGGCACCAGGGTTTTTATATCAGCAGTCACAGCAACCGCAATCATCGGGCCGTCCTGGTTGAGCCGCTTGGCTGCGCCCTCGTTGTGTGTTGATGTCGGTATCGGCAACTTCACCCCGGAGTTCATTCACCAAGCCCACCAACGTGGACACACCGTGATGCGTCTCGACGTTCGATGCGCTGGAGACCCCCTACCGCTTAGACCGAATCCATTCTTCTTGACCGTAGCTGGCAACCGCAGAATAGGAGATATCAACATTGTGGGAGGCGGGCTGATCGGCACCTTAGGGGCGATCGTAGTTGATAACGTAACCCAGCCTAGTTTGGTTGTCGGGGTTGCAGACGGTTTCGGTGGACTTCTACCCGAACCCAGTTGGAACGCACCAATGCGAGATCACGTCCAGACTATGCGGTCGTGGATTATTATCGGAATTCCAGCATGATGCTTTAGTGAGAAAAGGACCGCAATGAATCCCAGTAGTTTTACCAAAGTTCGAACCAAACTCAACGAATTCACTTTTAGGCTCTTGGTCCGCACTAAGGCGCGGAGCGACCTCGTACGTCTTGGCTCGCCTTACGGTGGCTTCTGGGTGCCGATGGACGAACTTACTCAATCCCACGGTGAAGTCGCGTACTCAGCTGGTGTCGGGGAGGACATATCTTTCGATGAGGCGCTAGTCCGTGACTTCAACCTCAATGTTTGGTGTTTCGATCCCACACCCAGGTCGATTGCGCACATGACGGGCAGAATCAATCACCGCCTCCACTTCGAGCCGATTGGCCTATGGTCTTCTACGACAGAACTTCGATTTTACGCACCCGTAGATCCCGCCCACGTGTCACACTCGGCACACAATATCCAGGGTACAACTGATTACTTCGTGGCTCGCTGTGAAACAGTCGATCTAATAATGAGCCGTCACGGGCATAACCACATTAAGCTCCTGAAGATGAACATCGAAGGAGCGGAGTCCGAAGTGATTCGAAGCCTAGCTGATACGAATTTGCGCCCCAGCGTACTCATCATTGCCTTCGAAGCACGTAAGACAAGCACCAATCTTCGTCAAGTGAGTATTGTCAAGTCGCTCGGATATCAAGCCGTCAAGACCGCGGGACACACGGTCACATTCGTTACTGATTGAGCTTGCTGATGCCCAAATCGAGACGTTGAATGCGCCACCCGACTCGTGCCACCGGGGTGCGTCAGTGAGAGCCAACTGGGACCTCGTACGCAGGTTCGGGTGGGCGGATCCGGCATCGTTGCAGGTCAGCGCCTTGGGCGGGTTCAACAAATACGAGTGAGTGTAAATTAGGCGGGGTGTGTCGTATCGTGAGATTGGCAATTCGCTGACCTCGGACGATGCAGATGCGAGGGTTAGAAAACGAGTGAGTGGCACGAGTCAGGTAAGACAAGCACCAGTCTCCGTCAAGTGAGTATCGTCAAGTCCCTCGGATCTCAAGCCGTCAAGACCACGGGACACACGGTCACATTCGTTACTGGTTACGCTTGCTGTTACCTAAATCAAG
>JAABUM010007379.1_pt1 | contig 10133 bp, 9 predicted proteins | sample 5559161 | NCBI WGS metagenome assembly JAABUM01 (sample SAMN10711868, study PRJNA513369) | rock metagenome | isolation source: Antarctica rocks | place: Antarctica: Victoria Land, Siegfried Peak nord | reverse complement strand
TGAGGAGCAGCACTACACGCGGGTGTCCCGCTACACGACCAGCGCGTTCATGCGGGTGAAGCTGGGCCAGGCGCTGACCCGCACGGTGCGCCCGCATATCTTCGAAAGCCGGTCCGACGCGCAGGCCTTCCACGACACCGTCGCGGAAGGCTAGCTCGGGGCCCGGCGGCCTATACGAGCAGCAGCAGCGACAGCGCGTAGATGAGGCCGGTGACCACGAACGTCACCACGGTGTAGCCCATCACGCGCTGGATGCCGATGCCGGCCATCGCCACCACCGGCAGCGCCCAGAACGGCTGCAGCATGTTGGCCACCTGCTCGCCCATCGCCACCGCCATGGTGGAGCCAGCCATCGAGGCGTGCAGGGTGGCGGCTGCCGGCACCACGAACGGCCCCTGCACCGCCCAATGCCCGCCGCCGCTCGGCACGAAGAACGTGATGATCAGCGAGCAGATGTAGCTCCAGAACGGCAAGGTATGGGCGCTCGACACCACGACGAACGCCTTCGAGATGGAGTCGGCCAAGCCGGTGCCAGACATGATGCCCATGATGCCGCCGTAGAACGGGTATTGCAGCATCATGCCGCCGGTCTGCTTGGCGGCGTTCTTCATCGCCGCGCCATATGCGACGGGCGTGCCGTGCAGCGCGATGCCGCCGATCAGGAAGATCAGGATGATCATGTTGACGTCGAAGGTGAGCGCGCCCTGCGACCACAGCACGCCCACCACGGCGAGGCCCGCTGCCAGTAGGAACAGGCTGCCGACCGGCGAGCGGTCCATGCGCCGGGCGATGGAGTTGGACAGGTCGGGCGCCGGCGGCGGCAGCTCGGCCTCGGGCACGAAGGGCACCACGTCGGCGTCGGCTGGACGGATGGCGATGAACACGATCGGCATCACCAGCACGATCAGCACGGTCGGCAGCCAGTTGAACGTCGCGAACACCGTGTCGGACAACAGCAGCATCTGGCCGGTCAGCTTCTCGACGATGTTCAGCGCGTTGCCATGCGTCGCTTGGGTGAGCGCGATCGAGCTGGAGATGCCGCTCGCCCATACCGCAAAGCCGGAATAGGCGGCGGCGACCAGCCAGCCGAAATCGACCCGGACCTGACGCGCCACCTCGCGGGCCAGGATGGCGCCTACCACCAAGCCGAAGCCCCAGTTCAGCAGGGACGCGGCCGCCGCCACCAGGAACGTGAGAACGACGGCCTGGTTCGGGGTGCGCGCCGTCGCAACCAGCCGGCGCAGCAGGCGCGCCACCACCGGCGCATGGGCCAGCGCGTGCCCGGTCGCCAGGATCAGGATCATTTGGAAGGCGAAGCCGAGGATGGCAAAGATCCCGGCATACCATGTCGTGACGATCATGGTCGGCGAGCCCTTGGGCGCGATCAGCAGGGCCAGCAACGCGGTGAGCCCGGTCAATCCGATCGCCAGCACGAAGGGGTCGGGCATATAGCGTTCGAATATGCCAACAAACATCGGCGCGAGTGATTGCAGCCCACGGCGGCGCGGCTGCGGTAGAACGCTACTGCTCATCCCTAAGATCCTTTCTCCTTGCGTTTGCCGGCGCAAACGGGCGTTGATGCCACGCGATTTGCGTTCGCAACGCAAGTCCCAATCGCGGCCCTGCCCGATATTGACTGGGAGCATGCGGAGTCGTTGGGCCTTAACTCCCCGCGGTCGCATCCGGCTGTGGCTTCGATGACGACCTGCTGCGCCTGTCGACGCAGTCCGAGCGCTTGGTTGGCGACGTAGCCACTACTTAGATGCGCAATTGGGCAAGGGTTCGCCTTACGGCGAAGCGTTCCAGGGACTGTACGGAGGCTGATGCCTTTCTCGTATCCGCCTAAGCAATTCTACAACTTCATCGGGCGCTGGAAGCTCAGAGGTTCGCCATACCAGCAGACCCGCGCGGTTGACTAAGCTCATCGCGGTCGAATGCTCCTCCCCAAGGTTTGACGCCCCGTCGAAGAACTGCCGGACACGAGGCAAGTCGGTCTCGATGGGCGAGAAAGCAGCCCATCCGGGCCGGGCGTCGAGGCTTTCTAGCCATGCACTCAGCACGTGCGGCGTGTCATTAAGCGGGTCAATGCTCAAGGATAATAGTTGGATGCCGTCGGAAGATTGGCTCGCCAGGGCTTCCTGCGTGCGTACAAAAGTCGCTGCCTCGACCGGACAAATGGATTTGCACTTGCTGAACATAAGCTGAACTGCGGTCACGCGTCCGAGCAACTGCTCGCGCAGTGAGCCTCGGAGGCCGTTGCTTAAGATGACATCGATATCAGGCACCTCGACCGGCGATTTGACTGGGCCGATCCCGTCATGCCCGAATGCAGGCAGCGCATAAAGGCCGAGACTGGCCGCCAAGCCGGCCAGAACCGGACGGCGCGATACGAACGGCGTCGTACTCCGCGGCAGCATCGAACTCGGACCATCCCTCGTTCGTGCCGGATTAATGGCCTGTCTCCATGAGATAACGCCACAGACCAAGGCACTGATCATCGCTGAGGGTGTAGCGCGGCATCTGCCGGGTGATGAGAATGTAGGCGGGATCAACCCCGGTGCGGAGCGTTCGGCAGAAGCTGGTGGGGGTGAACACGGAGGGCGGCCCGCCCCGGCGAGCGATGCGCTGCATCATCCTTGGTCGATCCAACGAAGGCCCAAACGGATTGTCGGACCCGAGACCTGCCTTGCCTAAGTGACAATTGGCGCATGCAACCATCCGAGCAGGCAGCGGCTCGGCGTGGCCTACGATCGCACCTTGCAACGGATTCTCGCCCAGAAACATGCGGCGACCAGTCGAGGCGGAGCTATCCGGGTTAGCGGACGTGCCGGCCGCCGCCGTTTGAAGAAAGCATCCCACGACCAGCGCGCCCGCAATGCGGCCGAGAAATGCCCATATCGCCCGGCTGCGCATACGGTTTGGGTGCAGATGATGGCGAAACATCATGAGCATTCACCATCCTACTTTGATAATGCGAGCGACGCTGGGCGTTCCCTGCGGGCTGATTGCAAACAGCATGTAATAACCAGGCGGAGCCACACCGGGATCACTTGGCAACGTCAGCCTGTAAGCAGTGGCCGAACTCGATGTCGCTGCTAAAGGAATGCGCCGCTGATCGTTGTTTACGGTGTGAGTGACCGAGGACATCCGCAGCGCCTCGAATTTCAAACCCGGAGTATCGGTCGTCACCGCGATGCTCGACCCCAGAGCGGATACAGTCGGGGCAGAGCTGATGCTTGGCCGTTTCGCTGAAGTTCCGTCTGCGTTGAACAAGTAGGGCGGCGAGAAGATCTCGGCATTCTCATGATTGGACCCGCAGCCGCCGCAAAGTCCTCCGCCTCCGACGAAGACGCGTGCGTCCGGCAGCAGCAGCGCTGTGCTGTGATAAACGCGGGGGGTCTGCATCGGCGCGACGGCAGTGAAGGTTTCGCTGATGGGACTCCATAGCTCCGGAACCAGCACGGCGCGGTCGTCGCTGAACAGGGTGGCGAAAGTCTGTCCCCCGACGATGAGCACGTGCCCGGTTGGCAGCACGACGCCGTTGGCGAACACCCGAGGATAGGCCATAGGCGCCGTCGCGCGGACCACGACCGGGTTGTTCAGGTCTGCGACGGCGTCGTTGATGTCTATCACGTAGGTTTTCGCGGTCGCCGCCATGTTCTGGTAGGCGGGAGCCCCGCCGGTCTTCATGATTTTGCCGACGTCGTACATCACCGCCTGGCCGTTTATGCTATAGGCGTCATCGGCGCGGGTTCCGGCAGAGATGATCGCTCCGTCCTCGTAGGTCGTCATCCAGTTCATCTGTGCGCTGGGACCAGCGTGGAAGACCAGCCCGTCGCCCACCGCGAACAACCAGAGGTGGTTGTCTCCGCGCGAGATGAAGCCCAGGCCTTTGTCTTCCGGGTCTGGCCCGGTGATCGGCACCGCCGATATACCCGGCCGCCGGGTCCATCCGGTAGTTGCCGACCAGACCTCGCCGATCTTGTCGTTGCGCAATCCGCTCCACGATCCACCGAGCGTCAATACCGAGCCGTCCGTCAGCATGACGTCGGCATTGTATCCCCGAGCGACGTTCATCGGCGCGGCGGCCGACCACGCATCAGTCTGGGGATCATAGATATTCGTGCTGCGGCTGCTGCTGCCGCCATTCACCAGTATTCGGCCGTCCGAAAGGTTGGTGGTTCCGGGACAGAACATGTCCGACAACGTGTTCGTCACGATGCGAAGGGTGGACTTTTGCGTGACAGGATCGAACAGCCCCGTTTGGGTCTGGGTTGGAGCGCCGCCAACGTCTCCCTCGAAGGTGAGCTCGTTGTTCGACGACCAGGTCAGGACCTTTCCGTTGGGCAGAAGAGCGGCGGCAACTGGATTGTTTGGCAGCGGGATTACAGCGGTCCAAGCGCCTCCGACCTGTGCGACTGCCGGATCAGCATGCGCCGTGAGGCAGCCGAGCAGGCAGCCGAGCACGAGGCACCCACGCCGGGCGCCCCGAACGGAAACGTTCTTCACCGATATAATCTCCTTGACTGCAGCAACTCGCGCCTACGCCTTGGTGCATCTCTCGTCGGCGGATAACACTCATCGTTTAGTTTAAAAAGATTATACGATTTTCAACTAAATAGGAACTCACTTTTTCGTATCAATGCAGCAATGAGATTCGGGCTGGGCCACGACACAGATCAGGGTGGTGAATGAAATCTCACGCTGGCCGCGTGCGCCAGTCAGGTCATCCAATGCATGAAGCGATCATGTCACGTCGAAGTGTATCATCATGGCGTGGTCCTCATGCACGACGTTGTGGCAGTGCATGACATAGCGGCCCTTCATGTCGCGGAAGCGGAAGAACAGGCGATACTCCTCGCTGATTGCCAGCGGCACGACGTCGCTTCGGGAATAGGCGATTGCGCCGTTGACCGACGTGTTCGGCTGTATCGCCACGCCGTTATGCGACAGGACTCGGCATTCCTCGAAATGGGCATGGATTGGATGCGCCCAGCCGCCCCCGCCATTCTGAAATACCCAGACCTCCTCCGACTGCTGCGCCGGGTCGGCGTTGACCACGTGCTCGTCAAAAAACTTGCCGTTGACCTGCCAGGCCCCGTTTCCGCGTTCGAACCGGAATACCCGGGTCCGGGCCTTCGCCGCTCTCGCCAGCAACGCGTTGAAGTCCGGATCGGGCAGCGCGCGGAGCATATAGGGGCCAAGCTTCGGGTCCGCCGGATCGCGGCTATAGTCCGGTGCCGCGGCGCCGACGTTGATCTGCACGATCGGCGTTCCGGGGTTGAGGAGCTTGCCGGTGGGGCCGCGTCCATTCACCTGCTCCATCCGGTTCACGAGATAGATCCGCGACGCCGCGTATTTGCTGAAATCCACGATGATGTCCACGCGCGCCGCCTCGCTAATCCGGACGCTGGTCACCTGGACAGCCTGCGGAAGCAGGTTGCCGTCGGTCGAGATCTGCCAGAACGGCAGGAAGTTCTTTCCGTCGAACAGGGCAAATTCCCACCAGCGCGATGGACCCGGATTATACAGCCGCAAGCGGTATCGCCGCTTGTCCACGTTGAAAACGGGCTGGATCGCGCCGTTCGCGGTGAACCTGTCGCCCAGAATGCCGTCGAGGTTGAACAGGTCGAACCCCAGCTCAAAGTCGGCGTCGAGCAGGAAGTCGTTGAACATGATCGGGACGTCGTAGGCGCCGCTCGGCAGGCGCAGGCCTGTGGTCTCGTTCCCGGTGTCCTGGTCGTCGTGCAGCAGATAGATGCCCGCCATGCCTTTATGGACGTTCTGCGCGGTGAAATCGATATGATGGTCGTGATACCACAGCGATCCCAGCGCCTCCCGCGGATCACCCACCGTAGTGCCCGCGGCAGCGAAGCCGGCATAGGCATTGAGGTAATGGTGGTCCTTGAAGCCGTGCGGATTGATCGTGTTGGGATCGTTGATTGAGTTGACGTAGTCGTTCGGGAAGCCGTCGCTCTCGGTCGGGGGTATGGGCATTGTGCAGATGGGTGGCCATCTCCGCGATGCCGAAATCCGGCTCTTGCCTGACCGAAGGCAGATGGTTGTGCAGCCGCAGCATCAGCGGCTCGCCATAATTCGCCTGGATCACCGGGCCGGGGTAGGTCCCGTCGAAGGCCCAGAGCGTTGTCGGGCCATAGTCCGGGTGAAGCTTCACCTGCGACTCAAGCAGCGTCATCTCGTAGAACTTCCTTGGCGGGAACTTGCCGCCATAGAGAGACGACCCTGCTGGGTTTGGGCGATGGCCCAGGCGTTCCCCAAGTTTCTTCTGAGCGCCCTTCAGGCTAGAATTCCAAAGATTGCGCTGCGTTGCCGAGTGCGGCCGTTTTTCTACGTCCGGTGACAGCTCCAGCCCGGCATGTTCAAGTAATGCAGACGAGGATGCGCTGCGCGGTCGGGATCATCGGGACGCCGAGGGCTGGGAATGCGAAGTATCATGTGGGCGAGGCGCGCCGGGCCGATCGTGCTGTTGCTGCTGTTATCGACGCCGGTTTCGTCGCCGTTCGCCGCGCAGATCGACCCTTACGACGTGCTCTCCAGCCTCGTCGGTCACAGCAAATCCGAGCTGATCCGGCGCTTCGGCCCGCCTTCCGACGTGTTCACGACCATCGACGGCGAGCGCCTTATCTATGAGACCCTGGATGCCGGCCGTGTCGGCGGGGCCAGCGGACGAAACTCGCGTGCAGGCGGCTCCGACGACTTCGGCCTATTCCCCCGCGCCTACTCATTCCGCTGCACGACAGAGGTGGTGATAGCGGCCGGCCGCGTGCGCGCCTTCAACCGAAGCGGCAACGACTGCCGGTAGGCTGGAAGCAGGCGCGGGACCTCCGAGAGCGCCCGCTCGGCAAACAGGGCGTCATACGGGTATATCGGTCGGTTTCCCTGCACACGCCCGCGGCGGACCAACCGGGTTCATCGGACCGCACGGCGTTGGATGCGGGAGCTTAGTCGAGACGTCCAGCCAGCATTCGCCAACGCCGCAGCCTCACGCCCGTGCCGCGCCATGAGCGCCGGAATGTCGAGACCCGGTATGGCGCCGTCGGCCACCACCCAGCGCCCGCCCACCATCACCCGGTCCGCCCGGTGCGCCCCGCAAAGCACCAGCGCCGCGAGCGGATCGCCCGCGCCGGAGAAGCGCAGCTCATCCAGGCGGAACAAGGCGAGGTCCGCCGCCGCGCCCGGCGCAATGCGCCCCAGCTCCGGCCGGCCGATACAGGCGGCCGAGCCCTCGGTGGCCCAGCGGAGCGCGTCGAGATGGCTGACCATATCGATGCCGTTCGCCTGACGCTGCAGCAGGAACGCCGCCCGCACTTCCTGCATCATGTTGGATGCATCGTTGGAGGCCGATCCATCCACCCCCAAGCCTAGCGGGACACCGGCCCGCTCCATAGCGCAGGCCGGGCAAATCCCGGAAGCGAGGACCTGGTTGGAGCACGGGCAATGCGTCACCCCAACGCCGCCAGCGGCCAGCCGCCCGATGTCGGGAGGCAAGAAATGGACGCCATGCGCCAGCCAGGTGCCGGGCCGCAGCCAGCCGCACTCGTCCAGATAGTCCAGCGGCGAGCAGCCGAACCGAGCCTGGCAGAACGCCGCCTCGTCGGCGGTCTCGGCCAGATGGGTGTGCAGCCGCACCCCGGCGCGCGCGGCGAGTTCCGCGGTCGCGCGCATCAGCCGGGTCGTGACCGAGAAGGGCGAGCACGGCGCCAGGGCGATCTGCAATGCCGCGTGCGGGCGGGGATCGTGGTAGCGGGCGATCAGCCGCTCGCTATCGGACAGGATGGTGTCCGCGTCCTGCACCACGCTGTCCGGCGGCAGCCCGCCGTCGCGCTCCGACAGGTCCATCGACCCGCGGGTGAGCACCGCGCGGATGCCGAGCCGCGCCGCGGCGGCGGCCTCGATGTCGATGGCGTCATCGAGCCCGGCGGGGAACACGTAGTGGTGGTCGGTGGTGGTGGTGCAGCCGGACAGCAGCAGTTCGGCCAAAGCGACCGTCGCGCCGGCCTCGAGCGCCGCCGGGGTCAGCCGCGCCCAAACCGGATAGAGCGCCTGCAGCCAAGGGAACAGCGTGCGGTCCAGGGCGGGCGGGAAGGCGCGGGTAAGCGTCTGGTAGAAGTGGTGGTGGGTGTTGATGAGCCCAGGGATGACCACGTGGCGGCTCGCGTCGAACACTTCTGTCGACAGGGATGGCTGGCCGCCGGCGGGCAGCAGTTCCAGGACGCGCCCATCCTGCACCACGACGCCGCCGGGCGCATCGGCCAGTATGGCAAGAGGGTTGCGAAGCCAAACGGGTGCGGAGGATGCGTTCATGGATGCCATGGCATCGGGTTCGTGTTTACCTTGCAAGCGGATAGGGGCAGCCGGATATCGGCCGGCCACGGAAATGGGTCCGCGCCGCCCTGGGTGGCGGCGCGCATCCGCACAGCTTCATCCTGGACAGCAACGGCCAGCCGACGGCGGTGGCGTCGGCGGCGCGGGACGCATCGCCAACCGTCGTATCGGGGCTGGCCGGCTACACTTTCATGAAGTCCACCGCGTCCGGCTGGGAGGGCTATGTCATAGACGAATACACCACGCTGCCCGAAACGCGGGACCGGCTGTCCGCCGACAACACGGTCTTTGTCGCGACCGGCGAGCCGCATGGGCAGATCGAGTGCACGGTCGGCCGGGGCTGACCACCCGCCCCACACTGTAAAATGTTTACCTGGCCAGCGTCCTGCATGGCAGAAGCCGGTTGATCGAGGCCATCCGCATCCGGAGACTACATTGAACTACAGCGACATGGCGGCCGTGCAGGAGCGGCAGGCCACTACCTTTGCGACGCGCTTCGACCCATCGCGAAACAACTTCGACCTGCTGCGGGCCTGCTTCGCGATCATTGTCGTGTTCTGCCATTGCTTCTCGCTCAGAAACCTCGATTGGGAGCCGTTTGCCAGCTATTTCCACTATGGCTTCGGAGGCACGCTGGCGGTTTACGGCTTCCTGGTGATCAGCGGCTTCCTGGTCACGCGGTCGCTGCAGGAACGCAGCGTCGAGGATTACGTGTTCGCCCGCATCGCCCGCGTCGTTCCCGGGCTGACTTTGATCAGCATCGTCGAGGTGTTCGTGATCGGCTTGGCGTTCACCAAGGACCGCACATGGACTTTCCTGAGCTACGTTGGCTTCAAGCATCTATGGAACGTGACGGTGTTCAGCATAGACGCACAGCTTTACAGCGTGTTTCCCAACAGCAATCCACCCTGGATGATGAACGGATCCCTTTGGACCATACCGATCGAGTGCTCGTTCTATATGATCCTGCCGATTATCACGCTGGTGTTTGGGCTCCGGCGCTCGGTCATGCCGCTGTTCCTCATCAGCCTGTTGGCTGAGCCCGCCGCCAAGCATTTCGGGCTGAGCTACACGGTTCCCGGCATATCGCTGTTGACCAGCGTCCATGCATATCCATTCATCGACCTCGCCAGCTACTTCCTTGCCGGGTCAGCGGCCTGGGTGTTCCGCGGCCGGATGCCGTTCAGTCTCGGACTGCTGGCAATCAGCCTAATCGGACTTTATGCGGGCGCATCGACCGACGGGCGCGAACTCTGCCTCAAGCTTTTCCTGCCCTACGTGGTGCTATACGCCTCGATGGCGGGCGGCATCGGCACCCGGCTGAAGCGTGCGGTGGGCGACCTGTCCTACGGCATCTATCTCTTCGGCTACCCAGTGACGCTCTCGGTCATAGCGGCTGCAAACGGACTGTCTGTTTACTCGACATTCGCGGTCACGATCGCGATCACCCTCGCCTGCGCCTGGCTGTCCTGGCGCTTCGTCGAGCAGCCATGCCTGCGGCTGAAGTCGCGGTTTCGTATGCTGAACGGATGATCGGGTCCCTATAGATTGAACGCTGCCCTACGAAGGCTGCGCGACTTGCAGCCGATAACTTCTCCTCGCTGTTTACCAGACGAACGACTATGCTGGTTCAAACGAATACCGGGGCAGCGTCATGGTGGCCACGCTCGACGTCCAGTTCACCGATCCCGCCGATCTGGGCTCGCGCGGCCCCGAGCCGATCCGGACCGTGCTGACGCAGGCGTTCAACGAATGGGCCCGGCACTTCGACTACACGGCCGGAACCT
>JAABUM010007369.1_pt1 | contig 10151 bp, 6 predicted proteins | sample 5559161 | NCBI WGS metagenome assembly JAABUM01 (sample SAMN10711868, study PRJNA513369) | rock metagenome | isolation source: Antarctica rocks | place: Antarctica: Victoria Land, Siegfried Peak nord | reverse complement strand
AGATGGCCCTCTGGGATCTCGCGGGCAAGGCGGCCGGGCTCCCCGTCTACAAGCTCCTCGGCGGCAAGGTCCGCGACAAGGTCCGCGTCTACAACGGCGCGGTCCGCGAGCGGCTGACCGGCTTCGAGCCCGCAGACTACGCCGAGCATGTGCGGAAGATGCTGGCCGCGCCGGAGGGCTTCACGATCGTCAAGGAGGCGATCGGCTATCACGGGCAGCTCTTCAACGAGCACCCGGAATTCGTCCTCAACGATATGCATGACGGCCCCTACCGCAACTGGGCCTCGCGCGGGCCGATCACCGAGAAGGGGCTGAAACACATCATCGCCTGCGTCGAGGCGATGAAGGCGGTGACGGGCGACGAGGTCGGGCTGGCGCTCGATTGCGGCCCCGGCTGGACCGTCCCCGATGCGATCCGCCTGGCGCGCGCGCTGGAGCCGCTGAACATCATGTGGCTCGAAGATCTCCTCACCGGCGACTACATCCCCTTCGTCAACGCCGACCTCTACCGCGATGTCACCCGCTCGACCTCCACGCCGATCCACACCGGCGAGCAGATCTACCTGCGCCAGAACTTCAAGGAGCTGATCGAGAGCCACGCGGTCAACATCGTCGGCCCGGACCCCGCCGATGTCGGCGGTATCGCCGAACTGAAGTGGATCGCGGAGTACGCCGACCTGCACGGCATCCTGATGGCCCCGCACGGCACCGGCGACGGGCTGCTCGGGCTGGCGGCGCTGGTCCAGGTGTCGGCCACCATGCCGAACAACTACATCGCGTTCGAGTACCCGACCGGCAAGCCGTCCTGGTGGTACGACATCGTGGAGGGGCTGCCCGACCCGCTCGTCGTGGACGGCCACATCGCGGTCTGGGATCGCCCCGGCATGGGCGTCGACCTGATCCCCGAGAAGGCAAAAGCCTATCTGCGCGAAGAGGACCAGGGCTTCTTCGCCTGAGCCGCTTCTACACCCTCGACCGACCGCAGGGCACGCAGGACCACCGACAGCGCGGTGGAGACTCCATCAGCGCCGTCGCCGTTCGGCGCGCGCCTTGAGCGCCAACGCCAGCGCGAAGGTGAGGACCGCGATCGCCGCGACGAGGAGCAGGGTGGTGACGAGCGCGGGGAAATAGGGCGCGAAGATCAGCGCCCCGAGCAGGAGTAAAATCCCCAGGGCCGCGACGCGGATGATCGTGCGCTTCGCTCGTGTCATGGCTCCTCGGTCGGCCAGGGGAAAGTCGGTAGTCCGTGGTCCGTAGTCCGTAGAGTCGACAGTCGGCAAGCGGCAGTCGGCGGTTGGCAGAAGGGGCATACGGTAGAAGCGTAAACGCCTCTCTTCGTCCCTTTCTCCCATCCCCTCCGTGCCTCTGTGTCTCCTGTTCCGTCCCCTTGATCTCCCGTTGTCCTCTGCGTCTCTGTGTCTCTGCGACCAACGTCCCCACAGCAGCGCAATGGGGGGCGGGGCAGTGCTGCCCCGCCCCCCTGCGGCGGACGAGACTACGACCAGAGGCGGTCGTGACTGCCGCGCCGATCCCAGTCGGGCGTCGGCTCGAAGTAGCCCTTGTCCCAATCGACCAGGTGTTCCTTGATGACGTCCTCGTTGATCTCGAAGCCGAGGCCCGGCGTCTCCGGGACTGCGATGTGCCCCTGTTGGATGATCGGGTTACCCGGCCCGGTGATGAAGTCGCTCCAGAACGGCACCTCGCTGAAGTGGTGCTCCAGCGCGATGAAGTTCTCCGTCGCCGCCGCACAGTGGACGCTCGCCATCGTGCTGATCGGCGTGCCGGCCATGTGCAGCGCCATGCTGACGCCGTACTCTTGCGCGTAATCGCCGATCCGCTTCGTCTCCATGATCCCGCCGCTCGTCGCCATGTCGGGGTGGATCACGTTGACCGCGCGCGCCTCCAGCAACGGCTTGAACCCTTCGAGAAGGTAGATGTCCTCGCCGGTGCAGACCGGCGTATTCAGCGCCCGCTCCAGCTGCACCCACTTATCGGTGTACTGCCACGGCACCAGATCTTCCAACCAGGCGAGGTTGAACGGCTCCAGCGCCTGCCCGAGGCGCAGACAGTCGTCCACGCCGATGTGGCCGAAGTGGTCGGCGGAGATCGGCACCTCGTCGCCGACGACCGCGCGCACCTGCGCGACGTACTCGGTGATCAGGTCGATCCCCTTCGGCGTCAGGCGCACGTGGGTGAACGGGTGCATGATCTGCGTGGAGTTGAACAGCCGCTCCACCTCGTCGCCCGGATCGCCCGGCAACATCCCCTGCGGCCAGCTCAGCGCGCCCGGAATGCCGATCAGCGGCTGCACGCCCACATCCATCTTCAGCATCGTGAAGCCGAGATCGAGGCGTTCTTGCAGCTTCTTGCCCATCGCCTCGCCGGTCAGCTCGTTCGGGGTATCGCAGTACATGCGGATGCGGTCGCGGAACTTGCCGCCGACCAGTGCGTAGGCCGGGACGCCATACGCCTTGCCGGCCAGGTCCATCAGCGCCATCTCGACGCCGCAGACGCCGCCGCCCTGCCGCCCATGGCCGCCGAACTGCTTGATCTTACGGAAGAGCTTGTCGAGGTTGCAGGGGTTCTCGCCGACGATGCGACTCTTCAGCATCAGCGCATAGTTCTTGCTGGCGAAGTCGCGCACCTCGCCGTAGCCGCTAATCCCCTGATTGGTGTCGATGCGAACGATCGTGAAGTGCCAGTTGTTCCAACCGACCGTCGCCGTCCGCATGTCGGTGATCCGCAATTCGCTCGGACGCGAGCTTGCGCGCACATGATCTTCCGGGCGCGCGGTTTCCTGACCAAACACTGTGCTGTTCCCCTTTCTCAATATCGTGCGGCCACGCGGGCCGACCATTCAGCATCGACCATCGCCCGCGTGATGGTGCGAGTCTACGCCACGCGCGCGATCCTGCCAAACCGCCCCGCCCGAACCGGCGCGCCCGATCGGCGGTGCGCGGCGTGCGGGTATACTGCCAGCGTATGTGCGAACGAGGGAGGAAAGTGTGAAGCAACTGACGATCGCGAGCGGCTGGCAGCTACGCGCGCGCACGGCGGGCAGGATCGAGGCGCAGTTCACCGCTGCGGACGGCTGGACCCCCGCCAGCGTCCCCGGCACCGTGCAGCAGGATCTCCTCGCCGCCGGGACCATCCCCGACCCCTTCGTGGGGCTCAACGAGCACGAGGTCCAGTGGGTCGGCGAGCGCGACTGGCTCTACCGCGGCCACTTCGATCTCCCCGAGGAGCTTGCTGGGGAGGACCACGCCGATCTCTGCTTCGACGGGTTGGACACGTTCGCCACGGTCTGGCTGAACGGCGAGGAGATCCTGCGGTCGGACAACCAGTTCGTCCCGCGCCGCGTCCCGGTCAAGGCGCTCCTGCGCCCGACCGGCAACGAGTTGCGTCTGCGCTTCGATTCCGCCCTGCTGGCGGGGCAGGCGTTAGGGGCGGAATACGGCCCGCGCGACGCCTGGAACGGCGACCCGAGCCGCGTCTACGTCCGCAAAGCGGGCTACAACTACGGCTGGGACTGGGGGCCGATCATCATGACCGCCGGGCCGTGGCGCCCGATCCGCCTCGAAGCATACAGCGCGCGGATCGCCTCGCTGCACGCCCCCGCCGAGGTCGCGCCCGATCTCCGCAGCGCCGCGATCCCGGTCGCGGTGCGGATCGCGACCGGCACGCTGACCGCCGGCTTCGCGGTCGCGCTCGCCCTGCGCGATCCTTCCGGTGCGGTCGTCGCCGAGACGCGCGTGCGGGCCGAGGTCGCCACGGTCAATCACCTCTTCACGCTGACCGACCCGCAGCTCTGGTGGCCGCGCGGGCACGGGGAACAACCCCTCTATACCCTCACCGCGACCCTACTGCGCGACGACGCCGAACTCGACCGACAGGAGACGCGCCTCGGGCTGCGCCGCCTGCGCCTCGTCCACGAGGCGGTGCGCGGTGAGGAGGGGCAGAGTTTCCTCTTCGAGGTCAACAACGCGCCGATCTTCGGCGGCGGTTACAACTGGATCCCCGCCGACTCCCTCCCCACGCGCGTGACGCCGGAACGCTACCGCGCCTGGCTGGAGCTGGCGGCGGAGGGGAACACGACGATGCTCCGCGTCTGGGGCGGCGGCTACTACGAGGAAGACGTCTTCTACGACCTTTGCGACGAGCTCGGCATCCTCGTCTGGCAGGACTTCATGTTCGCCTGCGGGATGTACCCGGCCCACCCCGCGTTCCTGGCGAGCGTGGGGCAGGAGGCCGAGGCGGCGCTGCGCCGCCTGCGCCACCATCCGAGCCTCGTCCTCTGGTGCGGCAACAACGAGGACTACCAGATCGCGGGCAAGCATTACGACCCGGCGGTGACGACCGATCTGGCCGACTCCCCCTTCCCCGCGCGCGAGATCTACGAGCGGCTGTTGCCGGAGGCGGTCGCGGCGCTCGATCCGACCCGCCCCTACTGGCCCGGCAGCCCCTACGGCGGCCTGCGCGGTGACGAGCCGACGATCGGTGATCGCCACATCTGGGGGGTCTGGCACGGCGGGATGCTCCCCTATCAGGAGTACCCCACCTTCAAGTCGCGCTTCGTCAGCGAGTTCGGCATGGCCTCCACGGTGGGGCGTGCGGCGCTCGATGAGTTCGTGGCCCCCGACGAGCAGTACCCCGAGAGTCGCACCTTCGATAGCCATCTCAAGGCGTCGGGCGGGCAGCGCCGCCTCGCCACCTACATGGTGGAGAACATCCGCCACCCGCACGACCTGGACAGCTACATCTTCGGGACACAGTTCATCCAGGCGGAGGCGCTGGCAGCCGGGATTCGCGGCTGGCGACGCGGCTGGCGCGGACCGGGCGAGTATGCCTGCGCGGGGGCGCTCGTCTGGCAGCTCAACGACTGCTGGCCGGTGACGAGTTGGGCGACCGTGGACTATCGCCTGCGCCCGAAGCCCGCCTTCTATGCGGTGAAGCGCGAGCTGGCCCCGCTGGCGGTGGCGCTGGCCCGCGTCGAGGGGGGCGCGGCCTTCTGGGCGATCAACGCGACCGGCACGCCAGTGTCCGCGACGATCCAGCTCGCCGCCTGGACCCTCGTCGGCGAACGGATCGGCGGCGAGGAGCAGATGGTCACGCTCCTCCCCTACCGCGCCGCCGAGTTCGGCACCTTCGCTATCCGGCAGGGTCGCCCGATCGTGATCAGCGCGCGGCTGATCGTGGAGGGTGAAATCGTCCACCGCGCCAGCCTCTGGCCGGAGCCCTACAAGTATCTGGACATCCCCGACCCCGAGATCACCGTCGAGCGCGCGAGCGACGACGCCCTGACGGTCCGCGCCGCCCGCCCCGCCAAGGGCGTCGTCCTCGCCGCATCTGGCGACGCCCGTTTCGCGGACAACAACCTCGACCTCTTCCCCGACGACCCGCAGCAGCTCGGCGTGCGCGGCCTTGGGGACGGCGAGGTGACGGTGGAGTGGTTGCGGGGCTAACGCCCGCTGAGATTTCAAGACGTATAAAGAGGGCGCGGTGGGATTTGTACCCGCCGCGCCTTCGCTGCGTAGAACGCCGATACAGCTTGCTCGAAGCAACGGACTTTCAACGGCGATGCCCCCTCTCCTCGGATGGGGGTCCCCCGGAGGCATTGTGCCCTTCATAGGTAGGAGCCACTGCCCTCTGGGCGGCGGGTGGCGCGCGGATGCGCGACGGGGTGAGGGCTCACAACGCCGTGGAGAATGCCTCGGGCGTGGGATGGCCGTTGGACTGCAGTACCCCGGAGGGCAGCCACTACCTATGAAGGGCAGTAGCTCCCGGCTGAAGATTGCGGCCACGAAGTACCCATGAAGGGCATACTATCCGCCTGCGCGGGCTGGAACGGAGCCTACCCCTCCGCAAAGGGCGAGTCGGGCGCATCCAATAACCAGGGCACATCGACCACGAATTCAAGTTGCACCGTGGACAGTCCGGTGAAGGGCTGAGGGAGGAGCGAGCGATCAGGAGAGAACCAGCACCCACACCCTGTACCAGCGCCCGGCCACACCAAGAATATGCCGTCGTAGCGGAGGCCGGGGGCCTCCGCGATCGGGCTGAGTGCAATGTCCAGATCGCTGATCGTCATCGTGCCAACGAAGTGGAACCAGCCCGCATACTGCCAGCCAGCCGTGTCGTCCGACCCTGGTACATAGACTTCCGCCGGATGGCGAGATGACATGCCCAGCCGATGCAACAGCGCAAGGAATCCAGCCGGGTAAGCACGTTCCTGCTCTTGAGCGAGCCAGAAGTTGCGACAATGCGTGCACGAACAGGCCACCTCACCGCTCGCGGCCATCACGGCATAGACAGCGCGCGTCGCAGCGGCATCGTAGTGGATGGTCCAGGGACCAAGCGTGATGCTATCCATGACGAACCTTCCTATTAAGCTGTGCTTGGTTGAGATGTGCTCAGTACCCCAGCTTCTCCGTCCCCAACAGCCTGTATGCCCGCCGCGCGCCCGGCCACTGCTGGATTATGAGGGGGATGGCGCGGGATGACGACGCAGGTGATCGCGGTGAAGAGACGCAGGACGCGCTCGCCTCCTGAGGGCCAGGGAACGAGCGGCGAGCGGGTGCAGCAGCGATGTAAGCACTGTGGACTGAGGTGGGATCGGCGGCTGAAGATACGATCGATCGCCCTGCGCTTAACAGCGGCGGCGTCATCACATTGACTGAGAGTACCACCCACAACGGCGGTCGCTGCCCGAAGGATTGTAACGCGCGACAGTTCGCGAGGATACGAGGCTATATGAATCACGCCACATCGGGACGCCCAGCTCCGACCGCACTCAGCGAGAGGACGTTGTCGGCGCTGGACGGGCGCATCGCCATCCCGACCTACGACCGCCGCGCGCTCCGGCGTTCGATCGTCCATCTCGGCGTGGGCGGCTTCCATCGCGCTCACCAGGCGGTGTATCTCGATGACCTCGCGGAGCGGCGCATCAGCACCGCGTGGGGCGAGCGCGGCATCGGCCTCTTGCCGGGGGATCGGCGCATGGCCGAGGCCCTCGTGCCGCAAGACTGCCTGTATACTGTGGTCACGCGCGACCCACAGCACAGCGCCGCCCGCGTGATCGGCTCGTTGACCGACTACGTGCTGGCCCCAGCCGACCCCGCGCGGGCGCTGGGCCTGCTCACCGATCCGGCGACGCGCATCGTCAGCCTGACCATCACCGAGGGCGGCTACCTGATCGACGACGTGACGGGCGTCTTCAACGCCGACGACCCGGCGGTGCACGCCGATGTGCGGGGAGACGGACCTCCGCGGACGGTCTTCGGCTATCTCTGCGCCGCGCTCGCCGAGCGACGCGCGGCGGGCGTCGCGCCCTTCACCGTCCTCTCCTGCGATAACCTGCAAGGGAACGGTGATGTGGCATGGCAGGCGATCGTCTCTTTCGCGCGTCTGCGCGACGACAAGCTGGCCGCCTGGATCGAGGCCAACGTCGCGTTCCCGAACGCGATGGTCGACCGCATCACCCCCCAGACGACCGACGCCGACCGCGCGCTGGTCGCCGCCACGTTCGGCATCGCCGACGCCTGGCCGGTGATGACCGAGCCGTTCCGGCAATGGGTCATCGAGGACCATTTCTGCAACGGTCGCCCGCCGCTCGAGGAGGTCGGGGCGCAGTTCGTCCCCGATGTGCGCCCCTACGAGACGATGAAGCTCCGGCTGCTGAACGGGAGCCATCAGGCGCTCGCGTATCTCGGCACCCTCGCGGGCTATCGCTACGCCCACGAGGTGCTCGCCGACGCGACGTTCCGGCGCTTCGTCGCACGGCTCATGGATGACGAGGTGACCGACTTGCTCCCGGCGGTGCTGGGCATCGACCTAGAGGACTACAAGCGAACGCTGATCGAGCGTTTCGCCAATCCCGCGATCGGGGACACCCTGGCGCGCCTGGCGACCGACGGCAGCGACCGGATGCCCAAGTTCGTCCTGCCGTCTTTGGTCGAGGCGCTGGACGGGGGGCGACCACACCGCCTGCTCACCCTGATCGTCGCGGGCTTCATCCGCTACCTGCGCGCCGTCGATGGACAGGGCGAGGCGATCGTCCTCACCGATCGCCGTGCCAGCGTGCTGCACGCCCTCGCCAGCGCGGGCGCAACCGATCCGCGCCCGGTGCTAACGGTGCGGGAAGTATTCGGCGATCTTGGGGAGCGCGCGGACTGGGTCAGCGAGCTCGCCGCCACCCTGCACGAATTGGACGCACACGGCGCGCGGCAGACTATCGCGGTGGCGCTCACCATGCCATGAGCACCGATCATGCGCCCGTTCAGTACCCCAGCTTCCCCCTCCCCAACAGCCTGTACGCCCGCCTTGCCCCCGGCCAGTGGTGGATCAGGCGCGGGAGGCGCGGGATGACGACGCGGGTGATCGCGGCGAAGACTTGTAGGGCGCGCTCGTGGCCCGGCCCCCAGGGGAAGCCGTAGGCGGCGCGGACGGCGGGGGGCAACAGGCCGATCGTGGGGAGCGCGGTGAGCGGGCTCAGCAACGATGCCCAGCGCGGGCGACGCGGCGAGACGATGTCCCGCCCCAACGCGCGCGCGGTCGGGCCAACGGTGATCGTGCCATCGGCGATCCGCGCGGCGACCTCCGCCTCCACCGAGGCGTAATCGCGCGCCAGCAGCCCGGCGGGGATGCCGAGCAGCGGCCCCATCGCGGTCGATTCGAGGGTGTAGCGGTCCTTCTCGGCAACGGTCAGCGGCCCGACGAAGAGTTCATAGGCGCGCGGCAGGGTCAGCACGAGGGTCGCCTGCACCCAGGCGAGCAGCGCGGGATCGTGGGCGGAGTAACGTGCGCCCGCGCCGTGTGGCCCCACCGTGTCGCCGAGTTCGCCGTGGATATGATCGTGGATGCGGTTGATCCGGTCGGCGGTCCGCTGGCGCTCCTCCTCCGTGCCGAAGGTGATCAGCAGCATCGCGCGGATCGTCGCGGTCAGCCGTTCGAGGCGGCGTTCGGGCTCCTTGATCGCGATGCTGTGGTCGGCCACGCCCGCCGCGACGAGCGGGTGCGCCAGTTGCAGCAGCACCGCCGCGCCCCAGCCGAGCAGCGTCGCGGTCTCGGCATTGACGCGCCACGCGACCGGCGGATCGGCGGGATCGGGCTGCCACGCGGGGAGCGGGACGATCGTGGTCTCCGGGGCATCGGGGGCGGTTATCGTCATCGCGGTATCCTGACGTTGTAGGCTCGCATCCTCCGGCGAGTCGTGCGGCACCGTATCGGCGCGCACCATCCTCGCACCGTCAAGGGTAGCGCAGCCGCTAGCGCGCGACCAGTGACGGGTAGCGAGGAAGTCGGTAGTCCGGACTCCGGAGTCCGGAGTCCGGAGTCCGGAGTAGCGAGTTAACTACAAACTGCCGACTCTGCTCCCGCAACTCCTTCACCCACTCGCCCACTTCGCCCTCTTCGCCCACTCACTCAGAAATGAACGGGCTTCACTTTTCGCCGCTCATCTGCTATAATTCTTGTAAAGTCACGCACCACGCGACCCGTGTGGACATTCACGGGTCGTTATTTGTGTGTGGCGCACCCCGGCGAACGCGCGCTGTGCCGCCTGGCACGATAGGGGTGACGCGGGCCATTTCACCGCTACAGAAAAGGGCAGGACAGCACCGATGACGATTACCACTGAGGCGCCGATCAAGGCCGGGGTGCGGACCGACATCCGCAACGTCGCGATTATCGCGCACGTCGATCACGGCAAGACCACGCTCGTCGATGGCTTGCTGAAGCAGTCGCACGTTTTCCGCGACCCCGACGCCGCCGGCACCCTGATCATGGATTCGAACGAATTGGAGAAGGAGCGTGGCATCACGATCCTCTCCAAGAATACCGCGATCGATTATCACGGCACCAAGATCAACATCATCGATACGCCGGGCCACGCCGACTTCGGTGGCGAGGTCGAGCGCGTGCTGAATATGGCCGATGGCTGCCTCCTGCTGGTGGACGCGGTCGAAGGGCCGATGCCGCAGACGCGCTTCGTCCTCAGCAAGGCGCTGGCCCTCGGCCTGCGCCCGATCGTGGTGATCAACAAGGTCGATCGCCCGAGCGCCCGCCCCGCCGAGGTATTGTCTCTAACCCAGGATCTCTTCCTGGACCTCGCCACGGACGAGTCGCAGTTGGAGTTCCCGGTCGTCTACGCGATC
>JAABUM010007368.1_pt1 | contig 10151 bp, 9 predicted proteins | sample 5559161 | NCBI WGS metagenome assembly JAABUM01 (sample SAMN10711868, study PRJNA513369) | rock metagenome | isolation source: Antarctica rocks | place: Antarctica: Victoria Land, Siegfried Peak nord | reverse complement strand
CGAAGGACGCCCCCATGGTGACCGTGAGGTGGGGCACCTTGGAGTTCGCCACGGCGTTGACCATCATCGCGCCGTGCTTGATGATGCCGTGCTGTTCGTAGGACGCACCCACCATGTACCCGGTGGTATTCTGCAGGAAGATCAACGGGGTGTTCGCGGAGTTCGCCAGCTGGATGAACTGCGCGGCCTTCCGGGCCTCCTCGCTGAACAGCACTCCGCGGGCGTTGGCCAGAATGCCCACCGGGTAGCCGTGCAGCCGGGCCCAGCCGGTGACCAACGACGACCCGTAGCGCGGCTTGAACTCGTCGAACTCGCTGCCGTCGACGATGCGTCCGATCACCTGCCGGGGGTCGAAGGACACCCGCAGATCGGTGGGGATCAGCCCGAGCAGATCCTCCTCGTCGAGCACCGGCGGGATGACGGGTGCGGGCGTGGGCCCAAGCTTCCGCCAGTTCAGCCGGGCGACGGTACGCCGGACCAGACGCAGCGCGTCGTACTCGTCGACCGCAACATGGTCGGCGAGCCCGCTCTGCGAGCCGTGCATCGCCGCGCCGCCCAGTGACTCGTCGTCGGACTCCTCGCCGGTGGCCATCTTCACCAGTGGGGGGCCGGCCAGGAACACCTTGGACCGTCCCTCGACCATGATCACGTGGTCGGACATGCCGGGGACGTAGGCGCCGCCGGCGGTGGCGTTGCCGAACACGGCGGTGATGGTGGGGATACCCGCGGCGGACAGGCGGGTGAGGTCGCGGAACATGCCGCCGCCGGGGATGAAGATCTCTGATTGGGTGGGAAGGTCGGCGCCGCCGGACTCGATGAGGCTGATTACTGGCAGCCGGTTGGTGCGCGCGATCTCGTTGGCCCGGAAGATCTTCCGCAGCGTCCACGGGTTGCTGGCCCCGCCGCGCACTGTGGGGTCGGAGGCGGTGATGAGGCATTCGACGCCTTCGATCACACCGATGCCCGTCACGATGGAGGCGCCCACGGTGAAGTCGCTGCCCCAGGCCGCCAGTGTGGACAGCTCCAGGAAGGGGGCGCCGGGGTCGATGATCAGCTCGATGCGCTCGCGGGCCAACAGCTTGCCGCGGCTGTGGTGGCGTTGCACGTAGCGCTCACCGCCACCGGCCAGGGCCTTGGCGTGCTCGCCGTCCAAGGACTCCAGCGCGGCCAGCGAAGCGGCCCGGTTGGTCGTGTAGTCCTCGGTACGGGTATCCACTGTGGAGGTTACGACGGGCATTACTGCCACCCCCACTGCTTGGCCGCGAGGTCGACCATTATCTCGCGCGCTCCCCCGCCGATGGAGAGAATGCGCGCGTCGCGGTAGTGCCGCTCCACCTCGGCCTCGGCCATGTATCCCATTCCTCCGTGCAGCTGCACCGCCTCGTTGACCACGAAATCGCAGGCGTCGCAGGCGGTGTTCTTGGCGACGCACACGGCGCCGATGTCGGTCTCCCCTGCCGCGACCCGGACGGCGAGGTCGCGAGTGTAGGTGCGGGCGAGCTCGGTCCGTTGGCGCATTTCCACCAGCTTGTGCCGCACCACCTGCCGGGTGATCAGCGGCCTGCCGAAGGTCTCGCGATCCCGCGTCCATTGCACGGTCAAGTCCAGGCAACGTTGGGCGGTCGCGTAGGCCTGCACGGCCAGGGAGATGCGCTCGTGCTGGAACTGCTGGGCGATCTGGATGAATCCGGAGTTCTCCGCGCCGACCAGGTTGCCTACCGGAACGCGGACGTCCGCATAGGACAGCTCGCCGGTGTCTGAGCAGTGCCAGCCCATTTTCTCCAGCCGCCGACTGACGGTAAAACCCGGAGTGTCGGTGGGTACGACGATCAGGCTGACGCCGCCGTAGCCGGGGTCGCCGGTGCGCACCGCGGTGGTGATGAAGTCGGCCCGGGTGCCCGAGGTGATGTAGGTCTTGGCGCCGTTGACGATGAAGTGGTCGCCGTCGCGCTTTGCGGTGGTACGCAGCCCGGCGACGTCGGAGCCGCCGTCGGGCTCGGTGATGCCCAGCGAACCGATGAGCTCCCCGGCCAGCGTCGGGCGGACGTAGGTGTCGATGAGGGCGGGATCACCCGCGGCCACGATGTGCGGCAGGGCGATGCCGTGAGTGAACAGCCCGGCCCCGAGCCCGGAGCTACCGCCGGCCAGGATGAGTTCCTCGTTGAGCACGACGGCGTCGAGCAGATCGCCACCGGAGCCGCCGACCGCCTCGTCGAAGCCGATGCCGAGCAAACCGAGCTCCGCGGCCCGACGGTGCAGGCTGCGCGGCAGCTCGCCGGCGCGTTCCCATTCCGCGAGGTGCGGGACGACTTCCCGCTGGACGAACCGGCGGACCGTGGCCCGCAGCTCCTGACGCTCGGGTGTGTTGAATGCGGCGTCGACGCTCACGACAGCAGCTCCTCGGGTAGGTCGACGGAGCGGCTGCGGAGCCATTCGCCGACGGCTTTTCCTTGCGGGTCAAACCGGTAGGCGCTGGACACGCCCTCACCGAGCAGCCCGACGAGCACCAGGTTCACGGCGCACAAGTTGGGCAGCAGGGTCCGGCGAATCTCCAGTTCCGCGGTTTCCGGCAGCAGCTCCCGGACCCGCTCGGGCGTGAGGTGCTGGGCCAGCCACGCATAGCCGACGTCGCTCGCGGCCCAGACGCCGACGTTGCAGTCGCCGCCCTTGTCTCCGGACCGCGCGCCGAACGCGGTGCCCAGTGGGGCGCGTCGGGTCGGGCCCTCCGGTGCCGGCGGCAGTGGTGGGTCGGCGACCGTGGCGAGCTCCTGGGTCGTCGGAAGGGCCGGAATCGGGCGCCGTTCGCCGTCGGGCAGTACGACGACGTGCTGGGCGGCGGAGTTGTCCACGTAGAACGGTGTGTATTTGGCCACAGGCTGGGCGTCTCCCGGCGGGGCGAGCACATGGAAGCCGGCAATACTGGCCAGCGCCAGCTCGATGGCCGCGCCGCTGAACGCCCGGCCGACGACCTTGGGGTCCGGGTCGGTCACGGCGCAACGCAGCAGGGCGGTGGCCTGCACCTGACTGGGCGCATCAGGGGTGTCGAGACGGCTCAGCGCCCAGCGCAGCGACGCAGGCCGCGTCGGCAGGCCCGCTTCCAGCTGTGCCCGGATCAGGGCGTCCTTGACCTCGATGTCGAGCCCCGTGAGCGCGAAGGTCATCTCGTTGCGGAAGCCGGACAGGGTATTGACGCAGACCTTGGTGGTCGGCGGCGGTGCTTCGCCGCGAACCCCGGAGATGCGGACCCGGTCGAGCCCGTCCTGCGCCAAGGCGATGGTGTCGAAGCGGGTGGTGACGTCGGGACCGCCGTAGCGGGCGCCGCCAATCTCGTAGAGCAGCTGCGCAGTGACCGTGTCCACGCTGACCAGGCCGTCGGTACCGGCGTGCTTGGTGATGACGCTGCTGCCGTCGGCGTGCAGCTCGGCAAGCGGAAAACCGGCGTGGCGCAGGTCGAAGTCCGACTTGGCGACCGCAGGGGGGGCAAAGTTCCCGCCGGTGGCCTGGGTGCCGCACTCCAGCACGTGCCCGGCGACCACGGCACCGGCCAGGGCGTCGAGATCATTTGGGCCCCAACCGAACCGGGCGATGCCCGGGCCGACCACCAGGGAGGCGTCGGTGACCCGGCCGGTGACCACCACATCGGCGCCGGCCCGCAGGCACTCCGCGATGCCGAACGCCCCCAGGTAGGCGTTGGCGGTCAGCGCCCCCGGGAAGCCGAGCTCCTCGGCGCGGGGCAGCAGATCGTCACCCTCGACATGCGCCACCGCGACGTCGAGGCCCAGCCGCCCGGCCAGCTCACGCAGCTTCTCCGCCAGGCCGGCGGGGTTGAGGCCGCCGGCGTTGACGACGATCTTGACCTCGCGTTGTACCGCCTCGCCGAGGCTCGCCTCCATCTGGCGCAGAAAGGTGTTGGCGTAGCCGCGCCCAGGGTCCTTCATCCGTTGGCGCCCGAGGATGAGCATCGTCAGCTCGGCCAGGTAGTCACCGGTGAGGACGTCCAGCTCGCCGCCGGTGAGCATCTCCTGCACCGCGGAGAACCGGTCGCCCAGGAAGCCCGAGGCGTTGCCGATGCGCAGTATGTCGCTCATGCTGGTCCTTCTGGTTGCCGTCCATTGCCGGGTGGGCCGGCGAAAGCTTGCGCAATGGGCAGCCACGCTTGCGCCACCACGCCCTCCGCCGACAGCGTCAGGTCGTCGAGGTGGCGGCGTTGGGTGACCAGCAGGCAGAAGTCCACCGCCGGACCCCGCACCGTGTCGGTGTCGGACTCGCCCCAGGTCCACAGCTCGCCGCTCGGCGCGATCAGCTCGACCCGAACGTCGGCCTCTGGTGCGGCAAGACCGTTGAGTTGGAAGGCGAAAGCGCGGGTGCGTACGCCGATGTGGGAGATGTGGCGCAGCCGGTCCGTGGGGTGACGCTCCTGATCGAGCGCATCGGCCACGTCCTGGCCGTGCGCCCACGTCTCCATCAGTCGAGCCGTGGCCATGGAGGTGGGGCTCATCGGCGGCCCGAACCACGGCAACTTCTTCTCCGGCTGCACTGCCCCCAGGGCCTGCAGCAGCTGGCTGCGGACGCTGCGCCACTGCCACAACAACTGGTCACCCGGCAGCGTTGCACCCTCCGCAGCTGCGGTGTCCACGAAACCGGCCGGGTCCGCCACAGCAGCCTTCAGCACCCGACCGAACGCGGCCTCGTCAGTGGCCGCGAGCAGCGAAGCCTGGTCGGTCCACGCCAGGTGCGCAACCTGGTGGGCGATGCTCCACCCTTCGGCGGGAGTCGCCCGCGCCCATCCCGTTGCGTCGAGGTCGGCGACCCGCCCATCAAGGTCGTCGTTCTCCGCGGCCAGGTCGGCCAGCACCTGATCCAATGCACTCATGAGTGTCCACCCAGCTGCGTCTGCAACTGGCAGGCCCACTGGGCGATGATCTTCGCCCTGCGCGCTCCGTCGTCGACGAGCTGGTCGGCCAACGCAAGACCGCGGGCCAGGTCCAAGGTCGCCTGTACGGCCTCGCGGACCCCCGCCTGTTCCTCGTCAGCGTGCAGGAGCTCGACCGCTAGGGTGTGGCACTCTCGGCCGAGTCGCGCCTGCAGCGGAACGACCACGGCGCGCAGCTCGGCGTCGGTGCGCGCCGCCACCCAGAGCTCAAGCGCCGCCGCGAACAGCGGACTGGTGAAGAAGTCGACAATAAGCTGCACCACCGCTTCGGTGCGGCCCGCACCCTCGACGGCCGCGACTCCTGCAGCGCGGCTGCGCAGCTCACGCACTCCCCTGGCCCCGACGTGCTCCACCGCTGCGGCGACCAGTTCCCCACGACTGGCGAAGTGATGGAGCTGTGCGCCCCGCGACACCCCGGCCTGTTGAGACACCAGCGCTGTCGTTGTCCCCGACCAGCCGTACTCCACCAGGCAGGCGACCACCGCGTCCATCAGCTTGAGCCGTGTCTCGCGGCTACGTTCGTCCTGCGTCTGCCGCAGGGGCCGAGGTGGCGCCGTCGTGGTCGCGGCCGACACGGGTTGGGTCATGCCTCGCAGTCTGCAGCCTCGCCAACAAACAGTCAAGCCTGCTTGTTGGCGCCCTACCCGCTGCTGACTGAGGCTATTTCACGAGTCGCAGCGTGAATGGGTACTTGCAGTCCTCGCCGTTGTTCGCCGCGATCCCGGCGATGATGCAGAAGACGACGTCGCCAATCCACAATATCGGGAACAGCAACAGGCCAATGAGGACGAAGCTGAGCACCAAAGCAATTACCCATCCGATGGTCAGGGTGATCTGGAAGTTCAACGCCTCGACCGCATGGCGCCGGGTATAGGGCGACTCGTTGCCTTTGGTCAGCATCTCGATCAGTGGCGCCAGAAAGCCCAACACGATGCCGCCGAGATGAGCGAGCAAACTCTAAGTGGTTTCGTCGGACGTCAATCCGCGACCCACGATGTCTGAGAACGGCCCGGGTTGGCCGGCCATCCCCGGCGGCGGAGCCGCATAGGCCGGTGGACTCTCCAGCGGACCACCGTAACTGGGTGGTGTGCTCGGTTGCGGTCCGGCATAATTGCCGGCAGGCTCACTCGATCGCGGCGGTTCCGCAGGCGAAAATGGCTCGGTCATGGCGACAAACTATAGATGACTAGTTATGAAAACCGTTTAGTCGACTGCCGGAGGAGCGCCGCTTGCCCGGGCCCGGCGCAACACCAACCATGCACCAACCGTCAGCAGAATGAGAGCCGCAACCGCGATAACAAACGGCCATGAGAGCGGGCTGCTGCCATAGGCGCCGAGCACCACGTAGGCGAGAGTCGCCGGTGCGATACCGATCGCGGTCCCCAGCACGTAGTCGGTTTGACGGACCGCGGTCAGTCCTGCGGTGTAGTTGACGACGGCGAACGGCACCACCGGCACCAGGCGAATCCCGAGTACGGCCAACAGACCTCGCCGCCGCAGCACCTCGTTCACGCGGGCGACCCTGCTGCCGATGAGCCGTTCGACCGCTTCCCGGCCGAGCAGCCTGCCCATCCAGAATCCACCGTAAGCGCCCAAAGTTCCTGCGACCAACACGATTGCCACTCCGCCCGGTACTCCGAACAGCACGCCGGCCAGAACCGTCGCCGCGCTCACGGGGACCGGCGTCAGGGTGAGGGCGGAATATCCGAGGATGAACACCAGAACACCGGCAGCTCCCCATCCGGTCACCACTGCCTGAACCCGTTCCTCGCTGGGCAGGCCGACCGTGATCGCGTAGCTCCCGCCGGCCGCAAGGATGACAAGCAGCAACGCGAGCCGTAGCCGGACTGTCCTGGGGAGGGCGCGCACGGTACGTGCAATCACCGGGTGAGGGCGAGCGCGGCCTGTACCACCTCGAGTACGTCGCACAGGGGCACCGCACGTTGCTCGCCGCTCGACAGGTCCTTCACACCAATTTGCTCCGCCGCGAGGTCGCGCTCGCCCAGCACCAAGGCAAACGTGGCGCCGGAACGATCGGCGGCTTTCATTGCACCCTTGAGCCCCCGATTGCCGTAGGCCACGTCGACGCGGACTCCCGCGGCGCGCAGCTTCCCCGCCAAGGTCACCATGCGACCTTTGGCCTGCTCCCCCAGCGGTACGCCGAACACCTCGCACCGCGTCGGTGAATCGACGTTGACGCCCTCCGCCTGCAGGGCCAGCAAAGTTCGGTCGACGCCGAGCCCGAAACCGATGCCGGACAAAGATTGTCCGCCGAGCTGGGCCATCAACCCGTCGTAGCGACCGCCGCCACCGATGCCCGACTGCGCGCCGAGACCGTCGTGCACGAACTCGAAGGTCGTCTTGGTGTAGTAGTCCAGGCCGCGCACCATGCGGGGGTTGATGACGTAGGACACGCCCAGTGCATCCAGGTGCCGCCGCACGGCGACGAGATGGTCGCGGCAGGACGCACAGAGGTGGTCGAGCATCAGCGGTGCGTCGGTGGTCAGCTCCCGTACCTCCGGGCGCTTGTCGTCCAGCACGCGCAGCGGGTTCGCCTCCGCCCGCGCCATGGTGAGCTCATCCAGCGGCAGGCCAGACAGGAAGGCGCGGAGCAGGTCGCGGTACTGCGGACGGCAGCTGTCGTCGCCCAGTGAGGTCAGGTCCAAGCGGAAACCCGTCAGGCCGAGGCGGCGAAACCCGGCGTCGGCGACGGCAATCACCTCGGCGTCCAGCGCCGGGTCGTCGACGCCGATGGCCTCCACGCCGACCTGCTGGAGCTGACGGTAACGGCCGGCCTGGGGACGCTCGTAACGGAAGAACGGTCCGGCGTAGCTGAGTTTGACCGGGAGCTGCCCACGGTCCAGGCCGTGCTCGATCACCGCACGCATCACCCCGGCGGTACCTTCCGGACGCAGGGTCACCGAACGATCGCCGCGGTCGGCGAAGGTGTACATCTCCTTGCTGACGACATCGGTGGACTCCCCCACCCCGCGGGCGAACAGTGCAGTGTCCTCGAAGACCGGCAGCTCGATGTGGCTGTAGCCGGCCAGCCGGGCCTGGCGGGTCAGTCCGTCGCGCACGGCGAGGAAGGACGCGGAGTCCGGGGGGTAGTAGTCGGGGATGCCCTTGGGGGCAACGAACAGGGACACGGCTCACATGCCCTTACGCGGCGGCTGCAGACCGGCCAGGTAGGGATTGCTCGCCCGCTCGCGTCCGATGGTGGTGGTGGGACCGTGCCCGGGCAACACCAGGGTGGAGTCGTCCAGCGGCAGCAGCTTGTCCCGCAGTGATGTCAGCATCGTCTGATGGTCGCCACCGGGCAGGTCGGTACGGCCGATGGATCCCGCGAACAGCGTGTCCCCGGCCAGCAGCACCTGAGTGGGCCCCTCGTCGGTGTCCACCATCGATCGGAACACCACCGAGCCCTCGGTGTGCCCTGGTGTGTGATCCACCGACAAGCTGATGCCGGCTAGATCGATGGCGTCGCCGTCGTGCATCGCCAGCACCTCCTTGGGCTCGCGGAACTTCATACCGCCGATCATCGCCTGCATCTCCGGGCCCATCCCCTTCAGTGGATCGGCCAGCATGTCCCGGTCCAGGGGGTGGATGTAGGCGGGCACGTCGTTGCCGTCGCACACCGGGTACACCGACCAGGTGTGGTCGAGGTGGCCGTGGGTCAGCAGCACCGCCACCGGGCTGAGCCGATGGCGCGCCAAGAGCTCGGTCAGCGGTTCGACGGCGTCCTGGCCCGGGTCGACGACCACGCACGGGCCACCTTCCTCTGGCGCGAGCACATAGCAGTTCGTCTGAAACGACCCTGCGGGAAAGCCGGCGACGAGCACAGCGTTGCTCCTGATGCGGTGAGGACGGTGGACCAGACCACCCTATCGGCGCTGCCCCTCACACTCTCAGCACCCACTGGGCTGGCACACTCGACGGCGCAACATCCTCATCTCGACGAACCCAAACCTGGAGGACCACGCGGTGCCGACGAACGAGCAGCGACGCCAAGCAGCCAAGCGCAAGCTCGAACGCCAGCTTGAGCGCCGTGCTGCCCGCGCCAAGCGGCGCAGGCAGCTCACCGTGGCCTTCAGCGCCGTCGCGGTGGTGCTGGCGATCGGCGTGGTCGCCCTCGTCGTGGTGCTGACCCGAGGCGGTAGCAGCGACGCCGCCGCACCCAGCAGCACCAGTGCCGCAGCCACCCACCCACCGGCGGATCTCCTGCCTGCGGGCGCACCGATGCCTGCCGCACGCAAGACGCCGCTGCCGCCGACCGTGGACTGCAGCTACCCGGCCACCACCGGTCAGCCTGCGGCCAAGCCGAACGCGGCGCCGTCAACCGCAGCTGTGTCCACCCAGGGGGCCGTCGACGTGACGATGGCGACCACGGCAGGCGACATCGGCCTCACGCTTAACAAGGCACTGGCCCCGTGCACGGTGAACAGCTTCGTCAGCCTGACCAAGCAGAGCTTTTTCGACAACACCCCCTGCCCGCGGCTGGTGAGCTCCGGCATCTTTGTCCTGCAGTGCGGCGACCCCACCGGCAAGGGCACCGGCGGCCCAGGCTACGGCTTTGCCAACGAGTTCCCCACCGACCAGTATGTGGCGGACCCCGCCGTGAAGCAGGCGCCGGCTACCTACCCGCGCGGCACCATCGCCATGGCCCACAGCTCGCAGCCCAACAGCAACGGCAGCCAGTTCTTCCTGCTGTACAAGGACTCACCGCTTCCTCCCGACTACACCATCTTTGGCACCATCGACGCACCCGGCCTCACCGTAATCGAGAAAGTGGCGGCCGGCGGAGACGACGGGTCCAACCAGGCCGGCGGCGGAGCCCCCAAGATCCCAGTCACCATCACCACCATGAAGGTCAAGGTCTGACCCCGATGCGCCTGGCACTGGCCGCCACCTCGGTGGTGCTGGGGCTCGCGTTGACAGCCTGCGGCGGCGGCTCCAGCGGCACACCGAACCCGGCAGCCGCTTCGAGCGCAACAACCACCACGGACAGCGCCCCGGCCAATGCCCAACTCGGTGGCACCTTTGCCCGGGCGAGCGCGCTGCCGCCCACCGTCAGCTGTACCTATCCCTCTGCGGGCCAGGCAGCGAAGCCCAACTCTGCCCCGCCCACCCGCGGTGTGTCGGCCCAGGGGGCGGCGGCGATCACGATGGCCACGTCCGCCGGTGACATCGGGCTCAACCTGGACCGCGCGTTGGCGCC
>JAABUM010007367.1_pt1 | contig 10152 bp, 12 predicted proteins | sample 5559161 | NCBI WGS metagenome assembly JAABUM01 (sample SAMN10711868, study PRJNA513369) | rock metagenome | isolation source: Antarctica rocks | place: Antarctica: Victoria Land, Siegfried Peak nord | reverse complement strand
CGGCGGTGGTGCCATAGCGCTGCATGTGTTCCACCCCGGCGGCACCGAACATGTACGGCGCCGGGGGCATGGCGAACTCCTGCAGCTCGGCCAAGGCCAGCAGGTGCTTCATCATCGGCTGTTCGCGGTCGTCGTAGGTGGAGCCCAGCGAACCCGGCTGCATCTTCTCGAAGCCCAGCGCCAGTGCACAGTCCACGGTGCCGCCGCGCACCGCCTGCGTCGCCAGGAACAGCGCCGTCGACCCGGTGGAGCAGTTGTTGTTGACGTTGACCACGGGAATCCCGGTCATCCCCAGCTCGTAGACCGCACGCTGGCCGGAGGTGGATTCGCCGTAGACGTAGCCGACGTAGGCCTGCTGCACCTCGCGGTAGTCGATCCCCGCGTCCTGCAACGCCTTCGTGCCCGCCTCCCGCGCCATGTCCGGGTAGTCCCACTCCCGAGCCCCGGGCTTCTCGAACTTCGTCATGCCCACCCCGACGACGTACACCTTGCTACCCATAGCGACTCCTTGAAGATCTAACCGGACAGGCTGTCCCAGTAAAATAGGTGAGACACGGTGTTCGGTCAACTCCGGGGTGGCTAGTGTTGCGGGATGGCGCACCAGGCCCAAGACAGCGCGGGCACCGAAACCGACGGGCGAAGCACCCGCTGGCTCGGCCACAAGGCGGAGCGCAAGGAACGCATCCTCGAGGCGGCCCTGGCCGCGATCACCGACGAAGGCTCCGACGTCGGGGTGCAGCAGATCGCCGCGCGCGCCGACGTTCCCCGCTCGGCCGTCTACCGCATCTTCGCCGACCGGGGAGACCTCGACGAGCAGATCCGCGCGCGCATCCTCGACCGGCTGATGGCCGACCTCGCGCCCGCCCTCACCCCCCAGGGCACCGCGCGGCAGGCGATCACCCGCGCGGTGGACACCTACCTGCGCTGGATCGTCGACGCACCACGGCTGCACCAGTTCCTCGGCATCGGCTCAGCCAGCCGCCGCACCACCGGCTCCCGGGTGGTGACGGGGACGAAGACGGCGATCGCCCTGCAGATCAGCGATCAGTTCGCCACCATGCTGCGCAACCTCGACCAGGATGCGGCCGTCGCCGAGTCGCTGGCCTTCGGCCTGGTCGGTCTGGTCGATGCCAGTGTCAACCGCTGGCTGAGCAATCCGGAGTCCGCCATGACCGGCGCCCAACTGGCGGACTTCCTCACCACCTCGATCTGGCAGGTACTCGACGGCAACCTTCGCCGCCTCGGCATCACCATCGACCCGGCCACGCCCCTCAGCGAGTTGCTCTAGGCAGGGTCCTCAGAGGGTGGCGGCCAGCCGGGTGCCCTGGGCGATGGCCCGCTTGGCGTCCAGCTCCGCGGCCACGTCGGCCCCGCCGATCACATGGTGGGTCAGCCCGACCGCCGCCAGCTCACCGGCCAGCTCGCGCACCGACTCCTGCCCGGCGCAGACGATGACGCTGTCGACGTCGAGCACGCGGGGGTTGCGGCGCTGCGGCCCGAAGCTGATGTGCAGCCCGGCGTCGTCGATGCGCTCGTAATTCACGCCGCGGAGCTGCTCGACACCCTTCGCCTTGATCGCCGCCCGATGCACCCAGCCGGTGGTCTTGCCGAGGTCGGCCCCGATCGGGGTTTCCTTGCGCTGCAACAGGTACACCTGCCGTGGCGAGAGCGCCGGCTTCGGCTCCCGCAGCCCGCCTTGCGCGTCGTCGTCGATGGACACGCCCCATTCCACCTGCCACTCGGCGAGGTCGGTCGATGGCGAGCTCTGGTGAGTGAGGTACTCGCAGATGTCGATGCCGATTCCGCCGGCGCCGATCACCGCGACCTTCTCACCCACCGGTTTGGCCCCGCGGACCAGCTCGGCGTAGGAGAGCACCGTGGGATGGTCGATGCCCGGGATGACCGGGATCCGCGGCGTGACGCCGGTGGCGAGCACCACCTCGTCGAAGCCGCCGCCGGCCAACTGCTCCGCGGTGGCCGTGGTGTTCAGGTGCACCCTGACCTCGGCCAGTTGCAGCTGCCGGGTGAAGTACCGGATGGTCTCGCTGAACTCCTCCTTGCCGGGGATCTTGCGGGCGATGCCGAACTGCCCGCCGAGCTCGCCGCCGGCTTCGAAGAGCTGTACCCGGTGGCCGCGCCGCGCCAGGTTGAGCGCGGCGGACAGCCCCGCAGGGCCCGCTCCCACCACGGCGATCGCCTTGCCCGCCGGGTCGGCAACAACCGCAGCTCCGTCTCGTGACAGGCCCGCGGGTTGACCAGGCAGGAGACGGTCTGGTGCGCGAAGGCGTGGTCCAGGCACGCCTGGTTGCAGCCGATGCAGGTGTTGATCTCCTCCGCGTGCCCCGCCGCCGCCTTGCGCACCCCTCCGGGTCGGCGAGCATCGGCCGCGCCATCGAGATCAGCTGGGCCGCGCCGCCGGTCAGGATCTCTTCTGCCGCCTCCGGCATGTTGATGCGGTTGGCCGCGGCGACCGGGATGGTCACCTCCATGGCGAGCTTCGCGGTGAACTCGACGAAGGCGGCGCGGGGAACGGAGGTGACGATGGTGGGCACCCGGGACTCGTGCCAGCCGATGTCGGTGTTGATAATCGTGACGCCGGCCGCCTCGAGCTCCTTGGCCAGGGCCACGATGTCTGCCCAGGCCTGCCCCTGCTCGACCAGGTCGGCCATGGACAGCCGGAACAGGATGAGGAAATCCGCTCCCACCGCGGCCCGGGTCCGGCGGACGATCTCCACGGCGATCCGACGACGCTTCTGTGGGCTGCCACCCCAGCCGTCCGTGCGCTTGTTGGTGCGCTCGGCGAGGAACTGGTTGATGAAGTAGCCCTCGCCACCCATGATCTCGACGCCGTCGTAGCCGGCGTGCTGGGCCAGCCGGGCGCAGCGCACGAAGTTGCGGATCTGCCAGCGCACGCCGCGACTGGTGAGCCTGCGCGGCCGAAAGGGGTTGATCGGGGCCTTGATCGAGGAGGCCGAGACGCTCAACGGCTGGTACGAGTATCGCCCGGCGTGCAGGATCTGCAGCGCGATCTTGCCGCCCGCTTCGTGCACGGCTCGGGTGATGGCGCGGTGTCGACGGGCCTCGATGCGGTTGGTCAGCTTGGCGCCGAAGGGCAGCAGCCAGCCGGTGCGGTTGGGCGCGTATCCACCGGTGACGATCAGTCCCACCCCGCCGCGGGCCCGCTCGGCGAAGTACTCCGCCAAGCGCGGAATGTGCCTGGCGCGATCCTCCAGGCCGGTGTGCATCGACCCCATCACCACCCGATTCGGCAGGGTGGTGAACCCGAGGTCCAACGGCGACAACAGGGTCGGATAAGGGTTCATCGAACGGTACCTTCCGCAGCACGAGCCGACGGTCGGACCCGGTCGGGCGCTACCTTACTTGACAGTAAGTTAGCGTCGTCAGCCCGCTTCGAGCGCGAACTTCAGCCCGCGCAGCGTGGTGCGGATGTTGCGCTGCTGAAAGTCGGCAAAGGTGTGTCCGCTGGTCACCACGGCGTCGAAGACCCTGGCCAGAGCATCCGGCCAGGACCGGCGGTCGTCGGTCCACGTCTCGGTGACCCGCGTGCCGTCGCCGACCCGCTCGAAGCGGTACGCCCAGGTGGCGATGGGAGCACGCAGCCGCGGGGTGCGCAGACCGATGGCGTGCACCCGGAAGGCGAAGTGCTTGCCGGGTTCGGCGGCGGTGACCACGCAGCGGGTGCTCCAGCGCGCCGGGCCGCGCCGGTTGGCGCCGATGAAGACCATGCCCACGTACGCCCCGTCCCGCGGTTGTTCGACAGTGGCACCGAGATTCTCCGGGCTCCACCGGCCCATCCGGGTCGGGTCGCTGACCTGGGCGTAGGCCGTCGCGGGATCGGTGGCGATGACCAGGCTGTCGGAGACGGAGAACCTTCGCGTCATCAGCGGCGTGGCTCCGCCACGAACACCTTGAGGTCCTCGGGCACACCCTTGACCCGCGTCCAGCGGAACGTCTTCTTGATGCGGGTCGAGACGTGCGCCTCGTCCAGGCCGGCCAGGGCGCGCTCGGAAACCAGGATCTCGTTGGCCGATGCCTTCTCGACCAGGCGCGCAGCGACGTTCACGTCCACCCCCAGGTAGTCCCCACCGATAGCGCGCGGATATCCGGTATGCAATCCCGCCCGCAGCCGCAGCCGATAGCCGTCCGTGTGTACCTCCGCCAGCAGCTCCCTGGCGGCGACGGCCGCATCGAAGGCCAGCTGCGGCGCGGGAAACACCGCCATCACCCCGTCCCCCAGCCGCTTCACCACCCGGCCACGGCGCGCGAGTATCGGCGGCTCCACCGCAGCCGCAACCTCGCGCAGCACGTGCAGGGCCTGCTCGTCACCGGCCCGTAGCGCCCACGAGGAGAACCCGACCAAATCGGTGAACAGCACGGTGACCTCTTGACCACCCTTGCCCCGGCCGGCCCGTTCCGCCAGCGAATGCCACATCTGCAGGACGCTGAAGCCTGCCTCGCGGGAAGCCCGGGGTTGCTCGTCGAACAGTCGGTCGGCAATCCGCGCCACCGTGGAGGCGCTGCCCTTGCCGGCGACCGAGAGCGGGTCCCCGAAGCCCGGGTCGCCCGGCATCGCCCTGCGGAAGCGGCGCACCAGGCCCACCGCGCCCGGGTGGCGATCGAGCTCCCGCACCCCCGAGACGACGCGCGTCGCTGCATGACGCGCGCTGCCCGTTCGTGACTCCACAGGGAAAACCTATCTGATCGCAACACTCGGACGAGTGTCCATTGCGCTGGCCCGGAGCGGAGCCAGCCGAACGATATAGTCGCAAGGTGACCGAGTACCGCATCGACGAGCTGGCCCGCCTGGCCGGCACCACGGTGCGGAACGTACGGGTGTACCAGGACCGGGGCCTGCTGCCCGCCCCGCGCAAGCAGGGCCGCACCGGGTGGTACTCCGAGTCCCACCTCGAACGGTTGAAGCTCATCGGACGGCTGCTCGATCGTGGCTATACCTTCGCCACTATCGGCGAGTTGCTCCTCGGCCTGCAGCAGGGCTGGCGCGTCGAGGATCTGCTCGGCCTGGAGGAGGAGATCGCCCAGCCGTGGACGGATGAGCGACCCGTCAAGATGTCTCTCGGCCAGTTGCGCCGGATGTTCGGCAAGCAGGCGAGCAGGGCCGTGCTCCAACGCGGCTGCGAGATCGGGTTACTCACCCGAGCCGGAACGTCCTTCATGGTCAACAGCCCCCGATTGCTCGCCGCCGGCAAGGACCTGGTCGCCGCCGGGATACCGATGTCGGCGGTGCTGGACCTGGCCGAGGCCTTGAAGCAGGACATGACGACGGTGGCCGAACGGTTCGTCGAGCTGGTTTCCGAGCACGTGCTCCCCGCCGAGGGGGAACCTTTGGCGCCAACCAACGAGCAGATCACCGAGATCGCCGCGCTAATCCACCAGTTGCGCCCGCACGCGGCTCAGGCCGTCGACGCGACCTTCAGTGCAGCGATGAAAGAGGCCATGACCACGGCTTTCGACCGGGCGGCAATGCGCCTGACCGGGAGCCGGGCCCCGGCATCGCCCAATTCAGCGCACGGTTAGCCGGGCGCATGCCGGGGACAGCCCACCGGAGTCAGGCGACGGGCTGCGAAACGACCTTCTCCAGCTGCTTGTTCACCGCGTGCAGCTCGTCGACCATCGTGGTCATCCGCTCGGCGTTGAGCTGGCGCAGCTCACTGAGTACCTCCGCCAGCAGCTCATTGGTGTGCGCGAGCGACTTCTTCATGTCCTCCAGCGAGTTCTTCAGCTGGCCAATACCTGCCACGTCACCCAGCATGGGCGTCTCCTCTTTCGTCGACACGGCGCCGGGTTGCTCCAGCGTCAAGGTCGGAAGAGTAGACCCGCGGTGGCGACCTTGTCCACGTGCAGTGTCACGATGGACGGTGACAATCGGGTGACGATGCGAGCTCGTGGGTTCACTACGGCGGAATTCGCGATGACGGGAGCTTCGGTATGCGCAGGACGACGGCGTTGGTTGGTACGGCGGCTGGTGCGGCGACCGGCGCAGGGCTGTGGCTGTCCCGTGCGAGGGCGGACGCCGCTGCGGTGCGGGCCGATCCCGTGGCGAGGTCGCTGACCGATCCCGAGGTTCCCGGCGAGCAACGGTGGGTCAGCTCTGCCGACGGCACCCGGCTGAACGTCGCGCTGCACGGCCCCAAGGACGCGCCCGCCGTGGTGCTTTCGCACGGTTGGACCTGTTCGACCCGCTACTGGAACCCGCAGGTGCGCGACCTTGCCGACGAGTACCGGGTGATCACCTACGACCAGCGCGGCCACGGTGTCAGCGCCAACAGCCGCGGCAGGTACGGGCCCGACCTGCTGGCCGAGGACCTCGCCGCGGTCCTGGGCGCCACGCTGGAGCCGGAGCAGCAGGCCGTGCTCGTCGGGCACAGCATGGGCGCTATGAGCATCGTGGCCTGGGCCGGCCGCTACCCCGAGCAGGTCGCCCGACGCGCGAGCGCGGCGCTGCTGGCGAGCACGGGCGTGGACGGGCTGCTCGCCGAGTCGTTGGTGGTTCGCCTGCCCACCCGGTTGCCGCGGCTGACCGAGTGGATCGGACGCAGTGCGCTGGGCATGCCCACCCCGCTGGGCCGCCCTTCTCCGCTCGCCTTCCGTGCCGTGAAGTACGTCGCGCTGTCCCCCGGCGCGTCCCCGGCGCAGGTCGCCTTCTGCGAGGAGATCGTGTTGGGCTGCCGGGCCCGCGCCCGTGGCAAGTGGGGCTCGGCGCTGTCCCGACTCGACCTGCGCGAGTCGCTGACCCATCTGCGGGTGCCCACGACGGTGCTGGTGGGCACAGCCGACCGGCTCACCCCGCCCGGCCACCCCGAGCGCCTCGCCGAGGCGCTGGACCACGACGGCCACCTCGACCGGCTCGTCGAGGTGGACGGCGTGGGCCACATGTCTACTGTGGAGGATGCCCCGTCGGTCAACGCCGAGATCCGTCGTCTCCTGCGGTCAGCGACTGCCGTCTGATCGCGGCCCGCTGCGCGGTGGCGGCTCAGCCGCCGAAGAGCAGGCAGAGGCCGCCGAAGGTGTAGGTCACCATGGTGAGCAGCAGGGTGAGCTGCCCGGTGAGCTGATGGGTGCGGGGCAGCAGCCGCAGGGAACGGTCGTGTGCGGCGATGACGCCGAGCACGTGTCCCAGCAGGACGCTGCCCACCTTGATCGAGGCGAGCACCCTGGGATGGCCGGAGAGCAGGTAGGAGACCTGTAGGTCGCCCAGGCCGAGCGGGGCTGCGAGCAGGATCAGCGTCGCCTGCCCCTTCTCGACCAGGTACGTGAGGTAGTGCGCGAACACGTACCCGATGACGATCGGGATGAGGGCATGCGAGAGCTGGCCCGGCAGGGCTGCCCGCTGCCGCCGGTCGAGCCCACCCGTCGCGCGTGCGGCGAACCAGAATGAGCCGCCGACGAACAGGATGACGGTGGACAGCCCGACGGTGTGCAGTAGGACGGCCGTCACCGAGGAGGGCAACGGGGAGTCGGCGGAAAGCTCGTCCACGACACCACGCCACCACGGCTGCGCGGAGAAGCTGTCGAACACCGTCGAGCCCAGCAGGGTCGCCATCAGGGCGACCGAGCCGGACCGCACCGCCATCGAACCCAGGTGGTCCAGCGGCCTGCGCAGCACCACCGGCCCAGAGCTGCCGCGACGGCCCACGGCCGACAGCCGGGAGGCGAGCGTGCTGTAGACCTCGAAGGGATCGGTGCGTTCGCACCACCGCGTTCCGCAGAGCACGGTGCCGAGCCGGGTCACAGCCAGGTAGAGCAGGCACCAGGTGCGCATTGCGGACAGCGAACCGGGGTCCGGAGCGGCGAGCTCGAGCCAGACGAACGCGAACAAGCCCACCACCGCGGAGCGGTACCCCCACGACTCCGGATACCGGACCAGCGCAGCGTCCGGCGAGCGGCGCGCGAGCCGACACAGCAGACGGTGCACCGTGCGGACCGGCGAGATGATCCGCCATACCGGACCGAACACCACCGAGCACGCCACCAGCCCGACCCACCACAGCACGTAGACGACGCCAGGTAGCGGATTGGCATCGGAGCGCTGCGACCCGAAGAACGCCACGATCGCCACCCAGCCGGTGAAGACCAACGCCAACCAGCCAAGCACCTCACGGATCACCGCCGAGTCGACGAGGCAACGCGCGCGGTCGGGAAGCGCGTAGCCCGGCGCATCCGGATCCAACCTGGGTGTGCGCCAGGCGAAGGCAAGCACGGCGAAGGAAGCGGTCAACGCCCACGCCGCACCCACCAGGGCGTAACTGAACGGAATCGGAAGGTCGGCGGAGCCGCCGAGTCCGTGAGCGAGAAACGTCGTAGTGGGTGTTCCCGCCGTCACGGACGCACTTGCAGCGTCGCGATCGTCTTGTCGCTGTGGTGCAGCTCGATCGCCACCTTGCCCGGAATGCTCACGCTGAACGTGAAGACCTGGCCGGGCACGGGCTTGACGGCGAAGGTATGCCCGGGCTCGGAGTGCACATGGACCTCCTCCTCGGTGTCACTGTCCACGCGCAGGGTGACCTGCTCGCCGACCTTCGCATCGAGCCGCTGGTTGGTCGGCGTCACCGTGCCCGCAGCGATCTGCACCGGGAGGACGACGCCGTGGTCCGCGCCTGAGGCTGTCGTTTCGGCCGATGGCGCCGACGCCGGACCTGCCGTCGACGCGCATCCCATCGGTAGGCTCAGCAGGAGGGCCGCGCATAGCACCCGGACCTTCACGGCCGCTGCTCGCTCTCGTCGGTGGCGCCACTGCTGTCCGGCTGCTCCGGCTCCGTTTGTGTGACGTTGTCGGCAGCCTCGGCTCGTCGGTCCCGCAGCACCACGAACAAGACCACCCCGACGATGATCAGCGCGGGCGCGAACGCGGGAATCGCGAGGACCAGCGAATGGTGCGCCAGGTACACCACTTCGGGCGCAGGCCCGTAACTCATAACCGCGTCGGCGTCCGTTCTCGGCCGACCGGGGTGGGCGGCTGCTCCCGCGTGAGCCGGTTGATCCGGCCCGCACCCCAGGCCAGGGCGCTGACCCAGATGAGGCTGCACACGAGGACCACCAGCGAAGCGGCGCTGTAGAGCCAGCTGGGGTGGTTGAAGCTGCGTTCCCGCTGCAACACGCTGATCTCGGGGACGAAGGGCCGGGTGAAGGTGTTCAGTGCGGGCAGCTCCTGGGCTCCGATGCCCGGATCGTTGGGCAGGAAGATCGGGACCGCGGTCATCGTCGACCCGTCCTGGACCCGAAGCAGTGTCTTGGCGGTCCCGTGCACCGGCATCGGCATGGTGGAGCGGTAATGCCCGGGCCCCAGGCGCTCCAGCCGGTCGACCACCAGTCCGCGTCCGGGATTGCTGTCGCCGGTTCCGCCCTGCCACGAGAGGATCGCGACCCATTCCGGGGCTTCGCCGGCCAGGTCGGGGGGATCGATGCGGACGTCCGCGGTCACCATCCGTCCGTTCTGCGGAGCGACATCGGTGAGCGTCACCGTGGCACTCGCCTTCTCCGGCACGGTCACCATCACCCCGCTCGCGGTCGCCGCACCGATCACCAGAACCAATGCCACCACGAGTCCGCGCCGCACCGCGGGACGCGGCAGCGCCTCGCCGCTGAGCACCGTGGCGAGCAGGGCTCCGCAGGCGCCGGCGACGACTCCCGCCGGAACCGCCATCGCGAGCGCCTCCGCCCACATGCTGGTCGGCCACGGGTAGAGGTAGGCAGCATCGATCCACCACGACTCGATCCACAAGCCCACGGTGGCGACCGCGAGGCCACCGACCAGACCGAAGGCCAGCCGTCGCTGCAGCAGCGGTGTGAGGGCGAGCAGCTCGACCACCACTGCCGCGCCCAGGTACAGCGGGAAGACGTTGTGCGGTTCACCGAGCACCGGCCCCACCACCACGGCGACGATTCCGCGGATCAGGATGGCGAACAGCGCCGCGAACACCGCCGCGCCGCGGCCGAGGGTCATCCGCGCGGCCACCAAGGCGAATGCGGCCGCCCCCGCGATCATCATCGGCTGCAGAACCAACCGGAACTGCCCACCGGGAGGCCAGCACAGCCCCACGAGGGTCGGGCAGGGAAACTCTGACCCTGTTTGTTCGTCGCGAGCGCCGCCCTGACTGTCAGGCTGGAGTGAGA
>JAABUM010007366.1_pt1 | contig 10155 bp, 9 predicted proteins | sample 5559161 | NCBI WGS metagenome assembly JAABUM01 (sample SAMN10711868, study PRJNA513369) | rock metagenome | isolation source: Antarctica rocks | place: Antarctica: Victoria Land, Siegfried Peak nord | reverse complement strand
AGGGGGAGCCAGGCCTCGAGCGGCAGGTCGACACGGTCGAGGTGCTGCTGCGCCAAGCCGACGCGGCGATGTACCGGGCGAAGAACAGCGGCCGAGGCAGGGCCGAGCAGTACCGCCCCGGGCTGGCTGGCCCACCGAGCGCGCTGCCCACCGGCGAAGCCGGGCAGCTTCGGGCGGCGCTGGACGACGGCCTGCTCGAGCTGCACTACCAGCCGATCTACGCCCGACCCGCCGCCAGAGATCACGGTCTTGGGACGTCGCGCATTACCGTGCATCTGCGGAGTGCCTTTCGGAGATCTTGCGTCCTTCAGCAAGTCCAAGATCCCAAGTAGGACAGGCACTTTCGCGCATCTACGACCCGTATCGGCCCACTAACATCAAGTCGCTACTGCAACAAGCGGGCTAGGCGGCGATCAGACTCCTTCAGTGGTGGGCGTCTACCCGTCAACTGTCACGCCCGGCCCCGAGTCCAAGCCAGCGTCCAGCAGCGTGCCGGCAAGCGTGGCGTGCGGCCGTCGCCCCTTGTCGTCGGATGGCCATTGCACGCCGTCGGCAGCAAGGTGGTCCCGAGTCAGTACGGGCCCGGCGGCGATGTCGGCGAGCAGATTGGACATGTCGTCGGTGAGTTCGACCAGCTGCGTAAGCACGCTGAGCAGATCGGTGAGTTCTGCCGACCATGCTGGCTCCCAGCTAAGGGCATTGATGCGGTCGAGCGGTGAGGTATTCCGCTTGCGTGGTTGGGCGAGGCGGTAGTCGAGCCAGGAGTTCAGCACGTTGGTGCCGCCAACGGTGAACGCGGCAGCGTCGGGCCCAATGTCGTCCCAGCGACCGGCGCCTACGTGGAGCGAGCGTGTCGTGTCGTCGTAGCGGTAGCCCGTCGGCACCGCTTTGCCAACAGGGACCGCGTAGGTGGGGTGGGTAATCACGATGTTGGGATCGCGGACATTGGTGAATCCGTCGGGATGCGCTCCGGCCTCTCCGAAGGTGTAGAGCCATTGGACGTGCAGCCCATACCGAACGGCCTGGTCCCATTTCGCAGGCTCGGCAGTGATTGGGATGCGAACGCCAGGGGTGTGTAGCTCATCGTCGAAGAGCTCCACATAGCCCGGGTGGCCTGCCACGCCCGCGGTATATGCGAAGAGATCGTCGCCGGAAACAGGCCCGCCAAAGTGTTTGCTCAGTGCCTGGAGCAGGCCGGGGGCTGCGTTGGCTGACCCGTCCGGGTGCAATTTGGGCAGTGTCCGTCCGCCGCCGCTGCCCCGGAAGTAGTGAACGTCGGGGATGAGGTTGGTGAACACGAGACCGGGACCGGATCGTGGATACTCGGAATGCAGCTCTACGGCGAACACCTGCCCGTCTACGCGGGCCTGCCACAACTTCGGCGACGGCTGACTGAGCAATCGCGAGTCAGCGACTAGCCACTGCCGGTCGAGCACCCGGAAACCGCAGCGCACAAAACTTGCCGATGTGTACATCGGGATGGAGTCGAACGCGTTGACCGTACCTTTTTCGGTATCGGCTCCCGCTAGCGGCTCCTTCGTCTTGGTCAGATTGGCGTCTCGGCTTACTCGGAACTTGATCGCCTTCTCTTCCGCGCCGTCTTCATTGATCAGGTCGCGCAACCGATCTTCGAGGACGGCTGTCGCGGGAGCGTAGACCCAACCGCGGCCAGCCATGATGCCGTTCTGCCGCCATGGGAGTAGGTCGTCAACGGCGGGGGCGTCGTCCCAGCTCGTGGCCGCGGCTGGGGTGAATGGCGCGTTCCAGCCCGGCCGCACCGGCCGCCAGAGGGGACCGTCTAAGGTTAGCGCCGCGAGTTTGTCGAACTTCTCCTGCCGTTTGCCGTGGACGTCGATGTACTTGATGTCAGCTGGCGTGTCTGGGCTGGTTCCCTCGGCGCGCAAGAACAAAGCGATTGCCACGGGCGTTTCGATGTTGAAGATGGCATTTCCGGGTGGCGGCTGCTTGCCTTCGGGGGTGACGTTGATGATCCAGCCGCGTGAACACGTGCGCCGCAGATAGTTGCGCATGCCCTTGAAGCCCGGACCGGCTAGGTAGCCGGTGGCGGTGATGAAGCAAATGATCCCGTTGCCGCCATTGGGTACCTCGGGCCGGTCGGTCGACTCGAAGACCTTCCATGTCGCCCACCGCCAGAAGTAGGCGTAAAGGTTGCTGAGATGCCGTTCGTGCTTGCCGTTCCCGTCCAGGCGGAACTTGTCCAGCGGGGCGGCGGCGGTCTTTGGGTCGACGCCGGACTCAATCCAGCCACCGATACCTCCGGCGTGGTCCTTGTAGGGCGGGTTGCCGATACAGACCTGCAGGTTCTCTTCGCGCTTCACCCGGTTTGCGTTCTGTCGTTGGCGTGCAACGAGCTGCAGTGTGTATGAGAGCTGGCTGTCGCCGGCGCTGTACGGGTCTTCAAGGGTGTCGGCGACGAACAGGTTCAGCCCGCCTTTGGGAAACGTCGCGCCGAGGTCAGCCACGGTCGACGTGAGTCGCAGTTCGGCGACCGAGAAAGGTCCGGACTGGATCTCCATGCCGTACAGCCGTGACAAGACGCTGCTGACCGCCTCCGGCGCTGCACCGGGCCCGTACTGCTTCGCCGCAGCGGCGGCGACCTCGCGCAGCACGGACAGCGGGTAGGTGCCTGTGCCCATTGCCGGGTCAATGATCGACACGTGCGGGTTGCGCAGCCCGTCTGGCTTGCCGAGGTAGGTCTTGAGTGCCGAGTCGGTGAGGTGAACCATCGAGTCGACAACTTCAACCGGCGTGTAGTACGACCCAGACAGGCGCCGCTTCTGCGGGTCGTAGGCGGCCAGGAAGTCCTCGTATAGATGGAGGTAGAGGTCGTTTCCGGCCTGCACCAGCTGATCCCAGTTGACTGCTGACAGGACTCGGACGATGGTCTCGATCGCCGTCCAGACTGCGGTGTGCTCGACGTGCTCGGTGAGAAGGTCGAGCACCTTCCCCATAAGGGTGTGGTGCACTTCTAGGTCGTGAGCGACGTTGCGGATGGTCTGGGCGCTCAAGTCGATGTCGTCACTGAGAGCGAGCAGCAAAGCGAAGAGGACGGTCTGGGCGAAACCGTCAGCGAACTCGACGTCGGTCGCTCGCGGGAACAGTAACCTCCGCCAGTCTTGCGCGATGCCGGTGAACGGCATCAGATCTTTATCCGCACCGCCTTTAATCGCCTTCCGCTCGTTCCGCAACGCATCGAGAGCTTCCTCACGCAGAAGGCGGGCGAGCGGGGACAGCGCGTCGACCAGCTTGCCAACCGACACGATCGTCGTCGGTGTCCATTGCAGGAAGTTGTCGAACAGCAATTCCATCCGGGGAGGGGCGCCCAGCTTCCCTGGAAACGTTGTCAGGTTCGCGGCAAAAACACTGACCGGGGCGTCGACCAGCTCGCCGTACCGCCACAACCGGAACTCGATCCCGTTCGTGTGCAGCAGGTTCGGCAGTTCCTTTAGCTTCTGCCACTGCTTGCAGTTGTGGCTGCTCGGCGTGTAGGTGGCCGGGTCGAGACTGGTGCCAGGTGCTTTCAACTCGACGTGCCCGACCATCAGCTTGTCGACGCGTACTGCAAGATCTGGCCGGACGCTGCCATCGAGTTCTGACACCTCGTTGTGCGCAACAGCAGTCAAAGAGATGCGCTTCGCCGCACCCTCAATCAAGAGGGAGACGGGGGTAGTCAGCTGCGCCTCGTTCGCCTTCGGCCCAGAGAGGCGCTGCTTGGCATCGCTCCCGTAAGCGGCCACCAGATCAGAGAATGACAACATCGTCGCATCTTTCTTGGGCACGGAGTCCGCTTGCACTACCGATTCGCACCCGCTGCCCCTGGCAGCTGCAAGCAGCCACTCGACCGAGCCCCAGATCTGTGGCGTCCTCCATTCGACCTCCCGACCGCGTGACTGCACATGACCCTAGCGGCCAGGCACGAGCCGGCTGGCTGCAAGCTGCCGTCGGCGTCATCACTGGCGGCGAGGTCGCGTGGACGCAAGTACCCCGACGGCCACCCCTGGTCAAGATGACTCGGCTGACCAAGGCTCGTGACGGCTGTCCAGGAAAGCCCGCTCCAGCCATCGCCCGCTGGTTCACGGGTGGCACCGAGGACGGGCCGACGGAGGAGGCCCGCCCGCAGGCCTGCTGGCGGCGAAGCCGCTCTCTTGATCCCGTACAGACGTTTGTCACACAGCGGCACCAGCGCAGCAGTTGAACCCATGAAGCGCGGCCGCAGCGGTGGTGACCACGGGGATCGGGGGCAAGGGTGCGAAGCATCCGCGGCAGAGGCCGTAACGGAACTTCGTGTCGCGCGACATGACCGTTGGCCGGCGGGGTTGAATGGCAGCGATAGGAGACGTCCCTAGTCGTCCGCGGAGGCGCTGTGTCGAACCATCGTCTCCGCGATGCCCTTGCTCGTGCCGGTCTTTCGCCTGAGCGGTTAGCCGACGATTTGATGGTGGACGTGAAGACCGTCCAGCGTTGGGTCACGCTCGGCCGACTTCCCTACCGCCGCCATCGGCAGCGGATAAGCGCACTCGTCCGCGAGTCGGAGGCCTACCTGTGGCCGGGTGCGCTCGACGATGAACAACGGTCAGCCGTCGGACGCTCGGAAGTTGTCGACCTCTACCCGAGGCGTGCCGATGCGCCTGCTGAGCTCTGGACGCGCCTACTAGTCGAGGCTGTCGAGCAGGTCGACGTGCTCGTGTTTGCCGGTCTCTTTTTGCCTGAGCAGAACCCGCGGGCGGTCGAGCTGATGGCCGCTCGGACCACAGCCGGCGTAAAGGTGCGCCTGCTGCTCGGTGATCCTGACTGCGCGGCGGTGGCACTGCGTGGTGAGGAGGAGGGCATCGACGAGGCGATTGCTCATAAGATCCGCAATGTGCTGGTGCACTACCAGCCCCTTGCCGACGTCGCCGGGGTTGAGGTCCGACTGCATGGAACGACTCTCTACAACTCGGTCTACCGCTTCGACGACGACATGCTCGTTAGCCTGCATGTTCACGGCCTGCCCGCCGCTCACGCCCCGCTGCTACACCTGCGACGGCTGTCGGAGGCGGACTTGTTCCTCACCTATGCCACTTCGTTCGAGCGCATATGGTCCGGCGCCGTCCCGGCCTGGTCCTGAAGCACTGGAGGCCTTATGGCGCGCACGGACTACTTGAACGACCCCGACGCGCCCGCGGCCAACAGCATCGTCGTCGCCTGCACCGCTTTCGTCCTCGACGACCAGGACCGGGTCTTGCTCATCAGCCGTAGCGACAACGGCAAGTGGGCGCTGCCAGGAGGAGGCCAAGAACCGGGCGAGACAGTCGCGGAGAGCGTGGTGCGGGAGACGCTCGAGGAGACAGGCCTGCACATCGAGGTGACGGGTCTGGTGGGCATCTACAGCAACCCGCGGCATGTTATCGCCTACGCAGACGGCGAAGTCCGCCAGCAGTTCTCGATCTGCTTCCGCGGCCGAGCTATCGGCGGCTCGATTCAGACCAGTGATGAGTCCCCGCGCGTCGACTGGTTCAGCCATGCCCAGGTCGATGAACTCGAGGTTCATCCGGAGATGCGCCGCCGGATCGACCGCGGCTTCGCAAGGGAGCCGCAGCCCTACCTCGGTTGAACCAAGGTTCGCTGCAGCGTCCGGTCAACGGCGGCCAGCAACTCCGGTCGTGACAGTCGCACGGAGGCGGTGACGACATGCCCCGTTCCGTAGCGCCGTTCGATCTCGGCCAGCCGCTCCTCCGCCGTGACTCGTTGGCCGTCTGGCCCGGTCGTCAGGTCCGCGTACCAAAGCGCGTCGGCGACCGTCGAGCGTTCCCGCGGGAACTCCGCATGCAGCTGCTGTGACAGACCTCGCAGGCCCGCCTCGACCGCGGCACCCGAGTGATGTGCGACGAGACCAGCAAGTCGATCGCCGCCTTCAAGTCGGCGAATGAGGCGCGCGCCGTCGAGGGGATGAAACCCGGTGCTGGCGACCGGGGGCGCGTAGCCAATGTCGTGCAGCCACGCAGCGCAGACCAGCAGATCGCCGTCGTCGTCGAGTGTGGCCGCGACGGTGTTTGCCTGCTCCACCACTGCCCGAACGTGCCGCCAGCGACGCGGCAACGGGCCAGCAAGGTGCTGCTCGGCCAGATCGCGTGCCCAGGACGGTGACGGCATCGGATGAGCCTATGGACCGCCGTGTGCGGGTTCCAGACCGCAGGGTGAGACGTCCGGGGACGACTTGGCCGGCGGAGGACGTCCTGAGTCGTCCCGCCGTGTGGTCGAGCCGTCCCTAGCGGCTGAGCCAACCTGCATCTGCGCGAACACAAGCGCACCCAGATGGAGGAGAGCTGATGAAGAACCTGCCGATTGACACGTCGGGGATGACGTTGCTGTGCGCTGCGGCGCCGGTGGCGGTGGTGGACTTTGAGTCCAAGCGGCCGAAGGCGGATGAGAACGGGGTGCCGCTGTTTACGGTGCTGCTGGTGGTGCTGCACGACGGCGGCGCGGAGATCATGCCGGTCCGGCTGTCAGGGTCGCCGGCTGGGCGGCTCGTGCAGGGCACGCCGGTGACCGTCGCTGGGCTGATGGCGACTCAGTGGACGATGGGTGAGCGGTCCGGGGTGTCGTTCCGCGCCGACCGAATCGAGGCAACTGCACCGGCCGCTTCCACGGGGTTAAGCGCGGGCAACGGTTCGGGCGCGTCGAGCCCGGCGGGTAAGTGAGCCGGCGATGCGCTTCAAGGTCGTCCTCGTGATGCTGCTGATCGCCGCGATCGCCCCGGCGCTGTTTGTTCAGGTCGCCCACGCGTCGGTGACGGGGGCGCTGTCAATGCTGCAGCAGCTTGTTGCTGGGGGCGGTCATGCCTAACCCCGGCTACCCGGCGGGCGGTGCCTACGGCCCGTCCCGGCCGGCACCGGCCCCGACCATGTTTGATCTGGTGCTGCGCATCCTGGCCGGGGTGTGGGTCGAGCTGACTCTGACCGGTCTGCTGCTGGCACCGGCGGTGCTGCTCGGTGTGGTGGTGCATCCACTAGCCAGTGCCGCCCTGGTGCTCGTCGTTGTCGTCGTCGTGCTGACCGTTCCCGCGTTGCGCGCCGGGTTGGGTCGGTTGCTGTATGGGCGGATCGTGCGCCGGCAGTTCGACGGCGCGGTCCGGGCTTGTCTGATCTGGACCTATCGGGACCAGACCCCCAAGGTCCGCCGCCTCGAACGGGTCCCGGCGGGGGAGGTGCTGCACGTCGCCGTCCCGGTCGGCGGCACCATCACCAATCTGCAGGACTCGGCTGAGACGTTGGCGGCAGCCCTGCAGGTGCGTGAGGTCCGGATCGAACGGGACCCCGACAACGCCCGCCGCGGCGCCGTCGCCCTGGTCCGCCGCGACCCACTCACCCAACCCGCACCCCCCTGGCCGCAGCTCGACGCCGGCCCGCTGACCCTGTGGGCCCCGGTGCCGGTCGGCGTCGACGACACCGGACGCCAAGTCGCCCTGTCGCTGCCGGAACGCAACGTCCTGCTCGGCGGGGAACCAGGAGCCGGCAAGAGCGCAGCCCTGTCGCTGCTTGTCGCAACCGCTGCACTGGACCCTGATGTGCGGCTGCACCTGTTCGACGGCAAACTCGTCGAACTCGCCTGCTGGGCCGGCGTCGCCGACCATGCGGTCGGGCCGGACACCGAACAAGCCAACCTGGTGCTGCGGGCGTTGCAAGCCGAGATGGAAACCCGGTACCTGGCGTTGCTGGCGAACAAGGCCCGCAAGGTCACCCCGACCATGGGCCTGCCGCTGCACGTGCTGGTCGTCGACGAGTTGGCCCACTACCTGCTCGCACCTGACCGCAAGGTCCGGACCGAGTTCGCCGAACTGCTGCGTGACCTGGTCGCCCGCGGAAGGGCCGCCGGGCTGATCGTGCTAGCAGCGACGCAGAAACCGGCGCATGACGTCATCCCCACCGCGTTGCGGGACCTGTTCGGGGTCCGCTGGGCGTTGCGGTGCAACACCCCGCAAGCCTCCGACACCATCCTCGGCTCAGGCTGGGCCTCAGCCGGCCACACTGCCAGCACCATCGACCCGGCGCACCGCGGCGTCGCGCATCTGCTGCACGAAGGCGGCACCCCGACCCGGCTGCGTTGCCACTACCTCGACGACAACCATCTCGCTGAGCTGGCGCTACGGGCGGAGCTCATCCGGGGGGTCGCGGCTCCGCTGCCGGCGAGCGCCGATGTCATCAGGCCTTCTGCCGGCTCGGCGGCTGTGGGCAGTCCAGTTCTGCGAGGGGGTGTCTGATGAACGTGTTCTACGACCCGGAGCTGCCAGCTACCCACCGCCTGGCGTGGGAGCAGATCGAGTCGCTGCGCGACGGGCTCCCCGCCCGGCTTACTGCGGCCGGCCGGCAGGTCCGTGAGGCCGTCGAGCTGCTACGCGCCCACGGCCTTGCCAATGCCCTTGACGTCAGCCCGGACGACTGCCTCGAGCTAGCCGATGAGTTGCTGTCAGCCGCCGACCGGGTCTGCAACGAGCTGGTCGCCACCAACCCGCAGCCGCTGTCCGCGCCGCTGTCGGTACCGCTGTCGTGGGACGGCTGGCGGCCATCCGGTCGGGAGGGCACATGACCGCCGCCGTGTCGCCGGCGTTGGCGGTGTTGTCACCGGCTGTCCGGTCGGTGCTGGCCCGCGCCGCCGACCCCGACTACGACAAGTGGGCCGCTCAGCTCAAGCACGCCGGGTACTGCCGCCGGCCAGTCCGCCTGGTCGGCTCCACCGTCACCGTCGAGGAGGCAACCGGGGTGGTCCGCTCCAGCTTCGACACTGCCACCGAACCGGACGGGATGCTGCTCAAGGCGTGCCGCAATCGCCGGACGACTGTGTGCCCAACGTGTGCCGAGACCTACCGGGCTGACTCCTACCAGCTCGTCGCCGCCGGCCTCGCCGGAGGAAAAGCGGTGCCTGACACGGTCGCCGGCCATCCCCGGCTGTTCGTCACCCTCACCGCCCCATCGTTCGGGGCTGTGCACTCCCGCCGCGAGAGCGACACCGGCCAGGTCCGGCCCTGCCACCCGGCGCCCAGTCGCTGCGAACACGGGTTGCGCCGTGGCTGTCACCGCCGGCATGGCCAGGGGGACGAGCTGCTGGGACAGCCGATCTGCCCGGACTGCTTCGACTACGAGGGCGCCGTGCTGTGGCAGGCCCAGACCGGGGAGCTGTGGCGCCGCACCACCATCGCCCTCGTCCGCCAGCTCGCCCGCCAGGCCGGCCGCCCCGTCCGCCAGGTGCTCGCCGAGGTGCGGCTGTCCTACACCAAGGTCGTCGAGTACCAGACCCGCGGGCTGGTTCACTTCCACGCCGTCATTCGCCTCGACGCGAAGCCACCGGTCGACGAGCCGCTGCTCGTGTTGCCGCCCCCGGCCGGCTACAGCGCGGCGATGCTCGCCGACGCCGTCAGCACCGCCGCTGCGCAGGCGACAGCTCCAGCCCTGACCACCGACCCCGACCGTGCTTCGAGCATCGGCTGGGGACGCCAGGTCGACGTCCGAACCATCCCGTGCCAGACAAGGGGGGACGGCGGGTCGCGACAGGTCGCCGGCTACCTGGCCAAGTACGCCACCAAGAGCACCGACGACTCCGGCGGCCTCGACCACCGCATCCGCGACCGCGACGAGATCGATAGCCTGGCCATCAACGACCATCTACGGCGCGTGGTTACCACGGCCTGGCGACTGGGCCCACAGCCACACCTGGCTGGGCTACGGCTCCGAGCGTGGGCGCACACCCTGGGTTACCGCGGTCACTGGGCAACCCGCAGCCGGCGGTACTCGACAACCCTCAAAGCGCTGCGGCTCGCGCGACAGGAGTGGCACTGCGTCGAAGAAGACGCAGTGCGCACGGCGGACGTCGTGCCGGTCAGGCTGGCGGCGTGGCGGTTCGCGGGCCGCGGCTATCGGACGGCAGGCGACTCTTGGCTTGCGGCGTCAGCCGCTGAACGGGCTGCGGAGCAGCGATCGTGCGCACGGCTGGAGCGACGATGCGGGGCATAGCGGTCAGTGGTGGGGATTCGGGGCTCTTCACAGATGACGGTGTACAGGTCCTGCGCGCGTCGCAGCCGGGCTGGGGGTCGAGGTCCTTCGAGGATGGGAGTTCTCACGCTGCCATCTGAAGGACCTCGACGATGCCGGACGCTACCTT
>JAABUM010007365.1_pt1 | contig 10157 bp, 10 predicted proteins | sample 5559161 | NCBI WGS metagenome assembly JAABUM01 (sample SAMN10711868, study PRJNA513369) | rock metagenome | isolation source: Antarctica rocks | place: Antarctica: Victoria Land, Siegfried Peak nord | reverse complement strand
ATGGCTCGGGGAGGTCGCGGACGAGTTGGCGCAGGGGCAGGGCGTTGGCGGCGGCGCGGACGTGCCGGCCGGCGGCTTTGGTGTAGACCTGGGTGGAGCTCAGCGAGGCGTGCCCGAGGAGGTCCTGCACGACAGTGGCGGATTCGCCCAATCCGATGAGTTGCATAGCGACGGTGTGCCGGAAGGCGTGCGCCGCCGCCCCGGGGGGCAGCGGTACGCCGGCGCGGGCGAACCATCCCCGCACCGAGTGGTCCAGCGCCGCGGTGCTCAACGGGGCCAGCCGCGTGTTGAGAAACACCGGGTCCTTCTTGCGGGCCGAGGTACCGGTGCGCGCCTCGCGGCTGACCAGGTAGCTCTCGAGCACTCCGACCACCTCGGGGCTCAGCGGACAGTCCCGGGTGACGCTGCCCTTGCCGACGACCCGCGCATAAGGTTCCTCACCACCCAAGACAAGGTCGCCCACGGTGAGCGCGCACACTTCGCCGGCGCGGGCGGCCGTGCCGGCCAACAATCCCGCTAACGCCAGGTCCCGCTCGACCCAGGGATCCCGCGCCCCTGGGTCTGGGGTGGCCGCCGCCGCAATGACCTGCGCGAACTCGGCGGGCTTGTCCACATAGCGGGGCAGGCGTTTCCCGACCTTGGGCCGGTCGATGCCGGCGGCGATCAACGGGTCCTTCTCGAGCAGGCCTTGCCGGATCAGGTAGGCGAACAGCCCCGTGAGGGTGCCGTGCAGCCGGGCCCGGGTCTTGTCCGCGGCGCCGGTTGCCTGGATCGCCGACAACGCCGCCGTTACCGTTCCCGGCGTCAACTGGGACAGCTCGACCCGGCTCGCGACCCCGCGATCGGTGGGGGACACCCCGTGAAGATGCGCGGCGAAGGTGGCCACGTCGGCGCGGTAGGCCCGCACGGTGTGCGGGCTCAACCCCCGCCCGGCGGTCTTCACTGTCAACCACTGCTCCACCGCTCCCGCGAGGGTGGGAGGAGCAGGGGAGACCACCGGGCCGAGGATACGGTCACCTGGGCGTGGCAGCTCTGCGGCCGGGCCTTATTCGGCGGCGAAGGTTTGGGCGCCTGGGTCGCATCTCCGAACATCAGCGTGCAGCTCGGCATTGAGTAGCGCGCTGCGGCAGACCGGACTAGCCCCCGCCTACCCGGTTGTCGCGTGCCGACCAGTGGGGGTCTCTCAGCGTTTTGCGCATGAGTTTGCCGACGGGGCTCTTCGGCAGCGGCTCGTTGGTGAAGTCGACGCGACTGGGCTTCTTGTAGGAGCCGAGAGCATCGGCGACGAGATCGATGATCTCCTCGCTCGTCACCTTGGCACTGTCCTCGACGTAGCACACCGCCATCGGGGTTTCGCCCCAGCGCTCGTGGGGGATTGCGAAGACTGCGACCTCGACGACGTCGGGGTGGTCGGCGATGACGGTTTCGATCTCGGCCGGCCAGATGTTGAAACCTCCTGACACGATCATGTCGTCGGCTCGGTCCAGCACGTAGAGGTAGCCGTTGGTGTCGATGCGGCCGATGTCTCGGGTGCGGATCCAGCCATCCACCAGCCGGTCTTGGGTGGCCGCGTCGTCGTTCCAGAATCCTCGCAACTGCGATTCGACCTTGGCGTAGATTTCACCGATGTCGCCGAGTGGGACGGCGACCCCCTGCTCGTCGCGGATCTCGAGCTGCGCGAAGGGTAGCGGGCGGCCAGCAGCACGTAGTGGTGTCGAGCCTGGCGTCTCGGCGAACCACTCGGACGGGGTCATGATGGTCAGCGGTACTGCCTCGGTCTGCCCGAACACCTGATAGAGGACGTCGCCAAATGCCCGGCGTCCGGCCAGGATCGTGGCGTCGGTGCTGGGTGCTCCGCCGATGAGCAGGCACTGCAGGGCGCTCCAGTCACCCGTGCTGGATGCGGGGTGCGCGGCTAGCGCAGCCAACATGGATGGCGGTGCGAAGGCGTGCGTGACCCGGTGGCGCTGCATCATCTCCAGCACCTTCGCGGCGTCGAAGGCGCCGAAGAGCAGATTTGTGCTGCCGTGCAGCCACGCGGGGAGGAACAGGTAGCCGGATGCGTGCGAGATCGGTCCCGCGTGGCCCACCACGCTCTGCACCTCCAGGTTGGGCAGCCGGTAGTACCAGTTGCGGCAGTTCACTAGCCAGTCGTGCTGGGTGTAGCCCACGCCCTTGGGGCGGCCGGTCGTGCCCGCCGAGTGGCGAATGATGTACCAGTCATCCGGACCGACTTCGACCATCGGGTCATCGGCCGACTGCGCCGCCAGCCACTGCTCGTAGTCGTTGCCCCGGTCGACGATGTGGTCGAGGGTCTCGATGTCCTTGTCGAGGTCCCGTACGTCCTCGATGAAGGCGTGGTCTGTGATCACGACCTTGGCCTGGGTCTGCTCGATCATCTGGCCGTGCGAAAGGCGACGGTTTCGGGCGTACAGCGGGACCCGCACAGCACCCGCGATGGCGCAGCCAAGGAAGAGATCTGCGGCGCCCAGGTTGTTTTCCTCCAGGCCGGCGACCCTGTCCCCGGGCTGCACACCCAGGTCGGTCAGCGCGTTGGCGAGGCGTACCCCCCGATTCCACATCTGAGAGAAGGTCAGCACTTGGTGCTCGGTGATCACGGCTGGGCGGTCGGCGTTGAAACTTAACGCCTGACGCATCAGGCTCGGCACGTCCATAGGGACTCCTGTCTCGTGTGACGCAGGCCACTAGGTCGGCCACGATTGGACGGTAGACCGGGCGGTGGGGGCCCGCTACCTCCTTTCGGGGGTAGCGAAGGTTGATCGATTCATCTCTAGAACTTCAAGTTGTGTGTTGGTAGTCTCGCTGTGAGTAGGTCGAAGGAGAGGCGATGTCGCAACTGACCGACTACCGGGCCGCGGACCTGGAGGTGGCAGCCGACGTCGCGGGCAGGGTACGAAACTTGACGCAGTCCGACGTCTCGTTCACTGCCGTCCTCGACCGCAGCGGTACGACATTCCGTGTCGGCCAGCTAGCCGGCCATCGCACGTCGTCGCTGCAGAACATCGTCGGCTCTTTGGGCATCGGTGTCGGGGGACGCTGCATCGCCCGCGGTCAGCCGGTCGTTGTCACTGATTACGGCTCCGCGCGCGAGATCACCCATCAGTTCGACGCCGCCGTCGCCGGTGAGGGCCTGCGTGCGGTGTTCGCGGTACCGCTGCGGATCGGCGGTCAGGTCCGCGGCGCTGTGTACGGCGCCTTGCGCGACCCGGTCCAGTTCGCCGACCGGCTGGTCTACGCAGCCGGCGGGGTGGCCAACGTCGGAGCCCCGGCGTGCGTGCGGGATGCGGACTATCGTGACCGGCTGCAACAGGCCTACCTCGACCTCCGGGCGATCCTGCCAATAGTGAAGGAACCCGCTGTCCGTGCCGAGATCCGTCGGGTCACCGACCAACTCGTCCAGGGCGTTGCCAACAGTGGTCCCACCGTCGGGCTGTCGCCGCGTGAGCTGGACGTGCTCTGTGCTGCGGCGGCGGGATGCCGCAACCGTGAGATCGCCCACCGGCTCTCGCTGACCCCGTCGACCGTCAAGTCCTATCTGAGGAGCGCGATGACCAAGCTCGACAGCAACAATCGGATGGACGCGGTGCGGGTGGCCCGGCGGCACGGGCTGCTGCCGTGACCGAGCCTGTCCCTCGCCGCGAGGAGCCAGCCGGGACGCACCCCACCCGCACCGCGTCCAAGCGTGCCGGTCGGGTGGAACGAATCGAGCGTGCTGCGGCGCGGGTCTTCGCCACGAAGGGGTATGACGGCGCGAACTTCAGCGACATCGCCGCCGAGCTGGACTTGCGCGGACCGAGTCTCTACCACTACTTCTCCTCGAAGGAAGAGCTGTTCCTGCGCTGCCTGAAGCACTCGGCCGAGCAGGTCTTCAGCCGTCTCAGGTCGATTGCTGCCGAGCAGCACCCAGACCCGCTCGACACGTTGCATGCGCAGGTCCGCGAGCAAGTCCTCATCGAGGTGCAGGACTTCCCGGAGTTCGTCCCGCTCTTCTTCAAGATGCGCCTGCCGGCACCGGAGTTGGCCGCCAGAGTGCTTGAACTACGCCGCCAGCATGCCGAGATCTTCGAGCGGACGGCGGCCGACGTGCGGGCTCACCGCGGTCTCGAGGCGGGCGACGTACGGGTGTGGCTGGGCGTCGCCTTCGGCGCCCTGGCCTACCTGCAGGACTGGTACGACCCGGGCGGAGAGCTCGGGGTGGACCAGCTCGCCGACCGGATGGCCACGACCCTGGTCGAGCCGTTCCGGTCGCGCCAGCCGAACTCGGGGGAAGACATTCTACAAGTGAGTTGGTAATCAAGTAGGATCTAGATGTTTTTACCTCCCAACCCTTGGATGGCAGACATGGCGGACACCCAACTCCAGCTCGCGCAGGAATTCGTGCAGAACGGCTATGACGTGTTCTGGGCGCTGACCGAGGATCACCGCCAGTGGCAGAAGGTGCTGCAGGGCTTCTGTGCCGACGCCGTCGCCCCTGGGGCGAGCGAGCGCAGCATCGCCGGCAGGTTCGACCCGGACCTGGTGAGCGCGGTGGGAGAGCTCGGCGCATTCGGTCTCCTGGTGAACGAGGAGTACGGCGGCGGCAGCGGCGACCTGAGGATGGCCTGCCTCGCCGCCGAGGAGCTCGCCACGGTCGACTCGTCCCTGGCTGTGACCGTGCATGTGCAGGCCATCAGCGTCGCGTTGCTCGCCCATCTCGCGGCGGACCGTCCGGCGCTGCTACACGACGTGCTGCCGGCTGCGTGTACCGGACAGACGTTCATCTCCTTTGGCCTCACCGAGCCGACCGGTGGGTCCGACGCGGGACACATCGGCACGTCGGCCAAGCGCGACGGCAGCGACTGGGTGATCAGTGGCGCGAAGCAGTTCATCACCAACTCCGGTACACCGTTCTCGCGTTACGTCATCGTGTTCGCAGCAACCGGGGAGCCCGTCAACGGCAAGGCGCCGGTGTCGGCCTTCCTGGTGCCGCTGGACGCGCGTGGGGTGACGGTCGGAAGCGCCTATCCCAAGCTGGGCTGGCGCTCCTCGGACACGCACCCGCTCTACTTCGACCAGGTACGTGTCCCTGCGGACGCGCTGCTGGGCGTCGAAGGGCAGGGCTACCGGGAGGCGCTGCGCTTCCTGACCTGGGCGCGGTTCCCGATCGCGGCGATGAGCACCGGGCTGGCCCGCGGATGTCTCTCAGACACCCTGCGCTTCGTCAAGGACAGGGAGTCCTTCGGGAAGCCGCTAGGCAGCCACCAGGGTGTCGCCTTCCAGGTAGCCGACATCGCCACACTGGCCGCATCGGCACGCGTGATGACATATGACGGTGCGCTGAAGTACGACTCCGGTCTGCCCATCGAGCGCGAAGCCGCGATCGCGAAGCTGATGGCCTCCGAGGCCGCGAACAAGGCGGCTTACCTCGCAACCCAGCTGCAGGGTGGATACGGGTTCGTGCAGGACACCGCCTCTACGCGGCACTACCAGGACGCCAGGATACTGACCATCGGCGAAGGCACGTCGGAGGTGCAGCGCATGCTGGTCGCCCGGGGACTCGGTTTGACGGTGTGACATGGACCCTGCCGCTCGAGGGTGTGCGGATCATCAGCCTGGCCCACCAGTACCCGGGGCCGTTCGCGACGACGATGCTCTCCGACCTGGGAGCCGACGTTGTCGTCGTCGAGGGCCCCGACCGCGGGGACCCCACTCGGGCCTTTCCACCTTTCCACTCCGCGCTGGCGCGCGGCTCTCGGTCGATCGCGCTAAACCTCAAGTCCGACGGTGGACGAGAGGCCCTGCGCCTCCTCCTCCGTGACGCCGACGCCCTGCTGGAGGGGTTCCGTCCGGGTGCGATGGCCCGGCTCGGGCTGGACGCCACCGCTGTGCGGCGGGACTACCCGCAGTTGGTCTATGTGTCCATATCCGGCTTCGGCCAGACCGGTCCCAACCGTCATCGCAGCGGACACGACCTCACCTACCAGGCCGAGGCCGGGATGCTTTACGAACACGTGCCCCCGGCACCTCCACCACCGGCTCCCTCCCTGGCGCTGGGGGACCTGTCCGCCGGCATGTTCGCTGCGCAGGCCGTCCTGGTGGGGCTGTACCAGCGGTCCGGTACCGGACGCGGCTGCACCATCGACGTTTCGATGGTGGACTGCCTGTCCACGTTGCTCACTTGCCACACCGGCCCGGTCGTCAACGGCACCGGCTCCCCGGGCTTCCCCTACGAACCGGGATACGGCGTCTTCGTCACCTCCGACGAAGCCCATCTGGCACTCGCCGTGGCCCACGAGAACCACTTCTGGCGCGCCCTGTGCGACCTCACGGGCCTCATCGCCGAGCGGAACCTGGACTCGGCGGGGCGCTTCCTCAACCACGCCCGACTGCGCTCGGAACTGCAAACAGCCATCGCCGCCCGCCCGCTCGCGGAGTGGCAGCGGCTACTGGCCGATGCGGATGTGCCCTTCGGGCGGCTGCGCTCACTCGAGGAGCTGCCCGATACCCCCCAGTCAACGGCCCGCGGCACCTTCGCCGGCCCCCTCGACTCGCCGTCGGGGCCTACAGTGCACGTCCGACAGCCCCTAGTCGTGGACGGATGCGCTCCCCGCCCCCGGCGCGGCACCCCCGCCCTCGGCGAGCACACCGTCGAGGTGCTCGCCCGCGCCGGGATGGACGAGGACACGATCTCGGCCCTGCTGGCGTCGGGATCCGCAGCCCAGCCGGGCGCCGCAGCCAACCAGCCCCACCCGAGCGCATCGAGCGCATCGAGCGCATCGAGCGACCAGAGAAGGAGTTGACATGGACAACGCCACTCGCAGCGTGTCCGGACGGTGGTTCGACGAGCTACCGGTGGGGACGACCGTTCAGCACGCGACGCGTCGCACGGTGACGGAGACCGACAACGTGCTGTTCACGACGATGACCATGAACCCTGCGCCGATGCACCTCGATGCCGAGTACGCCGCAGCAAGCGAGTTCGGCCAGGTGCTGGTCAACAGCATGTTCACCGCCGCTCTGGTGGTGGGGTTGTCCGTGTCGGAGCTGACCCTAGGCACGATCATCGCCCAGCTGGGGATGTCCGACGTACGCTTCCCGGTCCCGGTCTTCGTCGGCGACACGATCCGAGTCGAGTCCGAGGTCGTGGAGGCCCGCGCGTCCGCGTCGCGGCCCACGGCAGGGATCGTCGTGTTCGAGCACCGGGCGCTGAACCAGCGCAACGAACTGGTCTGCGAGATGCGCCGTACCGGGCTCATGCACCGGAGGGCGGCATGATCACGCACCCGGACGAGGTGGAGGCGGCGGTCGCCGCGGCCCGGACCGGCAACGACGCATCGCGATGGCCGGACAAGCTGCCAGTGCGCGCACGCATCGCTCTGCTGCTCGACGAGAACAGCTGGACAGAGGACGGCCTCCTCGCGGACGCTGCCGGCGACGGGCTGCCGGCAGACGGGGTGCTCACTGGTGTCGGCACCATCGACGGACGCCCGGTCGCCGTCATCGCCCACGACTTCACCGTCAAGGCGGGGTCGTGGGGGAGGCTCACCTGCGAGAAGCAAATCCGCATCCTCGAGCGCGCGCACCGTGATCTGCTTCCCGTCTACTACCTGGTCGACTCGGCCGGCGGCCGGCTCACCGACCAGCTGGGGTTCTTCGCCGGACGCCGCGGCGCCGCGCGCATCTTCCAGCTGCAGGTCAAGCTGTCCGGGCGCGTCCCCCAACCCTGTTGCCTGCTCGGCCCCTCGGCCGCCGGCGGAGCCTACATGCCGGCCTTCACGGACTGGGTCGGCATGGTAGAGGGGAACGCGTCGATGTACCTCGCGTCGCCGCGCATCGCCGAGAAGGTGACGGGGGAGCGCCCATGCAGGGCACCGTCGTCAAAATCCTCATGCAGGAGGGACAGCACGTGGAGCAGGGTGAAATCCTCCTCATCGTCGAGGCCATGAAGATGGAGAACCCGGTCATCGCACCGAGGGCCGGGACCGTGACCGGTCTTATGGTCAGCGTCGGCGACAGCACCACCCAGGACGCTGTGCTCTGCGAGCTGATATGAGCAGCACGCCTGACGGGCCGGCCATGCATTTGATCGATGACTGGGACCACGAGCGACCGTGGGACGCTGCCGGCGTCTACGCGGTGGCACCGGGAGTGCTCCGTATCCCGCTGCCATTGCCCGACGACGGTCTGAAAGCGGTCAACGTCTACATCCTCGACGACGCGGACGGGCCGGTGCTCATCGACTCCGGACAAGCCCTGTCCAACAGTCAGCATCAGCTGGGTGCCGGCCTCGCCGAGCTCGGCCACCGGCTGAGCGACGTACAACGCTTCCTGGTCACCCATGTACACCGCGACCACTACACGCAGGCCGTCTCGATGCGTCGCGAGCTGGGCACGCACATCAGCCTGGGCAGCGGCGAACAACCGTCAGTGAGAACGGTCCGTGAACCGGGGATCGACCGGGTAGCGGCCCAGCTCGAGCTGCTCGTGACCTGCGGTGCGCGGGAGCTGGCCGACCGCAACCGCGGCTTCGACGACGGGCTCCCCGCAGACCTGTGGGAGGACCCGGATCAGTGGCTGGTGCACGGTGACGTCGTCAGCCACGGCCTGAGACGTCTCGACGTGCTCGAGACCCCAGGGCACACGCGCGGCCACGTCGTGTTCCGCGACCGAGCCGCCGCCCTGCTGTTCGCCGGCGACCACATCCTGCCGAGGATCACGCCCTCCATCGGGTTCGAGCCCGCAGTAACTCCTCTGCCGCTGCGCGACTACCTCGACTCGCTTCGCCTTATTCTTTCCTACGACGACACGTGGCTGCTGCCAGCCCACGGACCGGTGACCCAAAGTGTCCACCACCGGGCCAACCAACTCCTTGAGCACCACGCGGAGCGTCTCACCGCATCTTTGGGGCACGTCGACGCCGACCATCGGACTGCACTGGAGGTTGCGCACCAGCTTAGGTGGACCCGTCATGCCCGAGCGCTCGACGACATGTCGCCCGTTGATCAGATGCTCGCCGTCCTCGAGACCAAGGCGCACTTGGATGTGTTAGTCCACCGCAAGAGACTTAACGTTCACGTCGAGGTCGACACTGGCTTCGCGTACTACGCATCGACCTCGTCGACCTCTGACCTCTGAGCTCTGAGGCGCGAGGACTGGGTAGTCAACCCGGTACTCAACGGGGCCAGCCGGTGTTGAGAAGCACCGGGTCCGTCCCGCGGGTCCGGGCACCGGTCCGCGCCTCGCGGCTGACCAGGTACCTCTCGAGCACTCCGACCACCTCGGTGCTCAGCGGACAAGCCCGGGTGACGCTGCCCTTGCCGACGACCCACACATAGGGTTCCTCACCACCCAAGACGAGATCGCCCACAGTGAGCGCCCACACTTCGCCGGCGCGGGCAGGGTGCCTGGCAGCGGATAGTGTGCGCTATCCAAGTAATTGGAACGGTGACCGGTCTGCTCCTGCGGTAGGTCCGACGCCTCAGTGGCAGTGGGGTCCGCCGATCTCGTGGGTGCGTTGTTCGCGCAGGGCGCGCAGGTGGACTGTCGCCCACGTGCGGTAGGGACGCCAGGTCTCGGAGACCTCGGCCAGTGTCCGGTCCGTGCCGTAACGCTCGACGATCTCAGCGTCCAGGCGGCTTTCGCGGCGGGGCAGGACGTCGGGAGCGTTGGTGCCCCGCAGTACCACCAGCTCGGCCGCGAACGGCCCCAGCCCTTTGATGTCCTGGACGGATCGGAGGGCGTCGTCGGGGTCGACGGCCCGTAGTGTGGTGCCGTGGAGGCGCCCCTCGAGCGCGGCGTCGGCGACGGCGTGCAGGTACTCGTTCTTGCGGCCGGGCAGATCGAGATCCAGGGCGCGCAGAACTCGTGGGGCCGGGAATGCTCCGCCCTCGCCGTGGCGGTCGACGAGGTCGCCCCGGAGCCGGGCGGCCTGCATGATGCGGATGCGCTGGGACAGCACCGACCAGGCCGCCGCCTCGTACGGTGAGTGGAATCCGCACGGACGCAACCCGGGTAGCTGCGCCTGAGCGTTGGCGATGACCGGGTCGCGGCGAGCGACGTCCGGCCAGCCACGCGCATCGATGTCCAGGGAAAGGAACCCAAGGACCTGGTCGGCGGCGGCCTGCAGGTCGCCGTCGCCGGCCAGGCTGATGCTCGCG
>JAABUM010007364.1_pt1 | contig 10158 bp, 7 predicted proteins | sample 5559161 | NCBI WGS metagenome assembly JAABUM01 (sample SAMN10711868, study PRJNA513369) | rock metagenome | isolation source: Antarctica rocks | place: Antarctica: Victoria Land, Siegfried Peak nord | reverse complement strand
CATCCACCACCACGATGTCGCCCGGCTGGGTGTGGTAGAGGACGTGGCGGTGCAGCTGCACCTCGGGGTCCGAATACTCGTCGACCTTATACTGGTCCTCGCGCTTCGGCATGAACTGGAGGGTCAGAGCGGGGCCGACGGCCACCTTGCCGGGGGTCCAGTTGGTAATCCCGCGCAGATGGGGGTCGCGGATGCCGAGGCGGCTCATTTCGCCTGCGGCGGTGGCGCTGCCGATCGACTTCAACCCTTCGATGATGTCGCGCGACGGGCGCTGAATATCCTGGGTCTGGACGGGTGCCTTGCTCATAGCTCGCTATCCCTCCCTACTGCTCGCGGGTGCCGCCATTGGCACCCGATGCCCGAGTATAGCACCCTCGCCGCACTCTGCCGCACGCTGTCTACCCATCGGCGCGAGTTGTGAGCGGGCCGGTCACGATGTCAGATAGCTGGTATTGTTTTTAGCAATACCATAACGCGATTTCTTATGGCGATCACCATAAGAGTATCGTGTTATCCTGTTCGCTTACTACATCGTTTCAGTAGCCGTTTTTCTTGGTACGGCGCGAGAAACAGTGGCCTGGTGGGCATCTCCGTAGCGGTCTTAACTAAACGAACGCTAAAACCTTCAATAAACCCTTGAATGCCAGGCCGGACTATGTTAACCTGATAGGTATCCTGCACTACGGGGTTGGGAATGCCGCACTGTTGGCGATCGGGGTATCGGGATGAGTCGCAAGGTGACGATCGAGGACATCGCGCGACGGAGCAAAGCCTCCACCGCGACCGTCTCGCTCGTGTTGCGGCAGAAGCCGGGGATCAGCTCGGAGACGCGCCAGCGCGTGCTCGACGCCGCCGCCGCCCTCGGCTACCATCGCGCGCCCCCCGCCGCCGCGGCGGGGACGACCCTCAACATCGGCCTGATCCTCCGCGTGCGGACCAACCCGCCGGGGCAGGAGCAGATGTCGGTCAACCCCTTCTACTCCTGGGTGCTAACCGGGATCGACGCCGCCGCGCAGCACCAACGGCTCAATCTGCTCTACGCCTCTTTGCCGGTCGATGAGGACAATCGCCCGCTCGACCTCCCGGAGCATCTGCTCGAACAGCCGCTCGATGGCCTCCTGCTGGTCGGTGCGTTCACCGAAGAGGTGATCGCGCAGGTCGGCGCCCGACGCCCGACGCCGCTGGTGCTGGTCGATGCGCCCGCGCGTCCCCATCTGCACGATGCCATCGCCACCGCCAACGAGCATGGGGCCTACGAGGCGACGTGCGCGCTGCTCGCCAAGGGGCACCAGCAGATCGCGTTCGTCGGCTCCCGCCTCGTCGTTGACGTCAACTTCCGGCAGCGGCGTGATGGCTACCTGCGTGCCATGCGCGAGCAGGGGTTGTTGGCCCACTTCGCCGGGGACAGTGAGGAACTGGCGACCGCACTGCCGAAGCTGCTCGAGACGACGCCCCGGATCACGGCGCTCCTCGGCTGTAACGATGTCTTCGCGGTGGAGGCGGCCAACATCGCCCGCGCGCATGGCTACCGCATCCCGCACGATCTCTCGATCATGGGCTTCGATGATATCGAGTTGGGGCGGCAGATGAGCCCGCCGTTGACGACGATGGCCGTCGACAAGATCAGCATGGGTCGTCTGGCCGTGCAGGCGCTGATCTATCGGATCGCCTGGCCCGACGCTGCGCCGATCCTGACGACCCTCCAGCCGCGCCTGCTCGAACGACAATCGGTACGCCAGCGGAAACCGTAGCCTTTGGCTGGCACCACCGGGCCTCGCCGGGCGTGTTAATGAGGTGGACGATCGGTTGTGTGCAGGGAAAAGGAACGAGCGCTGTAGCGGGAAGGTGCTACACTGACGCGCCGGATGTGCGTGCCAGCGCACCGCCGATGTGGGGCAGGACAAGCGAGTTGTTTGAGGATAGGGGGAGCACGATGGCGACGACCGGCAATCCGTCCGCACCATTGACCGCGCGAGGGGCGCGGTCGCGGACGAAAGTAAAGGGGCTCTCCCTCGGCGCACGGATCATGCGCGATCGGTGGATGTATCTCTTCATCATCCCCGGCGCGATCTATTTCCTGGTCTTCCAGTATCTGCCGTTGGTGGGCAACATCATCGCGTTCAAGGATTATTCGCCGTACATCGGCATCTTGGAGAGTCCGTGGACGGGTTTCACGAACTTCCAGCGGCTCTTCACCGATGTGGACTTCAAGACCGCGTTGAAGAACACGCTGGTGATCGAGATCCTGCAACTGGTCTTCTCCTTCCCGGCCCCCCTCATCCTGGCGCTCATCCTCAACAGCGTCTTTAACGAGCGGATCAAGCGCACGATGCAGAGCATTGTCTATCTGCCGTACTTCCTCTCCTGGGTGGTCGTGATCGCCCTCTGGCAGCAGATCCTCGGCGGCGCGGGCGTCTTCAATCAGTTGCTCCGCAACAACGGGATGGATGTCGTCAACGTCATGAACAATCCCGGCACGTTCAAGTTCCTGGTGATCGCCGAGAGTATCTGGAAGAACGCCGGTTGGGGGACGATCATCTTCCTCGCGGCGTTGACCAAGGTCGATACCGAGCTGTACGAGGCGGGCGCGGTAGACGGGGCGATCGGCTGGCGGCGGCTCTGGCACATCACCCTCCCGAGCATTCGCGGCGTGATCGTGCTGTTGCTCATCCTCCGCCTCGGGCAGGCGCTTTCCACCGGCTTCGAGCAGTATTATCTCCAGCGCGGTGCGGTCGGCGCAGAGGCGGCGGAGGTGCTCGATACCTTCACGTATTTCCGCGGTATCCAGGGCGGTGACTGGGGCTTCGCCACCGCCGTCGGCCTGGTGCGCGGTGTGGTGGGAACGTTACTCGTCGTCGGTTCGAACTGGGTCGCCAAGCGCTTCGGCGAAGAGGGGGTGTACTAATGTCGATCACGGACTCTGCACAGGTGCCCCAGGGGGATCAGACCGCCGCCCTCGCCTCCGTGGTGGCCGCGCGTCGCCCGCGTCGGAGCGGGTTATTCGGGCGCAGCGGCGGGCGGCGCCCGGTCTGGATGGAAGAGACGAATCCGTTCGTGCAGTTGCTGAAAGGGGTCTTCCTGATCCTGGTCGCCCTCGTCGTGCTCTTCCCGATGGTCTACATCGTGGCGGTCAGCTTCTCCAGCGCCAAGGATGTCATCGGCGGCGGGCTGATCCTCTTCCCGAAGAATCCCTCCTTGGAGGCGTATCGCTCGATCTTGCGCGGCGGCGTCGTCGTGCGCGCGCTGATCACCAGCGTCGCGCTGGTGGCGGTCGGGACGACGGTGAAGATGATCTTCAGCGTGGCGCTCGCCTACGGCCTCAGCCGGACGAGCGTGCCGGGCGCGAAGCCGGTCCTCTTCCTGGTGCTCGGCACGCTCCTCTTCTCGCCCGGTATCATCCCGAGCTATCTGCTGGTCAAGCAGGTCAACATGATCGATACCTACCAGTCGCTGATCTTGCCGGGACTGGTCGGGGCTTTCAATCTGGTTGTGCTCCGCAACTTCTTCATCGGGCTGCCGAAAGAGTTGCTGGAGAGCGCCCGGCTCGATGGGGCGAATGACTGGCAGATCTTGTGGCGGATCGTCCTCCCCCTCTCGAAGGCGGTGCTGGCGGTGATCGCCCTCTTCTACGGCGTGGAGATCTGGAACTCCTTCTTCAACGCCGTCCTCTACCTCAACGATGCCAGCAAGTGGCCGATCCAGCTGGTGTTGCGCCAATATGTGCTGCAAGGCTCGTCGCTCGCGAGTGCGGTGACGCTCGATCCGAACCAGGCCCCCCCGCCGGCCCAGACGATTCAGATGGCGGTGGTGGTGGTGGCGACGCTGCCGATCGTGCTCGTCTACCCATTCTTGCAGAAGTACTTCGCTCAGGGTGTTCTGACCGGCGCGATCAAGGGCTAGACGCCCCGCAACGGTCATGCACATAGAGGTTATCACGGGGATCCGGGGTGGGAGTCCGTCGGGGGACGGACCCGTACAGACAGACGGCCTGCACGCGCAGGCCAGGCGGGACAGAAGGAGCATCATGGACGATCGTTTGAACCGTGCCGAGGGGCCATCGCGCCTCAGCCGACGCACGATCCTGCGCGCCTCGCTCGGGCTCGCGGGAGCGGCCCTCCTGGCCGCGTGCGGTGGCAACACCACGCCGACGACCGGCAGTACCACCGGTTCGACCGCGCCGACCGCCGCAGCGGGCGGTAGCTCGACGGCTCCAACCGCCGCCGCGACCGGCGGCAGCTCGACCGCGCCGACCGCCGCCGCAGGCGGAACCTCCGCGACCGTCGTGGCGACCCGCCCCTCCGGCACCGCGAGCGCCGTGTCGGGCACCGCGACGGGCAGCCCGACCGCGACCAATGGCCGCATCAAGGCGACCCTCGACGGGGTTCCCGACGCCATCACCGCCGTGCCGACCAGCTTCCCGAAGAGCTATGATGGCACGCCGAGCAAGGGTGGTAAGGTCAGCGTCTTCACCATCGCCTACCAGTCGCCGCCGGTGGCGCGCGAGCAGAACAAGTTCTGGCAGGAGCTGGAGAAGCGCCTCGGCCTCACCTGGGATCCGATCATCACCCCGCAGCCGAACTACGGCGAGAAGTCGGCGGCGCTGCTCGCGGGCGGCGGCTTACCGGAGCTGTTCTACCTCAACCCCGGTCAGAACGCCACGCCGCAGTACAAGGCGATGGACCAGGGCGCGTTCCTGGACCTGACCCCGTATGTCACCGGCGACGCGCTCAAAGAGTACAAGAACCTGGCGACGATTCCGGCGGATACCTGGAAGAACGTCAGCTTCAAGGGGAAGTACTACGGCGTGCCGAAGCCGTTGCAGCGCAACGGGAACGTCAGTTTCTATCGCTCCGACTGGACGAAGAAGCTGAACATCAGCGATCCGAAGAGCACGGACGATGTCCGCAAGATGCTCCAGGCGTTCACCAAGAACGACCCGGACGGCAACGGCCAGGGCGACACCTGGGGTCTCGCGCGGTACGGCTCCGACTGGGCGGGCTGGGACGACGCGCGCGTCGCGAACAACATGTTCGGCGTGCCGAACGGTTGGCGTCAGAATGCCGATGGCACGCTAACCTTCCAGATCGAGACGGACGAGTTCCGGCAGGCGCTCGAATACCAGCGGAACCTCTTCGCGGATGGCTCGTACCACCCCGACGCCGGCGGCATGACCTTCGCCCAGGCGCAGCAGGCATACCTGGGCGGGAAGGTCGGCACCCATAGCGAGGGTTTCGGCAACTTCATCACGCCGAAGGCCGCCGGCACCGCCCTCGCGAAGCTGGTCACGGCGAACCCGAACGCGACGGTCGCCGGCCTGTTCCCGTCGGACATCGCCGGGAGCAAGGGCGTCACCCGCAACACGCAGGGCTCCTTCGGCTTCACCGCCATCCCGTCGTCGGTGAAGGACCAGAACCGCGTCAAGGAATTGCTGCGGATCCTCGATTACCTGGCCGCACCGTTCGGCAGTGAGGAGTACAACTTCCTCAACTACGGTATCGAGGGGGTGGATTCGCAGAAGGATCTGTCCACCGGTGCTTTCACCCTGACCGACCAGGGGAACGCCGAGCGCGGCGACCTCGTCTACGTGATGGCCGGGCTGCCGGTCTTCTACTACCCGACCGCGCCGGGCGCGGCGCAGTCGGCGCTGGACATGGCGACCAAGATCATGAAGGTCGGTATCGACGATCCGACCTGGCGGGCGTACTCGCAGACGAACGTCTCGAAGGCGGCGGAGCTGAACCAGTTCGGCTTCGACCGGGTGACGGCGATCGTCACCGGGCGTGAGCCGCTGACCGCGCTCACCCAGGCGATCGCCGATTGGAAGAGCCGGGGCGGCGACCAGATCCGCACCGAGTTCCAGGCTTCGCTCAAGGGCCAGTAGTCGCCCCCCCGCGCGCGCTATTTGCCATGCCGCATCGGGATTATAGGGCTGTCGGCGCGCGCCACCGCAGCCCGCCCGCCCCGACGCACGGTGGCGCTGTGCCAGACCATCCCGGACAGCGACGTCCGGGGCTTCGGAAAGGACTGACGCGATGACCTCCTCACCAGAAAAGACACTGACCGACCTGACGCTCGATGCGACGAACTTCCGCGAGTTCGAGGCGTTCATCCGCCCCGAAGCGGACGAGTTGCGCTGGCGCGCGATCCCCTGGCTGAACGATCTGCGCGAGGCCGTGAAGCAGGCCGCCGAGCAGGGGAAGCCGGTCTTCCTCTGGACGATGAACGGGAATCCGCTCGGCTGTACTTGAAACAACGGCGTGGCTGGCCGTGCGCAAGCCTTCAGCGATCCTCGGGTCATCGATCTGATCACCGACCAATACATCGCCGTCGCCGAGAATAGCTCCTCGCTCGAGCGGGAGCAGACCGACAAGGGCGAGTTCTTCCGCCATATCGCCGAGCAGGGGCATTACGGCGGTCGCACCTTCCCCACGACTTCCCGCCAGGGGAGTTACACGTTCACCGCCCAGGGCCAATTCCTCGCCTCCGTCAACACGCGCGATGCCGTCGGGATGGAGGGGATGCTCCGCACCGGGGTCGATCGTTGGCGCGCGGGCTACAGCCTCGGCGGACCCGCCCCCACCCAACTCGCCCCGGAGGCTGGTGAGGATGATGGCTATCCGACCGGTGGCCTCGTCCTCGAAGTGGCGGCGCGCGATCTCCCGCGCGAGACGGATACTCGCCCTGAGGACTGGCGCAAGATCGCCTGGAATCTCGACTACGCCTGGCTCACACGCGACGAGGCCCGCGCGCTGGTGCCGGAGCCGCGCGAACCTGGCGCGCGGCGCGACTTCCCGGTGCCCATCGTCCGCCGCCTGGCGCGTTTCCACCTGCGCGACTTCGTGCGCGGCGAGCCGGTGGCCTGGCCGCCGGAAGCGCTGCAAGCCGGGCAACTGACCGCCGCGATCGCCGCGATCGATGGCGACAAGGTGCGCCTGACGTTGAGCGGCGCGGTCCACCTGGAAAACGACACCGTCTGGAAGCGCCCGGAGGACGGGATCGAGCGGCGTTTTCCGACCGGTTATCGTTGCACCCTCCAGGGCGAGGCGATCTGGGACGAGGCGCGCGGCGCGTTCACCCTCTTCGATCTCGTCGCGGTCGGCGATCGCTGGGGGGCGAACCAGTACAACAACCGCGAGGACGATCTCGGCCCCGCGCCGCAAGGGATCGCCTTCACCCTCGCCGGTGACGCCCCGAGCGACCATACGCCGCCGCACTGCATCCGCACCTGGCGGCGCGCACGCGAAGGCGCACGCACGAGTCGCGTCGTCGTGACGACGGAGCGGTACTACCAGCCGGAATAGCGCGCGGCCCGTCGGGGCGGCGAACAGCGATAGGGGCCGGGTGTGGCGACGCACCCGGCCCCTGTATATTTGCCTGACCACTTCATTGCGATGCCGCCCTGTGCGGTCGAACGGAGCGCTGGCCGTTCAGGCGGGGTCGGCGAACGCGATCTCGTGGTCCTCGCCCGGCGCGGCGAAGGCGAGGAGACGCGCACCTTCCTCTATCAAGGCAACGTGGTCGGGTGGGGCGAGCGGGGTGAACGGGGTGACGTGCAGCGTCGCCGCGCCGCGTTCCCGCGCGATCTTCCAGGTGCCCGTTACGAAGCCGTCGACCAGGATCGTGCCGAGGACGAGGCCGTTGACCGTGATGAAGCGCGAGGTGGGCAGCGCGCCGACGATCCGGGTGCGATCGACGTGCGCGAGGAGGACGTTGTCGAACTCGGCCAGGAAGCGCACCGGGACCGGCAGCGCCGGATCGGGGCGCGGTGCCTCGGGCAGATCGAAGAGTTCGCGCCCGCGCTCGTCGCGGAAGGTCAGGAGCTGTGGGCGCAGGTGCTCGAAGGCCGGGCGCAGCGCGGTGAGCCCGGACCATTTCTGCGCGTCCGCGATCGTCGCGGGGCCGAAGGCGGCGAGGTAGCGCAGGATCATTGTATCGGGCGTGGCGTCGGCGGCGAGCGGCCGGCCCAGCCACGCCTCGGCGGTGGTGAGGGTCGCCTGCCCGCTCAGGCCCCAGACGCCGCGCGGCGGCACCTGTACCAGCGGCAGGAGGGCGCGGACCGCCTCCGCGAGGCTCTTAGGATCGCGCTCGGGCCAGCGCTCGCGCAAGAGTGCGCCGAGGGCCAGCCCGGTGCGCGGCTCCGCCTCCACGAAGGCCCGCCCCGCCGCGAGCACCTCCGCCAGATCGAGCCCCGCGAGTTGCCGACCGTAGGGGCTATTCCGGTGGAACCAGTTATCGAGGAAGGGTTGGATGACCGGGCGCAGCGCCAGACAGTCGCGCGCGGAGACGAGGTGGACCGTCCCGCGCATCAGCACGATCCGCACCACCTCACGCGCCATGATCAGCGCGGAGAGTTCGGCGGGGTCGAAGTCTCCCAGGCGGCACCAGAGGCCGTAGTAGGGCGGGAAGGGCGCTTGTGCCTGCATCCCCACCAGGCGCTCGATGACCTCGGTGGCCGGGAGCGTCTCGCGATGTAGGAGCAGCTGCCGCGCGAGCAGGGCACGGTTGAGGGCGCGTGGCCCCAGGATTTCCGGGCGCTTGCCGGGTGCGTGCCCGGTCATTCCTTCTCCACAGGCCGAGCGGTGACGTAGCAACTACAGCATGGCGCGGGGTGCCTGGCCCACCCGTCGCCAGTCCGCGTAGGGGACATTGTCCCCCGGAGGGGAGCTCCTGCCTTTCATCGGTAGGGTATGCCCTGAAGTTCTCTCCGGGGACTGGGATTGTTAAGCCTTCTACGTGGCGCTGAAACAATCATGCGCGCAGTATAACGTCTGTCACGGCGTAGAACGTACCGTAGTGGGCCACTATGGGGGCAGGGCGCGCGTACGAAAAGAGGCCCCGGCGACCATGAGTGGTCGCCGGGGCCTCCTTGCCAGCGGGGGAGCGGCGTTACCGCTTGCTGTTGCTCTTCTTCGCGCGGGCGCGGTCGCTCTCGATGAGGAGGCGCTTGCGGAGGCGCGTGTGCTTCGGCGTCACTTCCAGCAGCTCATCCTCGGCGATGAAGTCGAGCGCCTGTTCGAGGCTCAATTTCAGCGCGGGGGTGAGGCGCACATCGATGTCGCTGGTCGAGGCGCGCATGTTGGTCAGCTTCTTCCCCTTGCAGACATTGACCGTCAGGTCCATGTCCTTGGCGTTGAGGCCGATGATCATCCCCTCGTAGACATCCTCGCCCGGCTCCACGAAGGTCTGCCCGCGTTCCTGCGCCGCCGCGAGGCCGAAGCTCAGCGCGGGGCCGGTCTCGTGGGCGATCAGCGCGCCGTTGCGATTTGTCCCGATCCCCCCGGCCCACGGGCGGTAGCCGATCAGGAGGCTGTTCATGATCCCCTCGCCGCGCGTGGCGGTGAGGAAGAGGTTGCGGAAGCCGATCAGGCCGCGTGTCGGCACCTCAAATTCCAAACGCGCGCGACCGTTATCGTCGTGAACGAGGTTGGTCATCGCGGCGCGGCGGGGTCCGAGGAGTTCCGTGACCGCACCGATCGACTCTTCCGGCACATCGATCGTCACCGCCTCGAACGGCTCGGCGCGCTTGCCGTCGATCTCCTTGGTGATGACCTCCGGGCGCGACACCTGGAACTCCGCGCCCTCACGACGCATCGTCTCGACCAGGATCGAGAGGTGCAACTCGCCGCGACCGGCCACCTCGAAGGTGTCGGCGGTCTCGGTCTCGTTGATCCGCAGGCTCACGTTCGTCTCGATCTCGCGGTCGAGGCGACCCTTGAGCTGGCGCGAGGTCAGCGGCGTGCCATCGCGCCCGGCGAACGGGCTGGTGTTGACGCCGAAGGTCAGTTGCAGCGTCGGCTCCTCGACGGCGATCGACGGCAGCGAACCGGGGAAGTTCGGGTCCGCGATCGTGTCGCCGATGGTGCCGGTGCCGACCCCGGCGACCGCGATGATGTCCCCGGCCATGCTCTCGGTCACTTCGCGGCGACCGAGGCCGTCGTAGGTGGCGAGCCAGGTGAGACGGCTGTTGATGATGCCGCCATCCGGGCGGACGAGCGCGACCTGCTGCCCCGCTGACATCCGCCCCTGGGTGATCCGCCCGATCGCGATGCGCCCGCGGTGGGCGTCATAGTCGAGGGTGGTGATCAGCATCCGCAACGGGGCCTCGAAGTCGGCCTGCGGCGCGGGAACATACTCCAGGATCGTGGAGAAGAGCGGCTC